>OJRO01000055.1_pt1 | contig 122866 bp, 145 predicted proteins | sample 1599221 | NCBI WGS metagenome assembly OJRO01 (sample SAMN03922449, study PRJEB24848) | human gut metagenome | isolation source: stool sample | host: Homo sapiens | place: Germany | collected 2009-11
ACGAGATTCGCCTTAGTCTCGTGGGCTCGGAGATGTGTATAAGAGACAGGTCCTGGAAGGAGACGGAGAGATTCCGGATCTCAATGTCGCTTTTTTCTCCTGTTTTCCATTCTTTTCTATCTTCCATTTAATCTTCCCCATTTTCTGTGCTCTGTATCTGCTATCAGCCCCTGTACTTTGCACGCTCACGCTGCTCATAAATTTTCGTGATCCAAGCTTCCTTCAACAACGTTAAGCGTTAAATTTCTCAGGCGGGCTTACAGCGGATCATTTCCCTGGCACTACATGTTCTTCATGACATCTTTCCTCACATCCAGCCGGTCACGCAGCTCATCCGCGAGAAGGTTGATGCTCAGGGAAAGCAGTAAAATACAGAGCCCCGGCGCGACGACGAGCAGCGGTTCCTGGCGGAAATACTGCCTCGCGTCGTTGATCATAACGCCCCAGTCCGGTGTCGGCGGCTGGAGTCCCAGACCCAGATAGCTCATGGATGCCACGGAGATCACGTTTCCGGCAATTCTTGTGGCAAAGAGCACGCATAAGGTTCCAAGGATATTGGGCGAAATGTGGAGAAACAGGATCCTGAGATCACTGGCTCCGATGGTCTTAAGTCCCTTGATAAAGCTCTCCTGCTTTAATTTCATGACCTCGCCACGGGCGATCCTGGAAAAACCTACCCAGGAGTTGATCACGATGGCGATCAGCATGCTCTTTACACCCTGTCCCAGGAGACCTGCCACAGCGATCATAAGTGTCAGGCCCGGAAGTCCCTGGAAGATGCTGGAGATCGTCGTGATGACTCCGTCGATCCAGCCGCCGAAATATCCCGCGAAGAGTCCAAGAGCAAAGCCGAGCAGCATGGAGAGCACCGTCGCAGCCAGTGCGAGAAGAATGGACTGTCTTCCGCCGTAGAGAACACGGCTCAGGGTGTCCCTGCCGATATTATCGGTGCCTAAAAGGTGCGCAGCCGACGGTTTCTGAAGCGCCTCTGACAGGTTCGATACCAACGGATCATAAGGCGCGAGAACCGGTGCCAGGACGCTGGTGAGAAGAATGATAAATAAGAGCACAAGACCGGTCTTCGCCTTCACGGTCAGACGGGGGGCTTTTAATTTTCTCATGATTCCACCGCCTCTCCCGCACGGATCTTTGGATCCAGCGCGATGTAGATCAGATCGATCAGGATATTTGTCAGCACATAGATGCATCCGGAGAACAGAACGTAGGCCTGCACCACATAGTAGTCTTTCGACTGCACGCCCGCGATAGCGTAGCTTCCGATTCCGGGGATCGCGAAGATCGTCTCCACGATGGACGCGCCGCCGATAATGCCCGCCATATGGTTTCCCAGGTAGGTGATGATTGGGATCAGGGCGTTTCCGAAGGCGTGGCGGATCACCGCGCGGCGGCGGCTCATGCCTTTCGCGTCAGCCACGGTCATATACTGGCGTCCGATCTCATCAAGGATCGCGCTCCGTGTCAGTCTCGCGCAGACTCCGATACTCGGGAGTGCCAGCGTGATTGCCGGGAGAATAAATCCGGAGCCGTCAGAGATTCCGCTGCTGGGCAGGATCTTCCACTGTTCGGCAAAGATGAAGATCAGGACGATGGCGATCCAGAATCCGGGGACGGACAGGGCCACTGTGGAAAATGTCCCCAGAACATGATCCAGCAGCCGGTCTTTTTTCACCGCCATCAGGACGCCAGATCCCACGCCGAAGACGATCGTTAAGATCATGCTGAAACCGGTCAGCTTTAACGAGATCGGGATCCGCTTCGCGAGCTGGTCCATGACACTTTTATTCGTGAAAAATGAGCGGCCCAGGTCGCCGTGCACCAGACCGTCGACCCAGTTGAAATACTGGACTACTGCCGGCTGGTCCAGGCCCATTTTTGCCGCCATGGCATCATACTCCGCCTGCGTGTAGGATTCATTTCCATTTGGATTCAGCACCTGGTCCACCGGATCCCCCGGCGACATGATCCCAAGCGCAAAGGCAATGATACTGATCCCGACGAGTACCGGCAAGAGCATCAGCATTTTTTTCAGAATGTACTTTAAAAGTGCCATATGTGTTCCTTTCAAAAACAGCAGAACTGCCTTTTTCAGACAGTCCTGCCAAATTCATGTCTTATCTGCCTGACCGGCGGATATCTGACCCGCCGGATCGCTCTCAGATATTATTTTACCCAGGAAATTGTCGGAAGGCCGACACCGAAGGTCTTTCCTGCGTAGTGTGTGATCGCTTTGTTATGGATGTTAACGTTGATCTGGTAGCAGATCGGAACGCATGCGCTGTCATTGAAGAGTTCCTGCTGGATCTCATCATAGATCTTGCTGCGCTCTTCTACGTCAGCGATCGTCGGAGCTTTTGCAACGAGCTCATCGATCTTCTCATTATAATAGTTGTAATTTAATGTCTTGTTGCTGTTTCCTTCGCTTGCGAAGTACTGCTTAAATGTTGATGTCGGATCTGCGTTGTTGATTCCGAATACGGTGAGTGTCATGTCGTAGGTGCCTTCCTGCTGTCTCTCTTTATAGAGGGAGGAATCTACGATCTCGATGTTGATGTTGACGCCGAGTTCAGCGTAAACCTGCTTTAAATACTCTGCAACCGCCTTGCAGTTGTAGTCAGATGCAGTGCTGGAACGGATGATCATGGTCATGTCCACAGTTTTGTCGCCGAGAACCTCTTTTGCGAGGGCTTTTGCCTGCTCCATGTCGTAAGTTCCCTGGATATCCAGATGGAATGTGGACTGAGTGCTCAAGAAGGAATATGCCGGCTGTAAAAGTCCGCCATAGATCACGCTGCAGATGCTGTCGCGGTCTGTTGCGAGGTTGAATGCCTCTCTCATCCGCTTGTCCGCAAGGTACTCATTTTTATCGTTGAACATGATGTACTCGGTCATATGGCTCGGAGTGCTGTCCATCTCGAAGCTGGAGTCTGTGTCGCAGAGGTTCTTTGCAGCGTCCATGGTGATCGCGCCGTTGTCCGCAAGTCCCATAACTTCACCGGATTTTAATGCAGATACACGTGTCTCTGCATCCGGGATGCAGCGGATCTTGAAGGTCTTTACCTTGCCGTTCTCACCGTAGTAATTGTCGTTTCTTTCAAGTGTCACATACTCGGACTCTACATGGTCAACGATCTTGTACGGGCCTGTACCGATTGCATAGTCGGAGATCACGCCCGTCTCCTCGTCAAAACAGTTCGGGCTGTACATCGGGCTGCCGTAGTCGGAAAGGACATACTCAAGTGTTGTAATCGGCTGTGTGAAGGTGAATTTCACAGTGAAATCATCGACTTTTTCCATCTTATCGAGGTTCGGGAGCGATTTCTCGATGCTGAGTGTCGTATATGTGGAGGTGATTCCGTGACCCCAGCGCTCGATATTCTTTAAGCATACATCAGCATCAAACTGGACACCGTCTGTAAAATACGCGTCATCCCGCAGGTTAAATGTCCACTCGGTACAGTCATCGTTGTGCTCCCAGGATTTTGCGAGCCACGGATCGATCACGCCGCCGTTGTTCGCTGTGAGAGCTTCCCATACATAAGCGCCTTCCCAACAGTAGTATGCGTCTCCGCTTCCCTGTACAGCGTCACGCGGAGTCGCGATGACGACTTCGTCTGTCTCGTTTTTCTCTGTGTCTTCCGCTGCCTCGGCTGCTGTTGTTTCCTCCGCTGCGCTTGTCGCTACCGCTGCTGTTGTCTCTGTCTTTTCTGTCTCTGCCGCGCTGTTGTTCGCGCTGTTTCCGCATCCGGAGATTACGGATGCCGCCATTGCTGCCGCTAAGAGCAGGCTTACATGTTTCTTTTTCATGTTCTCCTCCATGTAGTATAAATATTGAGTTGTTTTGCCTCTCGGCCTATCCTTATCTGTAACCGACCCGGTAATTGTACAGGGCTGATGGATAGCTGTATTTTATTTATAACTTCGGAGTTGGTGTGGAGATGTTCCATCTGAGAATTTTTCAAATACCGAAATGCTTATGCATCAGAAAAAGATGTCCGCTGGAATCAGCCGACATATAAACGGTACGATCAATGCCTCGTGATCTGGAAATTTTCTTCCTGTACCAGCAGTCCGGCAGGTTTCCTGACTTACAGATCATCACACAAAACCGCCTTCCCAAAGCTTTCGCGACAGTTTATCCAACTGTCCTTCTTCCTCAGTGACCGCGCTTTCGCGCATGGTCTTGTATTCCCTGCTCACAGTGACGAGATCGTACAGGCCTTCCACCTGTTTCCCTTTTACCTGCTGTCCGCCTGTTCTCATGAACTTTTTCACAGCGGCAGCAGCACCGGATGCCTCTTCGATTGTTATGGGAGATATTTTAGCATTACAGAAATTATTATGCAATAGGCTCTATAAAAAACGGGGACAGATTTTTTGATCCGTTCCCGTTTTATCCGTAATAACAGTATTTATAAGATTTTTAGCCGGTTTTTCACCCACAGAAACTACAGTTTCTGACTATGGTAGATCTCACCGTCCAGATCTTTCCAGACAACTACCCCATCCTGTAGGATCATGTAACTGTGCTCGCTCTCCGCTTTCGGAATCGACACGGAACCCGGATTCAGGTACAGGTTTCCGTCGCCGAACGATTCCCAGGCCGGGATGTGGGTATGTCCGTGGAGGAGAATGTCCCCTGGTTGAAGCGGAGGGAGCTGTTTTAAGTTAAAGTGGTGGCCATGGGCGGCGTATATCAAGTGATCGGCTGTTGGAATTATCGCGTAATCCGCGAGGATCGGAAATTCCAGAACCATCTGGTCTACCTCTGTATCACAGTTTCCGCGAACGCAGAAGATCCTGTTTTTCCGCTCATTTAACATTTTGATGACTTCCTTTGGGTCGTACTCTTTCGGGAGGTCGTTTCTCGGTCCGTGGTATAAAATATCGCCCAGAAGCAGGAGACGTTCCGCCTGCTCCCGGTCGAATGCCTCCAGCATCTTTTTGCAGTAGTACGCGGAGCCGTGGATGTCGGACGCGACCATAAGTTTTATCATTTCAGCAGATTCCTTTCCTTTTACAGATCAGCACATCTATCTCCATGCTGCTCTTGCCTTCTTTAGATTTCATCGTTCCTGCGGTTTTTTTCAAGCACATAGACATGTTCTGTCACAGTTTTATTTAACAATTTCCACTCCAGATCCCTGTTCGTATGATGATACCGGAAGCCGCATTTTTCTGCCACGCGCTTCGATTTTTCATTCCCGTCAAAATATGCGTACCAGATTCGTTTCAGCCCCAGTTCTTCAAATCCGTACCGAATCAGCTCCTTTACCGCCTCCGGGATGATTCCCTGCCCCCAGTACGGAGTTCCCAGCCAGCAGCCGATCTCTCCCTCATCTTCTGGTACTGGCATATTGCATGCCCCGCCCACTGTAAGGCCTGCACAGCCCACCGGCTTTCCGGTACTCTTTAAAACCACCGCATACGTTCCATCCGCCGATAAAACTTCCCGGATGATCTCTCTGCTGTTCTCCACACTCGTATGCATCGGCCATCCTGCTTCCGGACCGACCTGCGGGTCTTTCGCATATTCGTAGCAGCTCTCCGCATCGCTCTCCTGCCATGGTCTTAAAATCAGGCGTTCTGTCTGTAATTCCATCTTTATTTATCTCTCCTCCGTTTTCTTATACAGGTGATTCTCCGTTAATACTACCAGATCACCTTCATCAATCCCCTGCTCATAAAGCCAGTCATCTTCCTGGCGGATCATCCGCTCGCTTTCCTCAGCGTCTTTCAGACGGACGAAAACTGTTTTCTTTGCCCCTGCAGGGCGTTCCTCACAGCCATAGTCATCCTCCTGAATCTGGAGAATGATGTATTCCTGTTCGTTTTTCATTTTACACACTCCCCTCATAATCTGGCTTTTCACTTAACTTTTTTATAAAACAATATTTTCCTTTTCCATGCCCTTTGACCGTTTCAATGATCCCTGCGCTTATCAATAACTTTATTACTTCTGATGCTCTGGTTGCTTTTAATCCTGTCAAAAGCATTATATCTTTTCTTCCAAACGCTTCTGCTGTTCCGTATGCTTCATATATACGCAGAATATGGTCCACTGTTTTATCTGATAATCCAGGAATTATTTTTCCAATCTGTTTACGAGTGTTCGCTTTTATACTCTTATCGTTCACTTTTTGCATTTCAATGTTCGCTTTTATACTCTCATCGTTCGCTTTTGGAGGAATCACAAACTTTCCGCTGATATGCATGACCCGATTATGCAGTTCATTTTCTTCATTCAATAACAGATTTCGCAGAAATAGCTCTAAATACTCTGTTGTTTCATGAATCCCAATTTTAAAATTATTATAATTTGCCCGCACCAATGCATTTCTAAAATACCATGCATTCTCGGCAAATATATCATTGGTGGCATCAAATCCCAGCGTTCTTAAATACTTGATAAAAAATACTGCCGTCGTTCTGGTATTTCCTTCCTCAAAAATATGGATTTGCCATAACCTTGAAACAAACACTGCCAGATGATGAATTATTTCATTGATTGACAGCCCTTTATAGCTGAATGTTCTTTCTTCGGAAAAGTCATATTCCAACGTGTCACGGAGTTCAGACGCATTTCCATAAAGAACTGTTTCTCCATCTAATACCCACTCTTTTTTTGTGATGTTATAATCCCTGATCTTTCCAGCGTGTCTGTAAATTCCAGTAAATAGTTTTTTATGAATCGAGATATACTCATTTGGAGTAAAACTAAAACCCGTTTCTGACAAGACCTTTACGATCCGGACAGAAACCTTATCCGCTTCCTCCGTTCTGTCTCCAGGATCCTGTTTTGGGTTTTCTTCATAGTAGCTATTTAAAAGCGAATTTACCTCATCAATTGAAATATCACCTTCGATATTCCGAATCGCAGTATCGATCAGATATTTTGACGTTTTCAGCCCATCTACTGCCTGCAGCCCAATTGCTGTCTGCCATGCATAGCCTTTTTCACGCTTATTCGGTTCTGATTCTCTTATATATTCTTTGAAAGGATCCTGATTCATTTTCATCTCCCAACTAATTACAGTGTAGGCATTTTTTCGTTAATAACGCTACCGTCTCCACATGCCCTGACATTCCAAACATGTCGACAGTTCTAACGCGTTTTACCTCATATCCGTTCTCCCCGAGATACTTCACATCTCTCGCCAACGTCGAGGAATCACAGCTCACATAAACAACTTTCTCCGGTGCCATCTTTACGATCGTCTCAAGGCAGAGCTCATCACAGCCTTTTCTTGGCGGGTCGACAACGATCACATCGGCTTTGATGTGGTTCTTTTCGTACTGTTCCGGGAGGACTTCTTCGGCTTTGCCAACGAAGAATTCTACATTGGCGAGGCCGTTGCGCTTCGCATTCTCTCTGGCATCCTCGATCGCTGCCGGAATAATCTCGACACCGCAGACTTTTCCGGCTTTCCGGGCGAGGAAGGAGGAGATCGTTCCGATTCCACAGTAGAGATCCCAGACGGTCTCACCGCCGTTTAAATCAGCGAATTCCAGAGCTGTTCCGTAGAGACGTTCGGTCTGGACTGGATTCACCTGGTAAAAGGACAATGGGGAGATCCGATATTCGATGTTTCCGATCTTATCCGTGATATAACCCGGTCCGTAGAGGTTTTTGATCTCGGTTCCCAGGATCACGTTTGTCTTTTCCATATTGAAGGACAGGGAGATACTGTCTGCGCCGGCTTCACGCATCCGCTCGATGAACTCTTTCTCATGGGGCAGTTTCTTTCCGTTGATCACGAGACATACCATGTGCTCGCCGCTGGCGAAACCTTTTCTTAAGAGAACATGGCGCACAAGTCCCTTGTGGTTTGCCTCATCATAAGGTTCCACACCAAAATCTTCCATGAATTTTAACACTGCCGCCAGATAGTCTTTATTTTCCGCACATCCAAGCAGGCAGTCCAGCTCCGGTACCGGGATCAGGGAGTGGGTCCGTCCGGCAAAAAATCCCGCCGTCGGTTTTCCGTCTTTTCCGCGGCCGATCGGGTACTGCGCTTTGTTGCGGTATCTCCACGGGTCTTCCATTCCAATGATCGGTTCCATGACGACCGCGTCCGGCACTCCCGCTGCCTGTTCCGCCTCTTCCGGCAGGAACAGGTTTTCCATGCCGCCGATGCGTTTTAAGTGATTGTATACTTTCTTTTCCTTGAATTTTAACTGCTCTTTATAGTCCAGTTCCTGAAGCTGGCATCCGCCGCAGGCTCTCGCCACCGGACATTTCGCCTCCACGCGGCCTTTCGCCGGGGTGATGACGCGCACAAGGCGGGCAAATCCGTAATTTTTTTTCATTTTCATGGCCGATGCCTCGATCGTATCCCCAATCAGGGCGTCCTTCACAAACCAGATGTATCCGTCCACGCGGCCGATGCCTGCACCGTCCTCTCCCATATCCTCGATGGTCACTGTAAATTTATCGTTCTTCTTGATTTCCATAATTCGTTCCTTCTATATAAATATTCTTGTTGTACATTTTTATCGCTGAGCCCACTCTGTCCTTTCACCTCACTAAGCCAAACTAATAGCGTACATCCCGTGCTGAGAATATACCGAATACACAAAATACAGAACAGACCTAAAAATGAGTCTCAATGCTCAGTTTTTCTTAAGTATACAAGAACTACTCCCGCATTTGCAACCCCCATCACATAAACGAATGTGAAAATCTTTGCCCTATACCGCATACAGGCAAAACGACAGCGAAAAATGAATCCGATCCGCACTTTCAAATAAGTCACATTTTTGCGTCAATACAAAAACCGGCTCCCCGCGCCCCGAAAACTCCCATTCAGAAGTCTCCGGAACCGGAAAACCGGTTTTCGAATATCAACTCTATAAGTTAAGCATTATGTAAACCGCAATGTCAAACAGGTATTCGCAATCCACTTTGCAGCTTATCTGGTTCGCTTATGCTCTCGCCTCAGAACCTGCCTTCTTGTTTAACAGCTCCTTACCGGATGTGACAACGATGATCACACCGAGAACCATAAGAAGAATCGCAACGATCAGCTGAAGTCCTTCAACCATAAATACTGCGGTACCTGCGCTGAATGCGTTTACAAGAGCAAGCGTTCTCTGAACCAGTGCTGTGAAGGTTACGCAGAGCATGATCACGCATGGTACGATCAGGGTCTTGTTCTGTCTGCCTGTTACCTTTAAGAATACGCAGAGTGTGATCAGAACAAGTGCACTTAACAGCTGGTTTGCGCTTCCGAATAACGGCCAGATGTTGGAGTAACCGACTCTTGTAAGGATATAGCCGAATGCAAGTGTGATGATCGTGGATACATATTTGTTGCAGAGGAATTTTCTCCAACCCTCCGCATTCTCCATATCGTCTACGGAGAAAAGCTCCTGGAAGGACATACGTCCGATACGTGCTACTGCATCAAGGCTTGTAAGAGCAAGAGCGGATACACACATGGTCATGAAGCACTGTGCAACATAGATCGGAAGACCGAACATCTCAAGAAGTCCAGCAACGCCGGAGGAGAAGATCTGGAACGGAGTTCCTACTGCTGCGGTACCGTCAGCGGCTGCGGCGGCGCCTGCTACACAGAGTGCAAGTACGGCTAAGAGGCTCTCGAGAACCATTGCGCCGTAACCAACTTTTAACATATCGTTCTCGTTCTCAACGGTCTTGGAGGAAGTACCGGAGGAAACGAGGCTGTGGAAACCGGAAACGGCTCCGCAGGCTACGGTTACGAAAAGGATCGGGAACATGTTTCCGAGCTTCTCATTTGTGAAGCCTGTGTACATCGGAAGGTTCATGTTCGGATGCGCAACAACAATACCGACAACAGCGCCGAGGATCATTCCTGCAAACATGAATGTTGTCATGTAGTCACGCGGCTGCTTTAAGAGCCACATCGGAAGAACAGATGCAAAGAAGATATACGCAAATGTGAATCCTGTCCATGCGTCCTTACCGCCGATTAACGGAAATGCCATACCGATTGCAAGAGATGCAACCGTGCATGCAAGTCCTACGAAGAACTCGCTCTTGCCTTCAAGGTTGAGCTTCTTCTGAAGAACACCGAAAACCATCGCAAATACGATAAATGCAATGGAAATGGAGCCTGCGGCGCCGTTTGTCTGAGCCGCTGCTGCCAGCTCTGTAACGCCATCCTTAACCGTATAAGCATTGAATGTGCCTGCAACCATGTCAGCAAAGGCTGCGATAACAATCAAGGTAAATAACCAACAGAAGATCAGGAATAACCGCTTACCTGTCTTGCCGATGTACTTCTCGATCAGGAGTCCCATGGACTTACCTTCGTTCTTTACGCTTGCGTAAAGAGCGCCGAAGTCTGTGACCGCTCCGAAGAAGACACCACCGACAAGGATCCAGAGAAGAACCGGAACCCAGCCGAATGCAGCCGCCTGGATGGCACCCGTTACAGGACCGGCACCTGCGATAGAGGAAAACTGGTGTGAGAAAACGATCCAGCCGTTTGTAGGTACATAATCCTGTCCATCTTCATGTGTATAGGCAGGTGTCTTTGCCTTCGGGTCGATACCCCAGGTCTTTGCCAGCCAGCGTCCGTATACCATATATCCGCATAACAGACACACAGCTGAGATGAGAACGATTACTAATGTGTTCATGTCATTTCGCTCCTTTGTAAATTCATTTCGTCATACCGGAATGTCGCGAATTCCGGTCCCTATTGTCCATCCATATTCAAAAGGGGGTGAAAAAACAAAAACCCCCCGTCTCCATAGGGATCGCTCCCTTAGAAGACGAAGGATCTAACATTCTCCGCGTTACCACTTCTGTTGCCGGAAAACCGGCCTCTCAGTCCCATCCTCCTCAAGTATCTGCTGTACTCTCAGATGAATCGGTCCCCTTTTAACGGTGAGGTTTCCGTCCGGAATTACTAAAATGAGCTGTTCATCCCGGCTGCTTCCAGGTGATAACCTTCTAATTTCTTATCTGCCTCGCACCGACCGGCAGCTCTCTGAATAAGATCCTGTTAGAAAGTCCTGTCCCGTTCATCGCATTTGAATATGAACAACACTCATTTTAGTCACAAAAGTGATTTTGTCAACCGTTATTTTTTGATCTTTGCGGTTTCTTATCAGTGCAAAGCGCACATATATCTTTTACACACGGACATTTTGTGTCATCTGTCTTTCCATGACAAATTATTATCAAAATTATGCACGATTTATGATCCGTCGCGGGTCAATTTTTCTACATACTAGTTTTCACTCGTCCGGCGGACATTCGTCTCCATGAAGCGGTTGTAGCCGAGCCAGCCCATGTTGTCCCCGGCACCTCTTAAGATCTCTGTCATGGTCTCCATTTTCGCGTCCGCGTTGTCCGCAAGATTTAATGCCATCGCCTCGATCAGGGCTGGTTTCTTCGGGGAACCGTACTCAAGCTCACCGTGATGTGCAAGAATGCAGTGGATCAGCTCACTCTCCAGCTTTTTCGGGAATCCCGGCATCGTGTCGATCCGCTCTTTTACCATCTGGGAGCCGATGATGATGTGGCCGAGAAGCTGTCCGTCATCTGTGTAGTCATTCTCCGGGAACGCGGAAAGTTCTTTTGTCTTTCCGATATCATGGAACATCGCTGCCGTCAAGAGCAGGTCGCGGTTCAGCACCGGGTACTGTTTACTGAAGTAATCGCACATTTTTACAACACTTAAGGTATGTTCTAAAAGTCCGCCGACGAAGCCGTGATGAACGCTCTTTGCCGCGGAATGGAAGGAGAACGCCTTCATGAACTCCGGGTCGTTGAAATAGCCGGATGCCAGCTTTCTTAAGTACTCGTTCTTGATGGTTGTGATGTACTGGGTGAGCTCATGCTGCATCGTCGGGATGTCCTTTGTGGTCACCGGGAGATAATCTGCCGGATGGTACTCGCCCTCATCCGCCTTGCGGATCCGTTTTACATTTAACTGGTTTTGTCCCTGGAACAGAGTCACGTCCGCGTCAACATACACGTAATCCAGTGCGCAAAACTCGTTGATTCCCGGAGAGTTTAACTCCCAGATCTTCGCGTCAACAGTTCCTGTTTTATCCTGCAGTACAAGAGAACCGTACTCTTTTCCATTCTTTGTGAGCGCGATCTGTTTTGTCTTGCACAGGTATACATCCGAAATGTGGTTTCCTTCCCGGAATGTTTCAATAAATCTCATAATCTCTCCTTCTATTCATTGCGTCGACAGACGTTTTCTGTCTTTACATCTAGCGTTTCAGTTTTAAGGCTGAAACGTTATTATTGGACTAGATAACTGTTCAGTAAGTCTGAGCAGTTACAGGCCAGGCAGTAATAACTACCTGGCTCCAATCGTCACTTGATACTCTATCTCTTTATATTCATCAATAGACTTCCGTTTTACCGTAACTTTTACAGAATCTCCGGTCTTCGTGTCCTCCAGCCGGTTCTGGAAGTCCCGGATCGTCTGGATCTCCGTGTCCCTGATCTTTGTCAGGATATCACCGTTCTGGATCCCCACGTTGTAGGCAGGTCCATCTGCAATGGAATCTGTTATATATACTCCGCTGGGGATTCCGCTCTCCATCATCACGGAGGTCACATCCTGTCCCCGGATTCCGAAATACGGGGCGGACTGTCCGTTTGTGAGCTTCTGGAGCACGCCCTTGTACTCCGAGATCGGTATCGCCATCGTCTTATCTTCCGTCTGTCCATTATCACCGGACTGATAAGTGTCGGTTGCCCAGCCCACCAGCTGGCCGGAAAGATTTAAGAGGAATGTTCCCTCGTCTGCATGGCTCTCAAACTCGGTATACAGGATACGCGTCTGACCATCCACTGCCTGGACTCCCTTTGCCACATAGGCAATCAGCCCCTGCTTGACGGAATGGACATGTCCGGAGGGACTTCCCACCGCGAGGACCATGTCCCCGGTACGGACGGAATAGGAGTTTCCGAGTTCCACCGCCTTCATCCAGTTTACGGTCTGCTCTTCAATATCAGAGATCTTCGCACTGACAACTGCCATCTTGGAGGTGATGTCCTGGGATTTCAGTTCTACTGCCGCCGTGGATCCGTCCCCAAAGGTCACCCGCAGGGAGTCGGCTCCAGCCACCGCGCTTTGTCCTGTCAGAATCAGCGCCTCGCTGGAATTCACCGCGATGATGATTCCCGCATACTGTCCTGTCGTCTCAATAGGGTTATCAAACCAGTCCACGTCGTTTTTCACTGCGGAAACTGTCACGATACTCTTCTCGGATTCCAGGTAGATGTTCCGGAACGCGTCGTTTAACTCGGTGAGGTTTTTCGTCGTCCATGGGAACTTTTCCATGGCGTCCCCAACGATCTTATCCACCTCATCCTTCAGATCTTCCGCGCGGATCCCCTCTCCTGTGGTCTCCGCCATGGTCTCCACCGGTGTCGGCTCGCCGGATGGATCCTGGTCCCGTTCGATCGTGATCGGTGCGGAGGTCACCGGCTGCTCTTTACCCAAAAGCTTTTTCGCTGTCGGAAGTGATGCCACAAAGCTCACCGCAGCAACTCCACCGAAAACGGCCGCAAAAAGAACATAGCACAGGATCCGGCCCGCGGCCCTGCGCTTATCGATCGGAGGTTTTACGACCTTTTCCCTCATAAATTTTTTCTCGTTAGGTGTATCTGACATGAAAAAAGTCTCCTTTTCATATCTTACAGCAGCCCTTACTCCTGCTGCTACAGGCAAATATCCATCAAAATATGATTCCATTTGCGGATTCTTTGCGTTTAGCCTATTTTCTTTTCATTATAATTTTTTTCCTCTTATTATGCAACAAAAAAATGGTGTATACAAGTTTCTCCGTACCATTCGATAACCTTTTCCACAGGCTCTCCCTCCCAAATCGGACACCTCCACCGTAAGAAAAAATCTCTATGATATTTAACACGTTTGTGTTATACTTTTTCTGTGCAGGCAGGCATCTTTACTGAAAATCTCCGCATGTTTCATACTGCGGAACGTCTGCGTATTGAAAGGAAAAAAGGATCGACCTATGAATCAGAAAGTATTAAAAACACTTGAATATTATAAAATTATTGACCGCCTGACCGACTGTGCGGCGTCCGAACCGGGAAAGAAGATGTGCCGGGAGCTGACACCGTCCTCGAATTTCAACGAGATTGTCCAGACCCAGACCGAGACCGCTGATGCGGTGACCCGTGTGCGCCAGAAAGGAAGTCTCTCCTTAGCCGGAGTCCGTGATGTACGGGATTCCTTAAAACGTCTGGAGATCGGCAGCTCCTTAAGCATCATGGAGCTTCTCTCCGTCAGCGGGCTTTTGACCTGTGCAGCCCGCGCAAAGAATTATGGACGCCATCCGGAAAATATGGAACTTCCTGATGACTCTCTCGATGAGATGTTCCGTACTCTGGAACCGCTGACAAATGTCAACAGTGAGATCACCCGCTGTATTCTCGGTGAGGATGAGATCGCCGATGATGCAAGTCCGGGACTCCACCACGTCCGCCGCCAGATGAAGATCACGGCAGATAAAGTCCACACTCAGTTGAATTCCATCTTAAATTCCAGCCGGACCATGCTGCAGGATGCTGTTATCACCATGCGTGACGGCCGCTATTGCCTCCCGGTCCGCGCCGAGTATAAGAGCCAGTTCGCCGGAATGGTCCATGACCAGTCGGCCACCGGATCCACACTCTTTATCGAGCCGATGGCGATCATCAAGCTAAACAACGAACTCCGTGAACTGGAATTAAAGGAGCAGAAAGAGATCGAGATGATCTTAGCTGCCTTAAGCACCGAGCTCGTCCCGTATATCGAGCCGATCACAACGGATTTTGAGATCCTCACAAAGCTGGATTTCATCTTCGCGAAGGCTGCTCTCTCAAGAATTTATAACTGTTCCATGCCGAAGTTTAACCGAAAAGGTTATATCCATATCAAGGATGGCCGCCATCCGCTCCTTGACCCCAAAAAGGTCGTTCCGATCAATATCTGGATGGGAAGAGATTTCGACCTGCTGATCGTAACAGGACCGAATACCGGCGGTAAGACCGTATCCTTAAAGACGGTCGGTCTGTTTACCCTGATGGGACAGTCCGGTCTGCAGATCCCGGCGTTTGACGGATCCGAGCTTTCCGTTTTTGACGAGGTATTCGCGGATATCGGCGATGAGCAGAGCATCGAGCAGAGCTTAAGTACCTTCTCCGCCCACATGACAAATATCGTTAAGATCCTAAATCAGGCAGACAGCCGGTCTCTCTGCCTTTTCGATGAGCTTTGTGCCGGAACGGACCCCACCGAGGGCGCTGCTTTAGCGATCTCTATCCTGTCCTTCCTTCACAATATGAAGTGCCGGACCATGGCGACCACCCACTACAGCGAATTGAAAGTATTCGCCCTGTCAACGCCGGGTGTTGAGAACGCCTGCTGTGAGTTTAATGTTGAAACACTGCGTCCAACTTATAAGCTTTTGATCGGTATTCCCGGAAAGAGCAACGCATTCGCGATCTCCAGACAGTTAGGTCTGCCGGATTACATCATCGATGATGCGAAGACCCATCTGGAATCCAATGATGAGGCATTTGAGGACCTGCTTGCGAACTTAGAGCAGAGCCGCGTGACCATCGAAAAAGAGCGTGAGGAGATCGCAAGCTACAAGGAAGAGATCTCCCGTTTAAAGAAGAATATCGAGCAGAAGGAAGAGCGGCTTGATGAGCGGAAAGAAAAGCTCTTAAAGAACGCCAACGAGGAAGCCCAGCGGATCTTACGCGAGGCGAAAGAGACCGCGGACCAGACGATTCGGAATATCAACAAGCTTGCCGCAAGCTCCGGTGTCGGAAAAGAGCTGGAAGCTGAGAGAACAAAGCTCCGTGAAAAGCTGGATAAAGTCGATAAAAGCTTAAGTCTGAAGAACAATAAGGGGCCGAAAAAGACGATCTCACCGAAGAAATTAAAGATCGGTGACGGTGTTAAAGTCCTCACAATGAACTTAAAGGGAACGGTCAGCACACTGCCGAACGCAAAAGGCGATCTCTATGTGCAGATGGGAATCCTGCGCTCCCTTGTAAATATCAAAGATCTGGAACTTTTAGACGAGGCGTCCGTATCCGGACCGGGCCTCGATCCGGCTGCCCTGAAGCGGAACAACACCGGAAGCGGAAAGATCAAGATGGCGAAGTCCTTCTCCGTCTCCCCGGAGGTCAATCTCATCGGAATGACAACGGACGAGGCAATGCCTGTCCTTGACAAGTATCTGGACGATGCTTATCTCGCCCATCTTCCACAGGTCCGCGTTGTGCATGGGCGCGGAACAGGAGCGCTGCGGGCTGCGGTTCATAAGCATTTGAAAAAACTTAAGTACGTAAAAGAATTCAGACTTGGAGAATTTGGGGAAGGCGATACGGGCGTTACGATCGTAACCTTCAAGTAACTTTCAAATAGAAACCGATCCCGCTTTACAGACAACAACCTAAATCTTTACGATAAACGTTAGAAGGAGGAGACCTCCATGGTCGATAAACAGAGAATTCTCATCGTCGACGATGACGAGAATATTGCAGAGTTAATTTCCCTGTACCTGATGAAAGAATGTTATGATACAAAGATCGTCGGGGACGGAGAATCCGCATTGAAGGAGGTTCCGGTCTTTAAGCCGAACCTGATCCTTCTCGACCTGATGCTGCCGGGCATGGATGGCTATCAGGTCTGCCGGGAGATCCGCACGACCTCTCAGGTACCGATCATCATGCTGTCCGCAAAGGGCGAGGTCTTCGACAAAGTTTTAGGTCTGGAGCTCGGTGCCGATGACTATATGATCAAGCCCTTCGATTCAAAAGAACTTGTCGCCAGAGTCAAGGCTGTTCTCCGCCGCTATCAGGCGGCCCCGGTCAGTATGTCCGCTGCGACAAAACAGCAGGGAGAATATGTGGAGTATCCGAATCTCATCGTCAACCTGACGAACTATTCCGTCCTCTACAAAGGCCACTCTGTGGATATGCCGCCGAAGGAGCTGGAACTTTTATACTTCCTTGCCTCCTCTCCGAATCAGGTCTTTACCCGAGAACAGCTGTTGGATCATATCTGGGGCTATGAGTATATCGGTGACACCCGGACTGTTGATGTCCACATCAAACGTCTTCGCGAGAAGATCCGCGACGACGAGAACTGGGCGCTGTCCACTGTCTGGGGAATCGGTTATAAATTTGAGGTACGACGATGACCCGTTCTCTTTATACCAAGTTTCTTCTCGGCTATCTGGTGTTTGGTCTTCTCGGTTTCATTTTCATCGCGACCATGTCCTCGGAGATCACCTACCAGTATCTCTTAGAAGAAAAGTCTGACTCGCTCTACGATGAGGCGAATCTTCTCGCCTCCACCTACAGCGATATCTATCAGGGCAAAAATATCAGTCTGTCCACGGCAAACCCGCAGCTGCAGGCCGTTGCCACCTACTTAAAGGCACAGGCCTGGGTCATCAACCAGAAAGGCAGCGTCGTTGCGGAGACTGCCCCAGCCTCCCATATCGGCACCGCCATCGATGGTTTTGATCCCACCGTGGCGGGAAACCGCTCGTATATGACCGGCAGATTTTTCGGCATGTTTGATAAAGACATGCTGTCCGTCATTGCGCCGATCACAGGAAATTTCAATACGTATGGATACGTGGTGATTCATATGCCCATCGAACAGATCGTACATGGGAAAGACCGTATCCTGAACATTGTATACATTACAGCGCTGGTGGTTTTCATCCTGTCCCTGATCATTCTTCTCGTGTTCACAAAGACCGTATATGTCCCGTTAAAGAAGATCACCGCGGGTGCGAAGGAATACGCGGCAGGAAACTTAAGTCATACGATCAATGTAACTTCTGCCGATGAGATGGGATATCTTGCCAACACCTTAAATTATATGTCCAGTGAATTAAATAAGATGGAGGAATATCAGCATTCCTTTATCGCCAACGTCTCCCACGACTTCCGCTCCCCGCTGACATCCATCAAGGGGTATCTGGAAGCGATCAAAGACGGAACGATCCCGCCGGAATTATACGATAAGTATCTCGGTATCCTGATCTCTGAGACAGAGCGTTTAAACAAACTCACCCAGGGCATGCTGACGCTGAACTCTCTCGACAGCAAGGGATTCCTGACACGAAGCAACTTCGATATCAATCGCGTGATTAAAGATACTGCGGCAACCTTCGAAGGAACCTGCAATGCCAAGGATATCGTTCTCGATCTCACCTTCGCTGCGGATATCCAGATGGTGTATGCAGACCTCGGTAAGATCCAGCAGGTGCTCTACAATCTGATCGACAACGCCATCAAATTCAGCCGTGAGAACTCTGTGATCTATATCCAGACTTCACTGAAGTACGAGAAAGTCTTTGTTTCCGTGAAGGATACGGGAATCGGTATTCCGAGGGAAAGTATCAAGAAGATCTGGGACCGGTTCTATAAGTCGGATCTCTCCAGAGGTAAGGATAAGAAGGGAACAGGACTCGGGCTGGCGATCGTAAAAGAGATCATACAGGCACACGGGGAAAATATTGATGTGATCAGCACCCAGGGGGTCGGGTCGGAATTTATCTTTACGCTGCCGAAGGCAACGGCGCTGTAATACAGCAAAACATACGGACACAGAAATATCTATTCTGTGTCCGTTTTTGTTGCTCGCCCCTCGCGCGGTCGCTTGCGACAATCTATATTTTCGCACAGTGCACAAAAAATCTCTGTCTGGACACACCTCGACGTGTCCGGGCAGAGATTTTTATTTCTGTCAATTTCTTCTGTTTTCTTAGGCTTCTTTCATCTTCGTCCCGATCGCATGAACAACCACCTTCATGCTTTGCTATTTTTTATGATCGGCCGGACATCATATCAAGTCCTGTCATTGCCAGCACTTTTACCGCTGCGGTGAGGGCACGTCTTCCTGCCTCTCCGCCTGCGGCGTCCGCAAATGCTGCTGTATGGGTTCCTAATCCTTCGCCCACACCGATATAGAACTGGGCAGCCGGAAGTGCCTGAGTTACATTGCCGACATCCGTGGATCCGATTCCCTGAGTCAGATCCCGCGGAATGTGGTGTTCTCCGATCAGGTCCATATTTTTCTCCACTGCCGTCACAAGTTCCCGGTTGTTGCGCACATCCTTAATGAGATAACCGTCCTGTTTGATCTCAACCTCTACACCGGCGCAAATCGCCGCACCCTTTGCACAGCGGTCAATGACTGCAATCACTTCTTCTAAATAGCCTGCGTCTAATGCCCGGATATTAAACCGGCATACAGCTTTCTCTGGAACAATATTCACAACGGTTCCGCCCTCCAGGATAATTCCATGAACCCTCGTGTAATCCTTAAAATGAAGTCTCTGGGAATCTACCGCATGGAACATCTGGAGAACTCCGTTTAACGCACTGGCCCCCATCCACGGGCACGCTGCGGTATGTGCCGGTTTTCCGGTGAAGGTATAGGTCTTATTTACGGCTGCAAATGAGATATCATCTGCCATGGACATATCACTCGGATGCATGATCAGCGCCATATCCACACCATCGAAGATTCCTTCGTCCAGCATCGTGATCTTTCCGCTTCCGTTTTCCTCTGCCGGTGTTCCAAGAACCTTCAGGGTTCCGCCGATCCCGTATCTTTCCATGATCTCTTTTAATATCACACCAGCTCCGGCTCCGCTGGTGCCGATCAGATTGTGACCGCATGCATGTCCAATTTCAGGAAGAGCGTCGTACTCGCACATAAAGGCAAAGGTCATTCCCGGTTTTCCGCTCCGGTATTCCGCCACAAATGCGGTCTCCAGAGAGCCGGCTCCCCGCTGTACTTTAAAGCCATGCTTTTCCAGCAGCCCGCATAGCTGATCCTGCGCCAGCGTTTCATGGTATGCCAACTCCGGATGAGCAAATATGTATGCACTGACAACCTCAAACTCATCCCGGTGTTTCTCCGCCAATGTTTCAATCTCGTGCTTTACCTGTGTAAGATCCATCGCCATTTCCTCCTGTTATGCCCGATATTATATCCACTATTATACTGCTTTTTCTCCCGATTTCTCAAGCACTGATCACATGAATTTCTCACTCTGGCACAGATGGGGTTACTGTTCACGCCTTGTGTAAACCAGATGGGTCCTTTCTTTTCGTCCATTGAATCTCCTGGCGTTTCATGATAAAATATAGTCATCTGCCCAATCATTTCTAACTGCTCGAGAGGAGGACATAATTATGAATTCTATTTCTATCACCTGGAATGGTCATTCCTGTTTTACCGTTGAAAAAGATGGATTTTCCATTGTTTTTGATCCATATGGCCCAAATACGGTACCGGGACTCGCGCCGCTTTCCCTCACCGCAGACATGGTACTCTGCAGCCACGAACATGGTGACCACGGGTACACGGACGCAGTGACCTTAAAGCACAGCGGGACAAAGAATCCGTTTTCCATCACGAAAATTGACACCTGGCATGACCCGGAACAGGGAGCCCTCCGCGGACCAAACCGGATCCACATTTTAGAATCAGATGGGCTTAAAATTGCCCATATGGGTGATATCGGATGTCCTCTTATCAGAGAACAAAAGGATCTGTTAAAGCATCTCGACGCGATCCTGATCCCAGTCGGCGGCTACTACACCATCGACGCGGCGCAGGCGAAGGCTGTGGTGGATGACCTCGCTCCCCGCGTTGTGATCCCGATGCATTACCGCTCCGACCACTTTGGCTATCCGGTGATCGGACGGCTGGAGGAATTTACGGGACTCTGCCGGAATGTGGTGGAGTACGACTCCACCACACTGGTGCTGACGGCTGAGACGAGACCGCAGACGGCGGTTTTAAAGCTGTAATAAACCGATAAGTTCCATTTTTGCTGCAGTTTTCCATGATGATCCGACCGGCAGTGTAAAAATACAGCTGTCATGTCCGTTCAAATACAGAGTTTAACTGCAGCAATTTTTATGGCCTTTTCCCGGCGTTGGAAAGCATCATAATTTTATAACTTTAAGTTATGTGCCATATCAATACGAGCCATTTTATTTATGGCTGATCCTATGCTATAATGAGGAAACGAAAGAATTCATGAACTGTTAAGGCGGCTGACGGTCTGGATTTTTGCAGCTGTCTTTTAATATTTCTTAGATAAGAAAGGAACATATAAAGTCATGGCAGAAGGAACGATCTTTAAATTTCATAATGACCTTGATACCGATCAGATCATTGCATCCCAGTATCTGCTCTTACCAAATCTGGAAGAGATGAAAGAGCACACATTCGAGTCTCTTGACCCAGATTTCCCGAAAAAAGTAAAACCTGGTGATTTCGTAGTAGGCGGTGAGAACTTCGGCTGCGGTTCTTCCAGAGAACAGGCACCTGGCGTCTTAAAGGCTCTCGGCGTACAGGCTGTTGTTGCGAAATCCTTCGCGAGGATCTTCTATAGAAATGCCATCAACATCGGACTTCCGGTTATCGTCTGTAAAGACCTGCCGGATGATGTAAAGACCGGCGACACCATGGAACTTTCCATGTCTGACGGAACTGCCCACGCAAACGGAAAGACATATTCCTGCACAAAGCTGCCGGAATACATGCAGAACATCTTAAATCAGGGCGGACTGATCGCTTCTTTAAACCGTGAGGAGGACTAAGACAATGGGAATGACAATCGCAGAAAAGATCATTGCGGCGGCAGCCGGAGTTGACTACGTAAAACCGGGAGATATCCATACCGTAACATTAGACCGTATGATGAGCAACGATGGAACCACCCATCTGACCGTTGACATGTACCGCAATAAATTAAAACATCCGCATATCGCGGACACAAAGAAAATGGTATTCATTGTAGACCACAATGTTCCGTCCGACTGCCCGAAGACAGCGGCATCCCAGAAGAAGATGCGCGACTTCGCGAAGGAAAACAACATTGATTTCTGGGAGGGAAAAGGCGTCTGCCACCAGGTCATGATGGAACATTATGTATGTCCGGGTGAACTGATCTTCGGTGCTGACAGCCACACCTGCTCCTACGGCGCTCTCGGTGCATTCGGTACCGGCGTTGGCTGTACCGACCTCCTCTACGGCATGGTGACAGGAAAATCCTGGGTTCTCGTTCCGGAGACTGTAAAATTCAACCTCGTCGGAAAGCTGCCGGAAGGCGTTTACGCGAGAGACCTGATCTTGACCATCATCGGCACCATCGGCGCAAACGGCTGCAACTACCAGGTTATGGAGTTCACAGGCGAGGGCGCTAAGACATTGAGCATCAGCGAGCGTATGGTCCTCTGCAATATGGCTGTCGAGGCAGGTGCCAAGACCGGTATCTTCGAGCCGGACGAGAAAGCCATCGAATACCTGAATGCTCACGGAAGAAAGCCGAAGGCACTCTTCACAAGCGACCCGGACGCAGTCTACGCAAGAGAATATACCTTTGACCTCTCCAAGATCCGCCCGGTAGTGGCGAAACCGGACTTCGTTGACAACCTGGTTCCGGCTGAGGAAGTCCGCGGCGTGAAGATCGACGAGGCATTCTTAGGTTCCTGCAACAACGGACGTATCGAGGATCTGAGAGTCGGCGCTTCTATTATTAAAGGAAAGAAAGTCGCTGAAAAAGTTCGTTTCCTTGTGGTTCCGGCAAGCCAGACTGTCTATCTCCAGGCACTGAAGGAAGGCCTGATCGACATCTTTATGGAAGCCGGTGCAATTGTTATGAACCCGAACTGCAGCGTATGCTGGGGCAGCTGCCAGGGTGTGATCGGCGAGAACGAAGTCCTGATCAGCACCGGTACGAGAAACTTCAAGGGCCGCGCAGGTCATCCAAGCTCCAAGGTATATCTTGGATCCGCTGCGACGGTTACGGCATCTGCTATTAAGGGCGAAATTGCATTAGCGAGTGATTTATAATCTGCACCGATTTGTAAAGACTATTTTCACTTCTGCCTGTACTTTTATACAGGCAGAAGTGTCGTTCCACCAGTAATGCCCCTATACATAGAATAAATGTAACTATTCAGTACCTTCATAGTTACGTGCAAAAATCCATTCCAGATCAGCTTCGCTGATGGGATTTTTGCCTTCCAGCCTATGTTTTCTTACGGTCAGCGCAGCAAGTGCGCAGACCTACTGAACAGTTACGAATAAATTACTTATTGGTATTTGCCAGAATGATACGGCAATATGCATTTTTGAATATGATCACTATATTTGTATAGAAATCGAGGATATTTACATGGAAAAAATGACTGGAAAGGTCTGGGTTCTGGGCGATGACATCGACACCGATATCATCATCCCGACCGAGTACCTTGCATTAAAGACCATTGACGATATGAAACAGTATGGATTTTCCCCGCTCCGCCCGGAGCTGGCTGCCCAGATCAAGCCCGGCGACATCATCGTTGCTGGAAAAAACTTCGGCTGCGGTTCTTCCAGAGAACAGGCACCGGAGATCATCAAAGCGTTGGGAATCCAGTGCGTGATCGCGAAATCCTTTGCGAGGATCTTCTTCCGCAACTCCATCAACAACGGCCTGCTCCTCATCGAACAGCCGACACTCTACGATGACATCAAAGAGGGCGATACCGTATCCGTTGTGATGAACGAGCACATCGACTACAACGGAAACGAGTACCCGATCGCGTCTCTTCCTGAGAATCTGATGGACATTATCCGCGCAGGCGGCCTTGTCAAGGCCATGCGCAAGCTGAATGGTTTGGACTGAACGGGAGGAAAACGAAATGGGAAAGACTGTAATTGAGAAGATCGTTGAACATAACACCGGCAGGTCCGTAAAGCCGGGCGATATCGTGACCGTAAATGTTGACCGCGTCATGATCCACGACATTTTTATTCCGTTCGTGGCGGAGAAATTTAAAGAGATGGGCTTTGAAAAGCTGTGGGATCCGGATAAGGTCGTTCTGATCTACGACCACCTTGTTCCGGCAAGCCAGCTTGACGATACAAGACATTTCCATGTCGGCGATGCGTTTGCCGCAAAATATGGCATGACCCACGTCCACAGAAGTGACGGAATCTGCCACCAGTTAATGACAGAAGCCGGATATGTAAAACCGGGCGATGTTGCCTTCGGTACAGACAGCCACACAACGACCTACGGCTGTGTCGGCGCATTCTCCTCCGGAATCGGATATACGGAGATGGCCAGCATCCTGGGAACCGGAACCATGTGGATCCGTGTGCCGGAGACCATCAAAGTCGTTATCAACGGAAAACTGCCGGAGAATGTTATGTCCAAGGACGTAATTCTCCGTCTCATCGGTGATCTCGGCGCGGACGGCGCTACTTATAAGGCTCTGGAGTTCTCCGGAAGCGCAGTGGAGAGCATGACAGTCGCAAGCCGTATGACGATCTCCAACATGGCCATTGAGGCCGGCGCAAAGTGCGCTCTGTTCACACCGGACGAGAAGACGGCGGAATACTGCAATGTTACCTTAAATGACTACCAGAAGAGTCTTTTCGGCGACGCAGACGCAAATTACTGCCGCGTGATGGAATACAATGCCGAGGACTTCGTTCCGGTTATGGCATGTCCGTCCCAGGTCGACAAGATCCGCAATGTCAGCGAACTTGAGGGCACAGAGATCGATCAGGTATTCATCGGTTCCTGCACAAACGGACGTCTTGAGGATCTGGCTGCGGCTGCGGAAGTCTTAAAAGGAAAGAAAGTCGCGAAATTTGTAAAGCTCATCGTGACTCCTGCCAGCCGAAAGATCTACAGACAGGCCGCTGACCTTGGAATCCTTGAGACACTGGCCGAGTCAGGTGCTATGATCACCCATCCGGGCTGCGGTCTCTGCTGCGGACGCGCAGGCGGCATCCTGACAGACGGTGAACGTGTTGTCGCTACCAACAACCGCAACTTCCTTGGACGTATGGGAACATCCAAAGTCCAGATCTATCTCGCCTCCCCGAGAACGGCTGCGGCATGTGCGGTGGCTGGTAAGATCGTTTGTCCGGAATAAGCCAGTCAGCACAAACGATAACTACAAAGTAAAAACAGACTCGTTATATCGAATCATAAAAATCCGGTAATCAGGATATCTCGCAATGATACTTTGCGGTTATCTCCGATTACCGGATTTTTTATGTAAGTGTTATATAATCAATCTGAACACTTATGTGCAAGACCTAATAGCGTTTTTAAATGTACTTTCATAAGGTTTTAACCGACAAACCCCTGTACGAAGGTCTTAATAAACCAAATTGTCTGCGGTTGATAAATAATATCAACCAAGAATGCGCCAACGATAGGAACAATCATCATTGCGCGGGGGGACATGCCATAACGCTCATTCACAGCAGTCATGTTCACAATTGCTGATGGAGTAGCACCTAGACCATGGCCGCACAGACCAGCACACATTACAGCTGCATCGTAGTTCTTTCCTAACAGGCGGAATACTACAAAGTAGCTGACAAGAACCATGAATACTACCTGACAGATCAGCACCACCAGAACACCACCGATCAGACCAGCTAATTCCCACAGTTTCAGCGTCATCAGTGCAATAGACAGATACAGCGATAACATAACATCTCCGATTCCATCAACTAGCGCAAAATCGAAATTATAAAAATTAAATTTTTCATTAAGGTTGCGAACTATTACCGCTACAAACATTGCGCCCACATAAGTAGGAAAGCTCATTCCGATGCACTTTCCAATCCAACCGGAAACCATAGTTCCCAACGCCATGCAAACAAGTAAAGCTGTTACATTTTTTATTACATCCAGGCTGCTCAGCTTTGTTGCTTTGGCTGCGTTGACTGTATTAATATCGCTCTCGAAATTTTCAGATGCATCCGGTTTTAAATTGTATTTTACAATTAAGCGCCGCCCAACCGGACCACCTACCATAACAGCACTGATTAATCCAAACGTTGCTGCTGCCGCTCCTACCAGAGGTGCTGCTGTATATCCCATATCCGCGAATGTACTGCCATAAGCAGCCGCTGCACCATGACCACCTACCATGGAAATAGCGCTGGAGAGCAATGCATAAGGAGCCTCCAATCCAACCAGCTTGCCTACACCGATGCCGATCATATTCTGAAAAACAGAGATAATACCCGCAATCAGCCAGTAAACAATAAGTAACATGCCACCTTTTTTCAGTAAACTGATACTTGCGCCCAATCCAACTGTTGTAAAGAAAGCAAGCATAAATGGCGACTGATACATACTGTCAAACGAAAATGCAAATGTTCCCGTCACATGACCAATAAAAGTGACAAACATAAACAGGAATCCGCCAACAACAGGTGCTGGAATACAATATTTTTCCAAAAATTTAACCTTGCTCTTGATAAAGAAACCGATAAGCAATATCACAGCAGCCATGGCAACTGTCATAATACCATCAGCCTTGATGGTAAAAAGGGAATCAATGACCTCAAACGACATGTGCGCATCCTCCTTTTTTTGTAAAGCAGACAAGTTTTTTATTTTTCACGTGCTTTCGTTGCAAACCCCATCAGATCACAAGTCAGGCGAGCCGCTGTGTAACAGGTAGTGTCACCTTCATCATCATATTGTGGAGCAACTTCTGTCATAGCCATACCAACTACATTGCAGTGGTTCGCAATCGCTTCCAACATCTCAGTTGCTTCATCGTATGTAAATCCACCCAGCATAGGAGATCCTGTACCTTTCGATAACGGATAGTCCATAGCATCAATATCAAAATGGATAAACGTATTACGGCCAGCTTCCAAATTCTTTAAAATTTCTTCAATTCCAACACGACGATAATCCTTAACAGAATATATTTTATCGCCATTTGCACGTGCTTCCTCAAAATCAGCAGGTCCACTGCTTCCTATACCGCGAATGCCCAGATGAATCATTTTTTCCACATATGGCAGTGTGGAATTATTTCGCATAGGTGAACCATTGAAATATGGCTGACCATTCAGCGGTTTTGTCCAATCCAGATGGGAATCAAAATGGATGATGTCCAGTTGGGAATAACAATCTAATCCTTTTACAGCTTGATGACCGACTGAACAGTCACCACCTAAAACGATAGGCATAACCCCCTGCTTTGCCAGAATGCGAACTGCTTCTTCCAAATTTTTATTCGTAGCAGTTAAATCACCCGGAACATAATCACAGTCACCACAATCTACCACGCGCCACAGATCGGTATCCAGATAACTCTTATTACGCTCAGGATCATAGTTGCCGCCCTTTTTCATGCGGAAGCGGGTAGATGCATTGCGGATTCCACGCGGTCCAAGGCGACATCCTGTTTTTCCCTGAATCGCCAGATCAAATGGCGCGCCCAAAATAGCGATATCTGCATTAGCGTGATGAATATCATAGCAGATCGGTACTTTAGCAAAAGTCGCAATACCAGTAGGTGCCATATTTAACGGTGCATCTTGTACAGTAAAAGCATTCATAATAAACCTCCTATTAGTCACAATTTTGAAACGCGTTTTGTTTTTGTGTCTTTCTGATATCATTATATGCTATTTAAGAAATAAGTCAAGGTTTTGTTATCTATTTTGAAATACAGACACTCACGTGAAACAGTTTATTTCTATTCTATTACATGCAGATTGACTTTTTTCAGGCAGTTTACTATAATGAAACTACATTAGTAGTTGTCTAATAAGTCCGCGCCTTTACTGCGCTGATCGCAAAGTGCCACCACACTCAGAAAATAGACACAGAAAAGGAGTAATCTTTATGAGCGATACGAATTTTATTGAATCCTCCACACCTATGGTAAATTCGGTACTTCATGCCACAAAAATTCTAGATTACTATGCTTCCCAGCGCCGGGAATATTTAAGCCTAACTGAGATCAGCCGCGCGATTGGTCTGCATAAAACAACCGTATACCGTATTTTGCGCACACTGCAGTCTGTAGGCTGGATCGAGCAATCCAGCACCAATGGACAATACCGGTTGGGCAGCGGTATTTTAATGATTGCATCTGCCGTGTCTGTGCACTATACCACACGCCAGCTAATCAGTGAAGAAATGCGCCGCTTGTGTGATTTACACAATGAAACCGTCGTGCTTTCCTCTTTGCGCGGAGATACGGGCATTTGCGTGGATCTTGTAAAAGGACATCATAATTTGGGAATTTCAAGTGAAAACGGTTATATTGTACCTTTAGATTGTGGTGCAACCGGTAAGACTTTGCTGGCTGCACAATCAGATGAATTGGTTGAACGTCTAATTCAAAATTATCCTGGTCTGGAAGAAAAGCTGCGTAATCAAGTAAAAGAAATCCGGCAGCGGGGATATTGTATCTCCGAAGGGGAGGTAGATGAGGGCGTCGCTGCCGTAGCAGTTCCACTTCCTATGCCGGATCATATTTATACACTAACCTACTCCGGACCTGTTGAGCGTTTACGCGGTTTAGATTATATGGTTCTGGTACATTCATTGCAACAGGCAGTTAAAAATATATTATTAAAATGTGATGGAAAAAGAAAGGAAGCTCTTTAAAACCTTTTACTCAGTATATTTTCTAGACAAGCAAAGTCTTGAATCAAACTGTTTCCATTGAAATAAAAATCCGATAATCGGATACTGTACGATTTTACTGGTGCAGTTATCCTGATCATCGGATTTTTCTATATGCGTATAAGATTATTATGCCTTATCTAATTTTTTAAGTGCCTTTTTAAATTGAATTGAGAACAAAATCGCCGTGAATGTCACTGCGATCGCATCCGCGATCGGCTCTGCCATGTAGACGCCCATCGTTTTATTGCTGACAAACATCGGAACGATGAAGATTAACGGAAGCAGAAGCACGAATTTACGCACAACCGCCACGATGATCGAGCATACCGCATATCCGATGGCAACGAAGGTCATCTGGCAGGCGAGCTGGATTCCAAAGAGGAACATCGCACCGCAGTAGATCCGCAGAGTGCCTGCAGTGAAGGAAACGAGTTCTGGATCGGAGCTGAAGATTCCCGCGAAGGTTGCCGGGAAAAGCTGGACAAAGAGCCAGAACAACGTGGAATAGATCAGGGAGATCACGAGATGGAGCTTGAATGTCTTCTTCATACGGTCGATATTTCTCGCTCCGTAGTTATAGCTCATGATCGGCTGTGCGCCCTGTCCGATTCCCTGAAGCGGCAGCATTGCAAACTGCATCGTACTTGTAAGGATCGTCATGGCACCGACTGCCAGATCTCCGCCGTACTTTAACAGGGAAGAGTTAAAGCATACGGAGATGACGCTCTCACTGGATTGCATCACAAATGTGGAGAGGCCCAGTGCCAGACACGGGAGAACGATAGACGGAACCGGCTTTAAATACTCCTTTTTGATCCGTAAGAAGGTCTTCTTTCCGGTCAGGAACGCGAGAACCCAGCCGCAGGATACCGCCTGGGAGATGATCGTCGCGAGAGCCGCGCCCTTTACGCCCATGCCAAACCCGAAGATAAAGATCGGATCCAGAATAATATTGCATACAGCGCCGATGGTAACCGTCAGCATACTGGTCTTTGAAAATCCCTGGGCCGTGATGAACATGTTCATGCCTAACGTCATCTGAACAAAGATCGTTCCGACAGCGTAAATACTCATGTAATCAACGGCATAGTCAATAGTGTTTTCACTGGCTCCAAAAGTCAAGAGCATGGAGCGGCCAAACAACAGTAAGACTGCTGTCAGGATCGCAGAAATGATGATCTGAACCGTAAAACAGCCGCTGAGAATCTTCTCCGCGGAATCCATATCATCTTTTCCCATAAAGATCGACGCTCTCGGCGCACCGCCGGAGCCGACGAGAGCCGCGAAGGCGGAGACCACCATGATGATCGGCAGGCAGACACCGACACCGGTCAGGGCGAGACTTCCGCTTCCCGGGATATGTCCAATGTAGATCCGGTCAACGATATTGTACAGCATGTTGACGATCTGCGCGATGACAGAGGGAACGGCAAGCTTGAAAAGAAGCTTTCCGATCGGCTCTGTCCCAAGAAATTCTTTACTGTTATTCATGCAGTTTTCCTTCTTTCCTGTAATCTGAGATGTTTGAATCAAGTTATCAACCACCACTTCAAGTGGTGGTTTAATATTAGCCCTCCAAAGGGCTATTACTACTGCTCGCCCCGAAGGGCGCTATCGCAAGCACTGTTACTGGCTCCGCTATAAAGCGGTACTACTGGAATCCTCTCTTCTTGAATCTTCTGCTTGCTCTCTTATATATTTCTGTACGGCTTCCTCTGTTATATTGCCGATTGTCTCTACATAGTATCCTCTCGCCCAAAAAGCTTTGTCCCATTTGCTTTGCAACTCTGGATGTCTGTCGTAAATCATTAGCGTGCTTTTCCCTTTTAAATATCCCATAAAATTTGAAATACTTTCTTTCGGCGGAATTGCTACGCTTAAATGTACATGATCCTTACATACTGCACCCGCTATAATATCCACTTTTCGGTACTTGCATAATGTACTTATGATTTCCTTCACATCTTCTCTTAATCTTCCATACAGAATTCTTTTTCTGTATTTCGGTATAAATACTATGTGATACTGGCATTTCCATCGGGTATGTGATAAACTTCTATTGTCCATTTGGACCGCCTCCTTTGATTTTGAGTTTGGCCTGCGACACCATTCTCATCATATCACAGGAGGCTTTATTTTGTTGTCCTCACCGTCTCCACTTATTCCATTCTCCCCAGCATAGCTGGGGGATTAGACTTTTCATCCATACTGGAAATTCCATGTCTCCGCATTGAAACAGCCCTTGCAATGATGACGACAGTCCGATACAAACAGGCAGACACGCACCCCCGGACCATTGGCGATATCATTTTTTTTGATTGTTCCGTAATACATCCTTCCGCCTCCCCCCTTCTGTCGTTGACAATAATTCTCTTGTCAAAATTTGGCTTTTTTTGTGCGCCATGTGCTCCCAGATTGTTAAGTATTTCTAGTATAGCATACAATTATATGTTATTAAAGCCAAAAAAGCCGCCGCCCGGCGATCGTTCAACCACCGAAGCGACAGCTTCTATTTTGTTACAGTTCACACGTTGTGCAAACTGTAACAGGATTTTGCTGATGCTTCTCATTACAGATCAGTATGATTTTCATTCTAATCTCAGATTACCACGGAAGAGCTCCATAGAGAAGAACTGCCACAATAGCACCGATGATCGGTCCTACTAACGGAACAATTGCGTATCCCCAGTTGGAGTCGCCTTTTCCCTTGATCGGAAGTACGGAGTGTGCGAAACGCGGACCTAAGTCTCTGGCCGGGTTGATTGCGTAACCGGTCAGACCACCCATGGACATACCGATGGAAACGATGATACCGAATACCAGGAAGTTGGTTAATCCAACGTCTGCTGCTCCTGCCACGTTGCCCAGACCCTTGATTGCAAATACGAGAACGAAAGTAGCTACTACCTCGCAGAAGATGTTTCTCGGGATGTTCTGAACGCTTGCGCCTGTACAGAATACGCCAAGTTTTGTTCCAGCTTCTTCGGTTGCATCAAACTGATCTTTAAACATCATGTAAACAACACAAGCACCTAAGAATGCGCCTGCGAACTGGGCAATCACATAACCCGGAACCATAAACCAGGACATGCTGCCGTCGATAGCCAGAGCCAGTGTCAGCGCCGGATTAAAGTGTGCTCCGGAAGCTGCTCCGAAGATAAATGCCGGAACCATAACTGCAAGACCCCAGGCTAACGTAATCTGTGTGGTACCGGCACCCTTCATACCGGATTTGTTCAGCGATACGTTTGCTACAACCGAATCACCTAAAAGAATAAGCATAAATGTTCCAATAAATTCTGCAAGATATGCCATCATACGAAACTCCCTCCTGTTTCTTATAATATGCGCTGCTATCTATCTCTGGACTTTGCCGATCTGTGCTTTATACTGTTTTACCGTCATATTTTCATATTTCTTGAACACCTTGCTAAAATAGCTGCTTTCATTATACCCCAATCTGAAAGCCACCTCAGCAATACTGTCATCGGTAAAACAAAAATACCCTTTGGCCAGATATATCTTCTTCATATGAAGATATTCCATCACACTGATCTGAAACTGTTCTTTAAAGATACGGCTCAGATAGCCCTGACTGATGGAGCAGTTTTTGATTATTTTGTTCAGACTGATGTCTGTCTTTATATTGCTTTCAATGTACACGAATACGTTTTGAAGAAGAGGATACCGGTTCGTACTGTTTTTCTGAAAGATATAATCCATGATACGGAACAGCCACAATTCTGTGGTCATACGTTCCTCTATTAATCCCTCATTCAGTGGAAACAGCGCCCCTATATCATGACTCTCTTCATCATAAAATTTGGTTGTGTTTAAAAGACTTTGTCCGATAAAAGAAAACACCTTATAAAGCTGCTCGGAATCTCCCTGACAGATCTGATAAACCTCTTTTGTCAGCGGTCCGCAAAGATTATATACCTCACAGAAATCCCCATTTTTAACCAGGGCTAACAGCTTGTTCAGGGACGGCTGGACAGAAGGTTCATTTCCTGTCTTTAAGTTGCTTAAAAGGACATTCAGCTGCTGATAAGAAATCGGTTTTTCTACGATCTCCGTGGCACACTCGCCTATCTCCTTGTAAGAAGCTAAGCTGGCCGGATAAGCAGTCATTAGATAAACCGTTGCTGCCAGTAAGGCCTGACGAATCAGGCGTGCTGCTTCGAGCCCGGATACGCCCGGAAGAAATGCATTGATAAAAACAACATCATAGGCTCTCTCCTGGCACAGACGAACTGCCTCATCTCCGCTGTCCACCTGGGAAGATACCTCAAAACCGTCTATCCTGAAAATCATGATTTTCAGTGCTTCCTGGGACAAAATGTCATTATCCGCCAAAAGGACATGGTACATAGACTAAATCATCCTTTCACTGAAATTTTCAGGCCAGCAGATCAATGTTCTGCGTCCTTTTCCTTTACTGCTTTCGATTAAAATTTCAGAGCTATCGCCGAAAAACTTCTTCATCTTCAGCTGCGCATGGTCTTTTCCCCGGCCGATGTAGTAGCCTTCATGCCTGTCACTGAATGCCTCAAAGTTGATCTGCAGCTCTTCCTCGCTCATTCCCAGACCGTTATCCTCTACCTCCAGCACACATCTTCCGCCGCTTATGTAACCTTTGATGGTTACTTCTCCTCCATCCCGTTTCATCATCACGCCATAATAGACGGCACTTTTGACAAAGGGAAGAAGAACGTCGGAAGGAATTCTCTGCATCGTCAGATTCTTCGGTACCCGGATGGAATAATTCAGCCGTTCTCCCAACTTGTGTTTCTGAATCGCCAGGAAGCGCTCTGCCTGCTCCAGTTCCCTGGATACACTGACATAAGTTCCGCTCTCCATGGAAGCATACTTCACATAATCGATCAGCTGATTCAGCACTTCGCCGGTTCTCGGTGCATCCTCGATGACCGTCAGATTCACCAGAGAAATCAATGCATCCAGAACACTGCTGATATCCTGGGCCGCCTCCAGCTCCAGAATCTTCAGCTCCTTCTGCTTAATCTCATCCGCCTGCTTATCGTTGTATGCACAGAGTTTTTTCACCACCTTCTGGTGTTTCTCCCTCTGCAGCTGCAGGTTCAGCTTGTTTTCACCCAGCTGATTGATAATCAGGAACACCAGATTCACGATGTCCATGAAATTTTCAAACGGATACACCGGAATATTCTCCATGAAATGCCGGTTTTCCTCAATCACTTCCGCCACCTCTGCCGTGGACATAACCTTTTCCAGACGGCTGATATCCTCCGGTGCATCCAGGCATCTTACCTGGCCGCCGATAAAGCCGCCCAGATAGTGGCCCTTCACCACAATCGGGATCGCCACCTCCAGAAGACCACAGGGACAGAAATAGACACTTGGCTTCTGCATAACCGCTGCCTGAATGGATCCGAAGGCATCGGATGATTTACAACGCAGGCTCAGCCGGCTGTCGCTTCTGGCCATGGAGCAGAAATCGGAAAAGCTGGTGCTTTCCGTGATGGGTTCTCCCCGGTAATCCACCGTGACAAATGCCAGTCCGGTGAACTTCGAGAGACTCTGCTGGATATTCTCCAATTTTTCTTTTCCGAATAAATGAAGAATATCCAGTTCGTTCTCTCCGGAAGAACCGGTTGACGGGGAAAATGCTGAATTGTCATTCAGCTCATATTTTTTTAAACTGGTGTCCTGATTAAATCCTTCCATTATTACCCCAACTTTCCATCCATATCATATCAATCACGGCACATAGCTGCATTCAAAATGCGATCTTAAGTTTTGCAGCCTATGCTTAGATAATATCATATTTCAGGGGATATTAACAGATTTGAAGCAGAATATGACGAATTTCTCCAGCACCTATCTTTCTCGGTGTTGTCTTTAGACAGTTGTCTTTCAGAGCATTCTCGGTCATATTATCCAGCTGCGTCAGATACTCATTCTTAAATACTCCAAACTGCTCCACCGAATCCGGCATGCTCATGGCCGCCATCATCATGCGGATCACTTCCTTGAGAATCTTTACTGCCTCCTGAGGCGGTGTCGTGATGCTGGCCAGTTTTACCTTGTAAACCATAGCCGCATACTTATCCATCACCTGTTTATCCTGACTATTATAATCAATTACCTGATTCAAAAGCATGGCATTAGCCAGTCCATGCGGAATATGGAAGGTTCCGCCTAACTGATGTGCGATGCTGTGGTTTACTCCCAGTCCGGCGGTGTTGAATGCCATACCTGCCAGGGTGGAAGCCTCATGCATCTTACTTCTGGCTGCCAGATTCTGTCCGTCTTTATAGCAGACAAGCAGGGAATCCAGAAGCAGTTCCACGGATTTTTCAGCTAATGCATCGGAAAATACATTGGCGCCGGTGGCTACATATGCCTCCAGTGCGTGGGTCAGAACGTCCATTCCTGTATTGGCTGTAACTGCCGGAGGAACTGAAAGTGTCAGGGTCGGATCCAGAATTGCGATATCTGCCAGGATATCATTATCCATGATCAGATGTTTCGACTTGCTCTCTACGTCTGTAATAACGGCTGCGCTGGTAACCTCGGAACCGGTTCCACTGGTGGTGGGGATGGTGATGAAAACTGGTTTTTTCATCAATCCGCCGTTGATTCCAAAGTAGATGATTCCTTTGGCTGTATCGATGGCAGAACCACCGCCGAAGGCGATGATCACATCCGGCTGTACCTTTGCGCTCTTATTCAGTCCTTTTCCCACCACTTCTGTGGTGGGATCCGGAACTGCCTGGTCGAACATCTCGACCCGGCAGCTGGAGTCAATCGCATTTATGACAGTATTCACACTTCCGTTTTCTGCCATAAATTTATCGCAGACAATCAGAACGGTTTTGTTCTTATATTTGCCCAGATATTTCATGGCTTCTTTGCCGGAGCGGACTTTTGTTTTAATATACACGTTTGACATACAAATTCACTCCTATGTATGTTCGGATTAACAGTTCCTATCGAATGCTGAATGCGTCAGACATTACGCAGCGGCGTTTTCTGCAGAAGGAACGAGCGGAGGTTAAGCCCTCGCCGGTCGGTCCGGCAATTGTAAAGGTGGTATGTCCTTCACCGCCTGCTCCGATTCCTGCATAGGATGGAGCATTCTTAACGAAGATAGTGGTTTCCAGAAGTTTTGCCATCTTGCTTAACTTCTCCACGTTCTTAGAATGCATCATAGCTGTATGACGGTTTCCGTGCTCTGCATCATGGGCATACTCGATAGCTGTATCTACGTCGGAAACACGTACAATCGGAAGAATCGGCATCATCATTTCTTCTGTTACCAGGTGATGATCCTTGCTTACTTCCATGATAATAACCTTTACGCTGTCATCTGCCGGAAGACCCATCTTGTCGAGAATGTATTTTGCACTCTTGCCTACGAAGGAGGTCTTCGGGCCGCCCTTTTCGTTGGTTACCAGGGCATCCAGACGCTCGATTGTCTCGATATCACGGATCTCATAAGCTCCGTTCAGTTTCATGTTCTGAATCAGATAATCACAGATAGAATCTACTGCGAATACTTCCTTCTCAGCGATACACGGTACGTTGTTGTCAAAGCTGCAGCCATCTACGATGTCTTTTGCTGCTTTTACGATATCTGCTGTCTCATCTACTACAACCGGCGGGTTTCCTGCTCCTGCTCCGATTGCTTTCTTTCCGGAGGAAAGTACCTTCTTAACGATGGCCGGACCACCGGTAGCTACCAGCAGACGTACGCCCGGATGATCGATCATTCTGTTTGTATTTTCAATGGACGGCTCCTCAACCATGGTGATCAGGTTGGCCGGAGCACCTCCGTCCATGAGCGCTTTGTTTAACATCTTAACAAGAAGCTGGGAAACCTTCTTTGCTCTTGGATGCGGGCTGAATACAACGGTATTGCCGCCTGCAATCATGGAGATTGAGTTGCAGATGATGGTCTCTGTCGGGTTGGTGGTAGGAGTGATAGCTCCGATTACGCCAAAGGGGCAGTACTCTACTAATGTCAGACCATGATCACCTGTCTGAGCCTCTGTTACCAGGTCCTCGGTACCCGGTGTCTTCTCTGCTGCCAGACGGTTCTTAATCAGCTTGTGCTCATACTTACCAATCTCGGTTTCTTCCACTGCCATTCTGGACATCAGTTCCAGATTTTCGCGTTTACAAACAGTAGCACGGATAATATCTACATATCTCTGACGGTCTTCGATTTTGGAGAATAAAAGCGTTTTCTGAGCTTTTGCGGAGGCTTCGATTGCTTCATCCATCGTTGCAAATACGCCGTATGTTTCTTCTTTCTGTTTTACGAATGCAGCCGGTTCCTCAGCTTTCATTTCTTTTAATGCCTGAGCAACTAACTGCTCAATCACTTTCATATCCATTTCCATGTATTTACACCTTCTTCTTTCGATTGTCTTGACCTTATCTGCTGCTCCATGCAATTCCCAAAGGTGTGACCAGCAGGGTATCGTTTGTTTTCACGGTCGGAATTCCCAGCTCTTTTTCAAATACACTCTCGAATTCCTTAAAACAGCAGGCACCGCCTACTACATAGACCTTATCGGTGTCATGTCCTTCCAGAAACCGTTTTACGATGGAGGCCATCTTGCTTACCACCGGCTTGATAATCGGAAATACATCGTCTTCTCTGGATGGATCTTTCTTAAGCTCCTCCGCCTCTTCTAAAGAGATTCCATAATAACCGGCAAGTACCAGTGTCATATGGGTTCCACCTGTGGCTTCGTCCGCCGTAAAGATCACCTTTCCATCCTTCAAAATACTGATTCCTGTGGTTCCGCCGCCTACGTCCACCACGGCCCCGTCCGTGATTCCCAGCACGGCCGCTGCCGCTGTCGGCTCGTCCACCACGTTGGTCACTTCAAAGCCCGCGCCTTCCACAACATTGGAGATGCAGCGGACATTTCCTGACATGATTCCCGGCGGAATCGCGGTGGCAGCCGTATCCAGTGACACGCCGAGCTGTTCTTCTAGCTGAGCTTTCAGTTCCTTTACCGTACGGATGGCTCCGATAAAGTCTACAACAATACCATCTTTTACAACATGGGAGGGGGCGGATGCTCCGGCTATCGGATGATTCTCCGAATCCGTTACAGCAATCACGATATTGGCGGTTCCGAGATCCACACCTGTCTTCAGCTCACCCGAATAGGGCTGTGTCTTTTTCTCCCGTATCAATTCTGCAAATTCTGCAAGTACTTTATTTTCTACCAGCATACAACCCCTCTTCCCCTGTTTTTGTTGTTTTCGTTTATTTTTTAACTTTTCTTTCTCAGAATCACGTAATCGTTATTCTTGAGTGCGCATGCATTGGCCTCATCGATATCCACATGCATCTCCAGTGAAAACTTATCGGAAACACGTACCAGGACATCCCCGAATACACCACTGCGCTCTCCAAATGTCTCTACCTCTACCACATCTTTATCCTTTACTCCCATGGCCATAGCCTGTTCCGGAGTCATATGGATGTGGCGAAGCGCTACCATCGCGCCTTCCGGCAGAGTGACTGTTCCCTTCGGTCCTACCAGCTCAACTCCCGGAGTTCCGGCCAGATCGCCTGATTCACGAACCGGCGGCTTGATTCCCAGACGGAAGCTGTCTGTCTTGGAAATTTCTACCTGGCTTTTACTTCTTACAGGTCCCAGAATCCGGACATTTTTAAACTCACCCTTCGGTCCTCTGACTGTAACAGTCTCGTTGGAAGCGAACTGACCCGGCTGTTTTAAATCGCCTTTTTTCGTCAGTTCATATCCTGGGCCATAAAGGATCTCTAAATCTTCCTTCGTAACATGGACGTGACGGTTAGAAACTCCAATGGGAATTTTATAAGTCTGATATTCTCTGATTTTCTCGATCACTCGCTCTGTAATCAGTTTTACAAGTTTTTCATCAACCATGGATTTCACCTTTTCCCTGTTCTGGCAAAGCACAGCTCCCGGGAGCCGTTACCGGCCTGAAAGGAACTGCCCTTCACCCCATTACATATCTGATTATAAAGACTTCGGAAGAATCTTCTCCACATCTGTATGAGGTCTCGGGATTACATGCTGGGATACAACCTGTCCCACGTTGGATGCTGCAGCTGCGCCTGCATCTACAGAAGCTTTTACTGCACCTACATCACCGCGTACCATAACGGTAACAAGTCCGGAACCAATCTTCTCATATCCGATTAATGCAACGTTTGCTGCTTTGGTCATAGCATCTGCTGCCTCAATAGCGCCAACTAATCCTTTGGTCTCAACCATTCCTAATGCTTCGTTTGACATAGTATTGTCCTCCTATTATTTTGATATGTGATGGTTCAGGGCCAGGCAAAGCATTTTTCAAATGCCCTGAACCGTTTTTCTTGTTTAACTGATTGCTTCTGACAGCTGATTTAAGATCCAGGCCTTATCGGTGTCTTCCCATTTAAAGCCCTGATTTTCCCGGCCAAAATGGCCATAGGCGGCTGTCTTTAAAAACTGCGGCTTTCTCAGCTCTAACTGAGAAATGATATCTGCCACCTTAAGGGAAAATACGTTTTCCACCAATGCGGAGATAGCTGCATCAGATATCTTTCCGGTTCCGAAGGTATTGATGGTCACGGCTTCCGGCTCGATGCCTCCGATGACAAAGGCGAGAGCTACTTCACACCGCTTTGCCAGGCCTGCTGCGACGATGTTTTTCGCCACATATCTGGCCATATAAGCTGCGGAACGGTCCACTTTCGTCGGATCCTTTCCGGAAAATGCTCCTCCCCCGTGTTTTCCGATAGTTCCGTAGGTGTCTACCATGATCTTCCTTCCGGTCAATCCGGTATCCCCGGCAGGACCGCCGATTACAAATCTTCCGGTGGGATTGACATGAATCTTCGTCTCCTCGGTCAACCATTTACGGTCAATCACCGGTTCGATGACAAGGCACCGAATCACTGCTTCCAAAATACTTCTCGGCACTATCTCATGATGCTGGGTGGATATAACTATACTTTCGATGGAAACCGGCGTTCCGTCTGCCCGGTACCGCATGGTCACCTGACTTTTGCCGTCCGGATAGAGGAAATCTGCTTTTCCCTGCTTTCTTATGGCCGCCAGCTGCATCGCCAGCCGGTTTGCCAGGCTGCAGGGAAGCGGCATCAGGGATTCTGTCTCATCCGAGGCATATCCATACATAATGCCCTGGTCGCCGCCGCCCAGTATCTCTTTTTCACCTTCCGTTCCCTTTCCCACTCCCATGGAAATATCCGGGGACTGATTGTGAATATTGGTAAATATCATGCAGGTGTCAGCATCAAAGCCTTTTCCTTTTTCTGTGTATCCGATGTTTCGGATCACCTCTCTGGCTGTTTTCACTACATCTACCGTTCCCCGGGATGTAACTTCGCCTGCCAGAACTACCATATCGGTTGACACCATGGTTTCCACTGCTACTCGTGACTTCGGGTCCTGTGCGAGATACGCATCCAGAATTGCATCTGAAATCTGATCGCACACTTTATCAGGATGTCCTTCTGTCACGGATTCAGATGTAACCAGGTAGTCATCCTCCCGTTTGAGTATCATGTTTTCACCTGCCTTTAGCGAATGGAGAATCCGCTGGTCAGCGTACAACGCCGTCTTCTGGCAAAATGTCTCGCTGTCGTTGTACCTTCTCCCGTGATGGTTCCTATGGTAAAGCTTGCGTGGCCTTCCTTGTCAAAACCGATTCCTAAAAGAGAAGATCCATTCTTTACAAATACAGCTGTCTGAAGCTTCTTTGCCGCCCGGTTCATATGCTCGATGGATTCGGAATGAATGGTTGCTGTATGGCGGTATCCCTGCTCAATGTCAAGGGCCGTCTCCAGGGCCTCATCGAAATTCTTTACCCGGATAATCGGTATCAGGGGTATCAGAAGTTCCAGGGTAGCAAACGGATGCATGCGATCCGTCTCGGCCACGATCAGCTTAACTCCCTTTCTGTGAGGAATCTTCGCTGCATCGAGGATAATCTCTGCTTCCTGACCTTCCATCTTTTTGTTGATAACAAAGTCTTCGGTTACGGCTGTATAGTAAAGTCTGTCTATCTGTTCAGCACTTCTTGTATAGTAAGCTCTGTTTCTCTCCAGCTGGAAGATCAGTTCGTCTGCCACTGACTCCACAACCACGATGGACTTCTCAGAAGTACACATCAGGTTGTTGTCAAAGGATGCGCCCTGAAGGATGTCCCTTGCAGCTTTCTCGATATCTGCTGTTTCATCTACAATGGCCACCGGATTAGCCGGTCCTGCTCCGATTACTTTTTTTCCGGAGCACATAGCCTGTCGGAGCGATCCTGCACCACCGGTGCATACAATCAGGTCTACGTCCGGGTGACTCATGATTTCCTTGGTCGAACCCATCAGACTCTCGCTGACTGTTACCACCAGATTGTCGATTCCGCAGATGTTTCTTACTGCATCGCTGATGATTCCTGTCAAATACTGGGAGACTCTCACTGCTCTCGGATGAGGACAATGCACCACCGCATTTCCTGCTGCCAGCATTCCAATTGTATTGCTGATCAGGGTTGCACAGGGATTTGTACACGGATGAACCGCACAAATCACACCGAAGGCTGACAGCTCATAGAGTGTCATACCGTGATCGCCTGTGTTTACTTCTGTAATCAGATCCTCTGTTCCCGGCGTTTTTTCAACTGCCAGTTTCAGTTTCTCGATTTTATCAGCTACATTTCCCATTCCTGTCTCAGCTACGGTCATTTCTGCCAGTTCTGTAATCTTTGGTCGAACCGCTGCTCTGACTGCCTCTAAAATCTCATTTCTTTCATTCATCGTCAGTTCGCTGTACCGTCCAAAAGCTCCTCTGGCCGCCATTACCGCTTCGCTGACACTGGAATAAATACTGCTTTTCATCCTGTTCTCCCTCCTTTCTTTCAGCATTTGTAATTAAATATCGATATTATCGACAATTCCTATAATTGCCATGTCAATTACGGCCTGCCGCTTCTTTTCGTCTACGCGGACCGATGAACCCTGACCGATGAGAACCGTCTCTCCGATACCGGCGCCCACATAGTCAACTGCCACTTCTTCTTCGCCGATAAATTCGCCATGGCCATTGATTTTGCGGATGATCATAAGCTTGTAGCCTACCAGTGATTCATCCTTTCGTGTTGCTACTACCGTTCCTGTAATCTTTGCCAGTTTCATTCTGTTCACGTTCCTTTCAGCGGCGTTTCTCCGTCATCTTTTATTTTTTTCTGGATGTTCTCCTGGAAGGCCGTTCCGGTGCGGCAGCTGTCTGCGGTTTCTCCGGTTCTTTCGGAGCTTCCAAGTCTGCCTTTTCCTCCTGTGCAGGCTGTTCTTCTGCACGCTTGTCCTCTGCGACCTTATCTTCCGCGGAATCCTTGTTCTCCGGCTGGTGAATCTCTGCCTCTTCAGCTGCCTGAGTTTCCTCCGGATTTACTTCCGGCTCTGGCTCTTCCTTCACTGTCTCCGCAGCCTCTTCCGGAGTTTCCACCGGCGGTTCCGGAGTCGGATCGGGACCCGGCTTTTTCGGTTCTTCTGCCTTATGAGTCACAAATGTATCTTCCACAAAATCGGATGGACGGGGAATTACCTTCCAGGCTACCAGCTTCTGGTGTTCTTTGCCGATCTGGCATCCTGCCATCACAGCTGCATTCACTGCACCTACATCGCCAACGACCTTGATTGTCATATAACCGCCGCCCTTAGCCGGTTCCAGTTCCACCAGTTCTACGTTTGCTGCCTTTACCATGGCATCCGCTGCCGCAACAGCGATGCACAATCCGGCAATCTCAACTAATCCCAGTGCCTGTTTCATATCTGATTCACCTCAATGTTCGTTACTGCTCACATATATGTGTCCAGCAACGGGATTTCAGTTATCAATGTTCAACTGCCCTCTTTATATTTAAAAGAGCCGCTGCCCATCTTCTGTCATAAATTTCACTTGTAAGAATTTGGCTCTGTCTCTGGCCAAATCTGTTATAATGTCATCTTCTGTCACCAGAAGAACGCCGCCCTTCTGATACTGTTCTACATCTTTTGAAGAAATAACACGTTTTTTCGTGCTTTTTCTAACGCTTCCTGCTAAAGCGGATGTGCCGCCTGTCATAGGAAGAACAGCCGGGCGGTAAACCTGCTGCGTTTCTTCACGAGCCGGTTTCTTATCCGGCTTCGGTTCGTACTCACCAGTAAGCTCTATGCCGTATTCCAGCACGGTTCGGTAGTAAGTCAGGATCCTGTTTACATATTCCTTGGGCTCTCGTCCGGTAAAAGGGGAAAGTCCGGAGAGAAGAAACAGAATCCGGCTTCCGGCTTCCATACAGGAAGTGATCCACCGTGTCTGAGGCGTATCGCTTATGCAAAGAGCTGTCTTGGAAACCAGGTCTCTCGGAACCACCGGAAATACGGTAACGGCATCTTCCAGATCTGCCGGAGCCTCTCCGCTCAGGTACTGAATTCTTTCACATCCGTATCCTGTAAATCTGACCTCATGGCCTCTGAGCTCCTCTGTCAGCACCGGTACCACTGTTTCTTTATCCGCATGAATCGTTCTCAGAAACTTCAGATACCGCTCATCCCAGCCGCCGGTGCAGACCATATAGATCTTCTTTTTCTTCGTCACCGAGAAAAGACCTTCCTCTGCCTCTATCCTGGCAAGTACCCGGATAATGGTTTCACGCAGCTGTTTTTCGCTGATATTCACATTTCCACCTCATTTCAGAAGGTGCTGCAAAACCTACTCTGGCTTCTACCCGGATCTGGTTCTGCAGCACCTCCCTACTGACGATTACTCCATATGCGGAAGAATCTTCTCAACATCTGTATGTGGTCTCGGAATTACGTGTACAGATACAACTTCGCCGACTGCTCTTGCAGAAGCTGCTCCTGCATCTACGGAAGCTTTTACAGCTCCTACATCGCCGCGTACCATAACGGTAACAAGTCCGGAACCAATTTTTTCATATCCAACTAATGATACATTAGCTGCTTTAACCATTGCATCAGCTGCCTCAATAGCGCCTACGAGACCTTTTGTCTCAACCATGCCTAATGCATCTGAATTCATATAAGAACCTCCTCAATCGTACGATATATGGGTCAGATGACTGCTGACCTGTCTATCATTTTATCAAGTATTCGTTACTAAATGTTCGATTTAGATATATGGTGTTGTGGATGACTTCGGCTCATCGCCAAGTGCGCCAAGCATCTTCTTACCAGCGTCGATAGCTGCTTTTACTGCCTGTCTAACTGCACCGGAATCACCTGTGAAGGTTAAGATAACCTCGTTGGAGTGGCTTCCTGCACCCGGAGAGGTATATCCGATTACTTCTACGTTAGCTGCCTTAACTGCAACATCGGCCAGAACGGTTCCGATCGCTGCCGGGCCCGCACATGTCATACCAAATGCTCTGCCTACCGGTGCTCCAAGCGCTTTTTCAAGACAATAGCTTGCTCTTGCGGTATACTGGAACTCCAGATGTCCTGCATCGTTTCCGTATACATCACCGAAGTATTTCGGAACTGCCTGAAGTGCAATCTCTACCGCTCTTCTGGCATCGGATACATCCTCTGCACCGATGTAGATTAAGCTTCCGTGGCCTGCGCCGCCCTTTGTATCTCTCGGAAGTTCTACAGAAATAATCTCTGTATTGGTAGCCTTTACAGCCTCATCAACTGCCCAGATCTGCGGGCCGGCACCGGTTCTTGCACCGATAATTCCGATGGAACGGAATTTGCCTAAATTCATAACATCCTTTAACATCGGATCTACACTTGCGATCACAAGTCCGATGGTATCGCCCATGGCTGTTCCTACGAACTCAGTCATGCCGATATTCTGAGATGCGCACTCTGCCGGAGCACTCTCAGCTTTACACTCTTCTGTTTTAATTCCAAGCTCATCAGATACCTGTCTCATAACTTTTTCAATTAACTGCTGATCCATTCTGATCCCTCCATTTTAATTCTGTTATTAACCGCCTATGATGCACTGGAAACCTTCCCGTTCCACCATGGTTTTCAGATGCTCCAGTTCCTCAGGTTTCAGAGGTTTAATGTCTGCCAGTGCATAATCACGTCCCAGCAGATCATATTTATTTTCGCCAAAGGTATGATACGGAAGCAGATGAATAGTCCTCACACCCCGCAGCATTTTGGCAAACTCTGTGATCGCTCTGATTTCTTCTTCCGAGTAGTTGAAGCCCGGAATAACCGGAACACGAACTACTGTACTCGAGATCTGACTGATTCTGGCTGCATTCTTTAAAATCTGTTCATTTCCAATTCCTGTAAACTTTTTGTGCTTCTCTGTATCAAGGTGCTTGATGTCAAGAAGGACTGTATCCACATAAGGAATTACCTTTTCAACTGCTTCCGTGATGCCTGCACCTGTTGTTTCAATTGCTGTATCCCAACCCTGCGCTTTGCATGCTCTCAGAAGCTCTGCGGCAAATTCATACTGTACGAGAGGCTCTCCTCCTGAAAGAGTGATTCCTCCTCCCGAACGTCTGTAAGTGGTAGCGTCCTTTTTCAGCTCCCTGATCAGCTGCTGAACCGTCATCGTCTTGCCCTTCACAACCAGTGCTCCTGCCGGGCAGGCATTGGCACATTCTCCGCAGCCGGTACAGATACTCCGGTCAATAAAGGTTTTGTTTTCAAAACTGATTGCCTTTCTGCTGCAGGCGTTGATGCAACGCCCGCAGTGAAGACACTCATTTTTCTTATACATGATCACCGGCTTCATGTTCTGTGATTCAGGATTGCTGCACCATTTACAGGAAAGGGGACAGCCTTTCAAAAATACGATCGTCCTGATCCCCGGGCCATCGTGGAGGGAAAATCTCTGTATATCAAAGACTGTTCCTGATGCGTTATAATTGATAGAATCCATGACGGCTCCTCTCTCTTAATTTAGAAGGACTGCTCGGTACGGCTGATAATATCGTCCTGAACTTCCTTCGCAAGTACGGTGAACTGTGCACTGTAGCCTGCTACACGAACAACCAGGTCCTTGTGCTCTTCCGGATGTCTCTGAGCTTCCAGAAGGGTCTCTTTATCGATAACGTTGAACTGTACGTGCATTCCTTTGTGATCAAAGTAGGTACGAACCATCGCTGCGAATCTCTTTAAGCCCTCATCGCCTGCCAGTGCGGACGGAAGGAACTTCTGATTGTACAGAGTACCGTTGGAGTAGTTCTCATGATCAAGTTTTGCAACGGACATAGCTGCTGCGGTCGGACCATTGGTATCTTTACCCTGTCTCGGGGAAACACCGTCTGCCAGCGGAGCATGAGCTAAACGTCCGTCCGGAAGAGCTAATACGTCTTTACCGAATAATACGTTTGCAGATACCGGATAGCATCCTGCCTGGAACTGGCCGCCTCTCGGGTTTTTATATTTTTCTACTTCATAGGAGTAAATCTGACCACATTTTCTAGCCAGCATATCTACTTCATCATCATCATTACCGAACCACGGAGTGTTTTCCATAATTCTCTTAATATGAGCGTACTGCTCGTTGGACGGTGCCGGAGCTCCTTCTATGTACTGAGGTCTTCCGCTCTCCCATCCGCAGGTGCCTGTGCTTAACTGTGCCTGAAGCTCTGCGATGTTGATAGAACCGTTGTTGCTTAAGATTCTCTTAACTGCTTCGTAGATCTTAGCTTCATCATCAGCCGGAGCTGCTGCCGGAGCGCCTGCTGTGCAGCTGTAACCAAAGTTGTTAGCCAGAGCTTCTTTTAACTGCTCCATGGTAACTTCTTTGTTCTCAAATACATGTTTCTTAATTGCGCAGATGGAGTCACCGGAGTCAGCAACACCAAATGCCTGCGGGCCTGTGAAGTTGTAGATAGCGCCGCCTTCCTGAACACTCTTACCTCTTCCGATACAGTCATCAACCAGAGCGGAAAGGAACGGAAGCGGAGCTCTCTCAGCGTGAGCAAAGTCTACACAGTTGTCAGCCTCTGCCAGGTGGTATACAAAGTATTCCATCTGTTTCTTGTAAGCTGCAAAGATATCATCTACGCTGTGGAAGGAAGTCATATCACCGGTCTGCGGTCCTAACTGCTTGTCGCCAACTTTACCATTGTTCAATGTAATCTCAAGAACCTTAGCAATGTTGAAGAATGCTGCATCATGCCATCCCTCTGTCTTGTGCGGGCACTGCGGCTCTACACAACCAATGATACAGTAGCTTCTAGCATCTGCCAGGGAAACGCCTCTGTTGCAGAGTGCCGGAATGATAACTTCGTCATTGTACATAGCCGGAACACCCAGTCCTAAACGGGTAACTTCGCAAGCTCTGTATAAGAACTCGTCCGGTGTATTCTGGTGAACACGGATGGAGAAGGACGGTGCCGGAAGTTTAACGTGAGCAACTGCCTCCATACACATATAGGAAACTTCGTTGGTAGCGTCAAGTCCGTCTTCGGTCTGGCCGCCTACGATGAGGTTCTGGAATACTGCGTATCCAGCGAATGCCTGAGCGGAAATTTCATCTCTTGTCTTGTTAACATCGTTTAATTTAACCCAGATACAGTCTACCAGTTCCTGAGCGAACTCTTTGGAAATGGATTTGTCTGCTTCCAGATACGGATACATATACTGGTCAAAACGTCCTGGGGAAATGGAGTGGCCATTTGCCTCAATCTGAAGAAGAATCTGTACGAACCAGAATGCCTGGCAAGCCTCGTAGAAGTTGGTTGCTCCTCTTTCCGGAACACGGTCACAATTAGCTGCGATCTGAAGCAGTTCTGCTTTTCTTACCGGATCCGGACAGCCAGCTGCCATCTCTCTAGCTTTTGCTGCATAGCGATGAGCAAAGTTGATAGCTGCGCTGTAGGTGATAACAATTGCCTCGTAGAAGTTTTTCTTCTTAATATACTCCGGATCCATCAGATCCATACGATTCATAGCATCGATAGCCTGTTTGATGATTCCGGTAAATCCGATCTTTAATACTTTGCCGTAATCAACACAAACGTGGCCAACACCGCCGTAGAAGTAGTTACCTACTGTGAATACGCCATTTGCAATACAATCCTTTGTCTCCTGAGACATATAGGAATCTGCCAGTGCGCTGGTGGTTTTGCCTTCCCAATATTTGAAAGCTTCCCTTAACTCATTGGCGGTATCCTTCGGAATCTGGAACGGGTCAGCCATTCTGGTGCCCATGGTTTCGAACTCTTTCTCAACCCAGTCATAGGAAAACTCCGGGCAGATTTCTGTAGAACGAAGGTTCTTGGTGATAGCTCCGACGATCAGCTCGTCCTCGTGGATCGTAATAGGAAGATTATTAAAAATCTTCTCTGCTGCTTTCGCACGGCGCATGATCGGGGACAGGCCTTCGGTCTCTTTGTAAGACTCAGTTACCAGAACTGCTCTCTCGGACTCTACATACGGAATTGCATCCACAATTGCTTTTTTAAGTCTCTTGACTCTGTCGGTCGGCTCTGAAAAACCTCTTGAAATCATAAGTGTCCTCCTTAATATTTATTATATAGTTTGTGAGATTTTGTTAAATCTCTGACGCTCGTAACCTTATGATACGATAAAACAGACAAAATACACGAATACATATGAAACTGTTTCTATGTAAAATTCAGACATTCCTGTATTTTTTTACTACTATTCTCAACTATTCAGCCACATTACAAGGTCGCACACTGTATCCTAGGAGAAAATACGGACTCCCATAAGCTCCAGGAAGCTCTTGAGAAGCTCCGGATTGCCCGGCCAGGCAGGAGATGTGGTGAGATTTTCATCTGTCACAGCCTCCCAGGGCTCTTTCTCGGCGAAAATACCTCCGGCCATCTCTACCTCCGGTTTGACTGCCGGATAGGCAGTCAGTGTCTTTCCCTTTACCACACCGGCTGCCGTCAATATCTGGACACCATGGCAGATAGCCGCTACCGGCTTCTTAAGATCCATAAAATATCTGGTGATATCTAAGACTCTGCCATCCAGACGCAGATATTCCGGTGCTCTTCCGCCTGTCAGAAACAGACCATCGTACTCTTCCAGACGCAGATATGCAAAGGATGCATTTAATGTGAATCTGTGTCCCGGCTTCTCTGTGTATGTCTGATCTCCTTCAAAATCATGAATTGCCGTCTTTATGAACGCTCCCTTTTCCTTATCCGGGCATACAACGTCCACTGCGATACCCGCCATCAGAAGGGCCTGGTAGGGAACCATCACTTCGTAATCCTCCGTGAAATCCCCTGCAATCATCAGTACCTTTTTCACTATGCCTCATCTCCTCCTTTCTCCCATGGAAGCACATCTCCGTCTTCTCTCAGATAATCAAGAATATCTCCTACTCCCTCTCCGTCAACGGAATTGACATAGAAGATTTTCTTGCACCCTGCAAGCTCCAGCCACATGGTCGCCAAATCAACTCTCGCATCCTCCCGGTCTATTTGAGTGACGATTCCTATCACATCGCGGGTTGCCAGAGAGACGATATTGGGACTGTAAAGGGAATAGTCCTCCACCGCACTCATCAAAAGCCCTACCACATCCGCCTCATAAGAGTAGATCACCAACGCCCTGGCTAAGGTTTTGTTCTCCGCATACTCGCCCGGTGTGTCAATAATCACATCGTAATTGTTGATGTACTGGGTTTTATGATAGGTAATCTTCTTTCCCTTCATCGCCTGGGTAAGCGTCGTCTTGCCGGCGCCGCTCCGCCCTACCAGCATGATCTTTTTCACGTCTCCACCTCCGCTGTTGTAACCACGTTACGCTTTGGTTATCGGGCAAACGGTAAATCCAAGCTCCCGCTCTGTGTACTCCAGAATCCTTTCAAATGCAATCACTACATCTGAAATGGTTCCCGTGATAATCAGCGTTCCGCTGAACCGGTCAATGAAGCCGATCTCTATCGCAGATGCCTTGAGTGCTAAATCCGCTGTGATAATAGCTGTCTCGCTGGGTGTCTGGGTCAGCACGCCGATAGCCGCCTTCTTGTAATCGATTCTCGGATCCAGACCCAGTTTTTTATAAATGACCGGATCCGGGCTGGAAATAATGTGAGCCATCGTGATCTGCTTGCCCGGAACTGATTCCTGGATGATGCGCATCAAATCGTTCTGACTTCCATTCCACTGCTTGATCTCCATGTAACAGCCGCCCTCCTCTCCTATCTCTTTCTGTCCAGGCATCTTCTATTTCAAAGATTCCAGGCCGAACGGCAACCATTTCCGCTGCCGTTCTATATGTTCTCTCAGATTTTCTTAATTCACTTTTTTCAGCAAAAACACCTGAGATCCATTTCGCACATTACCTTTTTTATTTTATCATGCGTGCATTTTACCTTTTCAACAGAAAACAAACCTGTTTTATGTGTTTTTAAGACTTTCTCTGGAGCAGTCTTTTATTTTTCCATATTTTAAATTTACCTGTTTTACGTTTCCCCTGTAAATTGCGAAAGAACCCATCCCCCCGTATAATAAGCTTATATTCGACCGCCCTCACGGATGCTCAACTTGAAATGGCGGTCAGTAAGGAGGTTTCCCGATGACACTTCTAAAGCAAATTGAAGATGCCGGAATCGTTGGCTGCGGAGGAGCCGGATTCCCAACTCACAAAAAGCTGAACTGTAAAGTCGAATACCTGATCGTCAATGCTGCAGAATGCGAGCCGCTGCTGCGCACGGACCGCTGGCTGATGGTAAACAAGGCAGAAGAGATCGTGACAGCCGCAGCCATGACCGGTGCTATGACCGGCGCTGCCCACATCTGCATCGCATTAAAAGAGACATACGATGAGGAAATCAACGCACTTACGGAAGCGATCAAGAAGACTGCTTCCCCGGTGAAGCTCTTCCCTATGAAGAACTTCTACCCAGCCGGTGATGAACAGATCATGGTTTGTGATGTGACAGGCAGAACCGTTCCTCCTTCCGGCATTCCTCTGGATGTTGGATGTGTAATTTCCAATACTGCTACCATGTATTCCATCTATCAGGCATCCCAGGGACAGGTTTTCACCCGCAAATACCTGACCATGACCGGTGCAGTTAATCATCCGGTTATTGTCCACGCACCCCTTGGTGCTTCCTTTGCCGATTGCCTTGCCATGGCAGGCGGTACATCCCTTGAGGATTACCATGTACTGGCCGGCGGACCTATGATGGGCAAGCTGTATAGCAAAGAGGAAGCGAGGGAGCTGGTTGTTACTAAAACCACCTCGGGATTTGTGGTGCTTCCGGAGGACACCGCACTGATTCATAAGAAATCTGTCCCGGTGGCACTTTCCTTAAAGCTTGCAAAAACCAGCTGCATCCAGTGTTCCTACTGTACCCAGATGTGTCCGCGTTATCTCACCGGACATCCATTAAAACCTCATATGATTATGCGGAAACTGGCGTTTTGTGAGAACCCGGAGACACTGCTCTCCGACAAAGATGTACAGCAGGCTATGATCTGCAGCGAATGTGGATTATGTGAAAATTACGCCTGTCCTATGGGCATCTACCCTCGTCAGGTTAATATCTACATGAAAGGACTTCTCCGCAAGGAGGGCTTCCGCTATCAGAAGCCGACCGAACCGCTGAAACAGCTTCCTGAACGTGAATACCGCCGTGTTTCATCCAAGAGGATTGCTGCCAGACTCGGTGTGGATCCTTATTATGATTATAAGATTCGTGAATGTCTCGAGCTTCAGCCTGAGCAGGTATCCATCCCCCTGTCACAGCATATCGGAGCACCTTGTGTTCCTGTGGTTGTTCCCGGACAGACCGTATCAGAAGGCGATCTTCTTGGGCAGGTTCCGGAAAACAGCTTAGGTGCAAAGATTCATGCGAGCATCGAAGGAACCGTTGCGGAAGTAACGGATCGCTTTGTCGTTATTAAAAAAGGAGGCGGACAATGATTACCATAGGTTTTCTTGAATTAAATAGTATCTCAAAAGGAATTCTCGCTGCCGATGAGATGATCAAGGCAGCTGACATCTCTTTGATTATGGCCCGTCCGAGCTGTCCCGGCAAATACCAGATCTTAATTACGGGCGAAGTATCTTCCGTGGAGGCAGCTCTCGACGCAGGCCAGGCAGCTTCCTCTGCCAACGTAATCGACCGCCTGATTCTGCCCCGGATCCATCCACAGGTAATAGAAGCCATCAATATGTCTTCTGCCCCGGAACGTCTGCGTGCACTGGGCGTTATGGAGTTCTTCTCCGTTACCGCTGCTATTCTGGCTGCGGATGCTGCAGCAAAAGCAGCGGATGTAGATCTTCTGGAAATCCGTCTCGGCACCGGCATCGGCGGCAAATCCTTTGTCACCATGACCGGCGATGTATCCGCTGTCACCGCCTCGGTAGATGCAGGTACGAAATCAGCCGAAGGTTCCGGCATGGTTCTTGACAGCGTTGTCATCGCTCATCCGGATCCGGAACTTTACAGACATCTGCTGTAATCATAGACAGGAGGTGTTAGATTTGAACCATGCTGATATGTCCGACAGCAGTGCTGATCTGAAATTATTTGCAAAAGCAGTACTGAAAGCAGCCGGAAAAGAGCGTATGTGCCTAGAACAGGCGAAAGAATTGATTGCGGCTGGAGAAAAGAAGGCTTTCGAAATCGGTATTCCCATGGTCCTCTCTGTGGTAGATGAAGGCGGCAACTTAACCGCTCTTCACCGGATGGATGACTCCCTTTTAGCTAGTCTTTCCATCTCCCAGGCAAAGGCCTTTACCGCCCTGGCTCTTCGGTGTCCCACCAGTGATGCGGCAGCCACCATCCTGCCGGGACAGTCCTTATACGGCCTTCAGAATACCCATCCCGGCCAGTTCTGCCTCTTCGGCGGCGGTATTCCCCTTTTCTCAGGGAATAGCTGCATCGGAGCTGTCGGCGTATCCGGCGGAACCGTAGAACAGGATACCTCTGTGGCAGAAGCCATGGCACAGGCGTTTAAGAAATAATGTTATAGGGCAAAATTTCCTATAGCACAAAAAAGACTGGTAAGTCGATGAATCGGCTAATGATTCATGATTTACCAGTCTTTTTATATAAACAGTAATATTATCACCTATTCAGGTGCTGGTTTACAATGATTCAGTTCTCAAAATCGACACTTTTTTACTTCTTCTTGCCTATTATATACAATGTCCCATGTCTCTTGGATCATACCGACACTCGAATTTTGTTTTAGAAGTTCCCTGACGGAACATCTCTTTCTGCAGTTCTATATCTGTGCTGTTAAAATATGGCATATTCTTAAATGTAATACCGTTGCGGGATGTTTGGGCTCCCTTTGCCGGCAGACAAAGTTTATATAACACTTCTTCCTGGTCCTATTACATCAAAAAAATCCGGCAGTCAAGTTGTCTTACAGAATCAAAAATCCCTGTAAAACAACCCAACTGCCGGATCTTTTCTATATATAGCTTTATATTCTAATTAAACTTCATCGAGATCCCCCGGCTCATCAGATCATGCCAGACGATCTCCCCTGTTTCCAGGGACTTTTTCACATCAATGATCCTCTGGTTCTCCGAACCGCGGAATGCCAGTGCTACGCTGTAAAGTTCCTGAACAAACTCGCCGTCCACGAGGACATCGATCAAGCTTAACATCTCATCCGTACACTCACATCTCGCCCGGCTCTCACCGAGAAGCTCTTTATCGAAAAGATAACCGGTATAGCACCAGATATTTTTCTTCGGGAATCTCTCGCGCACTTTCTTTAAGAACGGGAGAAGTGCCCGCTGGTTCTCCGGTTCAAAGGGTTCTCCGCCAAGAAGCGATAATCCATCCACAAAATCCGGCTCCAGCGCCTTTAATAACATTTCTTCCGTCTCTTCCGTAAACGGCTTTCCATATCCGAAATCCCACGCCACATCATTAAAGCAATTTTTACAGTGATGTGTACAGCCGGACACGAAAAGTGACACGCGGACTCCCTCACCGTTTGCAATATCACATGTTTTGATCTCTCCGTAATTCATTACAGGTGCAGTACCCTTTCCTTAATTTCCTGTGTTCTGCCCTGATTCCAGAACTGTGTTCCGATGTATCCACAGGTACGTCTTGCAACGTTGAGCTTGCTCTGGTCACGGTTTCCGCAATGCGGGCATTCCCATACGAGCTTTCCGTCATCCTCGATGATCTTGATCTCGCCGTCATAGCCGCATACTTGACAGTAATCGCTCTTCGTATTTAACTCCGCGTACATGATATTGTCATAGATGTAGCGGATGACCTGAAGAACAGCCGGGATATTATCCTGCATGTTCGGAACTTCCACGTAGCTGATCGCTCCGCCCGGGGACAGTGCCTGAAATTCAGACTCTAATTTTAACTTACTGAAGGCGTCGATCGGTTCCGTTACATGCACATGGTAGCTGTTCGTGATGTAGTTTCTGTCGGTTACGCCCTTTACGATACCGAAACGTCTCTGGAGACTCTTCGCAAAAGAGTAGGTTGTGGACTCCAGCGGGGTTCCGTAGATGCTGTAATCGATATTCTCCGCCTCTTTCCACTTCGTGCAGTAGTCATTTAACTTCTGCATGATCTCAAGACCAAGTTTCTTTCCTTCCGGCTCAGTTAATTTCTTCTCAATTAAGCTGTATACACATTCCCACAGGCCTGCATATCCCAGAGAAAGTGTGGAATATCCGTCATAGAGGAGCTTGTCGATGGTCTCACCTTTCTTTAAGCGGGCAAGAGCGCCATACTGCCAGAGGATCGGAGCCGCGTCGGATAAGGTTCCTTTTAATCTCTCGTGGCGGCAGCGCATTGCGCGGTGGCAGAGTTCCATTCTCTCATCAAAGATCTCCCAGAACCTGTTCATGTCCTTTCTTGCGCTGAGTCCGATATCAACAAGGTTTACCGTCACAACGCCCTGATTGAAGCGACCATAATACTTGCGCTCGCCTTCCCGGTAGTTTCCTGCATTCGCAAGGTTTCCTTTTACATAGGAACGGTCCGGGGTCAGGAAAGAACGGCAGCCCATGCATGTATACACATCGCCCTTTAATTCCCGCATCTTCTTCGCGGAGATGTAGTCCGGAACCATGCGCTTTGCGGTACATTTTGCCGCAAGCTCTGTCAAATAGTAATACGGCGCATCCGGAGTGATATTGTCCTCATCGAGCACATAGATCAGCTTCGGGAATGCCGGTGTGATCCATACGCCGGCTTCATTTTTAACGCCGAGATATCTCTGTTTTAAGGTCTCCTCGATGATCATCGCAAGGTCTTTTTTCTCCTGCGGATTCTTTGCCTCGTCGAGGTACATGTAAACGGTAACGAACGGTGCCTGTCCGTTTGTGGTAAGGAGTGTTACGACCTGATACTGGATCGTCTGGATTCCCTTCGTGATCTCTCTGCGGAGACGCTCCTCCGTGAGCTTATCGATCTGATCCTCTGTCACAGCAATTCCAAGATCCTTCATCTCGCCGATCACTTCCTGACGGATCTTCACTCTCGATACCTGAACGAACGGAGCGAGATGCGCAAGGCTGATGCTCTGTCCGCCGTACTGGTTGCTGGCAACCTGCGCGATGATCTGGGTCGCGATGTTGCAGGCTGTGGAGAAGCTGTGCGGGCGCTCGATCAATGTCTCGCTGATCACGGTGCCGTTCTGCAGCATATCCTCCAGGTTTACAAGATCGCAGTTGTGCATATGCTGTGCAAAATAGTCGGAGTCATGGAAGTGGATGATTCCCTGCTTATCCGCCTCAACAATATCTTCCGGAAGAAGAAGTCTTCTCGTGAGATCCTTGCTGACCTCTCCAGCCATATAGTCACGCTGTACGCTGTTGACGGTCGGATTCTTGTTGGAATTTTCCTGCATAACCTCTTCGTTGTTGCACTCGATCAGGGACAGGATCCGGTTGTCCGTCGTATTTGCTTTCCGCACCAGAGAGCGGTCATAGCGGTAGCGCACATAATTTTTTGCGATCGCAAAAGCACCGATCGCCATCAACTGGTTCTCGACCATATCCTGGATCTCTTCTACGGACACCGCACGTCCCAGCTTATTGCACTTGTACTCTACATAATCCGCGATATCCGTAAGCTGTTCCGGTGCCAGATAGGCATTTTCTGTGGCGTTGCATGCCTTCTGGACCGCATTTACGATCTTGAGCGTGTCAAAACTTTCCTCCGCTCCGTTTCTTTTGATGATCTTCATCCCTGATTCCCCGTTTCATTTCATTGTGTTGGCAGAACTGTCCGCTTTACGCACAACTGCCGTTGCCTGTTTTTCTCTTCTGTCTATTCTGCTAAAAAACACAGCTGACCTACAGGTCCGCGCATTTACCGGCCGGCCTCAGGCATGTACATTTCAGTTGCTGATAGTTTTCTTGGTTGTATATACAGTTTGTTTTTTTCAGAATTATACAGAAATTTTATCTGATTTAGATATTTTATGATTGATCTGTCGGACCTGCCGCCACGAGTCTCTTAAGGCGGTCATGTCATGTTCCCGCCACGTTATTTTTAGTCACTCACGCGAGAACGATTCTATTATAACTGTATTGTTCCCGGATTGCAAGGAGTACTGCTATATAAATATGATATACCAAAACCATATATATGGTGAAAAATTCATGATTCAAAACTATATCTTGTTGTTTTTTGAATACAATCTACAAGAAGAGTCCACTCCGGGATCGTCCCGGAAAGCCCCTGAAAAGGCATATCCCGCGAGCCATTTTTCTGCCGTTTTAAGCGTCCAGAAAGCCCGCGGGACTGTTTTCTCTGCTCTTCTTACTTAAATATGTCTGCGCCATTCTTCAAGGCGGTAACGCTGTCTTTTCTTTGCGTCCTCCAATTGTGCCAGCATTTTCGGAATATCTTCGTTAAAAGTTCCCGCAAGCACTACATAGTTGGACGCGTGGTTTGTCCGGAAGATCGTTCCGGGAGAATCAATGTGTGTTAAAAACAACTCCATTTCCTCCACGATCTCGTCCGGGGTGATAAGCTCCATCTCCCCGCGTTTTACTTCCTCATTCATCTGGGTCCCCTCATAGAGGCGCAATGTCAGGAAGGAGGCATACTTCGGATTCATCTGATTGATCAGCTCCGCCGACTTGATGGCATGTTCCCGGATCCCTTTTCTTCCGCCGAGGCCGGAGATCAGCGTCACAGAGGTCTTGATGCCGCAGCGCTTCAATTTCTGTCCCGCCGCCGCAATCTGGGCCGCCGTCACATCCTTATGGATATGCTCCAGAACACGGTCATCGCCGGATTCCGCTCCGATATAGACCATCTCGAGTCCTGCTGCCGCTAAGGCTTTTAAATCTTCCTCAGACTTTGCCAGAACATCCTTTGCAGTCCCGTAAGAGGTGATCCGCTCCACATACGGGAAATTTTTGTGGACATAGGCTAAAAGCTCTAAAAGAAGTTCTGTCTTTACCACCAGTGCATCCCCGAACCTTTAGGAATGTAGCCGAAATGTTACATTTGTCAGTATATCATATATATAGGAAGTAATCCAGTTCTTTTTTTCTGTACTATTCCTCATAAATAAATCCGTTGTCTGTAAGGTATATGTATCCGTATGGTTCCGCTATGCATCCATCCGTATCCAGTTTCCCATATACGGCACAAGCATAATATGAGCCGGCATGAACTATCCCGGTGCCATCTCCACATTTAATTACGAACCATCTGTATCCGCTGTTCCTCACAACCTCTTCGGCGAACGCTCTGTACTCCTCCTCTGATATTCCCTTTAAGGTGTCTTTGTCAACCTCAATGTATGCCATCAAGCTATCGCCTACTATTTTGGATTGCAACTCTGCATCAATCAGTGGATTCCCTGTTTCATTTTTCCCCGGTATGATAACGCTTTCCGGAACTTCCTGCGCACTTTCTTGAGTTTTTGAATCGCTTTCCTGGGTTTTGCATACATTTTCTTCGATTTTGATAACATTTTTTGTATTTTCCTGCGTGATTCCATATTTCTGCGCTATCATCTGTTTTCTTTTTTCGGCACTATTCTTGCTTATAGCAAAGGCGGCACATACAAGTACCGCCACAATTACAAGAACCGCCATTGCTCTTGCTTTCTTCATTCTCTCTGCTCCTTTTAAGCTAATATTTTGTAATTTTGGATATGTGATACCCGGAACAAACACGTTTTGCATACTCCATAATCATCTGTCAAGAAGTAATAGTTCTTCGGCAAATACAGGTTCGGGTCGTTCCGATATCGTTCATCTCCCGATTTTCTTAAATATCCCTCGTATTCTGCTCCGTCGAATAGTCTGACCTTTATTCTTCGTCCCAGGTTTTCTTCCAGTGCCTTTCTATTCATCCTGCGCCTCCTGTATTGTTTCTCCTCTGGCATACGCATTGAAAGCATCCTCAAGCCCTATTTTTTCTATCACAACCATCAGACCATATGTAAGTTTTACTAAATCGAACGCTTTTATATTCAACAGTTCTACGCTTAAATCGTCACTGCCGTTTTTCAGGTCTACACAGCATCCTTGCTGAATTTCTTTCGTGCTCCCATCGTCATACGTTACCGTAATCCCTGCAACTTCCTTGTCTTTTTCCTTGATTGTATAATCGTCCATCGTTATTCCTCCTGCCTATTTATCCTTTTATTTTTTTCGGTAAACTTTTTTCCTACGCTCCCTGCCTCTCTTGCACTTTATCGGGCAATCAGGCATTCGCCTTTTGTCAGCCTCCCCGGTATCTAGCCGAACTTCACTTCCGGTTATATAGCATCCAGCAAATTCTACATCCGCCATTGGAGCCGTCCAAAAAGGACACCATGTGCATGATTCAGGCAGATGCTCCGCCTTAATTTTGAAACCGAATTTTTCATAATTTGCAAGCATTGATATTTCTCCTCATAATTCTAATTGAACGGTAAGCCGGTATCATCATCTGGGACGCTCATAAAACCATCGCCATTCGGAGTTGGCATCTGACCGGTTCCCTGTGCTTCGCTACTTCCTTTGCTCTCTGCGAACTCCTGCTCCTCCACTGTTATTTCAGTGGTATATATTTTCTGACCATCCTTGTTTGTATAACTTCCTGTTGTGATTCTTCCAGAAATAACAACTTTTGTTCCTTTTCTGAAATACTTCTCGGCAAACTCCGCCTGTTTTCCAAACACTACGCAAGGGATGAAATCTGCTGTTTGTTCTCCCTCTCTTTTGAATTTTCTGTCTACCGCAATAGTGTATCTTGCTACTGCTGTATTGTTCCCCTGCGAATATCTAACTTCCGGGTCGCGCGTAAGGCGGCCTATCTCGATTGCTTTATTCATTTTTAGCCTCTCTTTCTTTTACCAGCAACTAACTGATGCACCATATTTCCGAGCCAGCTTGCGGCTATAACCTTTAGTACCCCCCCCGATTGTAATATAGGCTGTTCTTCTGCTGTTCATCTTTACATCTACAGGACTACCGCAAGTAAAGCATTTATAAGTAAATTCCGCAGCATTCATATTTGTCATGTACTTAAATTCATTGCCACACTTGCATTTCGTATAAAGCGGTTTAAGGTTTACCAGTTCCGTTTCTTTGCCACATTCACATTTATAGGACTTGATTTTTTCTTTTGCACAGAATCCTTTTTCCTTTCCGCATTTATCGCATTTGATATACAGGAACCCTTTGTATCCGTCAGGATGTTCCATATCCTGCGGCTCTTCGGTTTTCTCTGGTTCTTTCTTCCATCCAGTACCAAACAGGCTGTCATTCCGGCTGTGAGGCTTTTCCTGCATTCTTTTCACAAATTCTTGTGCTGTGATACTTTCCTTGATTTCCTCTTCCTTTTCAGCTTTGATACCAGTATTATCCTCAACACCGTCAATCACTTTGATTTTATTATGGAATCTCATGGCGTTATTAAGAAGTGACATTGTATCCGCATCGTCCATCTGAAATGTATTTTCTCCATATCCACTAATAATTTTAACTTCCATCTTTTTTCTCCTTACTGTCTGTTTTTCTGCAAATCGTAAATAATTCCATTTACCGTATCAACCCACCGTTCCAGTTCTTTCCAGTCTTTCTGTTCCCCTGCAAAAGGTCCAAGGAGCAGTAGCCTCTCAGATGCAGATAATCCACTCGACTTAAACTTCTTTTCATTTTTCAGCAAATACTCTTCACATTTTCTGTAAGTCTCCTCATCAAATGGCTTTCTTTCATGCTCATATGCACTGTATTCAGCCGGACTGCAACCGGCAATCTTTGACATTTCCATCATCGATATTTTTGCGTCTTTCCGTAATGCTGCTATGTACCCTGCGTACATTCTTTTTCGGCTGTTCAGATTCTGGATTCTGAATCTTTCCTGCATGGCTTTTGTTTCTGTAACCTTAATCAGTTGCCGTACTTCGCATTTCTCATTCTCGCAATCATGTACAAAGCCGCTTTTTCCGTTTTCTCCATCCCAAAACCCGACAACGTGTTTGGTCGGTTCATTGCATCTTTCACATTTTGTATTTAACAGCATTTCCTAGTCCTCCCTCGGCTTATTCAAAACATCCAGATGCTTTATCAAGCATTGCACGCATCCTATCTGCTGAAATCCTGGTTTGCATACCATTTCCACCGGTATAGGGCAACTATGAGCATTTGAGATAATGTATTCTGCAAGAGCTTTTTCTCCGGCTTTCGCCTTTTTCAATCTCTTGTCCGCCGCATCCAGGCGATTATCTACATGACCTATGAAATCTACCATTATCCGCATGGTTTCTTTGCAATATTCTTCGTTGATTCGGTATTCCTCATGTGTGAAATCATGCAGGAATAGGTCTATTCGCCGTTTCAACTCATTTTTATTTTTTATATCCATCTTTTCTGTGCCTCCTGTATTTTACAGAACACTTGCGGCAGCAATATTTCTTTCCTGGAATATCCGTCTGAAATATCTTCCTGCAATACAAGCACTTTCTTTCCTCCATCTTCTAGCCTCCACTCATATCGAATAGGTCAAATAACGTAAGCTGTCCGGTAGGCAGTACCTTTTCTTTGGGAATCTCTTTCAGGTATTCCTCAATCTGTTTGCGACAATATTTAAAACTGTCCTGGTATCTTTCCGGGCGTTCGTGCCGCCTCATTCCGACATAATCATTCCCATTGATAAAACTCTGCAATCCTGTAATATATCCCATGACCGCACCGATATGGCACTGTTCTTTTTGCCTTTCGTTCAACTTCTCAAGATTCTGCATGATAAAAATATAATTTTCATCTGCCTTATAAACCAAGAGAGAGCTTTTAGCATTTTCCCTGATTTCATCCATCCTCGCCATATAATAATTGTCTACCTGCGGCGGTGTTTCTCTGAAATATTCTTTCGGGTAGTCCTTTTCTTTCAACTCCTCCTGGCACTTCCGCTTGTCATATATGATATGGTTCCGCACAATGTTCATGTTGAAGCCATCTTCATATAATGGGTCGCTGCCTCCATGCGTGTTGAGATATTCCCATCTTTGAAAATCTTTCTGCAAATTTTCCTGCAATTCCTCTGCTCTCGTCCTTTTCTTCGCCATTCTGCGCCTCTTTTCTATCCCCTCCCCGGCATCCATGGGTGCCGGGATGAGAAGATTGATAGATTTCTATGCAATGGTACAAGCCGGAGCGCAGCGAGTAGCCCAGCTCGCGGTGCTGTAGCCGACGGTACCATCGGAGGTCACACACCACGCATGGTTCGAGTTGCCCCGATTAGCCGAGCGGGTCCAGTGTCGGCAGGTGTTGCCATCCTCTGTGAATTTCACTCTGTTCGCCTTATTTTCATAAAATTCGTATGGTGTTTCCTCCGGGTCGAACTCCTCTTTTGAGAGTAGGAAAAACAAATCTTCTGTCTGTTCTCCATTGCTGTTGTTTTTCTTCACTTTTGCCAGGTAAGGAATGAGGTCTGCAAATCTTTCTTTGAACTCATCACTCTGTAAATATTCTCTCAGCTCGGAATCCGCCCATACATTACTGCCGTAATCTCCTTTTGTATCGAACTCTCTCGCCTCAATCGCTACATGAGCCTGGATTGTCATGCTATGGTCAAGCGTTTTGTCCGCAAGTTCCTCCACATCAAAGCCGATAACATCGTATGGAACCTCTTTTCCGTCAAACATAATCCAGATTGTATCTCCAACCGAAACATGGTTCTGGATTTCTCCGTTTCTGATAAGTGCTCTTAATTCATCCAGCGTAAATGTTTTCTTGTATTTATGTGTGATGTTCAGCTCTTTTCCGGTATCTTTTGACTTTTCATGCTCCTGGTCCGAATCCACACCAGGCATGGCGCAGTTGCAAAATGGATGCAACGGTTCTGCGCATACTGCCTCTGCTAATTTCTGTGCCGTTTCGTTTACTCTTCCTGCCGCAAATTCCAGAAACGCATCTCTTTCCCTCTTGATAAACTTCTTGCTGCCTACTGCCTCCATACGGAATCCGTATGCACTTAATCTGATTGAATTGATACTCATTCTTTTTGTCCTCCTGTTATTCGATATGTTTTGTTTCTCCTGCAAAGCAATTTCCGCAGAACCGGTATATGCCTTTCTCCACCCTTTCAAAAGTCGGGAAAGTGTCACGCTCCGTTCCCATCTCATCGTCCATCACTCTGCTGTATGGCGCACCCACCTGCAAGTATCCATCTCTGTATATTCTTGGTGTTGTGACATCCATAAAATATATGAATACGCTTTCATCCACCAGGTCACCCGGTTTCGCATAATCATACCAGCTATATTGGCAATTACCGTTTGCCTCTCTTTCCCAGTCTTTCATGGTCTTGAGCTTTCTCCGATGCATTTTCAGCCGCCTTTCTGTATTCACTTACTATGTAGCTGTCCGCATGGAATCCGTTCAGGATATTAACTGCCTGTAATTCCGTTATTCCGCATCGGTTCTGTAACTCAATTCTTAATTCTCTTCGCTCCCTTATGTCCTGCCCTGCTGTGTCCGGCAGAGCTTTTGCACGTTTCCGGTATTCTTCTACAATCGCCCTTGTCAAAAGTTCTGCCATACCTCTGTTACCTCCTATACGCCCGAAGCAGACGTTTTCTGTAATTCTGTGATAACTTCTTTCAAAGCATATTTGCCATTCGTTGTAAGCTGCCTCTGCCAGCATCCATTCTTCGGTGACCATCTGAAACCATGTTTTTTTACAATATCCCTTGTTTCTCCATCCGGTTTTCCATCAAAGAAAAGCTGTAATCTCATAAGGTCTGTATTTTCTACCACTTTGAAGAAATCGTTCTCTGTTTCCTTAGTTCCTGCCTCTTTTGCCTTTTTCAGTCTTTCCAGTCTTGCCTTGGTATTTTTGATTTTTGCATTATTGTTTGAAAGCTGATACCCTGCGAATGGTGCATCGCTCAAATGCCAACTTTCTGACATAGCCTTTTTCAATTCTTCCTGCTGTGAAACGGAAAGTTCCGGGCATCCCTCGACTGTTTTGTGCTTTCTCCAATATGCATTGACCGCTTTCATTCTGTCCTGAAGCTCTGTAAGGCTTTCCAGCTTTTCCTCCAACATCTCAATGGCCTGTGCGTCCCCGGATAAAATCGGCTGGTTCATTGTGAGCAGATTTGTAATCTTCTTTGCATAGGATTCCAGGCTGTTCCACTCCTGCATGAGTGAATCCCTGCGGCTGTTCTGCTTGTTCTTTTTCTTAACCGGGAAGTTACCGGCTCCAGAAATCAGAACTGACGGACAGCTCGCTTCGTTTCTGTAGTAGGAATTGTAGTATTCCGCCAGCTTTTTGCTGTATCTCCCTGCCATTCTCTCTGCCTTTTCAGCAAGGTTCGGTCTTTTCTGTTTGATTTTCTCAACAACCGCATAGACACTCTCCACTCGCTTGCGGTATTCCTCTGTTGCGCTGCCCTGCTTATAATCACTCATTGAATTGGCATCGTTGGCGGCTCTTGCCATATCCTCGCTGATTGTATAGAACTGAATCTCCATTATTCGTCCTCCTCCATTTTTAAGATTGTTCTGTGCTCATATTTCATCGTTGCCTGTGAATCTTTGAACTTTGAAAGCTCCCAATCTGAATTGTAAGGATGGAAGTTAAGGTATCCATCACTGCCAACTGATATGCTCGCTGACATTTCCTCGCCATTCCCTTTTAATGCCTCCTGAATTGCTTTCAGGTGCGGATATACTGCTTTGCATAATTCCTCGAACTGTTTCTCTGTCATTTCAATTTTTTCTTTGCTCATTTTTGTGAGTTCCTTTCTTATTCTGCTGTTGCGTGGAAGAACATTCTTTCCACTTCCTCTGCTCCCTCTTCCGCATCCATGATACCGGCTGCCATCTCATTCAGGATTGAGCCAACATACAATGCCTGTAATGCTTTTCCTGTCTGAATCAAAATCATCTGTACGCCGTTGTTTTCCTTGGCTGTAGCGGTTGCCCCTGTTCCATATAACCTGTTTTCGACTGCATTCATAAGCTCTTTGAATAATCCCATCTTCATGCCTCCTTGTGTTGCAACTCACTATATTGAGTTGTTTGAGTATATACTAACACGTAGTAGGTAGGTGTCAATACCTTTATTAACAAAATCTCAATTTTTTGAGTTTACTTTTCAGGTGGTACTATTTCGAGAGAATATCCCATAGAATTTATGACGTGCTCAATAATTATGAATCTTGCAGAATCATCCTCTGTATCAGCCGCTATATCTTCCAGCTTTGTTATATCCGGCTTTCCATCCTGCGTCAGTCTAATTTCAAAGCCAAGACCATCCGCAATTTTTTTGATTGTTCCATAGGTCGGTGATACTCCCACATTCAGTTTGTACCACAGATTCTGCCTGGTCCATCCGATACGTTTTGCTGCCTCCTCGTATGTAATACCATTATCGAGCATATACTGCTTGAATTTTTCTACAATATCCACTGCCTACACCTCCACAAAATTGAATTTTGGATGTTTCTTTCGCTCCTCGCATTTCTGGAACCACTCCTGCACCTTTTCTGCACAGAAATCTTTTCCGGCTGTGTATTTCCCACTTGAAAAAATAATGCCGCTTTCACTGTCAATTTCGTGAATCCAGTACACATATCCCCCATAATTCGGTCGTACTGAAATTTCGTACCACTTCCCAAATCTATTGGTCGGAAATGTCAAGAAATCGCATCCCGGCTTTTTGGTATAGTCAAGCTGCATCTGGTCGAATATCCAATCTGCCAATTCGTCCAGATTTTCAAATGTCTTGTCGAACGCTTTCTGGTTATAATCGTTATAATACTTTACGATTTTTGCTGTTATCATTACGCACATTCCTCCTGGTATTTATATTTTATGCCCTGCATATTCTCTTCCCATTTGGCAGACTCGGGCGTTAATTTTACGAACTGTTCTACAATCTCTAACAGTTTATCTTCGTCCAGTTCCACCATCGGGCAGCCGTATTTGCTTTCCAACTCTTCCTGCTCCTCATCCAGGAACAGATAGTCCTCTCTCAATGGCGGCGGCTCTTCATCATCCCACTGGCTCCGCCTGCGTGGTGGGTTTTCAAATTCTTCTCGCCTGCGCTCCCAGTATTCGTCCTCATCCGGTATATTCCACACTTTAGTCCTCCTTGAGATTCCCCAGGATTTCATCTGCCCTTTGCATAATCTCTGCAAATTTATTGTTTGCCTCTTCCATCTCCTGGCGTTTTTTCTCTCTTGCCTTGTAAAATTCTTCATTTTTCAGCTCATCTTCCCACCCATTTATGAACTGTCGAACCTCCCGGACATTATTAAACCCGCATTCGTTTTCATAGTCATTTCTGGCTGTGAAGATAACGTATTTCTTTTCCCTGCGCTTATCATCAATGGCAACTCCGAAATACAACTCATCTCTCTGCTCCTCATCAAGAGGCTCGAATCTTACATCATCATAAAGTGGACCGACCATCGGGCAATTATTTTTGAACCACACCCGGTAGTTATCCAGTATGTAATCGCTTGTGATACCTTTCAGAATCCCCCAGATTTTCTCCAATCTTCCTGCAAGTGCCTTATCATCGCAAAACCAGTCATACCAGCCTGCCTCAATCTGTGTTGCTCTGTCTTTCGCAAGGAAATCTCCCTTGCGATATCTCTCGCAAAACTGTCTTAATGTCATATCTGCCATAGCTGTTCCTCCTATTGTTCATCGTTTGTGCTCATCGCCTTGTGCTCCACTCTCCGGCGTTCAGACCTTGCTTTCTTTTTCAAGTTCCTTTTCCATCTTTTGATTGTCTGTGCTTTTGTATGATTCCGAGAAAAATCGTAATCATCCAGAATGTATCTCCCTCCGCTTTCTCTTTCTCCGTATGCGTGCATCTTTCTCCGGCTCACGCTTCTGCCCTCCCTCCATTCTGTATCTGCCTCTTAATCGAGGCAGACTTCCTGTGAAATTGTGTACTGTTCTTTTAATTTATCGAACGCTTTATTGGTTACTCGGTATTCGTTCCAGCCTACCCGGTAATGCCCCAGTGTGCAGAAATCCTTATCCGTATATTTTTTCAGGAATGTAATTCCCCGGCCTTTGATTTCCAGTGGCGTATCAATAAACCAATGACCGCCATAATATCCCCGGCTCGCCTCCATCTGGCAATCAGGCTTTGCGCCTCCCATCTCCGGCGTATACTGATACACCCCAGGTTCGGTTGCCTCCTGCGACTCCTGCTTTTCTGGCTGTGTCAGCTCCAGGCGTTTTTCTCTGCCAATCCTGCGAAGAGTGTACATCTCTTTTTCAGAAATATATCCTTTCTGAAAAAGCTGTTCTACGCTTTCAAGATAGAAATTGCAGGATTCTAAAGAATCGCAAATCTCAAATAACTGAATCAGATTGTTATAACCGTTGCTATGTTGTACCGGAAACTGGATAATCTGTGCTGCCATGATTTTGACCTCCTACTCACTTTTGTGTGTTCAATAACTCGTTCTTATGAGTTTAATATAACACGTAGTAGGTAGGTGTCAATACCTTTATTTACAAAAAGCTCAAAAAAATGAGTTTTATTTCTTTTCCTTGCTTTCCTCTGGATTTTTCTTCGGTCTGCCTCCAAGTTTTCCTCTTTCCTGCTGTTTCCGGCAGTATTCTTTTCTTGCCTCGGTTTCCATATCCATTTTTGTCCGAATAAATATAAATGCCATATCTGCCGCCGCGCTCAAGTCTTTTGGTTCTTCGCCCCTCCATCTGTAAATCATAAGTGCTTTGAAGAGTGTCCCCATATCTCTATCGCTCAACGTCATTACCGGCTCTGCAATATCAGGGTGTAGAATTAAATCCTCCATGCCTCACGCCTCCTATCTGCCTTTCTTGATTCTATCTGCCTTTGTTTTTGTTGCCTCGCTTTGAAGAAATTTCTTTATTCCCTCTCTGCAATACTGACCTGTGTACGGATTCGGACACGCTCGTTCGCCAGCTTCATACGCAATCGTATCATCATAAATACAATACGCACATTTCTTGAATGCCCCTTTCAATATTGCACTTGCTATCGCATCATCGCTTGCACTGTTAAGCATTTCCCTTACTGTCATAGCTCCCTGTACCTCCTGTTCTGAATAAATCACACGCCATCATAAAGCCTGCAATAAATCCCTGTTTTTCTCTGCTATCTCCATACTGGACCATGCTGTCCCATATATCGCCCTGCAATTTCATAAGGCTGTTATCTGCTTTGCTGCATATATTTCTAAACTGGCGAATCGCCTCCTGCTCCTCTCCGCTTTCTGCTCTCTCCATCCGCTCATCGACATATGCCTGATACAGTAAATCAATCGTTCTCACTTTCCGCCCTCCTGTTCCATTATCCTAAGTAATCGTACCTGGTGTGCCAGTGGTATTGGCATAAGCCATTGTCCGGGTTAATTCCCTCGTACCGTTCTCGCCATTCTTCCAGCATTTCCCGGTATGTAAACAGCTCTCCGGTTTCTTTATTCCGGTACAGTTTCACCGGCTGTCCGCCAGTATCTGATTTATCCATCCTGCTCGCCTCCCTCTTCCGGTAAATACTCAACTTTAATGTGAGCCGCCATGAAGCAATCAGGTTCTCCGCCAAATTCGTTGCCTGCGGATGAATTGAGCGTATCTCCTCTTTCCTCGCAGCACTCTCTCGGACTGCAACAGTCTGTATTCTTCCAGAGCTTTCCGTTTTCATCCTCATACACGTACCGTCCCCAATCATCCCTGCCGATATATTTCAGATGCAATGTTTTAATCTTTACAGCAGCCAATTCATAATTGATAACATCAAAATGTCCGAGCGGCTTTTTGTATTCGATATAGCCCCATGCCTGGCAGCCTACTTCCTCAACAAACTTTTTATTGTCGAAGTTCTCAATCTCCAGGACTTCGTTATTTTTTGGCTTCGGGTATCCTCCCGGCATGATTGGACGCTGTGTGCTGTAATACCTGTACCCTGCCGGGGAGATTTCCTTTTCTTTCGCATCAGGGTAATGTGCTATGACATCCTGTTTCGCATCCTCTATTGTTTTGAATGGTCCTGTCCCTGCGGCTCCTTTTCCCTTGTCCTCATCATAAAGAAAATGATTGTGGTATCCATCAACGTCCTGGACTATTGCGATATGATTCACGTATCCATCATCCATATGCAGTGCTGAATGAAACATTGCTACAATATTCGCCATCATTTGTATGTCCTCACTTTCTGCCCTCGTACCCTCCGGGGCGGGTAACTGTTTTATAATTCAAATGCCATTGCTGCATCTTTCTCCGATGCTCCCTGTTCCATGCAGGCGTTGTATCTCATCAACTGCCGTTCCTCTTTAATCTCCCTGATTCTCTTTAAGGTTGGCCAGTCCACCAATGCGCCCACGCAATACGCCTTTTCCATAAGCTCCTCGACTTCGCTGATTCTTTCCTGGACCTCATCCCACTGCTCGTCTGTATATGTGTGTGCCGGTGCCTCCTGCATGTCAATTTCGATGCATTTCAGCTTATCGTGCATCGAATACAGGTTGAAATGTTCGCTCTCGTTTACTCTGTACTTTTTCATCAGCTCTGCTCCTCCTAAAACATAGTATCAAGAATCCTCTGGATAAGTTTTTCGCTTTCCTCAACCAACTGTTTGTTATGTCTGTTGTCCTGCACAGCCTGCTTAAATTCTGCGCTATCCGGATTGTCCGCAAATTCAACAATTTTTCTGGCGGATTCTTCTGTTCTTCTTATCGCCTCCGTCTTGCTATCAATAAGAATAGCTTTTATTGCGCCAGCCTCTTCCAACGTGAGAACTTTCTGTTCAAGTTCTTCGACAGTTCTCTTCTCTGCTTCATAATCTTTCACTGCACTTTCGTACATTTCTTTATATTTTGCTGCCTCTGCCGCCGAACTTTCGGCTCTCTGTTTCATGCTGCATCCGAAATCATTTTCAATGTTTCCCTCGGCAATTTCAAAGCATCCCTCAAATGCCATGCTGATATAGCTATCCTCTCCAAGGTCTGTCACGATTTTTTTGATTTTTTCCAACGCTTTCTGTTCCTGCTCTTTGGTTGCTGCCATCTCTATGTCCTCCTGCATTCCGCTCTTGATTTCTTCCACCGCCCTGCTATAATAAAAGGGTAAGGCTTGGCGGTGGCAGGAACCGCCTTACCCTTATTACGGATTGGAAACCCTCTTACTTACCAGGTGTCGGGGTTTCCTTTTTTAATACCTCAATTTTCTTTCGTATGATGCCTGCGGCATCTTCTCCGGTCTTTGCTTTCAGCTCCACGTTTTCTGCTAATGTTTCTAAAAATAAAATCAACTCTGTCTGTGTCATTTCAAATTCCTCCATGTACTCTTAACCTCCTGCCTTGGTTTATTCCAACTCGTTTTATTGAGTTGTTGACATTATAATAACACGTAGGTTAGTAGTGTCAATATGCTTATTTACAATTTTGAAAAAGTTTTTGAGGTACAAATGAACATAAATATATTTATATATCTGTATCTTTATCTGTTTCTGCATCTGTATCGGGTTTTTTCGGTTCAGAAAATAACCGTTCGGTAATTCGGTTTTTATTTTAGAAATGAATCATCAGAAAATCCTTATTTTATGCGGCTTTCAAGGATTGCAAGAAAATAACCGTTCGGTTTTTCGGTTTTCTGTACTTGGGGTACAAATTTTGAAGTCCAGGTTTGAACCTGGTACAAACTCAAAAAATAAACCGAAATTTTCCGAACGCATAAAAAAATAACCGTTCGGTATCGGTCGGTTACCAAACGATTATTTTATCAACTCAATATTTTGTGGATAATGTGAATAACTATGGGGATAACTCTGTTATTGTATCTGCTCAATATCTCCATTATCGAGATAAACTATAAAATCCTGGAGGACTGTTCCACTGAACATCAGGTTAGCATCGTGCTCCTCTCCCTTTACATACTCATGGACCGTAACGAACAGGTTTCCGCTAAGATACTGTATCTTCGTTGTTGTATTATTATAAAAATTCACAATGCAGTGAATCTCATCATCGTTCGTAAATTTCCATTGGTAGTAATCTTTTGCGTATTCCACCATCTGCACATCCGCAGAAATGGCAGACACTCTCCACTTTCCAGTAACATCATTCCGCACTTTATCCCTGGAAAAGGTTGCATCTATATCGTGACAGCTCTTGTCACTGATTCCGTACATTCCATCCCGGTGTGGTACTTCCTGCGTTTCAGGCTCTTTGGATTCCTCCTGCGTGTCCTCTACCGCCGCAGGCTCTGTTGTTTCTTCCTGCTTTATCAATTCCCCTGTTGTGTAGTTATACGCATCCTTACCGGTTGTAGGATAATACAAATGTCCGTTCTCGCTGTCAGTGATATAAACAACCGTCCAGTTATTATTCAGGTACTGGCATCTGACGATAAGGTTTTGTGCATCTGTGATAAGGTAAGCCTCCATATCGACAACACTTCCGGCTGTCTTGTAATTCCCCCAATAGCAATCAGAAACTTTCTTTACTCCAATCGACTGTAAAGCCGTTTCCAGAGCTTTGACCGCTCCATCCCCATCCGGGCATGATTCAGCCTGTTCTTGCGTTATTTTTGTGAATCCATCCGGCATTTCTACCGTCGATGTCGGCTCTACTTCGCTACTTTCGCTTTCCGCTACGCTCTCGGTCTGCGAGGTATCAACATCCGTTGTACCCCCCCCCGAACATCCGTTCAGGGCAAGACCAGTTATGGCAAACGCCAATAATAAAAAATGTCTTTTTCTCATTCCTCTTAGACCTCCTGGCTTTTTCTACAGTCTACCATATATGCATAATATTTTCGAGTATAAAAAAAAGAACCCCTCCACCACATTTTGTGTGATAGAGAGGTCCGTTCTCCTTATTTGTCAAGCATTAACAGCGTACAGAATATTCTGACTGTAACGAAAACCATCCTGCGCCAGATTTCAGCTTGCCCCATTTTACGCCATTTACAGTGCGTTCTTCCACTACTGTATATTTGTAATTCTTTTTCAAATATCCCAGTACCTTTGTTCCACTGGTTCCAGGATTGTCCCTGTATCTCAATCCATCAACTGTGATTTTTACCACATAGTTGCATGACGTTCCGGTATTTGCCGATGCCGGATATACCTTGTTTCCGTTGGAATCAAATACGCTATAACCCTTATTTTCGTCAGCACATTTTTTTGCGTTTTCCAGGCTCGTAAATGCACCTTTCTGACTCGCTGCATCAGCCCAGGTTTTACGCACTCTGTACATCTGCTTTGTCTGCGTTCCACCGGAAGTGCTGTTGCCGGTTCCTCCACCATTAAGGATGGATTTTACCATATTTTTGAATGCTACCCATTCAGCATTGTTACTTCCTGCCATCTGTGCCGGGCAATTCTTTCCTGTAACATCCCAGTGACGGAGTACATACTTGTCAACTTCGCCTGCACTGATGCCAAGCATTTTACAGATATACGCGCACAGATATGCGGCGTTCTGTTTAGTCTTTTCGGAAATCTTATAATTTCCGGCGGTACAGCACATCTCAATACCGATACTGTTTGCATTTCTGCAATATGCGTGTTTATATGTCTGCGCTCCACAATGCCATGCTACAGAATTTAACGGTACACTCTGGTAGATTTCCGTATCATCCACAAACAAATGGGCGGATGCATTTCTTCCGGCTCCACCGAAATAGTTTGCATTCGCCCTTGCTGTGTCCTTATTATTTCCTGTGTAATGCATAGTCACGTATGAAGCATCTCTGCTTGACCTGCTGCTGTAATTATCCAGGTTGCATCTCAAATCAGATTTGATTTTAATTCCATTGATAACGGCTGAAAGCCATCCTGTTGTAATCGTCTTTCCCATGATAGATGTTCCTCCTTTTCCAGACGCATATTTGTCATAAAATTTCTGTCCGCATTCGGCTCTTTCTTTTTGTACGGAACTTCCCTGGTTTGCCGGTTTTTCAAAATTAAGTAGTACGGCATTTGATGCCTGGGAAACGCTCGTTGCTGTTTTCAGCACGTTCAGCACAGATTTATAGCTGCTGCTCAATTCCTGTATAAGAAATTCGAGTTGCATTTCCAGGTCACCGATGGAGGCTCCCTTTTCCTGCGCATACTTCTGCAGGTTTTGTTTCCTGCTCCAATACGTCCACTGCGCAATGCCGTATCCTGCTTTGTCATGTACGAAATTCTGATAATCGCCATTGTCTACGGATGTTGTGTAGGTATCATCCGTAAATCCCAGTATTTTCTCGTAGGTATTCTGCAAGTTAATAGGGCTCAACCCACTTTCTCGGTCCAGATTTCCCATCAAACCTGCAACACCAAATGGATTAAGCCCCTTGCTTATCAGAAAATTCCAGATGCGCTCTTCATTGCTATTTCCTTTGAGCGACATGGTATCATCTCCTGTCTTTTATTCAGTTTTAGTTATTGGTTCGTCTACCGCTTCGATTACGATGCCTGCGTTTTCCTCCATTTTCATCTGCTTGACAGCCGCCTCAATCAAAATATTAAGCTGTTCATCAGTAATGGAAATATTCTTTGCTGTCAGCATTTCTTTTAACAGGTCCGTAACAATAGCTTTCTTTTCGGCTCCACTCTTTGATGTGAGTACCTGCTGTGCATACAGGACTGCCTGTGTAACCATCTTTTCGATGGCTGCCATCTTATCCTGCTCGATTCTGCTTTTAAGCCAAGGAATAACGTATCTGGCAATTACCGCCACGCATACCATAACCAGTAACTTTAATGCTTCAAAAATAATGTCATTCATCCTCTGTTGTCCTCCACATTTTCTATGCTCTCATTGTCAATATTTTCGGCTCCCACATACCGGGAACCTTTACCGCCAAAATCGTTGTATTTGAATATGTTTTCAACTCCTGCTTTGACTATGTTCGCCCCAACCACAATACGGAACGTTTCGTTTGTTTCGCTTATGAGTGTATCAAGGTAGCTGAATTGTCCTGTTTCCTTTATCGCAATCACAATCACAATCAGGGAATACAGCCAGTTCAGTACATACAATACAGATAGGCAATTCACAATCATTTTGGTATGTTCCCACATCCAAAGAACGGCGGCCTTGCTTTTGTTTCGTGTAACTCTCTTTTTTCTCACTCCACGCCCTCCAATCAATAAATCTGATGTAAAGCCTGGGAGTTCAGGAAATCTTTCTGCTCATGTTTCACTTTCTGCGCATACTCCAAAGCAGCGTGCATATCCCCGTTACACTTGGCATCAGGAATACGCTGAACCGCTTTTGCTGTGGCTTCTCCAAGCGCAAGCGAAGCATTTATACAGTTGATAATGCACAGCTCGCTCTTTTCTCTTGCCTGCTCTCTTTCGTCCTGTTCTTTTTGGCGTTTCCTGCGTTCTTCTTTGTCCTGCTCCTCTCTCTTTTCCATGTGGTGTTCCAAGAGCCAAAAGCAAAAACCTGTGATTGCCGATGGAACGCCTATGGCAACAGCTAATGAAAATAAATCCATTGTCCTATACTTCCTTTCTCTCACTCCAACAAATCCCGGTAATCAGCCGGTACATCCTGCGGAGTAAGGTTGTAATCCTCAATTATTTTCTGAATAACAGCACTGAAAATGGCATCCGTAAGCGCATCCTCGAAAGGACGGTACGAATGCCATATCAAATGGTTATGCAGGTTGAATAATTTTTCTTCATTCTCCTGTTCTTCTGTATTCAGATGTAATTCCCTTGCCGCATCCTCCAACCGGTCAAAGCTGTAATATTCTGACAAGGGCGGTATCGATATTTTATTCATAAGGCATTATGCCAGGTGGACTTCTGCAAAGCACCTGCTTTTTCCTCCTCTTACTTGTATTCCTTTCCGGTAATCTCCGTATATTCTTCTGCTGTGATTCTCTTTTTCTTGACAGCATTTTTTACCATGGCGGCGTTCCAGAAACCGCTGTCATAATAACCTTTGATGTCCTCAAATTTAGGACTGTGCTGTACTTCCTGCGCCTGTTCCATGTTCTGTGTATCACTCATCGTCTACGCCTCCCATTTCGTTTTTATCTTCTGTTGGAATATCAATATCTGCCATCATGGCCAGATAATCAATCGTGGCTGCCTGCTCTGCAACTGTCGCACGCAGGTTTTCATTCGCCCGGCTATCATAAATACTGCCGTCCATCTGCTTAATTCTCATTGTCAGTTACCTCCGTTTCTTGGTCATTCCATAAACTCTTGTAAAATTTGTCCATGCGGCATATAAGGTGAAAGGAATTTCCTTTGCTCGCATGGCTCCTCCATGCTTGATAACAGTCATCTACTTTCGCCTTTGTGATTTCGCCTCTTTTGGCTTTCTTCACCAGCTTACGGAGTTTTCTGCGCCTTTCTTTGACTTTCTCCGAGCTGACTGTCATGATAACTTTTCCAGTATCCGTCAACCGATACTTGAATCCCAGGAATGTAAAGCCCTCTTTAATGCTGAACACTTTCGTTTTCTTTGAGTTGTACTCCATTCCCCTGCTTGCAAGGTATTTCTCATTTATCAATTTTAGGTTTTCCAGATATTCTTTTGATGGATGGAACAGTGTTGAATCATCCATATATCTGCCGTAATCCTCGGCTTCGGTCTGCTCCCTCATCATATGGTCGTACTCACTTAGAAATGTGATACCGGCAATCTGTATCATTTGGCTGCCCGGATTATATCCTACATCCCCTGAGTACTGTCCATCAAGAACAGTTGCGGTCTGCTCATACAGCCAATCGTCCAGTTTATCCCGGAACAATTCTTTTGTAAGGTCATGCCTCATATTCGGGTAATATCCATGAATATCGCATTGTAAACCATAGAAATCTGTGCCATATTTCCGGTACATCCTTTGCAGAAATATTTTCATTCTATCCCTTGCATCGTCCGTTCCCTTTCCTTTCTGGCAAGCCCAATTATCACGAATGAGCTGTTTTGTCATAATCGGGTATAGAGCGTTGTCATTCAAACTCCGCTGATATACCCTGTCCCGAAAGCAAGTGCTTATTATATCCCTGGGTTTCGGTGATGTTATCTTAAATTGTGTTGTCGGCCTTGCTTTATAGGTTCCCTTTTCAAGCTCTTCGCTCAATTTGTAAGTTTCCTCCATGCTGTTAAGCACATAATGAGCAACCGAGCCTTTCCAGGTAACCCCTTTCTTACTTTTCATCATTGAATCGTACAAGGCATCGAAACCGATTATTTCTTCTCTATCCACGTAATTTGAATTATTGTCCGTAACGTATATAGCAGTACCAGTCCTTTCAAGGGCTGACTGCATCGCTACAGTGGTGTTTTGCCATTCGGCAAGGATAAGAACTCCTTGTGTTAGATTGGTCGGAGCACCACCTCTGTGAGGCAGCCGTATGTCCTAAATACCACACAATCCGGAGCGCAGCGATTAGCCCAGTTCGCGTTGTTGTTGTTGACGTTACCATCGGAGTTCACATACCACGTATTGTTCGAGTTGCCCCGATTAGCCGAGCGCAGGCGGACGTTCTGCGTTTCAGTCCTCATCCCTGTATAATAAACACTATTTCCGTTGTTTTACGGCATAGCGTTCACTATCGCTTTCATTCCAGTTTCGTATCATTCCCCGGATTTTTAATACTTTACCAACCCAGTATTTGACACGCTTTGATTTCAGGTGAAACGAGGATTTTGCGATGCCTATGAGTGCTAAAAGCCTGTTACAATTTCTTGCGGCTCTTAACTGTAGACGGCTCCTCTCCTCCCAGTTGCTATCGCCACGTTTCTGTACTCTGATATTGTTTGCATCCCATGAATCTATGTATATATTCTTTGCGGTTTCCACAATATCGTCCGTAACGCAGCCTTTATATTCTGGAAGAAATATTTTCTCATTTCTTGTAATCTGGAGCGTATATGTCACAAGGTCTAACTCATGCATGAATACGTCCATCTTACATGGTCGTCTTTCTCCCTCTGGTACTGCCATCTTGATTCCTCCTTTCAAAAAATATCCCGGCATCCGTGGGTGCCGGGGATTAAAACGATTATTCGATTAGCAAAGCCAACAAGCCGGAGCGCAGCGAAGAGCCCAGCTCGCGGTGCTGGTGCTGACGTTACCATCGGAGTACACACACCACGCAGAGTGCGAGTAGCCCCGATAAGCCGAGCGCAGGCGGACGGTCTGCGGCGAAGTGTGATTCTCAATCGCAAATGTACGAATCTGCGGATAGGTTTTATACTGCTGCATTTTCTCCGCCATACCGGATGCACGTTTCCAGTATTCCCATACATCATCCTCGCCAGCTTTCTGCGGATTGATTGACATTGCCTCCAAACTTGGCAGGAATACTTTATCGTAAGTTACCTCGATACCGTCCGTATCTCCATCATCTGTAAGAGTATTCTTCCAGGTGGATACTTTTGTTGCTTTCAATCTCTTTGTAAATTCCTCATCAAATCCGGTAAGGAATCCATGTTTTTCTTTGAGCTGGTCCGGTGTACGGTCAAAATTGTGCTGTGGTGTCCACCACTTACCGTTTGTCTCTCCCGAATTAAGCCACTGACGCATAGCACTCTGTGCCCAACGGTTATATCCGTAAGCTGTGCTCTGTAATCCATTCAATGGCGATGTCGGTTTGAAAGATAATGTACCGAGGGCGGTTCCTCCTGTTCCCTCCACCATCGCTACGGTTTCGATAGGGTCTGTTGCCGTATTGCTCTCGAAAGAATATACTTTCCATTCGCTCGGGCTGACATCCGGTGCTCTGTATAATCCTGCAAGCTGTCCTTTCGCCGGTACAGGCTTCGTAAGTGTGAACTGGTATGTTTTACCCTTTACGCAGTTGCTTCCCCAGGTATCACCGATAATGACATTGTAGGTTCCTGCCGGTAACTGCTCCTCGCAATACTTAAACGCCTGGAACTGGTTGAACTGCACACCAAAAGGCGTTGCATAATGCCACTGTACCAACATTCCCGGTACGGTTTCGCCATCCGCAAGTGTGACATCTCCAAAATGTACCACATCAAGCGGACACTCATATGTTTTGCCGGTTGCTTTGTCGGTCCATGGTAAAATAATCTGGTCGCCATAATTAAAAACCTGGCTCGCATTTCCAGACTGCACCACCGCAAACACATCCGCAATGGATGTCGGCTTATAGTTATAGCCACTCGCAATTGCTGTCAGCAATTCATTCTGTTTTGTCATTGCTCCAAGTAACTGCTGTCCGGTTTTGTCCAGCAGCATAGGTTCTGTAACTTTGCTCATCTCTTTTATTCCTCACTTTCATAGGTTACGCATAATGCGCCATCGACAACTGAAAATCCATATCCGTCCATCTGCTCTTTTAATGCGATGTCATTCTCAATAAGCTGTTTCGGTGCCTGGTTCACATTATCCGCATGGTTTGTGTCGGTTGTTTCCACTATCGGAATGTTGTCTTTGTAGGTAGCGGAACTCGGTTTGTATGCTTTCATGGTTTCCTCCTCTCTGCCGGATTAGAAAACATCATCCAGCGTGTATGTCATTTCAATATCATCGTCCTTTCCCTTTTTGGTAAAGGTCTTGATGCAAACGATGTCCCCCTGCGAATCATATAATCCGATTTCGCTAATGTACTGCCCGGCAAGCTCTGATTCTCCTAACGTGCATTCGTATCTGCAAGTAGTTTCAGTTACAAATGTGTAGCCGCTAATAGGCTTACGAAGCAGCTCTTTTTTCAATGCGGTCTGTGTTTCGGATGGAGAGATAACATTTCCTGCGCTGTCTACTCCACCAGAGCCGAATGCCATTCCTACGATTTTAGGAAGAGTAATCGCCCCTGCCCTTGCCTGTACCAGTTTCTTTCTGGCAGTCTTTGTGATAATTACATTCTGTGCCATTCTTAGATAGCCTCCTTTCTATTCAGTGAATTAAGCAATCTTGAACCGTTCATTTTTAAGGAACCATCAAAATATGCTAAATTTCTTTTTACTGTGCAGGTAGCATTTCCATAACTTTCAGAAATGGATGCCACCGGTATTTTGATATTTGCCGTAGTCTTATTGTCTGCTCTGCAATAATTCATCAGCAAGTTTCCATCCATCGGAGCAGAGCCATCAAAAAACAAAGACTGCCAGTTAAATGCTTTCGCACTGACAGTCTGCTTCTCAATATGCATTTTTTCTGATAGCGGAACTTTCGCCCTCGCTGTCATTTGCTCAATATCCAATGATTCTGCAATCCGAAATTCGCCCTCTTTGTACTTCACTCCGAGCCGCATTTCATATTCGATGGCTGCATCCATAAGATGTGAACCATCCCACAACTCGGAACCATCAAACCGTCGAGCTTTCCAGAACGGTATTTTGAATAGCAACCCTATATTGCTGACCATGAATTTTTCAGAAAACACAATTTCGAACATCGAATAGTCATTCACAAAATATGTTGTATGTGATTCCTTTAATTTATCAATCAGCTTTCGGACTTTCTTTGAATCCAGCGTGCCATCGCCATTGAAAAAAGCCTTAAATACATTCGGGTGAGGCGGCTTATACTTCAATGGTCCTGCATCGTGGCAATCTGCTATATGTACCGTAAATCCGGTTGCATTTTCCAGATACCGCTCCATAATATACGGTGTCATTGGCGAATGATAATCTCTCTTTTCGTATATCGCTTGTCTGCGCTCCTGGTAAGAAAGATTTTCCTGCACCGGCAATCCCCATTTTATTTCATGCCAGCATAATCCCCAGGTCGCTGTTTCCGGGAAAAACTGTTCCGGTAATTCCTCCGCCAGCTTCAAGGCCTTGTCATATTCCAACCCCATGACCTGAAACATCCATTTGCCGACATACGATTTATCGTAAAATCCGGGTGTCACATAGGACAGCATTTTTAAGGCGCTCTCGCTCGTCGGGAATAATTCCAATTCTTCATCTGTCATCGTCCGTCCTCCTAACTTCTGAAATCAATCGTTCCAGTAACCGGATATTCTTCTTTCTCCAACTTGATATTGCTCATTTTGCCATTTATCAGGAATGTGTCGAAGTCCTCCACTCCATCAATAGCAGTTATCAGTGGGCGCACATCATTGTATCGAAGTATTCCCTCATTTTTTGCCACGCCATATACGGTAAGCACCAGCTTCTTGAAATCCTCCTCCACACGCGCCTTGTCCGCTGATTCGTCCAGTAGCAATCCTGTAATGGTATAATTCATCTTTACAGTGGTTGCAGCCACACATGACAGTTTGGCGCACGCCGTAGGCAATAATCGTTGCATCCGGTCATTCGGAGAAACAATGTAGTTATACACATCATTTATCAGCTTTGTATTTGCCGGCTGTCCGTTTCCATCAACCAGTACCAGTTTTACGGTTCCAGGACCATCAAAAGCCGCCACAACAATGCAATCTCCTGCGCCTGCTTCTTTCGCCCATCGGACAAAATCGCTGTCATTCCCCAGGTATGTTTTGCTATTATCATATTCAGCAAATATCCTGTCGAAATAATCTCCGTCCTCTTCTCGCACCGTTCCACCGGAAATCGGCTCTGCATTATCTATGCCGGTAATGTTCTTGTCACTCTTTGCCATAATGCATACGGTATGAGCTGCCACATTTGAACCGATACCACTTTCAACTGCTGTTACGGCCACTGTTACAGTGCCATCATCAGCTATTGTGCAGTCCTCATTCGTGGCAAATTCTATCGCAGGGTTATCATCTACAGCCGGTACGCAAAAAACGGTGCCTGCGGCTATTACGCTGCCTGCAACACCGGTAATTGTTATGTTTCCAGTCGCATACTGTTCTGCGTGCCTTGTCACATGAACCTGCGCCCCATGCAAATCGAGCCAATCATCCCAGGCATACTGCGGAAACGCAAGCATTACTGCCCTTATCAGATGATAATTGATAAACTCTGATTTCTCCTCTGCCGCCGGTCTTGTGAAATCATAAGGAAATCCGGCAGGCATATCGTCTATATCATCTGGCAAGCTCGCCATCATTCGCTCGTGTATTTCATCGGTTGTGCTCCCATCGAAGCACTCCGGTCTATGAAATTCTGGTTGCGCCATCTTACCACCTCCGTTCTAAATATTGATTTGAAATACTTTGTCCCACTCTTTCCCCTTAACCTTGAAAGAGCAGTTCATGCTATCGCCGTTCCATTCAAACTCGAAATCTCGCACCCATTCAGTCCTCGGATTTACAAGCAGTGCATCTCTGATGGTTCGCTCCACCATTGATTCGACTGTCTTTTCATCGTCCTGCGCCAGTGCGTCCTCCATCTCAACACCTATATCGTTGGAATATGCAAGGCAGGAATACCGTTCTGTCATGGATACTTTCATGCACCAAATCATGTAGCCCTCTTCTCCGGTACACTCCACAACCTGGTTTGCTGCATTTCTCACGAAATCCCCTTTTTCGGGATTCCATTTCATTGTCCTTTTGTATTGTGTATCATGCTCGGAACTTTCTTCGATAAACGCAGGAACGGCAACTGTTACAATATTTGCCATCGTTTACCTCCTACGAACCTGTTACAACGTCTATGACGCAGGCTTCATTCATTACCCACGCCACAAGCACCCTGTCCCCAGGCTTTATCTGTGGAGGCGCAATCGTGTGACCATGGGAACCATCGCCACTTGAATGTCCTCCATGCTTTCCGCCGCTTGTTGTAAAAGATAATCCTCCTACGTGTCTGCATACCGAATATTGGCCTTTCGGAATTGCTACTGGGAAAGTATTTGTGATGAGGCTGCCGTTTCCCTGGATTTCTCCAAAGTCCAGGCATAACGATGTATCATTTTCTCTTCGCATCCTGTCACTTAAAACATTTGCCAGCTTATTTGTACCGGCATTCGCATCGAAATTTTCCACGTTATCGCCTCCCATTATTCAAAAGTTCCATTATCCACCCATCCGTAAACATTGCTGCCACTGTCAGTGTGTATCAAATGCCAAGGATGAGTTTTTCCAGAACCATTTTTGATTGTTATTTTCGCTTTTCCGGCTCTTGCACTATATCCTCTTGAACCAGAATAGGACGATACATAATGCGTACCGCCCTTAAAATTTACAATATCTCCGACATTGTAATCCTTTTTCTTTGTTGTCTGTGTTGCTGTTTCGGTCTTGGCAAGTTCCAGGTCCATTGTCATGCTGTAATTATCGCAATCATGCCGGATTCCAACCACGTAATAATAATTCTGTGCGGAACCTATCATAACGTAGACTAAATCGCCTTTTCGGATGAATGGCACGTCTGGAGCCTGCACTGTAATTTCTTCATCAATCACGCCATCTTCATCGATGATTTTTTGTGCGGCTGTCTTTGCCTCATCCAGGCTTTCGTCTTTTCCTCTGGTGTAGATTCTCTGACGGATTCCGTATTTTGTAAGCCCATCTACCGTTGCCTCGACCGGAGAATTACCATCATCGTCTGCCTGCCCCAGCACCTTTACCCTGGTAACAAGGCTTGCGGTGCTTATTGACTGGCTGATAGATTTTGTGTTATCCACCCGGAACACATAAACATCTGTGTTCGTGCCACGCTCCACCACATCTGCATACCCCTCCGCCGCCCGGATGATGAATTTTCCTCCGCCCTTTTTGTAGGCATCGTCCAAAACATCCAGCAACATATCAGATACATACGAACTGCTGTATTTCATTTTTTCGTGAGATACATTCGGTCCGCTATATCCTTTTGTGGGTATTCCCCACTCGTCAAATGCACCGGTCATAATGGATTTTGTACCGGTTCCTGCGGAATAAAATTTGTTGTCCTGGCTCCTCTGCAAATCATACAGAGAATCATATGCAACGCATTTTAGGGTATTGGAACTGCTTTGCTCCTGCGGATTCCATTCCTGCACCGTTCCCCTTGCCACTTCTCTATCCTGCTTTCCTCCATCACTCGCAAAAATACCAATAAGACATCCGGGTTTGATTAACTCTGATAATCGCCCCGCAGATGTCTTATCATTCTTTGCTGTAAATGAAGTTCGGACAGAAATCTCATTTTTGTTTTCTTCCCAGCCAAGACCTGTGACAAATTCTTTTATGTTATACTGCTTTCCGCCACTATCCATAACGGTAAGTCGGTATGCGATTTTTGATAAATCTATCATCTTCGCACCTCCTATGCCGCCGGAATTGACAGCGTTGTTCCCGGCCATATCCAATGACCATGGTCTGAACTGCTTTTGCCATGTTTCTTGGCTGCCGCCTCAATCGTTGAAGCATTTGCATCGTAAATCTTCGTCCACTTTGTACCACTTCCAAGTTTTCGTGAAGCAATCCCCCACAACGTATCGCCACTGACAATCGTGTAGGAAGAGCCTTTATTTGAGTTATCATTTCTCGGAACTGTCTTTTTTACAAAGGCGGCAATTTTTAATTCGTTTGTTGTATAGATTTTCAGGTCTTTTGCCTGTGAAAACTTAATGCCATAGCTTACATCTCCATAAGCACCAAAAGGGTCGGGTGTAAATGAATCAATCGTAACATCCATGTTAATCCATGTTTCTGTTACAAGCAGATTCAGCACCGTTCCCTTTTCCTGCCATTCCCTCAACTGCTTAATGCATTTATCGGGTTTCTGGTAACTTTCCGCTTTCACAACCGCCAGATTCTTTCTGTCCGGTCCGAAGAAAACGGCATCCCATGAGATTTCCGCCACTTCTGTTCCCTTTGGCACCTTTACGGCACCCTGGGAGATAATATCATAGGTCTGATACTTCGTCCCAAGACTGCCGCTTATCTTCTCCGGCAACGAAGAGAACGTAAACGACTTCTTTTTATCAGCCGCTTCAAACAGTTTTATTTCCATCGCCTACCCCTCCTTTACTACCGGCATATTTGAAAATACCTGTTCCAGTCTGTCAGCAATTTCTCCTCCCAGTTCATCAGCCATTGACTTCATGTTCTTTCGGATAATTGCCATGATGCTTGCCTCATCCATTTTTCCGGTGCCTGAATCCGAAATATTGAACTGCGGTGACATCTGGATATTAAGGTTTATATTTGTCTTTCCGGTTTCCACTGTGCTCGAACTGCTCAAAGGTTCATCTGCGGTATCTGAATCGCTTTCTGTACCCTCTGTGAATCCGTTATAGCCTGTGGCTCCGTTTCTAATCGCTTCGGCTAACAAATTATCATTGAGAGATAAAAAGTCCGAAATGGAGCTGTAAGCAAACATTTCTGTTGCTGTACTTCCGATGGTTGTACTTCCACTTCCTCCACCTAAAGGTGTTGCCTCTCCGATGATGTTTCCATTCGCATTTGCCTGTACTCCGAGAATGTCCCCAACCTCTTTGTACAGTTCCAGTGCTCTGTTTCTTCTGCCAGGAACTAAAGGTATGATTGCCTCCGGTCCCTCTTCTCCAACCCATGACAACTGCTTGTCATTTACATAACCGCCGCTTGCATGAGCCGATACGGTAAGTGTTGTACTTCCACTTCCTCCACCGCCTATCGTGAACGTCTTTGTCGGATTCACAAGTGAATAGTCCAGGGTTACGCTTACCGGCATTGTTGTAGAAACGCCTGCACCAAACGCACTGTTTACGGAACTATCCGTATTTGATTTCAGTGCATCTACTGCACTGTTAATCTGTGCCATATCAGCATTTGTAATAGCACTGCTGATTCCACTTCCAACAGCCGCACCTACACCGGAGTAATCCGCAGCCTGGAAAGCTGTTGCCGCATCGGTTCCAGATTTTGTTCCAAGCTCCGCAAATGCTGTTGAGAATGCTGACGTATCAGTATTCAAAATCGAATCACTCATTTTCGTGCTTAATGTTGTGCCAATACTAGAAAAATCTGCGCTCTCGAAAGAGCTGTTCATCGCTTCTTTGTATTGCTCTACTATGGATTCGTATGCCTCATTGGAAATTGGACCGTACTCTGCCATGACTTCCTCCATCGTTGGAATGGATTCTTTCAGACTTTGCACGATTTCCTCTTTAGCTGTCGGTGCCATATTTTCTGCTGTTGCCACCAACTCCTGATAGATGTTTTCAAAAGCTGATGTGTCTATTGTCATATCATCAAGTCCAAGCCATCCCATCATATCTTCCTGGGTCCAGCTTGATATATCCGGTTTTTCTGATAATGCAGTCTGTAAAGCAGCGTTCAATTTTTCAGAAACGCTACCCTCCATATCCGGCATAATACCGGTAAGCTCATCATTCCAAGCCTCTGCTATCGTATCCAGATTGAAACTTGATACTCTCACCTCCATATCGTTGATGTTTGCGTAATATCCATCGGTAGCCTGCTGTACAGCCGCATCGTACTGCTCCTGTGTGATAGCTCCCTCGGATAACTGTAAATTAAGGTTTGTGAGGGTTACTGTAAGCGCATTATCATAAGTTTCTTTGAAAGAACTTACCTGTGCCTGCAACTCCTCCTGCAACTGATTGAATGAATCAATATCAAGACTTGCACCATTTCCGTACTTGATTTTCAAGGTCTGGAACGATGCATCCTCCTGCGCTTTTGATACTTTCTCTGTAATTTCTGTAATCTGTTCTTGCAGATTTGTGATTTCTTTCGATTCATCCAGCGTGATAACTCCATCTTCCAGGGCAATGTTCACTGTATCACTCAATTTTCCCGATAGTTCTTCTATCTGGGATTTCATGTTGTTATACATACTGTCAAGCCCCTCTGTGCTGCCCTCGCCGTTTGTAAGCAATTCTAGGGCAACTGTAGCCTCGTAATGGCTGTTTTCGATGTAGTCCTGCGCCGACTTCACAAAATTATCAATGGATGTTTTGTAATCATCCATATCCGTTTCGGATAACTGCATACCCAGACCAACTTTCCAGTTTTCCTTTTTCATCGTGGAAACAGAACTCTCCAAAGATGATAAGGATTCTTTTGCGCTCTCCGTTGCCTCATTGAACTTTGTAATTCCATCGCCCATATCAGCAAACGTGATTTTGTTCGCAAGGTCTTTAATTTCACTAAGCGATAACTTTATGTTACCGAAAGCCTCTTTTCCGACCTTTGCAACATCCTCCTGGATGTATGATGCAAGCTGTTCTGCGGTTACGGAACTGTCATTCATTGCATCGTTCAAATCATCATTCGCAAATCTTACTTTGTCGATTGATAATCCAGTGGCATCGAATACCTTTTGAGCTTTTTCAGCTTCTTTCTGCATCTCCTCCACATTGTCCTGATACTCTTTCTTGACCTTGTTTCCCTTTATCCAACCTGCAATGCCTCCAACTCCTGCGCCTACCAAGGCACCTACCGCAGTACCAAGACCAGGAATAATGCTACCGATTGCCGCGCCTGCGGCTGCTCCGGCTGCAACTCCCCCTGCTTTCCATGCGGCGGATTCTCCATAAGCTGACTTTTCGGCTTTATCATCGGATTTCAATGCTTTGTACGCATCAATTCCTGCACTTACAAGTGTTGCTCCTGCGGCTACCCCTCCGGCTGTACCGGCTGTTCCTGCCGCAATCAATCCTGCACCGGTAGTGGCTCCAGAACCGAGTGTGTTTCCAATCATACCCATCGTTACGCCAAGTCCTTTTAGACCGGTTCCCTTTGCGGCTGAACCTATGATTGAACTTCCAATACTTCCGGCCAGTGATGTTCCGGTGGCTGCATCTTTACCGAAAATTGCTTTTCCTACGCTGAAAGCACCTTTGCCAAGGCTCGCAACTGGACCTGCGATTTTGGCAAGCATAATTGCAGAAAAAATGGAGGATAAATCTGCCGATTCTCCCCCTGGAAGTAACTTTCCTGCGCTCTTTACCATATTTCCGAAGCCCTCAAACAGTTTGCTTGCTATCGCATCTGTATCGAACCCCTCTGCAAATCCTTTCGCAAACGAAGCCCCAACGCTCGCACCCTCATTCAAAGTGTCCGAAACATCCACTCCAAGAAGTGTTAATATTCCGAGCTTTAATCCGGTTCCGATGCTGGTTCCCATATCGCCTGCAATATCTGCGATTTTCTGCTTTCCGGTGCTGTGCCACCATTCGCTGAACGGTTCTGCGATGAAATCATCCCAGGCAAGTTTCACTTTTCCGAAGAAATCCGCATTTTTCCACTCATCCGACTGTGATAATTCTTTGAATTTCCTCTTCATTCGGTCCACTTTGCTGTCTACCCAGTCCATCATCTCATTAAGTCCCTGCTCAACTTCCGGCATCTGCTCCGTCAGCCAATCCGCAATGCCTCTCACATAAGGAGATAATCTTTCTCCGAATGAGATTTTTACTCCATCCATAGCTGATTGCAGCAATGTGATTGAACCCTCTAAGTTATCCAGCATAGTGTCAGACATTTTAGATGCGGCTCCATCTGCATTGTTGATAGATTCAGCCAGTTTGTTGTAATCGGATTCTGTCGCATTGATAATTGCCAGCATACCAGACATAGCCTCTTTACCGAAAATGGTACTTGCGGCTGCTGTCTTTTCGGTTTCAGATAATCCTCCCAGGCTTGAACGTAAATTATCAAGAACGCCTTTCAGCGTTTTCATATTTCCGTTGCTATCCGTAAGGCTGATTCCGTATTTCTTCATGGCGGTTGCCATCTTATCTGTTGGTGCCGCCATATTCGCCAACGCTGTTTTTAAGGATGTACCAGCCATCGAACCCTTTACGCTTGCATTTGCCATCAGTCCCAGGGCAAGAGATGTGTCCTCAACGCTGTACTTCATCGCTCCTGCGATTGGTGCAACATATTTGAAAGATTCTCCCATCATGGAAACATTGGTATTTGCACTCGCCGCCGACTGTGCCAATACATCTGAAAAATGCGCCGCATCGCTGGCTTTCAAACCAAACGCTGTGAGCGCATCTGTTACAATATCACTGGTTGTTCCTAAATCCTCCCCGGATGCAGCTGCCAGGTTCAGGATTCCCTCGATACCATCAAGCATCTGCTGTGAATCCCATCCGGCCATAGCCATATAATTAAATGCCTCTGCACTCTGCGTGGCGGTAAATTTTGTGGTCGCTCCCATCTCCTTTGCCTTGGCTGTTAATTTATCGAATTCACTGCCGGTTGCCCCGCTTACTGCTTTGACCTGTGACATAGCGGCCTCGAAGTCCTTATATGTATCAATCGTATCTTTCAATCCGATACTGACACCGAGAACCGCCCCCACTTGCAAGATTGGATTTTTTAGGAGGTTTATTACGCCTCGTATCGGTGCGGTGGCAAGGTCTACTGCTTTCATTGTCACGCTCCAGGTCTTTCTTCCAAAACTGGTAAGACCACCCTTGATTGTTGACAATATTGGTGAAATCTTATCTTTCGCCTCCAACAGCACCGAATACTTTTCTTTCGCCCATGATAACAAACTTTTCTGTGTTTTCTGTGCCGACCGGTCAAACTTTGTAACCTCATCATTTGCCTTTTTCGCAGATGTGCTCATTTGGTCGGTAGAGCTTTTCACTTTGTCGGCTGCATCCTTGACTTTGTTCATGTTCTTTTCAACACTCGATGTACCAGGACCAGTGTTATCATCGACTTCGATAGGTATCTCAATTCGTATTGTTTCCGCCGTCCTCCTCTCCTCCTTTCGTGCTTTCTAAATAAATCCGCATGGACGCAAGCATAAACGCCTGTACTCCATGCGGTTTTTTATAAAATTCATCCGGTGTAATTCCTGTCCGTTGGAATATGTGATGCAACAGACAAGTCTTTCCTCCGGCTTTAATTAGTTTTTTGCTACTTCCTCGATATTCTCCTCGAATCCGCTAAGAGAATCGATGCACTCAATAATCTTGTCTTTCTCTCCGGCTTTCAGGCAGTATTCGATAACATCCAGACCATTCATAATCTGGAGGTCTTTTGCTCTAAGGCTTTCCCATACCTTTTTGTTATCCCAGAGCTTTTCGCGGTCTGCTTCAACCGTCGCTGTATAAATCAGTGCATCTCTGAATTTGACAGTGTTCGTTTCCTCCGGTAATTTCATACCGAACTGTTTGTTTCTCACGTACTTGGTGTGTTTCTTCTTGCACTTGTTGTATTCCTCTTCGGATAACGGTCTGATTTCAAATGCGAAAAGCACCTTTCCATTTCTGGCAATTTCGATGCGCTGTGTATCATCTTTCGCATAATCAGCCGCACTGATAAGTCCCTGGATGAAATCATCCTCATTCATTCTGATGAGGGTTTTGTTCTCCTCTTCGGTTGTTTCCACTTCCGTAACTGCCATGTTCTCCTGCTCCTCATTTACAATCTGTACACTTGCTTTTTTTGTTGTATCTGCCATATCGTTTTTTCCTCCATCTTTCAAAAAATATTGTTAAAATTAAATGGAGGATGCCATCTCGGCACCCTCCGGTGAATCGCACTGTATTTCTTAACCCAGTGCAAGTAAGTTCTGTAATTTCGGTGGTCTGTTGACCGCAAAGTTCCATGCTCTCTTGATAACATCCCCGACGGTAATGTTCTGTAAATCAACCTGTCCACTCGGAATGCACTCACGATACACCATTCTTTCCTCGGTGCCGTTTCTTCCCTTGAGCACGCCCTGGAAATCCCATACAGGCATTGTCTGTGATTCCATAGCCTCGACAAGCTCCTGGATGAAAGCATCATCCTCAACCACAACCTGGGACATTGTAAGGGCAACCTTAAATGTGTTTGCGGTTTCAAGCTCCTGCGCATTTCCTAAAACGGAATATGCGGCATTGTTATAAGTTACATTAGCTGTGAAGCTGTCTACGGTAGCCAGCAACACGCCGTCAGCGTTGTAAATCGCTCCATCTTTACCGGTTCTCGCAAAACGAGAATCTCCGGCTGCTCTTGTGTTAATCATCTTCCGTTACCTCCTTATGCATTTGTGCTGAACTGGAATCTATAAGACAGGTAGATGTGTTCCATAGAATCCTTGTCAACAACGTCAATATCAAACCAAGCACTGTCCCCATCAGCCACATTTACTGCGCTTTCGGAAACGGTAATCGCTGTCAGTTTTCCCTCGGCAATCATATTGTCACCGATTGCCTGTAACTGGCTTACTACAGTGCTTCGACCATCCTTGTCATTGTCTACCTTTCCGACAAGTGCATCTGCCGCCGCATTCATTCTGCGGATAAGCTCGAATCTGGTCTTTACTCTTCTGATTTTCTTCCAACCATCATCCTGATTGTCAGCCGGTGTAATAAGAGTGTTGATAGCATTATCAATCCACACCTGTTTTGCGCTGCTGTAGCTGAGTACGATGCAGCCTTTCTTTTCTGCAGCAATCATCTGTGTATTTGTGAGGCGTTCCAGGATTTCACTGAATCCACTCACAACAGTATGTGTAAGGGAAGAATTTGAAGCGCAAGCTCCAATCATTCCTGCCAAACGTGCCGCCGTCTGGTATCCGTCAATCTCCTTGCCCTGCTCATTCACATAAGCATTGAGAACATAGTTCATTTTTTCATCATTGAATGATGCCGCATGGCTCATTCTGGTTTCCAGGTCAACAGTATGCTTTTCTGCTACAACTCCCTGTGTCAGGGAACCTACACCGAAAATACGTTTCATGAATGACTGCATCAGGATATGTACTGCTGTTTCCTCCGTATCAACACAGATTGTATTGAACTCGTAAGGCTCGACAGCTACAAATCCGTTTGAGTAATCCTCATTCGTAACCTGCGGGTCGGTCCCCGGAGTAAAGGCGTTCTGTGATACATTCATCACGATTGCCTGGTCTTTTCCAGACTGTACCTCTGCTTTGAATTTCTTCGTTGCTGCAAATGCATCTGCAAGTGCTTTTGCTTCTCCTGCGCCTGCGGTAAATTCGACTTTCTCAAATTCTGTCACACCGGCATAGATGATACACTCTTTCAGGGTGCTGTCTGTCAGCTTTTCCCTTACCGTTACGGTAAAGGCTTTCTTTCCCGGATATGCTGCTGTGATTTTTACTGCCGCCTGTCCCTCTGCTGTGTTCAGAGTGGCAGTTGCCGATGTTCCTCCATTACCAACTCGGCAAGCAATAATTGTCTGCGCTCCGCCGTTGATTGCCTCCTGGATGGCATCTGTTGTGCCTCCATTACCGAAAGTGTTTGCAAATCCATCATCGGGATTTAATTCAACCGCAGTATTTAACGGCCCAAAATCGGAACGAAAAAGGACAGCCGTAACACCGCTTACAGTGCCACTCTGCTGTCCTGTCCCTTTCTTCTGAATATTGAAATATGCTCCCGGTCTGACTTTTGTTTCTCCTAAGACATAAGTTCCAGCCATATCTTATTTGACCTCCTTTTTCATGAATGCGTCCACAAGCTCTTTGGCTTTAGACACTGTACACGTTGTTACTCCTGCGACTTTTAATGCCGCAACAACACATTCTCTTTGGACTTTGAAAATGTTTCCTGCCCCGTCTGCAAGTTCCTCGATTGTGTACTCGGATTCTGCCGGAGCTTTTGGCTCTTCTGCCTGTACCGGTGCAGTATCTTCGACAGCATCGGTTTTCTGTTCCTCCACTGCATCTGCTGTGGATTCTGCTTTTGTTCTTGGCATCTTCATACCTCCTAAAAATAATTTTGCGTGGTTCTATTAAGCTGATGTGGTTTTGCTTTGTATCGCAATAAACCATATCTGCCTGTTACAAAAATCTGACCGTCTTTCAGGTAATCAGATTTATTGTCCATCTGTAATTTGCGGATAAACATTGGTGAGTAATCCAGCATTGTGACTTCTCCGTCTAGTGACATCGCATTTGTGATAGCGGCTGCCATTTTCAGCCTCATATCAGTGTCCGGGCATAAAATATGGATGGCAAGTTTACCATCCATCCAAACAACCGTATTCGTTTCCTCTACTTTTTCCATGCTATTGAGCCTGCAATATATAACAGGCGTTTCTCTTGAAGCCTCTGTAATTTCCTCCATACGGTCAAGCCCTACCACGATGCACTCTGGATACAGTTCTTTTACGAACTTATTCATTGCCATTACCGGGTCCGGGTCGGTTGTTTCCTGGCTTGTATATTCCAGGATGTCAAACCTCACATCGCTACCGATAATAAGGTCTGTTTTTCTTTCTGCCAGTTCAAATGCGTCCGTCCGGTTCCATGCGAATGCATACAGCTTTCCATCTTCGGAATGGAGCAACACATCTTTCAGACAATCCCGAACCAGCGGTTCAAGCATTTCCGGTGTTATATCTTCCTCTGTCGCATCCTCTGTGTTCTGGCATAGCAACGATACAGACAATGTTCCTGCGCTCTTCCTCTCCTCATCCGCCTGCATATCATAGTTATATACAAGCCTCGGATAATGAACATCTGTACCCCAGTTCTGGTTATCCTTTGGAGCCTCCGGGCTGAATATCGCCGGGTAATCTCCAAACTTGGCAAGGAATTTTGTTAATCCCTCACGCTCTGTAAATCTTTTTTGAATCAGTTCTTCCAGTTTCATTCCTGCCCTCCATTCTCGACAGGCTCCTCCTCATGCGTTATGCCGTACTCATATACTTCGGACATATCCACAGACCATCGGATTTCCCATTGCCCTGCGGCTGCCTCTGATGCCAGGATAAAAAAATGATTCGTCACATTCCCAATGCCCGGATGAAACTGCACCGCAATTTCATTTCCGTTCACTCCTGTAACGAATCCACTCTTTCCTGCATCCCATGAGGAATGCTTTGCATATATGAGATTGCCTTTCGCTATGGCGGATGTGTCGAACTGCTTCACTGGCTTTTCTGTAATCAGTTCCATCTCTTCGCCTCCTATCAGCTATCTTCGCTGAAAATACTTTCTATTTCCGGCAGTGCCTTTTCTTTGATTTTTTCCACATACGGTCTTGCCGCCATTTTGCTTGTACCGTTTTCCAAATACCCTGCATACGGAACCTGGCTTTCGATGTATGCCGTATATTTTGCTCCACCACTTCCAGATGAACCACCATCAACGCCTTTGGCCCACTGTAATCGCAATGCACCTGTTCTTCTTGCCGGTGGTTCTCCGGGTGATGATGCCTGATAGGTACGTTTTGAATGCGGCTTGCGGTATCTCTTTCCGCCTCTCTGTCCTTTCAGCACTTCCAGCTCTGCATTTCTCAATGCATTATTTACTCTGGCTGCCTTTGACCGGACTTTCTGATTGATGTGCTTTACCTCTTTTTCGACTGCCTCTCTTACTCCATCAGGAGCCTGTTCTGGTGTCATTTTTTATATCATCCCTTTCCTCGACATAATACAGGGTGGAAATTCCAAGACCTCCTGTATCATCTACTGCAACAACATAAAAAACACGATTTCCCAGCACTAATTTATCAGTTTTCTTCGCTAAAGGTGTTCCTCTCTGCACAATCGTATGTGTAACGGTATGGTCCTCGGTAGACTTATTTTTCGCAGTTTCTGTGGTTGCATCTGCAAGGCATCCATACAGAGTTTTTATGCCGTCCCCTTTATGGTCATTCACTACTCGCCCGGTGGATGTCACTTTCTGCCGGTTATTTTCAATCACAAATTCTTTGAAAAGGTTGCCAGGTCTTAAATACATCATGTTTGCATTTATCATCCCTGCCTCGTCCTTTCATTCTCCTGCATACCGGTAAAGAAATACGGTGGTTTCTTGCCTGCGTTTCCTGCAAATGCCGGAACGGAAATATTTTCGGCTTTGACTTCTTTCTTCAATGCCTCGTATGCCTCTTTCCAGGTTTCCGCCCTTTCGTGTAGGCTCAAAGATAATGGTCCTGTCTTTGTATCCACCTCATACGAAAAACGCCGGTAGATACTCTCTACCAGCATCAGCTTTGCTTTCTTCCATGACTTCGGGTACATTTCAATGGCAGCATTGATTTCCTCATCCGTTACCGCACAAGTATTTTCGGCTCCCTGTACCATCGTATCGCCAAGCTCAAAACGCATACGGCTCATCGTGTTTCCTTTAAGGTCTGCCGGGTTGTAACTGTAAGTTCCTGTTGCCATATTCACGCACCGCCTTTACTTTTTCTCCGTATCTTTGTCTGTGTCTTTCGCACTACCCTTTGTAGGCTTCTTACCGCCTGTGGCTGCCTTTTTCTCGCCGCCTGTGCTTAATTCAACGGCTCTGGATTTTGCCGCCGCTTTTACCGCTTCTCTGCTCTCTGTGGCATGAATCGTAATAAGAATGTTTTCATCCTCAATTCCTGCAATTTCTTTGACAGCATCCTCTTCCGGCATCTGCATAACCTCAAATACTTTCACAACTCCTGAAAGCACAAGTGATACCTCCATTTCTCTGCCATCTTCTGCCTTTACCGGGATTGTTACCTGCTCGATAACCACTTTTTCCTCCGGTTTCTTATCAGCCGGTGGTGCTACTTCCTCTGTAAGCTCTCCAATAAAACCGGATGTTTTTAATGCTCTTACTCTTTCAGGGCGGATTGCCCCATCAGGGATTGCATCCCCAGGGGCATAATCAACACCACTGATACGAAGAGCTTTTGTACAAACATAGCTCATCGCTGTACCTCCTTACTGTTTACACACACGCAGACAGGTAGCAAGCCAGGTCATCGGAGGTTTTCTTCATATCCGTAGACATTAAGCCCTCGATGAACTCTGAATGAGTACCACCCTCGCCCTCGAACTGGTCTGTTGCCATGTAGTTTCCGTTGCCGAGCATATCCCATGTAAAGATATATCCTGCGGACGGCTCATCAATAGCCGGTGCATTTGTTGTGTATGTAAGTAATGCTCCATCAGATTCGCATACAAACTTCATATCGTCCGGCTGTCCCTCTTCTGCGGCATTGTATGTTGCCTCCAGGACCTTTACTTCCTCAAATCCAAGTACCTGTGCAAGTACCTGTTCATTTACGATTGCCGGATTTGCCGTACCGCCTGTGTACTTCACACGCTCCAGGATGTCCGGGTGATTCTTTAATGCTGTGAATGAATCATAGCCGAGGCTTAACTTATTCGGCATACGTCTGCCTGCCAGCTTGATTTCTCTCTTTCTTGCATCGAAGAAATTAACCGGGTCGAAATTCGCATCATTGAATTTCAGGAACTGGCTGCCGCTCGGTGTACCAGATGAAATACCAGTGAACTCATTCGCCCAAACTCCTGTCTTGAAAAAGCTCTCTGCGAATAAAATATCAAGGTGAAGCAACTGCTGTTCTGATACAAAACGTACCTTGCTACGTCTTGGGTCGATGGATGCCGGTACTCCTGCACGCTGATAGTTTATGGCTCCAATCTGGTCTACGCCTACGATAATCTGGTCTACAACGCATTTGTAGCTGTTATCAGTGTGTCCCATCTTTGCCGGTGATACTTTACCGAAAGCCGGCTTTCTCGCAACATTATCTCTTGCAAGGTCGCCTTTCAGAAATTCATAATAAAATCCGGTAGAAAAATCCACCGGACAAATCGGAAAAATACTGGTTGCAACATGGTCTTTCGGGTCAGCAAAATAAGCCATGCTCATGTTTGTTAAATAGCGGTTAGGTTTCCATCCCTTATTGATTCTCGCAAGAATCGCCGCATTTCCGTTTACTTCTCTTGTGTTACCCATCGTTATAGTCCTCCTCTTTCTTACTCTTTCGGTTTGTAGCCAGCCTTAATAAGCTGAACCTTTACCACGCTACCTGCTTCTGTTGCTGCACTAAGGGCAACTGCTGTAATAAAATTACCTGCCGCCGCTTTTACTGCCTTTCCCTCTGCATTGGTTGTAAGCTCATCTCCAACCGCAACTGCCTCTCCGGCAATCCACTTTCCGATGTCCTTTACCTGGATGTCTACATCATCACCGGCCTTTACTTTCTCATCATTCGTAAACAGTGATAAGCCGATAACATTTGCACCGGCTGTCGGCTTTTCAGCCTTACCATTCTTGATTGCCAGGGCAATTCCCTGTGCGCCCTCAATGTCTTTTCCAGCCTCTAACACGATAGTCGGGCTTTCATTGATGCTTGTGCCAAAATAATCTGCCATGTCTTACTCCTCCTTTTCACATTCTGCTGCAAGTTCCGGGTCATTCTGGAATACTTCATCAAGTGCCTGCGCCTTTGTCACATTCTTTGATTTCATAATCTCTGCCGCCTGGGTTTCTGCCTTTAACCATGCTGCGCCATCTGTTGTGCCAGCTCCACCGGATTTACCGATTTCAGTAAAAGCACCGGACTTCTCAACGGCTGCAACCGCTCCATCGAGTACAGCAATCATATCTGTATATGCTGTGCCTCCTGCGGCTTTCAGACTTTTGAGTACCGGTACAAGCTCTTCTTTCTTCTTTCCGATGATTTCATACTTTTTGGCAACGTCCTCAAGCTCACGCTCCTCTGTTGCCTCTCTGAACTTCTTTAAGTTCTCAAGTTCCGCTCTTACTGCCGGATGCATACCCTTGTAGATATCTTCTCCGCCATCTGTTCCCTTCGCCGGTGTATTGGATTTACCGACCTCTGTTGCCGGTATTCCCTCCGGATTCTGCGCCAGTGGAGTTACGCCCTCTGCTCCTGCGGCTACCTCCTCTTCGCCGTAACGCTTCTCAATGGACTGTAAGAAAGCCAGTTCTGCAGGTGTAAGTTTGCTCTTGTCAATTTTCATTTCTTCTGCTCCTTTCGCATCGTTCTGATTTTTGTTCTGGTCCTTTTTCTTTGGTTCTCCGGTTCCAGGCTCATCCTGCGCCTTTTCTGCTTTTTCGATGGTATCATCCAATCTCTTGCGGATGGATTTCATCATCGCCAGGTCTGATGCCGTAACCTCCTCTTTCTTCACAATGTTGGTTGCCTTACCACTGGACCACTGCGAGATTGCATCTTTTGTAAACTCGCAAAACTCGTCAAGGCTTTCCTGCATTGCTGTTGCTGCACTGGTTCCATCCATTTCCTCATCATTCAGAATGGAACACAGAGAAGATTGGAGGGCGTAACAGATATCCCAGATTTCATCTGCGATTTTTCGGTTTTTTACTTCGGCAATTCTTTCTCCGAAGCTCTCCGAACTCGTCTGAATATCATCTATCACGCTTTCCAGCTCCGATGTATCCGGTTCACTTCCTGCGGCTTTTGTAATCGCCGTAATCAGGCGTTTCCAGATATTCGGTTTCTTCTCTGCACCCTCATCATGTGGCGGCTCCACACCGTCCTTGCTCTTAAACAATCGGATGTGTGCCTCTGGATTGGCTCCATCGTCCACAAAATCAACTTTTGTGATTTTGAGGTTTTTCAATTTTGTTGCCATCGCTCTGCTCCTTTCTTAAAAATTCTTTATAATGCAAGAAAAGCACCCTCCCGGATGCCTCCCTGTATTACCGCTATTATTTTTCATCAAAATATTTTCTCGTGACTGTGCTTAGGGATATTAACAGCACCCCAACAGCCACACCGAAAAGGAAAATCCCTATTCCTGCAAGTATTGTCATTCTTCCTCAACCTCCACTCGCTCTGCTTCTCCCTCAATGGAGAACATCGGGTATTCGCCGCTTTTGACCTTTTCCCAGACATCCTCATCAAGCACCTTGAAGCCAATCCACCATCCGACAGGCAACGTGCCCTCCGGGATTCCCATTGCTTTCATTTTCTCCTCGGTAAATACCACCGATTCGATAAGGACTGCGGCTCCGCCTCTTTCGTGCATCTCTCCGCCCTCCCGGTACAGTTCTGCGAACTTGTAAGCAGCACTTTCAAGTTCCTCCGGTTCGATGATGTCCTCCTGGTAATCTTCTATCAATTCCCCATCTGCGGTGATGGATACATTCGCCCATCCAAACGCCAGCATCTTATCATCATCAGATTTTGCAATCTTGAACCGCCCTTTCTGCACTGCCGGTTTCTTCTTTCCGACTCCATCTTCCGTTGATTTCTTTATCAGCTCCGAAAACTTCTGCATGATTCCTCGCCTCCTCTACTTTTTATTTTTATCAGGTGTGACCTCTATGTACTCAATAGCGCACGCACATCTCGGATGCGCTGGTGGTGTGAGGTCGGTTGTAACTTTGGTTCCTATTCCCTTGAAAGAAAATTCCTCATCCATGCCAATTTCCACACCCTCCAAAGAACTACACAAAGAGCACACCATATCATCGCCTGATGTGCTCCATCTCTTTATGACCTCGCCTATAAGTTTCTGTTCCTGCGCCTGTCGCACGCTCTCATCAGCTCCCTTGTTGTAAGCGTATGCCATTTCCGTTTGTGCAATATTGTCCGCCCTCTGCCGGTGCTGACGTTCTGCATACTTCATTGCGGCTGTCCTGGCTTTCTTCTGGATGCTTTCTGCTTTCATCCTCGGATGCTGTTCTCTCAAAGTTTTGACCATATTTTCGTAATATTTGAGATTTGCCTGCGCCTGCGGCTTCGTCAGCCCAATACAGGGGCGAATCATCTTTGCCAGTTCATCAACCGAATGTCTTTCCCGAACTGTCCTTTCCAGGAATACCTTGATTGCCTCTTTCTGCGTATCAGTGCATTGTGTCACAAGCTCGGCCCCTCTTTCCTGTATCCATCCAAGAACCTGCTTCGTTGAAAAAATATAATCCATATCTGCAAGAGCCTGGATTATTGGCTGGCTTGTGGAACCGGCTATAATCGCATTCTGCCACATACCGTTGAGTTTTCCCTGCACCAATAAAGAATAGTCCTGCATCCATTCATCGGCTGTCTTTTCGTCCAGCTCTCCATCAAGCACTGCCTGTCTTAATTCCTGATACGTGATGGCATTGGACTGGTCTTTCCAGAATCCGCATAACAGCTCAACCGGTTCTGAACTGGCTGTTTTCAGATAATCCTCCAACTTTTTCAGGATTTCCGCACCGCTACCGGCTCTGGCTTTTCTGAACCTCTTCCCAGGTCTTATCAATATTGCCATGATTAGTACCTCCCTAGCCGCCGTTTGGCAGCTTCAGTAATGTCACTGGGTATTTCTCCATCGCCATCCTTTGGCTCTTTCCCTGCCGCCGTTGCGCTTTCTGGCGGTTGGTTCTGCGTCTGTTGTGTTGCTCTTACCTCATCAGGTGTTTTTGTGTCAGATGTTCTCTCCGGTAAATGTCCCACCTGTCTAATGTAATCTTCCAAACCATCATCGGGAACCAGTACACCGATACCGGTCATATCTTTGATAAATGCAGAAACTTTCGTGATGTCTGCATCCTCAATATCCCCATGCGTCATTTTGGGATAATCTGTGATGCCCTTGAAATGCTCTCCGTTAATATCAATCAAAGCCGGGATTGCCTGGCTGTTGAATGTTTCGCAGATAATATCAAGAAATGCTCCGCACGCCATTGAGAACAGCTCCGTTTTATCGGAACTCAACGCCCAACTGCCGTTTTGCTCATGCCCCAAAAATATAAAATCCGCCAGTACCGTCATTGCAATACGGTTATCATAGCGGTTGATGATTGCGTTTGTATCAAATTGTCGGCTGCCTCCGGTACTTAATAGTTCCAGTTTATAGCCATCTGGAAGAACAACGCCCTCCATCTCATCCCTGCGGATGTTCCTAACCTGCGTCTGTAATCCGTTCAGGATTTCTTGCGCCTGCTCATCGTCAGGATTCCAGATATCTAAATCTGACGGTCCATATATTACCGGAAGTCCTGCAAGGTCACGTTCAATACCGATGCCCTCAACCTCCTGTATTCTTCTCTTGAAATACCAGGAACGGTACGCATTACGCAAAATAGACCTGCCCTCCGGGTTGTCCTTTCGGCTCTTGGTTCGGAAAAGCAATGCCTTTTCAATCGGAATCGTGTACAGGTTGTAAGATGGAGGCGGCATCTGCGTCATTCCTTTCAGATTGTCCTCATCGTCATACTCCCATTGGTAAAGGGTTTCCTGCGCTCGTATCGGAAGTTTTCTCCATCCGATAAGCCCATCTGCATATTTACTTCGTGTTCTACCGTCTTTTGTCCTCCCCATTCTTCGTTTGTAAACAATCTCGTGATAGCTCCATCCGAATGTGAGGAATGACAAGATTTCTGATATGGTGTCAATCCATGTGTTCTGCATATCATTCATGCAGCTTTCGACAAACTCTGCCGCATCAATATCTGCCTGGCTATCTCCTCCAGGTTCCACGTTCCAATCAGTCTGTCGAACCAACATCTCGATAGCAAAAAGGATAGCGCCTACAACATCGTCATTTTCAGACATTTCTCTGTAAGCCTCTATCCCTCGTTTTCCTCTAAGCTCATGCAGGAACTCTTCGTAAATCACTCCACCATATCGCCTTTGTCCTATTCGTCCAATTTCTTTGTTATCGGCCATCTTTACCACCTCACTTTCGCCAGTAACTTTCTTTGCTCAATCCTCCATCTGTCGGAGGTGCGGAATATGTATTTCCGCTTTCAAGTTCTGTAAACGCCGAACTGCTCGCATCCACCATATCCTTGAACTTGCTTTCCGGGAAACTCTCAACCTGGTTGAAATACATCTCATTCCAGGGAGCTATCAGCACATCAACGTTGCCTTTATCCATTCCCTCAAGTCCTAACCACTGTGCAGAAAACGGCTCTGCTCTTGTAACCTTATCCCCGGATTCAGGGATGCACTTAACAGTAAAACCGGCTAAGAATTTTAAGAAACTCTGCGCCTGGTCCTTTCCTGCCTGTCCTGGGTCTTGCGGAAGTCTTGTGAAAACTCTTTTGTGCTTTGCCCTATCGGTAATGCAGGTCTGCTTTATTATCTCCCGGACATCTGCCGAGCTAAGTCTTTTATTGATAACATCGGCAATGATATAACGTCCGTTCCTCCTCTTGCCAATAAGAACACCGGCTGTATATGCCGGGTCGCCCTTTTCATCCTCGGATGTGGCTGCAAGGTCCCATCCTCTCGCCCACTTGATAACGTCTGTCGGTAATTCTTCCAGCATATTTACCTTTGTGCGGCGGAACATCAAGCCTGCGGCTGCCTTAATCTTCCAGTTGCCTCGGAGAAGCCTTTCTCTCTCAATCTCCGTCAATGCTAACAGGTTGGCTTTGTATCCTGGGTTTTCTTTCATCAAGATTTTGTTATCATCCAACGTGGACATAATGAATGTGACAGATTTCGGCATTGTTTCTGCCTCTTCCTCGCCTATATTGGCATCAAGGGCAATCTGTACAGCCTCTTTCCTTGTGGCAGCCCACATAACAGTTTCGTTAATGCGGACGAACCATCTCTTCTTGCCGGAACGTTCCTTTATCGGATAGCCGGTGTCCTGGTCTATCCACCATGAAATAAAATCAGCAACCCACGAATCCGCATCTGGATTGCAAGTTGCTCTCATGTATGGCTTTACTCCGCAAACACTACGGTTTCGGGATAGCATATAAAAAAACTGTTTCTCGGAAAAATGGGTAAGCTCATCAAATCCTATCATGGTTATCTGCGAACCTTGCCATTTCTGCAAATCATCATCTCGGTTGATATAGTCAAATGCAACTGTCATACCGTTTTTGAACTTCCACATACCTGCGCTGTATCTTCCATCGGCTCCCTTTATATCTCCATATACGTCATTGCTCGTATCCCACAAGCCGCCCTGGTTGAATATCTGCTTATATTCGTGTCGGAATATTACAGCACCAAACCGTTTGTTGTTCTTATACCTCAAAGGCTCAATCAGCAATCCGTATGACTTTCCGCCTCCTGCGGCTCCACCGTAAATAGCAATATCTGCTGTTGTTGAAAGGAATTTTTCTTGCGGTCCTTTCTGCGGCCGTATGACTTTGATATTACTCATCGTCCTCGCCCTCCTTTTCTGGCAGATATATTTCTACTGGCGTTCCACCGGTCATGCCTCCATCCTCTTCGGCTTTCTTTGCCTCTCTGTCCTGTTTCTTCCGGTATGCAAATTCTTTTTCTTGTAGCTGTTGCGTTGGGTTCTGCCCTGCGGTATCTCTTAGGAACTTTGCAGCATTTACATTTCCATTCGCCGCCTGCACCAACATTGCCGCCATCACTCCCATACTGTAGTCCATATCCTCTTCGTCAATCCCTAAAGCTGTGAGCGTGGCTTTCATGGTCGATTGCTTATTCGATACCGGCATATTCAACAGCATTTCGGCTGCCTTTCGCATATCCCTTTTCTTACGCCTCGCTGCCCCGGATGCTTTACCTCCTGCTGTGGCGATTTTTCTTTGCTCGCTCTTTGTTCGGCGGTTCATAGGTATCAGATTTTCGTCATTTGCCAATGCCACCACCTCGCTTCGTTCTCAACTCCGATAAAATTAAATAAAGCAAGCGTCCTTTCTCGCCTGCTCCATCTTTTTGACCTCCAGATTAGGGGCTGTCATTCTACAAGGTATGTCGCACATTGACATATCCGTTACCGCCGCCATTTTCTTTGCCAGAATATCTTCGTCCATGATATGACCTATAATCTGATACGGCTTATGACAGCAGTACATGACTTCGCCTTTTTCATTTAAAGCCATCTGCGCCCAGCTTGCGGTGCATCTCTCTTCCTGCCTGTCGAGTAATCCCCATTTGAAATTGAGCGTCACCCTTTCATCATCCATCGCCATATCCGATACGATTTTCTTTATTTCCTCCGCATCTCTCTTTTTCCTCTCATCCCTGTAGTAACTTCCTGCGGTGCTTTCCACTGGTCTGAAAACCATGTAGTCAACGTCCAGGTCCTTATTTGCATCGTAAAATCTCTTTACATCCTCCGGCTCTTTTACAAGCTGTTGGATTCCAAGAGATGTGCCAGGACTGTTTTCTTTTTTCCATGCTGCATACGCTTTTATGTTCTCCCGGACTGTTTCATATGCCGCCACGCCTCGCAACTGCTCATAGCTTTCATTGCTGTACGCATCAAGGGACACTTTCAAGTAATTCGGTTTGACCTTTACCAGCTTATTGAAATTCGTATTTATTCCCCACTGGAAATTGTTCTCGGTAAGCCATCCTGCAATCTTTTCAAAATCAGGATTGATGGTCGGCTCTCCTCCACCGGTCAGTATAAATCCCTGTACGCCCATAACTGCCAGTCTTTTTGCGTATGTGATAAAATCCTCATATCTCATTGCCTGCGCCCCTGTATCCAGCTCCCACCGTCCGTAGGTGCAATAGGGACATCTGTTATTGCAATAATTTGTGAGGAATATATCTGCTGTTATGGGTTTCTTTTCCCCTGCAATCCTGTCTATATGGCTTAGCATCTTTTCGCCTGTTATGTTTTTCTCCATTTTCTAGGTATCCTCCTTTCTCTCTTTCCTCCACTTTTCATTCAGGATTTTCGGGGCTGTGTGTTCCCAATTTATCCTGTGGTGTATTCTCTTGTGCGTGGTATACATCATGCTGACTTTTACAGCGCTCGGCATACTCATAATCGCATAAAAGGTTTTTAGGTACGTGCCGCCCTCCTTATACGCATCTGTCATTCCTCCCGACAGGCTTTGGGTTGGCAACTGTACCACGCAATATTGTGTATTTGAAAAGAACAGGTGTCCCCGGCTGCTCAATGTTGTATATGTCACAACATCTTCGTTCATGGTTCCCCTGTACTCTATCGGCGTATCTGTCTTGCAAAAGAAACTGTTCATCGCCTTTCGTAATAATCCTTTGTGGAAGTTTCCTCCGTCTACTCCTCCAACGAAATCTCCTCCCTGGCAAAATGCCACTGTATCAGCTCCCGACACCTCCAGGAACTGAATCATATCTTCAAACACTCTGTCAAAATCATGCGATGGCTTATATTTCAGCTTTCCATCTTCCTCGTACCGGTAATCAATGCTTTTGTAATCATCATCCAGCATCAGGAAGTATTTCAGCCCCAGTTCTTCCGCAATCCTCCAACATTCATTACGAGCATAAATGATTGCCCTGTGGTCATTGAAATTATCCATCGTATCTGCCCGGTCATATGCTGCCTGCTTATCAAATATAATCACTCGGTCTGCTCCGAAGTTCTTTTTATATTCTTCTGCCTGCTCGTCCTCATCATCTATGATGAAATATATCTTACCGGTATATCCTGCCTTTTTAATTGCAGGAACCGTAACCACATTATCAGCTCGCCCATGTGTCAGTATGAAAACTGCGAAATCATTCCTCATCGGCTTCGCCCTCCATAATGTCTGTGATGTCAGTTGCCAACTGCACATATCCGTTTGCTATGGCATCGTTCACATCAATTATTACGAGTGCAGATTTTTCAAACAATTTCTGCACTTCCGGCTCTGCGTGTGCGTAATACTCTGCGATATTCCGGTAATTAAATACATTATGTCTGCGTGCCGCCTGTATCAGGAACTCCCTTATCTCCTCCGGGATGTCTGTGGCTTCAACTTCCTGTATCAGCTCATCCGCCTTGCTGCTATCCAGCATATCAGATATTTCCGGGCACTCTCCTGTAATTTCATACTGCGGTATTTTGACTTTCAGAGTGTACTTATCGTCCTGCATCTCCTCTCCCAGTTCATCCTCCCCAACAGAAAATCCGAACTGGCTCATATCAATGTTTATGATTCCCTGCATTTCTTTTCCCAGTAAGTCCTCGTCCCACTCTGCCAGCTCTGCGGTCTTGTTGTCTGCCAGCCGGAACGCCTTAATCTGCTCGTCCGATAAATCATCTGCACTGATACATGGTATGTCGGTGATTCCCAGCTTCTTTGCCGCTTTATATCGGGTGTGTCCTGCGACAATCACTCCATCTTTGTCAATGATAACTGGATTTTTGAATCCAAACTGCTGAATAGATACTGCTACTGCATCCACCGCCATATCATTATGTCTTGGGTTATTCTCATACGGTTTCAGTTCTCCAATCTTCCGCATGACAATTTCAATGCTGCTGTTCATTTATTGCCTCGCTCCTTTCATCTTCTCGGCTCCTGCGTCTGTTCATCCTCTGTGCTCCTCATTCCGGGCAAAACAAAAAGCCATACCGTTTTCAGATATGACTTTTCATGTTACTGATATTTAATTTTAGGAGCGTGGCAGGTATTTCTCCTGCCACACGAGAAAAAGAACGAGTACAGCAGCCACATTCTTTACAATCAAAACTTCTTCTGATTGCACCATACACTATATCATCGGTCGAATTGACGGTCAAAGGAAAAAAAACGGATTCAAAATAAACCGAACGGTTTTTTATTTATCCATCGGGTTCCCAAAATCATGCAAAATCATAGCATCTAAGCCGAAAAATAGCACCGTCAGGTCATTTCGTGCCTCTTTTGCATCTTTCTGGATTGTGGACAATTCCATGTTATAAAATTCCGCAATTTCCTTTGTGCTCTTCTTTTTCTCTCTGTCAAGGTACATCATCTGAATGACTTTCCATCTGCGCTGTATAATCTCATTCGATGAGGTTTCGCACTCTCTCTGGTACACTTCCAGCATCCGGTCTACGTGTGCAAGCATAAATTTTACTGCATTGATTCCCTTTAACTGCCTATGTAACGTTTTATCTTCATCAAAGATTCTGAATCCGTACAGAACATCCATATTTACGATGCTCTCATCCACCTGCTCTGCCTCATCAATAGTGCAGACTGCCTTTTCTGCATAGTCTTTCAGCTTCGTGTAATTCTCTAACAGCTTTTTGGTATTATACAGGAGGGTTTTCTTTTCCTGCGCAATACTCTTTTTTCTTGCCTTTTCGCTTCTCTCAACTGCTTTATCGGCAGCCTCCTCACAGAGTGCTTTTATTTCCTCTTTCGTGAGTGATACTCTTCTTTCTGCTTTTCCCACTTTCTCTGACCTCCTACAATTACAGATTGACTTTTCGGAATTGTCATAATAAAATGACAGTAGTTTTTGTGTTTTATGAGCCGATTGTCAATCATCGTATTGCAAGAGGCTCTATTTTTTTATTTTCTGCGGAACATATTAGCAACCGGGCAAGTGGCAAAATGTGAAATGTACCCTACGCCGGTGGCATCCTGCGTCCCAGGCTGTACAATTTCCGCGCTTACCGTTTCACCGTTCGGTGTGACGATTCTCTCTTTTCCTTTTCCCTCTTTCGGAACCCGGTATGTTATCAGCCTTGCGTTTACTGGCATATTCTTACCGTTTATGGTCTTAATCCATAATATCTGCTGGCGGCATTTTGCACAGGTTCCAAAATTTCCACGATTCGCCTTTTTCATCCTTTATCGCCTCCTTTCCAAGGCTTGAATCTTGATTATTCACTTTCTTTGCTCAAACCCTCTGTTGCTTTCCTTACCTTTTCGACCTCTTCCAGTTCAGGAAATTCAATGGTTTTGCTTAATGCTTTTACTGCCAATGCGCAACCGTTTTTCTTTTCCACCTGGTCTGCCAGGTATCTCAACGCAATTACCAACAGAGTTGCATCCGCTTTGGAATATGGCTGTACCGCTCCGATAATTTTATTGGAGTAATACTGTAACCCCTGAATGACCATCTTTGCCGATTCTTCTCTTTTTCCATCTGCAAGGATTTCCTGTGCTCTGATAATAAAGCTATGCATTCTCTTTTCTCTCTTGAACATCTCTATTCCTCCATCGGGTCATCGTATGGGTAATCATCATCGCCCTCGCTGAATGGTAATGGCATACCACTATCGTCTGTGCTATCGTAATCGCCGCTAGGAACGTCGGTATCTGTTTCCTCATCCACATTATCGGGTACGGTCATCATACCGTCTGATTCGCCGTCCTGCTCTTCCTCCTGCGGCTCTTCTGATTCCTCATTCGCCTGATTGTCCGGTAGGAAGTATGTAGGCTGTCCCTCAACGGCTGGTGTTTCACTATCCACAATATCTGCATCGTTCTCTGCCTGCTGCTCCATATCGAAAATGTTCATCTGTCCTCCGGTAGAAACATATTTCAGCACATATCGTTTCAGCTTTTCATCATATACCAGGCACATTCCTGTATCTCTCTTACCGTCCGCACTGTCCTTTACCGGCACAACGGTGGAAATCTTATGCTTGATAAGAGGCTTTTTGATTCTTACCGTTGTTCCATCTTCCTGCGGTACGAAATCCTCATTCAGTTCGATGCTGATTTTGAGGTCGATACTTCCCTCGTCCATATCAGACTGTTCCATCTTTCTGAATAACTTCTGCATCATCAGATTGAATGTTTCTCTTGCCGCCTGGAATGTATCGCTTTCCAGTGTCATTTCCTCGTAATTTAAAATACTCATTTTGTTTGAATCCTCCTATGTTTTATTTGAAAATCTATTCCACTGCCCGGATGAATACGTCCACCCTTGGTGTATCAGAATAGAACTTTCGCACCTGCGTATCTACAATCGCATTATCGTCATACCACGCTACGCCATTCAACGCGTCATATATGAGCTTTGCCACATTATCAAGGTCCGGCTTCACTGTTGGTCTGATTCTATGCTCAAGCATTTCTTTCCGCCGCTTCTTTGAGGCTGATTGTGGTATCGGATAATATGCTATGATGCGAATATCAAGAGGCTCCTTTTCCTTAAATCTCCTGCCTCTGGCAACTTCCAGGAAACACTCTGCAACCTCTTTTTCATGCTGTGTTGTCTTTTTTGGCGTGTAAGTCTTTGTATATGTACCCATTCTGGCGAATTTTGGTCGCTGTTTTCCGAACGGATTTCCAGGTACTGTAAATTTGATTGATTTCATATCGCCAGCCTCCGTTATTTCCAGTATCATTGATTCATCGCCTTTCTAATCTTCAAAAATATAGAACAGTGAACCCTCCATTGTGTAACCAAAGCAAAGGTTTCCATCATCGCAAATCAAGGCAAGCTCCAACTGCGACAGATTTGTGTTATTCTTAATGACTGCATAGGTTGAATGATTATATCCGGCCGTTCTTTTTAATACGATGTCATAATCATCCGGGTTTTCCACTTCATATTTTGAAATTTTGTACTTTTCACAAAGTTCTTTGTAAATTTCACGATTGATACTGGCTTTTTCCGATTCGTTTCCTGTAAACGCCCACTCCCGATATATCTTTTTCTCTAAGCTCATGACTTTTCCTCCTCTTTCTCTCTGTATATTTTCAAGGTGTAATCATAAGATTTCCCTGATTTTCTAGGGATTCTGCCCGGTCCTACTGTGTATCCGTTTTTTACCAGGATTCCAGTCATGATTGACCGGTCCTCCACTGTTGAACAAATCAACTCCGCTACTTTTTCCATCGCTTAATCCTCCAATAATCTCTTTCGCATCTCATCGTATCTATCCGCCGCCTGGTTCATCCTCCAGGATGCCCCGGCTACTCTGTGCGGAAAACACATCGCAAAAATTCTGTCATATATCCTTTTGTATCTCGTATCCATGTTTTCTTTCATATCCGTCAACATCAAATTAGTTGTCAGAATCAGCGGCTTTCCTGCGAGGTATCTGCTGTCTATCACGTTGTAAACCTTTTCCAGTCCATAATCCGTATTGCGCTCTGTTCCTAAATCATCGATGATAAGCAGCTTTGCATTGTTCAGCCTTGCTATCAGCTCTGATTCCTCCACCTGCTTGTCCTGTATCATCTGTAATATTTTTACAAATGATGTCATTATTACCGGTATTTTCTGATTCAGCAGTTCGTTTGCAATGCAAGCGGCAGCATAACTCTTGCCGGTTCCAACTGGACCATACAGAAGTAACCCCTGATTGTTCCTGTACATCTCGTCAAAATTCTGCACATAATTTCTGACTATCTTATAAAGCTGTGCATTATCTTTGTTCTGCTGAAATGTGGCAAGGTTGGCGTTTTTCAATCTGTTCTCAATAAGACTTGCTGACCGCAGGCGTTCCATGCGCTGTAATTCCTGTCTGGCCTCTTCCTGCTTCTTTCTATCCTCTTCTGCCTTTGCCTCGCATTTACAGATACAAGGAACCGTAATGGTTGCCCCATCACCGCCGGGGATTTTTACTCTGGTCTGTCTTTTCCCTCTGCATTTTCCGCAATGGATAAGACCGTCCTCGATATAATCTCCCTCGCGCATCATTTCCTGCTGTGTTCCTTTTTCTCTTGCAATCCTCTCTGCAAATCCTGTGAACAATTCTGCTGTTCCCTCCATCTGCTATGCCTCCAATCTATCTGAATGGGTTTCCCTCATCCTCTTGTGATTCCTCAACCCTATTATTTTCCCGTTTATTCAAGAAGTCCTCAAAAGGTGTATTCTCACTAAGGAACGTCTTGGCGTGTTTTATGTATTTACTCTCTGTTCTCTCTCGAACCAGTTTTTTCTTGTAATTTTCAGCCGCTTCGCACAATTCATCGGGTGACCATCCATCATTGAGGCGTGCCTTGTATTTCTTATACGCTTCGCCTTTTCCATCTTTTCTTGGGTATATCCTCCAAAATCTCTGGAAATCTGTGCTGTACTCTGTTTTCTTCGGTTTCTTTGGTGGCTCCTGCGGTACTTCCTGCTCCGGTGCTTTCTCTTCCGCCATCTCTATTCCAGGAATATCAAGAACCGACTGGGTTTCTTCCATACCATCCGGTTTTTTCGGTTCTTCTGTCTGTACCTTTTTCGGTCTACCTCCCAGCTTTCCGTTTCTTCTGTTTATCTCACATCTGGCATCGTACTTGTCGCTATCTCTTTTGAGCTGTGACCGGATAAAGGAGAAAGCCATTAAAGGCAGTCCTGCCAGCTCTTCACAAGGCAAATCATTCACATAACAGAAGATTGCCTTTATCAGCTTTCCAGCCTCCTCATCAGACATGAGCGAGAAGTGGTCTATATAATCGTTATAAAGTTGAAAGCTCTTTTTGTCCTCTGACTTTCCCATTGTATCCGCTCCAATTTCTCTAAACTTCTGCTACAAGGTCGGCTATTCCTATCGGTCTTTTCAGGACTTTAGTTTCCCGGCAGTAATCGCAGCAATGGCATCTCAAAGGTTCGATTTCTCCTCTCTTTACTGCCAGTACGTGATTGATATTTGCTTTTACAACCTCCCTCGCCTCTCTCAGGTAATTATCCTGTACATGGATAATCTCAATATTCGGTGTGCTTTCCTTACTGATTCCGGCAATATAGAACGGCAATCTCTTTCCGGTATTCTGATATACGACTTCCTGATATATTGCGCCCTGGATGTCGTACCCCCAGTAGCGGACGAAATCTAAGTATCCTATATCTCGCACCCACTCCAATTTTGTAAGGGATGCCATAACTTTAAGGTCCACAATCGCAACTCCCGGAATATAACTGTCCATTTTGATTTTCCAGGGTATTCCATACAGTTCTGCGGTCATTATGACCTGCTTTTCCCCGGACATATATTTCATAAAGAGTTCGTCCCTCTCTGCTCTCTGAATCAGCGCATCCGCTTTTACATATTCCGCTTTCAGATTTCCATCTTTTTTGAACATTTCCGTGTGTTCACTCTTAAATGCATCAAGTGTACCCTCGAAATATCTATCAACATAGCTGCCAACCATCAATGCTGTTGAGCTTGCCTGCGCATACTCGCCTTTGAGTTTTGCAAGGGCAGCCTCCTCGCAAGCCACCCTGCCATATGTACCGTTGAAATCCTTGAACTGGGATACGGACATATACTCATAATTTGCAATGTCTGAATAATAATTTTCTTCTGTCAACTGCATTCCCATTTCTTAGACCTCCCTGTACTCTGCTCCAACAAATTTGATATAATCCAGAATCTTTTTATGCTGTTCTTCGTTTCCTCTGACCTGGATTGTCCAAATCTTTTTGCCTCCACTTAATCCCGGCTGCTGTGTTACCGGATTAGCAATCGTTCCGGTTACTGCCTGCTGATATGCGTGTCTTTCAATGCTTTCGATTGCCTTTCCCATTTCAGTCTTAGGTTCTGCAGAAGCGACAGGCTCCGGTGCTTTCTCTGGTTCCTGCGGCTGTTCTTCCTTTTTGGCAAGTGCTTCACGCTTTGCCGCCTCTTCTCTCTCCCTCTTCTGTCTTTCTCTTTCCAGAATCATTTCTTTCTGCTTGCGAAGCTCCTGGACCTTAGATAACGCCTCGGATAATACCAGATTTCTCTCATATACCTTTTTCGCATCCTCTCTGAAATCTTCCTCAATTCCATCAAGGATGTTCAGGTCGCCTTTTGTATTCTCAAATGCAGTATTTACCGCATCCTGCCAGGTTTTCTTCGTGGTGGATTTGTTCTCCCACTTACTGTCATAAATCTTAGATTTCAGCTTAGAGGCAACTGTTTCCGGTAATTCTGCAAACACTTCTGCCATGTATGCAAGAATTTCCTCTTTTTTCTTCTTTTTCTGTTCCTCTTCGTAATCCTTTACCTGCTTTGCAATCGTATTGATAGGCTCATCAATAAGCTGTGTCAGCTCCTTTGCCTGTTTTTCCATCTCATTGTATGGCTCCAGGCACTTCTTTTTGACGTCTTTTCTTCTGTCCTCAACGGATTCTTTTAACTTTCTAAGATATGCAACGGTTTTCTTCGCATCTGCGATTGAATCATCGTCAAACACAATGCCAGTGTATTTCTTCATCTCTGTGGCAAGTGCCGTTTTCAATTCTTCAAAATTCCAGTTAATTTTTCCTACTTCCTGTTTTACTACTACCTGTAATTCGTTCATTTTCTCATCCTCCTGTTATTTCCAAGGTAAATCGTCCATTGCTGATTCATCCGGCATCATAAAACCCATGCCATCAGGCATCGGCTGTGGCTGTTCCTCCTGCTGCTGTTCAAAAGGAATTGCCTGCTGTGTCGGTTCTTTTGTTTCCTGCGGTTGTGACTGTTCTACCGGTACAGGCTCTTTCTTCGCCTGCTCCATCTGCGCGAACACATCAACCGGCGCGCCATTATCCGGTAATGCGGCTGTAGCTGTTCTTCCATCAATGAACACCGGCTGACCGTTTTCAAACTCCACATCGCCGCCTGCAAGATATGCTTTCTGCTGTTCGATGTTGTCAAAATCAAGGTCAATCAGCTTGCACAATCTGCGGAGGACTGTCTTTTTATACATCTCTCCTGTGCTACTCTTCCAAGCCTGGCTGTCTTTGGCTTTGGAATATGTATTTCTGACATTCTCGATTTCTTCTACGCTCATGGTGTCATACATCATTGAGCCATCTTTGAAAACTACAATCGCAAAAGCTCCAATCATTGGCTTGTTGGAAAACGGCTGTGGTCTGTAGATTACATTCTGAACGCCTGCGTCCACCTCTTCTGTAAAGAAATCATCCTGTCGGACCACTTTTGCAAAAATGTCCTTAATCGGATTTCTGGAAAATCTCTTGCACATTTTGATTTCGCCTTTATAGTCCGTTTGAAAATTAAGTTCCCCTCCATACGGAATTGCGTAACATTCTCCGTTGAAATAATCCAACCCCAGATATGCCGCTTTGCACAAGCACACTGCCATTGATTCAAATGTCAGCTTGCAAAGCTCCGTCTTTTTCTTTTTGTCTTTCAGCATTTCGGAAATAACCGTAACCGTATTCAAGGCGAAACGCTCCTGATTAAATCCTGCTGGCAATGCTGCTTTGTGGGTAGTTAATTCCTTGATAATCGAACTCTGCACCCCTGAAAGCCACTGTTTTTCTGTCATTTCTGCCATCGTCTGTAGCCTCCTGTTTTTGTGTTTTTATATATCTCTCAAATTCCATCATCCCGGTTGAAACTTCATTTATTGCATTTCTGATAAAATATTCTTTTATCACGTCCGGGAGTAAATACGGAATGTAAGATTCATCCTTACCGGCTACTGCCGCTTTTCTCTCTGCGTACTGCACCAGTTCTGTAAACTTCCTGTCTGTCATGCTGTACCCTTGCTTTTCTGCGTCTTTTCTTATGTCCTCGTATAATTCCTGCATCAATCAGCACTCCTCTCATCATCCTTATGAGCCATTCCAGAAAAAGCATAAATGCCGGTGCTAACCATTCGCCGCCTATTGCAAAATGCCCCTGCGTGTTGTATCTCACTCTGATGAGCACTCCTAACAGTGTGAATCCAACAGTTAATGCTATCCAGTGTTTCACTATCATGCGTTCCAGCATCTTTCTCATTCCTCCCTGTCTATGTAAAAATCATGCCCGCCATGCGAATACAGGTAATTCAGATTATCTCTGTGCCATGTGCTACTGCTTTCACTCTCGAAATAGGTTGCTCCCAGGCTGCCGTCCCATTTTTCTGATACAATCATCTGCAAAGCCTCAAAGCATTCTTTGTTCGGCTCAACTTTTTGGAATCTTCCGTTTGCAACCGGTGTGAATTGCCCTTTTTCGTAAATCACTTCTGACACCGTATCAGGAAATCCCTCTGCTTTTGTTCTATTCAGAACTACCAACATGACAAGAGCTTTCCCCTCCACATCTTCGCCCTCGGCTTCTGCCATGGCTATTTTGCAAAGCATATAGGCATCATCTGCATTTATTTCTTCATTCATGATTGTGCTGGTATATTCTGTCTTGAATGTTTCCTGCGGTTCCTCTGTGGTAATTGTTTGTGTGTTATCTTCAATAGAAACTTCATAACCAGATACATCCTGCGCTGATGCAGTATATCTTTGTTTCCCATGCATACACACTGTCATTTGAACTGCGGCAAACATCATCGCCGCATCAACTACAAGGACCTTAATTTTTCTTTTATGCGCTCTTTGCATTGTTATCTCCTTTCAGCGGCGTAACGAATATCCCTAAATCAAGTTCTGGCATCGACTGTACAGCCTCCAAAAGTTCCTCGTCAGAGCAAATATTAAATTCTTCTTTCAGGACTTCTTTCAGTCTGTCAATCAGTTCCATGATTTTTACTTCCTCTCCTCCATCATTCGCAGTTCTGTAATAGCCTTATAAACTCCATCTAAAGACTGAACCATTTCTTTCAGTTCTTCTCTCTCGGCTGCCTCAACCTTTCCGTCCTCGGCAATCCTCAATAATGTTTTTTGGATTTTGTCGATTTTCTCATCCTCCAACCCTGAAAGCATTCTTACCGTAATGCCCTCTATGTTCCCTGCCTCTGTTGCTATTGGCAGTTCCTTTCCTATCGGACATTCACTCTTGCAGTAGATGCATTTCAGCTCTGGTGCGTTGTACACCTCCGCCATCATCACAACCACATCTACAGGAATGTTTTTCGTTATTCCCAATTCGTAATGTGCAAGGGTTGATTCGGAAATCCCAAGTATTTCAGCCGCCCCGGCTCTGCTGTTCAATCTCTCATTATGTATTGCAGCTCTTTTCCTGCACTCAAAATACACGTTTTCGTTCATATCCTGTAACCATCCTCTATGTCAGTTCTCTTCGCTTTGCCCTATACTATTAGCAGGTTGATAAATGGCGTCGTAATCATTGCTGATTCCCAGGCAATCGCTCACTTTGTTTACTGCCGTTTGGCTGTAAATCCTGCCGTTAATAATTGAGGATAAATATGGTCTTGCCAGCCCGGTTTTTGTTGCCAGCTCGGACACATCCATGTCCTTGTCAATTAAGGTGTGCTTTACCAACTTGCACCAAGGCGGAAGTCTTTTCTTCATCTCGCACCCTCCCTTTCTCGGTTCCGCTTATTCTTTACTTTTGTAAGGTTCTCATGTAAAATAATGAGTATGTAATCTTTATTTCATTCTCAAATGCATCTTACATTGGTAACTATAACTCATAGTTTTGAGTAGGTCAACCCCTGTAACGCATTTTTTTGAGTTTTTATTTTAGGAGGTCATTATGTTATACGATAGATTTCGTGAAGCCTGTGAAAAGCGAGGCACTACAATAACACAAGTTCTGCGTGATATAGGGCGTGCAGAGGGAAATACAGGGAGCTGGAAAGCAGGAAAATCCCCGAAACTGGACATTGTTATGGAAATGGCTGAACACCTCAACATGACATTGGATGATTTTGTATATGGCGATAATCCACCTATCGCAAAACCATCAACGCAAAATAGTGAGTTATCCGATATGGAGCAGGAACTTCTTGAGGTTTTCTCCCACATACCGGCGGACAGACAGCAACTGTGTCTGGACTTCTTACGCACTCATATGGTCCAACCCGAAAAGTATGCCGACAAGATGAACGCGTAATCACTTTGGACTATGCCAGATACCGGCGTCTTAATAAACCGGAATAATTTCAGAAAGGACGGTGTGCTATGTCAAAAACTGACAATATCATAAAGCTGTATGAGCCATCATCCAAAGGCAATGACAGCGAGCGTGATGCTTACGTTCAGGAACTCCAACGTTTGCTCGCTTGCTATCAGCTTGCCAGTTCAGATGATAAAAATGTCGTTTGGGCAGTGCTGAACAAATATGCACCGCATATCAACACGATATAGCCCCAGGCATGGGGCTTTTCTTGTTGTATGGGAAAATCATTATGAGAAATAAATCATTGGCAGGAAGAGCCAATAACCGGGCAGAACGCCCTCGTAAGGTTGCTATTTACATTCGTGTATCTACAACCCATCAGATAGATAAGGATTCTCTGCCGATGCAGCGCAAGGACCTTATCGCATATTGTGAACTTATCCTCGGCATTGAGGATTACGAAATATTTGAGGATGCAGGGTACTCCGGGAAAAACACCGACCGGCCTGCGTTTCAAGAAATGATGCAGAAAATACGTGCCGGCTCATTCTCCCATTTACTTGTCTGGAAGATAGACCGTATCTCTCGTAATCTTCTGGACTTTGCAGAAATGTACGAAGAGCTTCAATCCCTGCGAGTAACTTTTGTCAGCAAAAATGAGCAGTTCGATACTTCAAATGCTATGGGTGAAGCTATGCTCAAAATCATTTTAGTGTTTGCGGAACTCGAACGCAACATGACATCGGAGCGTGTTACTGCAACAATGATTTCAAGAGCTAACCAGGGATTGTGGAATGGCGGCAGGATTCCTTATGGATATTCCTACGATGCGGAAACTTCTGCGTTCTCCATCATCCAGGATGAAGCGGATGTGTGTCAGCTTATGAAAACAGATTATTTTGAGCATAAATCCATTATTCATACTGCCAGGTTACTGAACGATAAGAAAATTCCTACCCGGTCAGGTGCGCTCTGGTCCCCTACTGCGGTATGGAAAATACTGTCCAGTCCTTTTTACGCCGGTGTCTACCGGTACAACCATTACAAAGGAACTGAAAACAGAACTCTCAACCCGGAGGAAGAATGGGTGCTTGTCCCAGACCATCATCCTGCAATATTCACTTTGGAAGAACACGAAAAATTATGTGATATTCTTGATGCGAACAAAAGAACCGCCAATCTTCCAGGGCAAAAACACCGGGCAAAAAATGTGTATGTGTTCTCCGGCATCCTTTATTGCGGAAAATGTGGTAATAAACTGGTTTCCACTCCCGGCAGATTGCAGGCAGATAATTTCCGCACTACCACTTACTCATGCCCGAAAAAGAGGAAAACGCACGAGTGTGATAATCCGTCTGTAAATGATTTGATTGTTGGAGAATTTGTTATAAATTATATTTTGAATATGCTCAACGCAAAAAGTTCTTTTTCCTCCATCAACTCCCCTGCGGAACTTGAAGAGCGTTTGCTTTATGGTGGCTCATTCAAGGACGTGCAGCATATCTCGGAAGATGGTCTGAATGAATTTTACAATCTTCTATCTCGGTACGGCTCGGATAGTTCCTATGTCTTTGCTGTAAAACACCCTCGCAAGAAAAAGGCTGCTGTCAATCCAGAAGTCGAAGCTCTCCGTAAGGATAAGGAAAAGCAGGAACGTGCCTTGAAGCGATTGCAGGATTTATACCTTTATTCCGAAAGAGCAATGACCGAAAAGGATTTCATCATACAGAAAAATGAAATATCCTCCAGGATTCAGGACATTAACACCCGGCTTGGTATGGTTACGCACGATGCCAATTCCACATTATCGGATGAGGATTTTGTGCGGCAAGCAAGCCATCTCCTCATTACGAAAAAACTCATTGGTCGGGATTATATTTATTATAAAGCCCTGGCACAGACCGTTTCGCCGGATGTCCTCAAAATATACATGGAAACTATTTTAGATTCTGTTTATGTGATTGATGGGCGTGTTTCCTCCATCGTGTTTAGAAATGGTCTTACTCATACTTTCATATACCAAAAATGATACCGGCATGAATGTCGGGAACAAAATAACCCAGAAGCCGCATAGCTCCTGGGTTTCATTTTATCCCATTATTCAATTATTTTTCAGATGTGGGATTCCTTACTTTTGTAAGAAAACGGTGTTATTCTATAAACATGGCATCACCGTCCGCAAAGAATACACGGCTGACATACGGTCCGTAATAATCGCGGCATTCGTCCAGATCCTTCATGATCTCTTCTTTTGTCCGCACTCGGAATTTTTTCACCCGGTACATGTTGCAGAAGGTGCACCGGTTATGGGCACAGCCCACAGTCACCTGAATAATTAAGCTTCTCGCCTCGCTCGGCGGGCGGTATACGGTTCCTTCGTATTCCATATGATCACTTTCCTTTCCAATTAAAATGCCCCAAGTCTGTCCAGCCTGCTCAGAATATCTGTCCGTCTCTCATCAAACAGCAGATTCTTATTGTATTCAAAATATCGTTCACACTCATTTTCCTGTAAGAACCGCACGGCCGGGGCGCTGGAGTTCAGTTCCGTGATAAACACCACCATCTCCTGACTGCTGCCGAACGTTCCTTCCATGAAATCAAAGGCATACTCCAGTGTCTGTCCGGCATGAGCGCACAGATCCTCAAGTTCTGTCCGTTCGTCACCAAACAGCTCCCGGAACCGGTCGAATATCTCGTCACCATCCGATAAAAGCTCTGCTTTCACAGTCTGAAGGTATCGGTTCATATCCGCTGCGATATCGGCACAGCGATATTTTTCCTGTCTTGTGAGAAGACCGGCTTTCTGTTTCTGCTCGGATGCCGCGATGAATGCCTCGATCTGATGGGAGAAAATGTTGATCGGAGTCTTCGGCACTGGATTCATCGTTTCTCCGGCCTCCGTTTTATCTTCCAGGCTTCTCTTGAATGCTTTCAGCTCCCCAAACAGCACTTCCAGATAATCTTCTTTCTGCGCATAAGCCTTAAACTCCACATCAAGCTTCGCTAAAATCAGGCTGATGATGGAAAGCTTCTCGTCAAACGGTGCCTTCGCCGCCTGCTCCATCAGGCCCTCATTGCGTTTTCCTTCCAGAACTTCATCGATCTGGTATCTCGCCTGATACTTCTTATATAATTCTAGATAGTTCGCAAAATCTTTTGCGATCCGGGGATGCTCAATGTACTGCACTACAACTTCCCGGTCACAGATAAGATCCACCTTCTCGCAGACCTTTAAAAATCCGGAGAGATCTTCCCACCCACGAGGTGTCGCAAAAATCTTGCCATCCACAGTTGTCTCCACCTGGTAAAAATACTGCGGCTTTGCGGTGAGGAATGACAGGATCGCCGGATGGATATCCGCCTGCTTCGCGTACTCTTTCCAGACCTCAAAATCCGCCTCCACATCGATCTTTTTGATGCGGTCTAAGGTCGCGATATCAAATTCCCGCACGGATTTATTGTATTCCGGCGGGTTTCCTGCTGCCACGATGATCCAGCCCTCCGGGATCTTATGATTTCCGAAAGTCTTATACTGCAAAAACTGCAGCATGGCCGGGGCCAGTGTCTCGGAAACGCAGTTGATCTCATCGATGAAGAGAAGTCCCTCGGAGAGTCCTGTGTCTTCGATCTTATTGTAGATTGCCGCGACGATCTCACTCATGGTATATTCCGTCACATGGACATTCTTCCCACTGTAAGTCTTCTCCGAGATAAACGGGAGACCGATGGCACTCTGTCTCGTATGGTGTGTGATCGTGTAGGAGACGAGACCGATCCCGCACTCCCGCGCCACCTGCTCCATGATCTGGGTCTTTCCGATTCCTGGCGGACCGATGAGCAGCACCGGGCGCTGCCGCATGGACGGGATCTCGTATTCCCCGTGTGCGTTCTTCGTCAGATACACCTGTATCGTATTTTTAATTTCCTGTTTTGCACGCTTGATGTTCATTTTTTATCTCCCATCCAACACTCTTCCGACGTCCTCCATCGACTCCGGGTCCAGAATCACCTTCATCGCCCAGGGCGGAACGTCCGCGTCAGTATAATTATCCCGCATAAACACGAAGGCCGTGTCATATGGCGGCATTTTCACCGGAAATGTCCCATATCCGTCCGTAAAATAGAGAAGTCCCCGCAGCCTGCTGAACTTTCCCGCCTTGATCATCTGGTCCACATGCAGGAATGCCGGGCGGAAATCCGTCCCGCCCATGCCATGGAGCTCCATGTGGTCCATGTAATTCCGAAGGTCCTCCTCGCTCTCGATCTTCACATCCTGCCGTACTTTATCGTCGCACTGCAAAATATGGATATTGACCTTCTTAAAGAAGCTCTCCGACTGAGCCAGCACCCCGTAGGTCTCTTCCAGGAATTTCTTCACCAGCTCCCCGGAACATGACATCGAAGTGTCGATAACGACCACAAAATCCTCGATCCGCCGGACTTCCTTCGTCTCAAGGGGCTCGATCAACGGCATATTTCCGTATAACTGCATGCCATAATTGTAGAATACATAGTCGAACGCATCCGGATCGATCTGGACTGTCTCCTTCAGCACCGAAAATTTCTGCAAAAACTTCCGGTAATCGTACCGCTCCCGGTTCTCCACCGCCAGCTGATCCATCAGCTCCCTGGAGTCATCCGCCGCCTCGTTGGAAAACGCCTCCATCTCCGCCTGCATCTTCTCCCGCTTGTCATCCCAATCGTTTTTTCGGTTCCGGTTGGGATTCGGAGATTTCTTCTCGTCCTCTTTCTCCCATCTGGAATGATCGTCCCGGCAGAATTCCCGGCAGAGCCGCTCATATTCGATCTCCGAAAGCTCCATCTCCTGCATAGTGTGATAGATGCTCTCCGCGTTCAGTACCTTGATCTTTTTCCTCAGACGTCCGTAAAATTCCGCCCGCACCGGGGACATCGGCAGATGGACGCACGGCTTGTGGATCCCGTCGATCAAGGACTCCACAGCGATATCGCATGCCAGATTCCAGTATTCCTCCGCCCGCTTTTTTCTCGACCATGGGTGGACAAAGAGACAGTGAAAGGTCTCGTGCAGAATCATGCGGTTTACATAAACAGGATTTCTCCGGTACCAGCCGCAGATGTATCCTGTCTCAAATGATAATAAGGTTCCGTCCGTTCCGATTCCCTTGATGCTGTTGTCCGCCACCGGGAACAGACCATTTAAGGCCACGTCGAGAAACCGCATGGAAAGATACAGCTCATTCCTCGCGTTCCGTATGATCTCAACGCCGATCGCCGCCAGTTCTTCCAGCGCGCCCTGCTCTCTCAGGATCGGCGACCATGCCGCATCTTCTCTCATGACGATTTCTGACCTCCTCACAAATCAAAATCAAACTTTTTCTTCTTTACGCCAAACTTCTTCCTCTGGATCTCCATAAACATCCCCAAAAGCTCCGGCAGATGCTTTTTCGATATCTCCGTGATCAGCCCCGACATCTTATCCGCCGTCAGCGGATTCTTTTCCGGTGTTAAATACTGTCCCGTAATCCATTTTATGGTCTCCGGGTCCTCAAGAGTTCCAAGAAGTACCTCATAAAGATTCTCCATAAGAAACTTTTCATATTCCTTTTTCGCACTCTCCCACAGTCCTTTCGGATACTGCAGCCGGGTCACCGCGATCTTCGATGCCATGAGAACCGATTCCTCTGCTTTTTCATACACAAACATTTTATCATACCTGTCAAATCGGAATTTTCGTCCCTCAAAACAGTAGCGATACTTCTGCCCTGCACCGTGGATATTGGATACCGTGATCCTGGCGGGCGTATTTTCCACCGCCTCGTCGTAGTATTCCGGGAAGATCACACGCGCAGTCTCTGTCTCCCCGTTCTCTTCCTCAAAAGTACTTGAAGCCAGCGATATTCGTGCAGAGTCCGTGTCTCTCTCGTCCTGCATTCGATTTTGTCCGTCCTGTATAAATACATGCACTGTGACTCTCTCATTGATCTCCGTCACAAAATCCCTGAGTGCCGACTCTTCATCCACCCCCATATGCACAGTCAGACTCCTGATATTCCGGCAGCCCGTAAACACGCCGCCGCCGACTTCCCGGAGCGCCCCGTAAAAATGGATCTCCTGAAGCTTCTCACACCCATAAAATTCATATCTTCCGATCCGGGTGAGTGTCCGCGGTAGATAGACTTTCTCCACCGCGCTCCCCGAAAATACCTTGTCTGCCAGCTCTGTCACCGGAAGTCCGCCCAGACTTTCCGGTACCACGCAGACGGCGCCTGGTGCCAAAAGCTTTGTCACACAAGCGCCCCCATTTTTCTCTTTAAATTCAAATTCAACATCCATATTCCAGTTACACTTATTATAATTGTTCAGCAGACCAGAACAATTAGTTCACAGACCTGCCGAACAGTTATGCTTATTCTTCAATCAGTTTATTTAACTTTCTCATCGCACTGAACCGGTAATAATATACCAGGAATGCCAGCGAAGTGATACTCCAGCTTAACGGATAGCTCGTCAGCGTCGTGTACAGTCCCGGATGGACTGCGCCTGCGCCGAATACCCAGAGCACACGCAGGATACAGGTTCCAACACAGATGATCAGCATTGGGATCAGGGCATCGCCCACGCCGCGCAGCGTACACGGATATACGTTGACGCAGATGTAGCAGAACCAGAACGGCACCAGGAAGCGGATAATACTCATGCTCTCCGCCATGACATCCGCATCATTCGTAAAGAGACTGATGAGTACCGGACCTGCCGTAAACATAAACAGACCGAGTGCCGCCGTGATGATCGTCGACATGAGAAGTCCCACGTAGGTTCCCTTCTTTAAACGTCTGATCTTGCCCGCACCGAAGTTCTGACCCGCAAAGGTCGTCACGGAGATTCCCATGGCATCCATGGTCATCCAGAAGATACCGTCAATCTTTCCATAAACTGCCCAGGACGCGATCGTATTCGTTCCGTATCCATTGATGTTTGCCTGAATCAGGATATTGGAGATCGAGTACATCATGGACTGGAGTCCCGCCGGAAGACCGATCTTTATGATCCTCTTTAATAATACCGGCTCCACACGGAGTTCCTTCGGGATAAAACGGTAAGATTCTTTTGTCCGGATCAGCGTTATCATAACGAGTACTGCCGATAAAAGCTGGGACATGATCGTCGCAAGCGCCGCCCCGGCAACTTCCATATGAAAACAGACTACAAACAGGAGATCCAGAGCAATATTGGTCAGGCAGCTCGCCACAAGGAAATAGAGCGGTCTCTTCGAATCTCCCACAGCTCGTAGGATCGCAGCGCCCATGTTATAGACCAGATTTCCGATGATACCCAGAAAATAGATCCTGAGATATGTCACAGAATATCCAAGGATCTCTTCGGGAGCACCCATAGCCCGGATTGCAGCCGGAGTGAAGATCTCACCGATCACTAAGAGTGCCACACCGCCGGCCAGCGCCAGACAGAACGATGTGTGAACCGATTTCTGCACCTGCTGGTCTTCCTTTGCCCCATAGAACTGGGATACAACGACAGCCGCGCCGGAAGACATTCCGACGAAGAAGCCAACCAGCAGGTTGATCAGTGTTCCCGTCGTACCGCCTACCGCGGAAAGTGCCTCTTTTCCCACAAACTTTCCAACGATCATGGCATCCGCCGTGTTGTAAAGCTGCTGGAAAAATGTCCCGAACAGGATCGGAAAGAAAAAGAGCAGGAGCTGCTGCCAGATCACGCCGTCCGTGATCCCGTTGTAGCCTGCCGGATGATTCTTCTTAAGTGTCATATCTTCACCCTCTACAAAATCCGCCATGCATGGATCCCGTTTGCGGTCTTTTCTGAATGCATGGCAATTGATACTTCCGCCCTGTATCTGTCGGCTGCGGACACAGGGCGGAGGTATGATTGATCAAAGGCCGGCTCTTTCGCCGCCTTTAAAGGTTCTTTTTATGATTACAGGAGATTCTTTCTGAGTTCCTCGCCGCTCTTTGCGGAAAGGTATGCCGGCGGAATGTCAAGAATGGTCTTGCATCCGCTCATTCCCTCCTGTTTCATGCGGAATGCGGCGCGGGCACAGCAAACGATCACGGATGAAGTGAACTCCGGGTTGGAATCCAGTTTCAGACGATACTCGATCACATGTGTATTCTCCTGATTCCATCCAGTCTTTCCGTTTCTGATCACGAAACCGCCGTGCGGAAGCGTGGAATGGTCGCGCTTCATCTCTTCCTCGCTGATGAAATGAACCGTTGTATCATAGTCGGAGAAGTAGTTCGGCATCGTTACGATCTCTTTTTCGATGCGTGCAAGATCAGCGCCCTCTTCGGCAACAACATAGCATTCTCTTGTGTGTTTCTCTCTTATTGTGAGTTCCGGAGTCTCGCCGTTTCTGATTCTCTCCAGCACGCTCTCAACCGGGACTGTATACTGTCTTGCGTCCTTCACGCCATCAATGCGGCGGATTGCGTCGGAATGCCCCTGGCTTACACCTTTGCCCCAGAATGTATAGTCTTTACCATCCGGGAGAATTGCATTTGCGTATACACGATTTAAGGAGAACATACCCGGATCCCAGCCTGCGGAGATCACTGCTACATTTCCTGCTTCCTTTGCCGCTGCATCGACAGCTGCAAAATGCTCCGGAATTCTCGCGTGTGTGTCAAAGCTGTCCACTACGGTGAAATATTTCGCATACTCCGGTGTCTGCACCGGAAGATCTGTCGCACTTCCGCCGCAAAGGATCAGGACATCGATCTTATCTGTCATATGCTTCGCTTCGTCCGCATGGTAAACCTTTGCGCTTTCGGTCAGGATCCTGACATTTTTCGGATCTCTTCTTGTAAATACTGCCGCAAGCTCCATATCCGGATTCTGTTTGATGGCGCACTCAACGCCGCGTCCAAGATTTCCATAACCCATAATTCCGATTCTGATCGTCATATTGTTCTCCTCTTCTTTCTTTATTTAATGTCGCTATCTCCATTTTACCAATAGGCCGTTATAGTGTCAATTGAAATAAGTTTAACGAATTTATCTCCTGTTTCTTCCAGATACACCTGCAAAACCTGCCACCGGAAGCTTCTTCTGGGAACACGGCAATGAAAAAAGAAACAACGGAATCCGAAATCCTTTTTCTCAAAGATCCCTGAGTCCGTTGTTTACATATTTTGTAACTATTCAGTACCTTCATAGTTACACGCAAAAATCCATTCCAGATCAGC
>OJRO01000072.1_pt1 | contig 107559 bp, 89 predicted proteins | sample 1599221 | NCBI WGS metagenome assembly OJRO01 (sample SAMN03922449, study PRJEB24848) | human gut metagenome | isolation source: stool sample | host: Homo sapiens | place: Germany | collected 2009-11
CGACCCTAACCTTGGCAAGGTTATGCTCTACCAACTGAGCTACTTCCGCATTGTTGCATTGTTTTCGTTTGCGAGTGCAAAGGTAGATGAAATTTTTGTTTCTGCAAATATTTGGAATAAAAAATGCAGGGTAACGCATTTTTTTAGTTTCTCACAACCCATTCCTGTCTGTCGGACGATACTGGAGTCATGTAATATTTTCTTAATGGAAATTGCGATACGCCCTTTGTCGGTACTCCGGTCCCATAGCCGATATCATATTCAGTTCCGCATTCCGGGCAAATCGCTTTTCCTGCATTGTCGGCTTCTATGATGATATTCTTTTTGGCTTCGTGGGGACAGCACAGATCAAATGCATAGTAGGCCGCATTTCCGTAATTGTCGATTCCGCATACAACCAAAACACCGGAAAAGCCCGTCTTTTCTCCGGCAGTACGGGCTTTAGTGATGGATTTGTGATTGTATATGCCTACTAGATCTTTGTCGCCGAAGCGCAGGTCTAGTTCCAAATATACCGGTGCATAGGGTATATCCGATTCTTCGATTTTGGAACACGAACAAACTAATGATATAAGTAAGCAAAATAAAAACCGTTTCATCGTTTATTAGGATAACAGCTGTTGCTCAGCTTCGTTTACTCTATTAAACGCGAAACCGTCCATGATATTTTGCATCAAGGCGGAAATCTGGTCATTGCATAAATTTCCGATACTTCCTTCGTGCGTATGGTGAACTTTCTTGACAGGGACGAATTTACCAGCTTCGATGTTCAATCCTACCTGCTTGTAAGCGTCACGGAAAGGCATACCTTCCAAAACGAGGCGGTTTACCTCTTCCACACTAAAGAGGAGTGCATATTTGTCATCGTCTAAGATCTGCTCGTTCACCTTTACTTCCCGCATCATGTGCGTAACCATGCGAAGGCAATCCTTCAACTCGTCGAAAGAGGGGAGGAATACTTCCTTTATGATCTGCAGGTCGCGGAAATAGCCTGATGGAAGGTTGTTGCTGATCAGTGTGATCTGCTGGGGCAATCCTTGCAGCTTGTTGCATTTGGCACGCGTCAGCTCGAACACGTCCGGATTCTTTTTATGCGGCATGATACTGGATCCTGTTGTGAACTGGTCCGGCAACTTGATGAAACCGAAGTTCTGGCTGTTGAACATACAAGCATCGAAAGCTAGTTTGGAAAGGGTTGCCGCAATGCCGGCCATGGCAAAAGCTACGGTACGTTCCATTTTGCCACGTCCCATCTGGGCGTAAACGACATTATAATCGAGCGAGTCGAAGCCGAGCAGATCTGTTGTCATCTGGCGTCTCAGTGGGAAAGAAGAGCCATATCCGGCCGCAGAGCCCAACGGGTTGCGGTTGCAAACTTTATAAGCAGCCTGCATCATCTGCAAATCATCGGTCAGGCTTTCGGCATAGGCGCCGAACCAAAGTCCGAATGATGACGGCATGGCAATCTGTAAATGTGTATATCCGGGAAGCAGCACGTCCTTATAACGGTTACTCTGCGAGATCAACACCTCGAACAGGTCGGATACCAACTCTACGATTTCCTGAATCTGTGCGCGGGTGAACAGCTTCAGATCCAGCAGTACTTGGTCGTTACGTGAACGTCCGCTGTGTATCTTTTTCCCTGTGTCACCCAGGCTGCGTGTCAGCATCAATTCCACCTGCGAGTGGACGTCTTCCACGCCCTCTTCAATTACAAACCGGCCACAGTCGGCAACGGCATAGATATTTTTCAGTTCGGCAAGCAAGATCGTCAGTTCCTCTTTGGTAAGCAGCCCGATGCTTTCCAGCATGGTGATGTGAGCCATCGAGCCGAGCACGTCGTACTTGGCGAGATAGAGATCCATCTCACGGTCTTTGCCTACCGTAAAGGTATCCACTTCCTGGTCTACCTGAACATTCTTTTCCCAAAGTTTCTGAGCCATCAAAAAAACATTTAATAAGGCAGGGATGCCAACATGGTCGATATTTTATCGATCGCATCCTGCAATGGTTTTGATACCATTGGTTTGATAAACGGATTCAGTTCGGCGCGGACGGTTATTTTCATCCGTGTGTCGTTCTCTTCTACCTGTTTTAGCTGAATCCAAAGGAACAGGGGAACAGGCGAGTTCGTGGTCGTGAATTTGATCGTCTTGTTCGGTTCACGTTCCACGATCTGGAAGGTTATCTTGCCTACCGGTGCGACGGAAAAACTGCAAGAGTCTTTATCAAACTCGAAATCTTGAATCTTATCTTGAGGTATGCGGTCCTGCACCTTTCCTAAGTTGGATAGGTCGGACAGCATATTAAAAATACGATCCTCGTTAAAGGGGATCGTTTTCACTTCGCTAACAAATTCAGTCATTTTCACTTACTTTGTTTCGGGATTCCAGTTTGCCGGATCTTTGCGCCATTCCTGAAGGACTGCGATTTCGGATTCGTCAATGTAATCTGTACGCAATGCTTCTTCCAGCACGGCATCATAGTTACTTAGAGTCGTCAATGTAACTTTTGCCTCTTTGAAAGCCTCTACTGCAACAGGGAAACCATACGTGAAAATGGCAACCATACCGGCAACGTCACAACCGAAATTACGGACAGCCTGTACGGCTTTCAAACTACTACCACCTGTAGAAACCAAATCTTCTACAATCACTACTTTTGAACCCGGTTTCAGTTCGCCTTCAATCAGGTTTTCCAATCCATGATCTTTAGGAGTTGAACGGATGTACACGAACGGCAGACCCAGTAGGTCGGCAACTAATGCACCCTGGGCGATTGCTCCGGTTGCAACACCAGCAATAGCATCGGCATTTTCATACTTTTCGCTGATTGTGCGAGCCAGCTCCAGTTTAATGAAACTTCTGATTTCCGGATAGGAAAGTGTCTTTCTGTTGTCGTTGTAGATTGGTGATTTCCAACCGGATGCCCATGTGAAAGGATTGGCCGGCTGCAATTTGACCGCCTTAATCTTTAATAATCTCTCTGCTACTAATCTTTCCAGTGTTTTCATACAACCTAATAAAAATGTTTATATCAGTCTGCAAAGGTAGACAAAGGGAATGAGATAACCTTGTAGTTCTTCAAAAAAATAAGCTATACATATTGTATAGCAGGTTTAAGGAGAGTTTATGCCACAGCTATGCCTAAAATACTGATCCGGATGCCGGATATGGCTTTCATGGCTTCTGCACAGGCGTTCATGGTGGAACCGGTCGTAATAACATCGTCCACCAGTAGAATGTGTTTGTTTTTCAACGTGTCGGTGTTCTCTACACGGAAGATGTCCTCTACATTTTCCGATCGTTCGAATATCTGCTTGCGGGTTTGACTTTCGGTCTTTTTTATGCGGGACAAGGATGAGGTGTCGACCGCGATTCCAGTGGCGGAACGGATGCCGTATGCGATCCATTCCGACTGGTTATAACCTCTTTGCCTCATTCTTTTCGGGTGGAGCGGGACCGGCAAAAGGAGATCGACGGTGTCGAACAGCCCTGTCTCCCGGTAGGTGGTAGCAGCCATGTGTCCCAGTTCGTATCCGAGTTTTTTGTTTCCATGATATTTTAAGGAATGGATCAGCTTTTGCCCGCTTCCCCCTTTCGTGAAGTGGAGCAGAGCGGTGGCGGCGACGAAAGATGTTTTTCCCTGTAAAAGCAGACAGACCGGATTCGTCTCCATATCCGTAAAATGCGTGTAGGGCAAATGATTCGAACAATGCAGGCAAATATGCTCTTCCCCTTCCATCAAAGACCTCTGGCAAAGCAGGCAGAGGCGGGGATAGAAAAGGTTGAGGAGGTCATTCAAAATCATCCTCGTAGTCATTCCCGTTGAACAGTTGTTTCAGGCAGCGGCTTGTTTCCCTTGTTTCGAAACCGCGTCCGGCGGCGAAGCGGAGCAGTTTGGCGTAAACTTCCCGATCGTCCTTACCACGGGTTACTTTCTTTTTGCTTTTCAGGAGAGAAAGAAGGATGGAGCGATATTCTTGTTCGTCGATACCTTCCAGTGCTTCCGAGCGGATACTGGACGGAATGCCTTTCCGCTGCATCTCGTAGTTGATCTTGACACGTCCCCATTTGTTGAAGCGTAATTTGTCGTTTACGAAATAGCGTGCAAAGCGGCTTTCGTCGATGAAACGTTCTTGTAGCAGGCGGGAAACGATCCGGCCGCTTTCTTCCCCGGCCAATCCCGCCGCTTTGATTTTCTTTTCGACATCCTGGATGCAGCGTTCGCTGGCAGAACAGTAGGCGGCTGCCCGGTGAAGCATTTCAGATTCACTGATTTGTTTCATTTGCGTGCTTTTATGATCCGGTCCCTGCCGGACAGGTCTTGGATCAATTCGATATTCTTGTAGCCTTCTTCCTCCAGCATCTCAACAACCATATTGCCGCATGCCGCATTGATTTCGAAGTAGAGACGGCCGTTTCTTCTCAGTTTTTTCTTTCCGAAATGGGCAATATGCCAATAATAGAGCAGCGGGTCGTTGTCCGGGACGAAAAGAGCCAGGTGTGGTTCGTAGTCCAGCACGTTCCGCTCCATGTCTTTTTTTTCTTCCTCCTTGATGTAGGGCGGATTGCTGACGATAACGTCCAGAATAAACGGAATGTCCATTTCCGCTTTCTCCGGGTCTAGGATATCTGTCTGGATGAAAGTGACCGTTGTGTTGTTGCGTTTGGCATTCCGGCGGGCGGTCGCGAGCGCTTCCGCCGAAATGTCCGTCGCAATCACGCTTGCTTTTTTCAGATGCTTCCGGAGTGTGACGGCTATGCAGCCGCTTCCCGTTCCGATATCCAATATCTTGATCTTTTGGTCTGCATTGTCGAGGATGACCTGCTCGACCAGTTCTTCTGTTTCCGGACGCGGTATCAGGACGGACGGGTCTACTTCGAACTGAAGGCTGTAGAAATCGGCCGTTCCTAATATGTATTGGATAGGCTCCATCTGCTTCAAACGTTCGACTATGTCATGAATTCGGCTTTTTTCGCTTTCTGGCAGTTCTTTGTCTTTACAAAATAAAAAATGATGCGGCTGAATATTACAAACCCGCTCCATAATTAAACGAACTAGGCTGCTGACCTCGGAGGATGGGTATAGATCCCTCAATGATTCCTTAATGTATGCGATGGTTTCAGTCATATTTTGTTTTTGGGCAAAAGTAAGCATAAGATAAATTGCAACCAAACAAAGAAAGAATTTTCCGATATCGAAACAAAGGTTTCCAAACAGTGAAACAAAAATTTTTCTACGGTGAAAATATATTTTCCCGCTGGTTTTTCATAATCTTTGTACCTTTGTCCCGAGAACATCGCAAGGTATGTTTTGGGTTGCCCGAAACGATTCGAGTAACTCTAAACGCCTTGTCCTTGCAGGGAGCAGGATTATCCTCCAAAGTCGGATAATTCCAAAATCAACGATACCTTGTGGTGAATATAGGGTTACACATAATAAACTCTCTCTCTTCTCTTATACTGTTTATTCAAATGCGCAAGGAAAAACTGATAAAAATTGCTACCTTTGCACTCATTATCGGACTGCTAATGACCTGAGAAAGCAATTAAAACAACATATGAAACTCCTTCGTTGTCTTATAGGCTTTGGTCAGCCTCGCAGGGATAGCGAAGGAGTTTTCGCTTTAATATAAACCATGGCTGTACAAAGTGAAGCCGCACTTGAAAATGCTCTGATTCATGCTCTTGAACAAATGAGCTATGAATACGTGAAGATTGAAGAAGAAAGCAATCTTCGCGATAATTTCAAATGCCAGCTCGAAAAACATAATCGCAAACAACTTGCGGAAATAGGGCGTGAACATTTCACCGAATCGGAGTTTGAAAAGATTTTGCTTCATTTGGAGGGCGGCTCACGCTTTGAAAAATCCAAGAAACTGCGCGACCTCTATCCACTCGAAACCGAAAATGGGGAACGTGTGTGGGTGGAATTTCTCAATAAGAAACAATGGTGTCAGAATGAGTTTCAGGTATCAAACCAAATCACCATTGAGGGCAGGAAGAAATGCCGCTATGATGTGACGATATTGGTAAATGGTTTGCCGTTGGTGCAAATCGAATTAAAAAAGCGAGGGGTGGAACTGCGCCAAGCCTACGACCAAGTGCAACGCTACCATAAGACATCGTTTCATGGCTTGTTCGACTATATACAGGTTTTCGTTATCTCCAACGGTGTAAACACCCGCTATTTCGCCAACAACCCCAATCAAGGCTACAAGTTTACTTTCAATTGGACGGACAAGGATAACAACCCCTTCAACGACCTCAGTCTGTTTGCAGCAATGTTCTTTGATAAATGTACCCTTGGTAAGATGATTAGCAAATACATCGTGCTTCATGAGGGTGACAAATGTCTGATGGTTTTGCGCCCCTATCAGTTCTATGCCGTGGAGGAGATTTTGGATAAGGTGCAGAACTCTACCGACAACGGCTTCATTTGGCACACTACGGGAGCTGGCAAGACTCTTACTTCTTTTAAGGCGGCACAACTCGTTTCGGAGTTGGATGGCGTGGATAAGGTGATGTTTGTGGTGGACCGTCACGACCTTGACACGCAGACGCAATCGGAATATGAAGCGTTCGAACCAGGTGCAGTGGATAGCACGGACAACACCGATGAACTGACGAAGAAACTTTCAAGCGATTCGAAAATCATTATCACTACCATTCAGAAACTCAATGCAGCCGTTACGAAGCAATGGTACAGCAAGCGTTTGGATGAAGTGAGGAAGTCGCGCATCATCATGATTTTCGATGAGTGTCATCGTAGCCATTTCGGTGAGAGCCACAAAAATATTGTCAACTTCTTTACCAATACGCAAATATTCGGCTTCACGGGGACACCTATATTCAAGGAGAACTCTAAGAACGATCGTACTACCGAAGAAATCTTCGACAAGTGTCTGCACAAGTATCTGATTAAAGATGCCATTGCTGATGAGAATGTACTTGGCTTTTTGGTGGAATACTACCACGGCAACGAGGAGGTATCACCGGGACAGGAAAGCCGTATGCACGAGATTGCCAAATTCATTCTCAACAATTTCAGCAAATCCACCTTTGACGGTGAGTTTGACGCGCTATTTGCCGTGCAGAATGTGCCGATGCTCATTCGTTACTATAAGATTTTCAAGGAACTGAATCCTAAAATCTCAATCGGTGCAATCTTCACCTATTCATCTAACCCTAACGAGGACGATGAACTGACGGGCATGAACAGCGGTTTTGTCAGCGAATCCGTGCCGGAGGCTGACGATATGCAGGAAATCATCAACGACTACAACCAAATGTTTGGTACGAATTTCTCCATCGAGAATTTCCGTGCTTACTACGATGATGTCAATCTGCGGTTGAAAAAGAAGAAAACCGACATGAAACCGCTCGACCTTTGTTTGGTCGTGGGTATGTTCCTCACAGGCTTCGATTCCAAGAAGCTGAACACGCTGTATGTGGATAAGAATTTGGAATACCACGGATTGTTGCAAGCGTTCTCACGTACCAACCGTGTACTCAACGAGCGCAAACGTTTTGGTAAGATTGTCTGTTTCCGCGACCTCAAGAGCAATGTGGACGAATCCATAAAACTGTTCAGCAACGGGGGTACGGGCACTATCATCCGCGAGGCTTTCGAGGTGGTGAAAAAGGAATATGCCGACATCGCCAAAGATTTCCTTGCCAAATATCCCGACACTGCGGCTGTCGATGCGTTGAAGACCGAACTCGAAAAGCGCGACTTCATTCTCGCTTTCCGTGAGTTGATAAAGAAACATGCGGAGATACAAATCTACGAGGACTATTCGGAGGATGACCCCGAATTGGGCATATCCGAACAACTGTACAACGACTTCCGAAGTAAGTACCTCGACATTCACGACACGTTCCTTGACAGCACTACCGTAGGCGGTACTTCCATTGAGGATAATTCCACCGAAGACGAAATAGGACTTGAAGACATCGACTTCTGTCTTGAACTGTTGCACAGCGACATTATCAATGTGGCTTATATCCTCGAGCTGATTGCAGAACTCAATCCGTTCAGTGAAAACTATGAGGAACAACGCCGCCATATCATCGACACAATGATTAAAGATGCCGAGCTGCGCAGCAAGTCTCAACTGATTGACGGCTTTATCCGCCAGAATGTAGATGAAGACAAGGAGGGCTTCGTGGAGCGCAAGAAGAAAGCGGATGGTTCTGTTGACCTCGAAGAACGGCTCAACCAATATATCCGTCAGGAAAAAGGCAAAGCCATTGACCGCCTTGCGGAAGATGAGCAGTTGCCTACCGAACTGCTGAACCGTTTCCTCTCGGAGTATGACTTCTCACAAAAAGTGCAACCCGAAATTATTCAAACGGCAGTCAAGGAGAAGCACCTCGGCTTGCTAAAGACGCGCAGAACCGTGAACCGTATTCTCGACCGTCTGCGCAATATTATCAGAACATTCTCTTGGGACTAAAAGATGGCGTATGAAAACAAATGACCCCGGCTATGTTTATATACTGACCAATCCCTGTTTTCGAGAGGATTGGGTGAAAATAGGTAAAAGTACTCGTCCCGTTGACATTCGTTCAAAGGAGTTGGACAATACCGCTGTGCCGTTGCCTTTTGAAATCTTTGCCACGATGAAGACTTCTAAATTCAATGAGGTTGAAAGACTTGTGTATAAGACAATAGACCGATTGACAGACTTGCGTATTCGGCAAAATAGGGAATTCTTTAATGTTGACCCCAAAGTGGCTCTTGATATTTTCAGAGACATCGCTTTGACAATTGACGATGCGGTTATAACTGAATATGAGGACAATAAACCTATTATAGCGCACCCCGAAAAGAAAGAAAAGAAATCAGAATTTTCTCGACCGAAAAAACGGGAGCGATTCAAATTCAGCATGGTACATATCAAGATAGGTGAATATATTACTTTTATCCCTACCAATCTGAAAGTGAAAGTTGCAAGTGATGATTCCATCGAATATGACGGACGAATTTACAAATTGTCTCCTTTTGTCGGTACGTTTCTTCCGGAAGAAAAGAGAACACCTTCAAATGCCTATCAGGGGAGCAAGTATTTCTCGTACAACGGAAAAATATTAGATGACTTAAGGATAGCCTTTGAAAAAGAAGCTGATAATGAAATAAACATTGTAGAAAACAAAACTGTTTAAGAACATGAGTGAAGAACTCCAACAAAAACTCCGCGCCCAGCTTTGGGAGGTTGCCAACAACCTGCGCGGCAATATGTCAGCCAACGAATTTATGTACTTCTCGTTGGGCTTTATCTTTTATAAGTACCTTTCTGAAAAAATAGAGAACTATGCTGACCGTGCGCTTGAAGATGACGAAATCACTTTCAAACAGTTGTGGCAGTCAGGCGAAGAAGATGCCCTTGAACTTCAAGAGGAAGTCAAGAAGCAGTGTTTGGAAAATATCGGTTATTTTGTAGAGCCGCAATATCTCTTCACCTCTATCATTGACGCAATTAAGCGCAAGGAGAATATTATTCCCTCTCTCGAACGTTCGCTGAAGCGCATTGAGGACAGCACGCTCGGACAAGAGAGTGAGGACGATTTTGGAGGTTTGTTTTCAGACATAGACCTTGCTTCGCCCAAGCTCGGCAAAACTACCGATGACAAGAATACGCTCATATCCAATGTACTGATTGCTTTGAACGGCATTGACTTCGGAGCGGACGAAGCTACGCAGATAGATATTCTCGGCGATGCTTATGAATATATGATTTCTCAGTTTGCCGCTGGAGCGGGCAAGAAAGCCGGAGAATTTTACACACCGCAAGAAGTGAGCCAGATTCTTGCCGAGATAGTGACTATCGGACATACTCGCTTACGCAATGTATATGACCCTACTTGCGGTTCGGGTTCACTGCTTATTCGTGCAGCTCATACGGGACGGGCATACGAGATATTCGGGCAGGAGAAAAACCCCACTACTTACAACTTGTGCCGTATGAATATGTTGCTGCATGGTATCAAGTTCAGTAATTTCCAGATAGAGAATGGCGACACCTTGGAGGCGGACGCTTTCGGTGACACCCAGTTCGATGCCGTGGTTGCCAATCCTCCTTTCTCCGCAGAGTGGAGTGCCGCCGACAAGTTCAACAATGATGACCGTTTCAGCCGTGCCGGTCGCCTTGCTCCGCGCAAGACAGCTGACTATGCCTTTATACTGCACATGCTCTATCATCTTGTGGATGGTGGTACAATGGCTTGCGTTGTACCGCACGGCGTATTGTTCCGTGGTAATGCCGAGGGCGTTATCCGCCGTTTCCTTATCGAGAAGAAGAACTGCATTGACGCAATTATCGGCTTGCCAGCCAATATCTTCTACGGCACTTCCATTCCCACTTGTATTCTCGTGATGAAGAAATGCCGCAAGGAGGACGATAATATTTTGTTTATTGACGCAAGCAAGGAGTTTGAAAAGGTCAAGACCCAAAACAAACTACGCAAGGAGCATATCGACAAGATTGTAGATACTTACCGCAATCGCACCGAGATAGAAAAGTACAGCCACCTCGCCACCTTGCAGGAAGTAGCCGATAACGACTATAATTTGAACATTCCCCGTTATGTGGATACCTTTGAAGAGGAAGAGCCTATCGACATTAAGGCTGTCATGGCTGAAATCAAGGAATTGGAAGCCAAACGTGCTGACCTTGACAAAGAGATTGAAGGCTACCTTCGTGAACTGGGAATTGTAGAATAAAACGAAGAGGGTAAGATTATGGCTAAAAAGTTCGAGATAAGAAACAGCACAGCGGAGTTCTTGATATTTACTGTCGCAGACAAAGAGCAAGGGGTTGAAGTGTTGTATAAAGATGAAAGCATTTGGGCGACACAAAAAGTTATTGCCACTCTTTTTGATGTGGATAGAACGGTTGTCACCAAGCACTTGAAGAATATTTTCGACACTTGTGAATTGGATAAGGAAGTGGTATGTGCAATTTTTGCACATACCACCGAGCATGGGGCTATAGACGGAAAAACGCAGACTAAAGAAGTACAATACTATAATCTTGATGCTATCATCTCTGTGGGCTACCGTGTCAATTCCATTCGTGCCACCCAATTCCGCCAATGGTGTACCTATGTGTTGCGCCAATTTGCCATCCGTGGTTATGTCATAGACAAGAAACGCATGGAAAACGGTTCTTTTATCGGTGAGGATTATTTTGAACACTTGTTGGCTGAAGTCCGTGAGATACGATTGAGTGAACGCCGTTTCTACCAAAAACTCACCGATATTTACGCCACTGCCATTGACTACAATCGTGATGCGCCCACTACACGGCTGTTCTTCAAAAAGGTTCAGAACAAAATGCACTATGCCGTACATGGGCATACGGCTGCCGAACTTATCGTGCAACGTGCAAACTCCGAGAAAGAACACATGGGGCTTACCTCTTGGGAAAATGCTCCTGACGGAAAGATAGTGAAGCCCGATGTGGTTATAGCAAAAAACTATCTGAAAGAAAACGAGTTGGAAAATATGGCGCAATTAGTCAATGCTGTTCTTGATTTAGCAGAACGAATGGCGAAACGTCACATTCCGATGACTATGGAAGATTGGGCAAAACGTATTGACATCATCCTCGAAGCTGGAGGTGATGCGATATTAGCCGATGCAGGAAAGATTACGGCAGAGTTCGCCAAGGAATTTGCCGAATCGGAATTCGAGAAATACCGTATCGTTCAAGACCGTTTGTTTAGCTCCGATTTCGACCGTTTCAATAATGGCGACAACTTGTTGTCCTTTGATATTAACCCCGATAAAGAGTAAGGATAAGACTTAAACGCATATTGAAACTGCTACATATCGTAGCAGTTTTTCTTGCAGCATAACGAAATTTGATTAGAGATTAAAAATAACTATGGCAAATAATAACGACAATAAAGTCCTTAATGTTCCACATTTGAGATTTCCGGAGTTTACGGAGGAGTGGGAAGAACATGCACTTGCTGAATATTTAGATTTCAAAAATGGTCTTAATCCAGATGTGAAACGCATTGGACGTGGACTCCCTTTTATTTCCGTTATGGATATTCTTGCCGATGGAACTATTAACTATGATAGTATTCGAGGAAAGGTAGAAGCGACTGAAAGAGAAATTGAAAATTTTAGCGTAGAAAAAGGAGACATCCTATTTCAACGTAGTTCGGAAACATTAGAAGATGTTGGTCGTGCTAACGTTTATATGGATAATCGTACAGCTGTGTATGGAGGTTTTGTCATTCGTGGTCGTAAAATTGGTGACTACAATCCGTTATTTTTTAAGTATTTACTATCTACCCCATTAGCACGAAAGCGAACTTGTAGAATGGGGGCTGGTGCACAACATTTCAATATCGGTCAAGACGGATTATCTAAAATCTCTTTGTGTTTTCCTTTGATGGAGGAACAGAATAAGATTGCTAGGTTGTTATCATTGATAGATGAACGCATTGCCACCCAAAACAAAATCATTGACAAGTTACAATCCTTAATCAAGGGAATTGCACAGAATGTAGCTCGCAACAATAAACCTAATATTCGCTTATCGGAATGCTTGGAATGTAGTTCTTCAACGCTACAAGAGAGCGATGTTTGTAAAAACGGTACATACCCTGTGTATGGTGCAAATGGCATCGTTGGCTATCTCGATAATTATAACACAGAGAAGGAAGCCGTCTATATTATTAAAGATGGTTCAGGTGTTGGAACCGTTTCTTATGTTACTGGAAAATGCTCTGCAACAGGGACATTGAACACCTTACAAGCAAAAGAAGGTTATTCACTTCAATACCTTTACTATATGCTAAAAGTGTTCAACTTTGAACCTTATAAAACAGGCATGGCTATACCTCACATATATTTCAAGGATTATGGTAAAGCCAAAATATTTTGCCCATCATATACAGAACAACTCAAATATGCAAGATTACTGTCAGCAATAGATAACAAACTATCGGCAGAACAGAGTATTTTAACCGACCTTAGTTTGCAGAAACAATACTTGCTTCGTCAGATGTTTATATAAACATCTGACGAAGCAGATACTGCTTTTGAAGTATATAAAGATTTAAGACATTATGATTAATCTCTATCTTGTCTTGAATTTTATCAAGAATCATTGCTTTCTGCTTTTGTTCAGAAATAGTGGGCAATGTTATTTTTAACTTTTCCAATGGGGTTCGTACTATTTGCGGCTGGCCAGATCCAGAAATTATACTATTGAAGTTATATGCAGAGAGATAATGATATAAATATTTCTTGTACACCTTATCTTGATACTTATCTGTATTTATCACCATTGCATTTCCAGTTATCCAAGACATTGGCTTGGTATAATTCACCATGCCACAAGTATTTCCACGACAAGTTATACAGATTTGTTCTGTTTTATGGTTGTAATCCTTATATTTACCAATAATACCATTTGCCCCATATACAAGAAAACCATCTTCTGTTAATTCTGCTGAAGATATTGTTTGTGGCTGATATATTTGTGCAATTTCACTTAAATATACATTATCGCTACCATTTCTTTGCATACAACAAACTCTTAGTCCCTTGATTAAGGACTGTAACTTGTCAATGATTTTGTTTTGAATAGCGATGCGCTCGTCAATGGCACGCAATAACTTAGCGATTTTTATTTGCTCGTCTTTTGAGGGTATTGTAATCTTGATAGATTTAATCTGCTCAAAATTTAGCCCTTGTCTATTTCCTCCTGCTTGAAAACTATCTATTTGTCTCTGACCATAATTAGACAATAAAAAACTACAGATAAATGAAGGAACAAGATTTTCTTTAGTACGAATAATACAAACATGTTGATTTACATTGCCACCGACTATTTGTTTGTCTACTAATGCGCTACGCCCAATAGATGCTCCTGTAATATTAAGCAATACGTCATTGAATTGTAGTTCTGTGTTCTTTTGGCGTAGATGCGTTTCTTCATCAATGAAAGCAATATCATCCAGCAGAAGATTTCCTAAACCAACGTTTTGACTACGTACAAAAGGATGTCCTTCTGTCTTATATACAGCTTCCCCACCTCTTGGCGTTACACCACTACCCACTTTTGTAGTTAGTTCGCCTATAGTACACATTTTCCACTCTCCACTGAACTCCGGAAATCTCAAATGTGGAACTTAAAGTACTCATTTGGCTATGAGTATATAATTAGAGAGCGTTGTTGCTCCGAATTATATACCATATCATTATGAATCTGAAAACAATTAAAGAGATTGCGGTCGCATGGCTCGAATACAAGCGACCATTTGTGAAAGATTCCACCTTTGCCGCTTATGCACTCACTGTGCAGAACCATATTGTTCCGGCATTTGGAGAATCGTGTGAATTACCCGAAACCGATGTGCAGCAGTTCGTGTTGCAGAAGTTGGAAAACGGTATCAGTGTCAAGACCATAAAGGATATTCTCATAGTCCTTAAAATGGTGATGAAGTACGGGGTGAAGCAGTCGTGGCTTCTCCATGCCGAATGGGATATAAAGTACCCCACATCATCGGCTACGAAACCGTTGGAAGTGCTGTCTATTACCGATCACAAGAAAATCTTGGCGCATATCCGTGCCAACTTCAACTTCCAAAGTTTAGGCATCTACCTTTGCTTAACTACGGGCTTGCGCATCGGTGAAATCTGCGCTTTGCGGTGGAGCGACATTTGCCTTGAGAAAGGCTCTTTGACCGTTCAACGCACCATTGAGCGAATCTATGTTATTACTCCCGATGAGAAGCACACCGAAATAGTTATCAACACACCGAAGACGGCAAACTCGTGTCGTGAAATTCCCCTTAGCCGAGAAGCCTTGTCGCTGATAAAGCCGTTGCTGAAAGTCGTAAATCCTGCTTTCTATGTGGTAACAAACGATGCGAAGCCCACCGAACCGCGCACATATCGTTCGTTCTACAAGCGTTTCATGGCTTCACTCAATATGCCCGACTTGAAATTTCACGGACTGCGCCACTCTTTCGCCACCCGTTGCATAGAATCGGGCTGTGATTACAAGACCGTCAGCGTATTACTCGGTCATGCCAACATATCCACAACGCTTGACCTATATGTTCACCCCAATATGGAGCAAAAGAAACGATGCATTGAGCGAATGGTAAAATCAGTGAAATGAGAGAACGGCTTAATTCTCATATCAATCACGGAAAGTAAAAATTAAGAAATCCGCCATCAGTCGTTATTCGTAAAGATAAATTCTGATGACGGCTTTCTTTTCTTGATTCAAACATCCGTTTCACGGCACGGTTCACACTTTTTCAATATTTCCCAACCGCTTTTCCTTGGTGATTTTCGCATAAATTTGAGTCGTGGAAATGTTCTTATGACCAAGGATAGAGCTAACGGTTTCAATCGGTACTTCGTTGGATTGCAATATAGTAGTCGCTGGTCTTTTGTCGGTTGATTTTTATCCATTGGTGGTCATCGAAGTAAGTCACGATATTTTCCTCTTTCAGATTGCGCATATCCGAAAAGCTCAATCCCGTGAAGATGCAGAACAGGAACATATCCCAGTAGAGTTCCTGCTTGGCGTTCTTCAGCTTTCCGTCCATCAGCATTTTTTCGTATGACTTTTTGGACTTCATCCGGGCTTCCACCATCTCAGCCACTTATTGCTTAATATTGTGCCATAAAGAGCCTGATTTCCGTTGGTCACGAATAGGTAACGTGACTCAGGTTTCAATTGGCGTTTTCATGGTTTTTCGTGGCGTTTACACGCCAATCAAAAATCCTTTAATTGTCTGTATCTCAAATCATCTTCCTCGTTCTTCTGTATTCCAAGAAAAAGTAGTACTTTTGTTGAATAAAGAACAAAAGAAGATGGTTGTCGAAGAGAAATATATGGCCCGCTGCATCGAGCTTGCACGGGGTGGAGAAGGCAATACGGCTCCGAATCCGATGGTCGGTGCGGTGATTGTGCATAAAGGGAAGATCATAGGGGAAGGGTTTCATCGCAAATGTGGCGAAGCGCATGCCGAAGTGAATGCGGTGGCTTCCGTTCGGGATGAAGCGCTTTTGCGGGATTCTACTATCTATGTAAGTCTCGAACCCTGTTCCCACTACGGAAAGACACCTCCTTGTGCGGAGTTGATTATAAGGAAAGGTATCCCGCGCGTCGTGGTCGGCACTTTGGACCCGTTTCCAGAAGTGTCGGGACGAGGAGTACGCATGTTGCGCGAGGCAGGTATCGAAGTCGTGACGGGTGTGCTGGAAGAAGAGGCCCGTGCCTTGAATCCTGCTTTTATGACTTTCCAGATACGGAAACGCCCTTATGTCTATCTGAAATGGGCCCAGAGCGCAGATGGGTTTATGGATATCCGGAGGGAAGATGCTTCTGTACCTTCGGTGCTTTTGTCTTCAGCCGAGACTCTCCGAAGGGTTCATCGGCTTCGTTCCGAAGTGGCGGCTATTATGGTCGGGACACGTACGGCGTTGTTAGACAATCCGTCGCTGACTGTGCGGCATTGGGCTGGCCGTTCTCCAGTCCGGGTGGTGCTCGACCGGACGTTGAAGTTGCCGGTCGGTTCGCATCTGCTGGATGGCGCGGTGCCTACGCTCGTATTTACAGCTGTCGAAGTCGAAAGCCGACCGAATGTCGAGTATGTGCAGATTGATTTCGGGCAGGAGGTCCTGTCGCAAGTCTTGCAATATTTGTATGGGCAGAATTTGAATTCGTTGATGGTCGAAGGAGGTGCGGAACTGCTGGAAAGCTTCCTTGATGCCGGCCTGTGGGACGAGGCCTGGGTTGAGACGGCTCCGGTCGTTTTGGGTGCGGGTGTGAAAGCACCTGCTGTTCCTGGCGTGTTGACCGGTACGGAACAGAGGCACGGACATCTTTTGGAAACCTGGAAACAAAAGGCTTAAAATGAACTTATAATTCGTAACGACACTAAAATATTATAAATATTCTCCTATATGGGGTATAAAGCAAAAAATGTTTCTACTTTTGTGCCTTTATATGCAACAAACTTATTTTTTGATGAAAAATAGAATAGTACTGTTTATAGCCGGATGTTGTGCTCTGTTATTGTCGTCTTGTTTGGGTTCGGATGATACGCAATATGAGTGGAGTAAAGATTGTCAGATTCTATCTTTTTCTTTGTCGAATGATTCTATCCCAGGTTTGAAAGATGTCGTTTTCACGATTGATCAGGTGGATGGGAAAATATTTAATATTGATTCAATGCCTTATGGAACAAAGCTGGATGAAAAAGTGATTTGTACGGTTAAGCTGGCTTCTACGGTGTATACTTGTCAGGTCATGCAGGAAGCTATCAGTGATACGTTAAGCTATTGGAACCTGGAAGACTCGTTGGATTTCTCCAAACCAGTTAAGTTCGTGAACACATTGTGGGACGGCAAAACCACAAAAACATACATTGCGCAAGTCAATATTCACCAGGTTGTTCCCGACTCGATGGTCTGGGGTGTTTACAAGGAAGGTATTACGGACGGTGCTGTCAAGGAAGAAAAGGTAGTTGTTTTCGGTGAAGGAAGTGGCGAGTCTTATTATATGTATACGCAGCCTGTAAACGTAAACGAAGGCTACCGGTTGTACCGTTCGGCCGTTACGGATGGAAAGAATTGGACGGAACTGTCTGTATCGGGGCTTCCTGCCGGAGAAGTCCGTTTGTCACAGATTACTGCTTATGAAGATGCGTTTTATGCTGTTACGACGAAAGGTTTCCTTTATAGTTCAGCCGATGGCCAGACTTGGTCGCTAGTCGAAAATGCACCGGTGATAAAAGCTATTTTGGGTGCTATTGATGTGGACGATGATTTTACGGCAGCCGGAAAGCAGCCGTCAGCCCTTAGTGCGGTTATCGACAAGAATGGCACGTTGGTTTACGGGTATATGAATGAAGCGAAGGAATGGAACGAAGGAACTCTTCTGAACGAAGGCTTCCCTTTGACCGGTTTCGGTAATCTTTCTTATAATTCGATGTTCCGTGCCCGCCTGTTAGTGGTTGCCGGAAGAGATAAGGACAATAAACTGACGAATACGGCTTGGGCGACGGATGATGGCAAAGTCTGGGCGAAGTTGACGGATGACGAAACGGCGCCTTTTGATAAACAGGAGGGGGGCGCTGTAGCGGAATATGACGATAAGATATTTATGTTGAGTGGTATCAATGAAGCAGGTAAGGCCTCTTCTGACATTTACCTGTCACGTGACGGCGGCGTAAACTGGAGTCTGTCGGATACATTGGTTGTAATGCCGCAGGAATTCAAGGCAAGAGGGTTCTCTTCTATCTACGTGGATAAGGATAATTATATGTATCTTTTCGGTGGAAAAGAAACCAATAGTTCGAATGTATTAAATCAAATCTGGCGCGGCCGTATTAACCGTCTGGGTTTTTAAGTATAAAGAAAGTTCGTGGAGGACCGTATAATTTTATGAGTGATTCGGCGTTAGAAAAGAAGGTATAGATTATAACAGAAAACGATTATGACTTCAACTTTCTTTCAGCGCATACTCTTATTAGTCCTTTTGGCCGGTTGCATGACCGGTCTTCACGCACAAGAATATAAATATGAGATCGGAGGAATGGCAGGCGGAGCCTTTTATATGGGCGATGTCAACAAGAACGCTTTTTTCAAAGGGTTGAATCCCGCGTTCGGAGCCGTTTTTCGCTATAATCCCAATTTCAGGTGGGCTTTAAAGACCAATCTGATGTGGGGGCAGGTTTCAGGTACGACGGAAGGGCAGCAGAATGTTTTTCCGGACCATGCACAAGGTTCTTTCAGTCGGAGCCTGATCGAACTGGGCGGGCAGATGGAGTTCAACTTCTTTCCGTACAGTGATAAATTTGCGTATTCAAACGCAAGACGTTTCACTCCCTATATTTTTATGGGATTGGGGGTGACGGTAGCGCCGGGTAGCGGGAAGACTTTTGCCGGTCCGAACATTCCGCTCGGTGTAGGTTTGAAATACAAGGTTAAGAACAGGATCAACCTGGGATGCGAGTTCTCGTTCCGTAAGCTATTTGGCGACGGTCTGGACGTGACGGACGACAGCAATGCGTTTCTGGATGATCCCTACCATATGAAAGGTAGTTTTTTGAAGAATAAAGATTGGTATTCTTTTTTGTTGTTTACGGTTACTTGGGATTTCGGTCCGCGGTGCAGGACTTGCAACAATGCGAAGAATATAGATAACATACAGTAGTTATAGATGAAAACACTATGTCGCTGATTGAACAAATAGATAAAAATCGATTGCCGCAGCATGTGGCGATTATTATGGACGGTAACGGACGTTGGGCCAAAGCGAAGGGAAAAGACCGGAGCTATGGACACCAGGAGGGCGTTGTCTCTGTCCGTAAAGTCGTGGAAGCCGCTACAACCGTGGGTTTGAAATATCTGACGATGTACACGTTTTCGACAGAAAACTGGAATCGTCCGGAGGCGGAGGTACAGGCGTTGATGAGCTTGCTGGTCGCAGCCATCCATCGCGAGACTCCCGATCTGATGAAAAATAACGTCCGTCTGATGGCGATCGGCAATCTGGATCGCTTGCCGGCAGATGCATATGCCACTTTGCAGGATTGTATTGCACAGACTTCAGCCAATACGGGTGTTACGCTCATATTGGCTTTAAGTTATTCGGCCCGTTGGGAAATAACCGAAGCCGTGAAACGTCTGGCCAGGGAGGCGGTGGAGAAAAAAATAAACCCTGACGATATAACCGAGGCTGTCGTCTCGGATTATTTGACGACCAAAGGTATTCCCGATCCGGATTTATTGATCCGTACCGGAGGAGAACAACGCGTCAGCAACTTCCTGCTTTGGCAGTTGTCATATGCCGAATTCTTCTTTACCGATGTGTATTGGCCGGATTTTAGAGAAGAAGAGTTGTATGGAGCTATATTGTATTACCAGCAGCGTGAACGGCGCTTCGGTAAGACAAGCGAGCAATTAATCTTATAAACAATAGCTGTTATATGTACAAAAGAATAGTGCTGTTTTTCATGTTTCTGGGATTTGCTTTCGGGGCTTTTGCTCAGGAAACTGACACTACCAAGGTTGAAGAGCCGGCAGAAGTGCCGGTCATTTCCTATTCGTCACCTCCCAAAAAGTATAAAATTGCGGATATCAAGGTGACGGGGATTAAGAATTATGATGATTTCGTGTTAATAGGCTTTTCCGGTTTGTCGGTAGGGGATGAGGTTACTATACCTGAGCCGGGCGGGGCGATTACAGATGCTGTAAAGCGTTTCTGGAAACATGGACTATTCTCGGATGTAAAGATTCTGGCAACTAAAATAGAGGGAGATCAGGTTTGGTTGGAAATCCAATTGAAACAGCGTCCGCGTATTTCGGAAGTCAACTATCATGGTATCAAGAAGGGGGAACGTGAAGATCTGGAAGCCCGTCTGGGGTTGCGTAAAGGATACCAGGTGACTCCTAACCTGATCGATCGTGCGACCACGCTGATCAAGAAGTTCTTCGATGGCAAAGGCTTTAAGAATGTGGATGTCGAAATCTTTCAGAAAGACGATATCGCACATGAAGGTGAAGTGATCGTAGATATCAACATCAACAAGAACGAAAAGACCAAAATCCACAAGATCCATTTCGAAGGAAACAGTGCGTTGACTGATCGCGACTTGAAAAAGGCGATGAAAAAGACGAACGAGAAGTTCAGCCTGTTTAACGACTGGAAGAGCAGTATCTTGGAAGCATTCAGCACGAAGAAATTTACGACTGAAGAATACGAAAACGATAAGAAACACATTATCGAGAAATATAATGAAAAGGGATATCGCGATGCTGTTCTTGTGGAAGACAGTGTTGTGAACTATAACGATAAACGTGTGGATATCTTCCTGAAAGTGGAAGAAGGTGACAAATATTACCTGAAGGATATCAACTTTGTCGGTAATACGAAATATCCGACGGAACAGTTGTTATATATTTTAGGAATGAAACCTGGCGATGTTTACAACCAGAAGAAACTGAATGAACGATTGACGACCGACGAGGATGCCGTTTCCAACTTGTATTATAACAACGGTTACATTTTCTTTGGTGCCGATCCTGTTGAAGTGGATGTCGAAAACGACTCCATCTCTTTGGAAGTACGTATTCAGGAAGGTCCTCAGGCGACTATCAACCGAGTGATTATTAACGGTAACGACCGTCTGTATGAAGATATCGTGCGCCGTGAACTCCGTACGAAGCCGGGTATGTTGTTCAGTCGTGACGACTTGATGCGTTCAACCCGTGAAATCGCACAGATGGGACATTTCGATCCGGAAAACTTGGTTCCGCAACCAATACCCGATCCAGATAACGGAACGGTGGATATCCAATACAACCTTGTGTCCAAGGCAAATGACCAGATCGAGTTCTCTGCCGGTTGGGGACAAACTGGTGTGATCGGTAAGTTGAGTTTGAAGTTTACGAACTTCTCCATGAAGAACCTGCTGAATCCGAGTACATATAAAGGCATTATTCCGCAGGGTGAAGGACAGACGCTGACGTTGAGCGGCCAGACAAATGGACGTTACTATCAGGCATACAGCATATCGTTTATGGATCCGTGGTTCGGAGGCAAACGACCGAATACATTGTCCGTGAGCGCCTACTTCTCCAAACAGACGGATATCAGTAGTAATTATTTGAGCAATAACAGTTATGGTTATAACCCGTATTACGGTTATGGCGGCTATCCATACTATGGCGGCTACGGTGGCTATGGTTATGGCTACGGTTACGGTTATGGCAATTATGGTAACTATGAGCTGGCCTATGACCCGGATAAGTCGATCATGATGTTCGGACTTTCTGCCGGTTATGGTAAGCGCCTGAACTGGCCGGATGATTACTTCCAGTTTATGGCGACTCTGAACTATCAGTTGTATATGATGAAAGACTGGGATTACTTCCTGGTAAATAACGGTAACTGTCATAACATCAACTTGGAATTGAACTTGCAGCGTAACTCTATCGACAATCCGCTGTACACACGTAAAGGCTCTCAGTTCATGTTCTCGGTTGCCGCCACTCCTCCTTGGTCTTTATGGGACGGCAAGGACTATAAGAATATGAGCGATCAAGATGAAGCCAAGTTCCGTATGATCGAATATCATAAATGGAAATTCAAAGCGAAGATATTCTCTCCGCTGGCTCCTCTGACAGTAAAACGTACGCCGGTATTGATGACGCGTGTCGAATACGGATTTCTGGGTTCTTACAACAAGTATAAGAAATCGCCGTTCGAAACCTTCTATATGGGGGGTGACGGTATGAGTGGATACTCAAGTACCTATGCAACCGAAACGATCGGTTTGAGAGGTTACGAGAACGGTAGTATTGCCGGTAACGGTGGTTACAATTCCTATGGTTACGCTTACTCCCGTCTGTCGATGGAGTTGCGCTATCCGTTCCTGTTGGAACCGTCTTCGACGATCTACGGTCTGGTATTCGTGGAAGCGGGTAATGCTTGGAGAGATTTGAAAGATTTCAATCCGTTCCAATTGAAGCGTTCTGCCGGTGTCGGTGTCCGTATCTTCCTCCCGATGATCGGTTTGATGGGTATCGACTGGGCTTACGGTTTCGACCGTCCTGATGGATACGATCAGAGAGGTGGAAGCAACTTCCACTTCATTATCGGTCAGGAATTTTAGAAAATTGAATATTGAATGTTCAATATGAGATAGAAAAGACAACCGGATTTGTTTCCGGTTGTCTTTTTTGCGTTTGGGCATTCTTTGAACCGTACTTGGCAAGTCTGTTAAATTGTTAATTGTATCTTATTAATTTTCAATTTTCAACTTTCAAATTTCAATTCTCTTATCTTTGCAGTCAGAAGGTGTAACTATAAATGACATGTGTATGAAAAAGATTATTGTCTTAAGCTGTCTGTTGTTCCTCTGCTCGTTTGCAGGGCACGCACAAAAGTTTGCATTAATAGATATGGAATATATATTGAAAAATATTCCGGCTTATGAAATGACGAATGAGCAGTTGAGTCAGGTTTCCAAAAAATGGCAGAACGAAGTGGATGCTATCCAGCAGGAAGCGCAGAACATGTACAAGACTTACCAGAGCGATCTTGTATTTCTGTCTGCCGAGATGAAGTCGAAACGTGAAGAAGCGATCGTTCAGAAAGAACAGGAGGCACAGGATTTGAAACGTAAATATTTTGGTCCTGAAGGCGAACTGTTTAAAAAACGTGAAAGCCTGATGAAGCCGATACAGGATGAGATCTACAATGCCGTGAAGGAAATCTCCGAAGACAAAGGTTATCAGATGGTCATGGACCGGGCGTCGTCAATGAATATCATTTTTGCTTCTCCGAAGATCGATATAAGCAATGAAGTCCTGATAAAGTTAGGATATTCAAAATAAATGCTTACATTTGTGCGCTTTAATGAAGCAAATTAAGAATATGATTAATAACAAGTAATATTTTATAGGAAAATGAAGAAACTGATTATTTTTTTGTTGATGATGCTCCCGTTGGGCGTTTTTGCTCAAGAATCTAAGATTGCGATTGTAAATACGCAGGAAGTGATCCAGGCTATGCCGGAATTTGCAACGATGCAGAAACAAATGGCTGATATGGAAGCCAAATATAAAAACGAAATGCAGGTGATGCAGGATGAATACAATAAGAAGTATTCCGATTTTGTTGCACAGCAGGATTCATTGACAGAAAATATCAAAATGAGAAGAATGCAGGAATTGCAGGATATGGAACAGCGTACACAGAACTTCATCCAGATTTCTCAGCAGGATTTCCAGAAGAAGCAGGGTGAGTTGTTCACTCCGATCCAGGACAAACTGAAAAATGCAATCAAGGCAGTCGGCGACGAAAAAGGATATACTTATATTCTGGATCCGCAGATTGTTCTTTATCAGGGTAATACTGCTGTTGACGCAACTCAGTTCGTAAAAGCTAAGTTAGGTATTAACTAATATAATTAGCAAACATAAAATAGCGAAGACAGAAGTCCTCGCTATTATCTTTTAAGGCACGGATTTCACGTATTTACACGGATAAATTTATTTTCTTTCCGCGTTTTCAGTGAAATCCGTGCTTGAATTATATATAAATAAACAACTTCTCTCATGTTTTCATCAGTACCAGGTCCGATTGGTATCTTCGACTCCGGTTACGGGGGGCTTACCATTTTTGATAAGATCAGAGCAGCAATGCCGGGGTATGATTATATTTATTTGGGCGATAATGCCCGTTCTCCCTATGGTACGCGTTCGTTCGAAGTCGTGTATCGTTTTACAAAGCAGGCTGTGGAGACGCTTTTCAATGAGGGATGCCAGCTTGTAATCTTGGCTTGCAATACGGCATCGGCAAAGGCATTGCGTACGATCCAACAGCGGGACTTGCCACAGTGGGACCCGGCTCGTCGGGTGTTGGGCGTAATCCGTCCGACGGTGGAGCTGATGGATAAGATCAGCAAGAGCAAGCATGTCGGTATTTTAGGGACGACCGGCACCATTACTTCCGACTCCTATTCGCTGGAAATAAAAAAGATGTTTCCTCATATGACGGTGACGGGTGAAGCCTGCCCGATGTGGGTTCCGTTGGTTGAGAATAATGAGTTCGATTCACCGGGAGCGGATTATTTCGTGCGGAAGCATTTGGAACATATTTTGGCTGCCGATCCGGAGATCGATACGCTCGTCTTGGGCTGCACGCATTATCCGTTGCTGATCGAAAAGATCAAGGCATTCCTGCCTGAGGGAATTACTTTATTCTCGCAGGGAGAATATGTAGCCGCGAGCCTGACCGACTATCTACGCCGTCATCCCGAAATGGATATCCGTTTGACAAAGCAGGGAAACTGTCGTTTCCTGACCACCGAGTCCGCTGCCAAATTCTCCGATGCCGCCTCTGTTTTCTTGAATCATCCGGTAGAGGTGGAACAGATTCGATTGGTTGAATGAATAATCTGCCAATCGACGCTTGCACTTGTGTGTGGAAGCACGACTGGACTATCTGGTGATAGACTGTCCTTTTCTCTTAAACGATATTTTTTCCGAACGGCGAAAGAGCCAGTGCGGCCATCTTGAAATGCTGTCTGCCGAAAGGAATGCCGATAATCGTGATGCACAGCAGTAACCCGAAAAACAGGTGTGTCAGGCAGATCCAGAAGCCACCGATGAAGATCCAGATCACGTTCATGACCAGGCACAGGCAACCACCTGAATTACCGTTGTCCGTCACCCGGCTGCCGAAGGGCCAAAGGGCCAGCATTCCTAATTTCAATGTCTGCAACCCGAAAGGGATACCGATTATCGTAATCATCAGCAGCAAGCTGGATATCAGATATTCCACAGCGGTAAGCAACCCGCCGCAGATAAGCCAAATGATATTACCCAAAAATTTCATAGCATCAATATTATAAATTATTTTTTACTCTCATGCTGTCCAATTCTGCCAACACCGTCTGCTTCACGATGGCAAAGCTGTCGCGCAGTTCCGGTTTGACCGGCAGCGAAGGCGGAGCTTCCATCTGTAACGGGTTGATCGGCTGTCCGTTCTTATATACCCGGAAATCGAGGTGAGGCCCTGTCGAAAGCCCTGTCGAGCCAACGTAGCCGATAACCTGTCCCTGCTCGACATGGCTGCCGACTTGTATGCCTTTGGCATATTTGCTCAGGTGCATATAGGAAGTCGTATATACGGAGTTATGTTTTACTTTCAACGTATGGCCTCCTCCGCCCATATAGCCTTTGGCGATGACGGTCCCCGCTCCGATACTCTTGACTTCCGTTCCGACGGGAGCCGCATAGTCTACTCCATGATGTGCCCGATAGCGTTTCAGGATCGGATGGAAGCGGGCGTTCGTGAAACGCGATGTGATGCGGAAGAAATCCAACGGAGCCTTCAGGAAAGCCTTCCTGAGGCTATTCCCTTCAAGATCGAAATATTCGAAAACGCTATCTTGGGTGAATGGTATGGCTGTAAAATCTTTTCCTTGATGCGTGAAGACGGCTCCCTCGATGGAGGTGATATTCAGGGCTGTCGTGTCGTCTATATAGGCAACGTCGTACAACACCCGGAATGAGTCTCCTTCTTTTACATCGAAAAAGTCGATCTGCCAGGCATATACATCCGAAATCTTGATCGCCAGTAACGGGTCCGCTCCACTTGCCTTGATCACGTTCCAAAGGGAAGAATTGATTGTCCCTTCTGTGTAATGGCGTTTGATGGTAATAGGCTTGTTGAATTCGTATGCCAGGATCGAATCGCCTGTCAGGTCGATGACGGCATAATCGACAAGTGATTTGGCAAAGGCGATATAACGTATATCGGCAACGCTGTCCTGAGTTGTAAATGTATAATAGTTCATACCCGCACGGAGTTTGGTCGGGTTCAGAACATGGATGGAGGCTTTCGTAATGCTGTCTGCTTTCAAGGCGGAGAAACCGAGGGCTGAAAAGATTGCGGCGGGATTATCGCCGTTTCTCATCTTGTACTCCGTCACGTCCAACGAGTCGATGCAGATGCCATATTGATATACGTGTTGCAGGCTGTCCAGCCATTCGCTGTCGACTCCTTCTTCTTCGGGTTGTTGTTTCGTATGTGTGCAGGAAAAGCAGGTAAGCAGTCCTGCGAGTAACAAATATAGGACGATGCTCTTATTCATTCTCCGGCTTCTTTTTTCATCTCTGTTAGTTCTTCTACCTGTTTTTGTGACAATTGAAGTGCCTTTTCCAGGTCTTCCACTTTAAATCCTTTTCTATTCATAAGGCAAACGAGGTTGCGTCCGTGATGTATGCTGCTGTCGTTCAATAAATCTTTTGTGTCCATATCATACTATTTTATACGTTGCAACAAATATACAAAATTAATCTGTAAGCCTTATTAATTGACCAACTCCTTTGTCGGTGGTCCGGATATTGGCGAAGCATAAATGTTGATACCGGTAAATCATCATTCGGATTATTATTCTACAAACTTATTATTGATTGTGAAAACAACTGTCATACTATCATACTTTGCTTTTGGCAGTATGAATATCAATACTTATGTGGAATGATAGTAGGCATGATGGATGTTTTTTCAACTATCATACCATCATGAAAACAATAACTTTTTCACATGTAACATATAGCATATTTTCAGCAATATAGTTACATTTTTTTGTCGAGACCCGGGTGTCAGACATCCACAGACCCGGATCTCAAGACCGCTCAGATGGAGGTGTAAACGGCCCTGATACGGGCATTTTGAGGAAAAAATCTAACGTCTTTCTTACAAAAAAGTAACGTGTTCCGGCAAAAAAGGCTTATGCTTTCCTGAAAACATTCCGTTTTTAACACTTTTGGAGTGTATCTGTTTCGGGTAAAACGGCTAAAATGATGGTTAAACTGCTGATTTATGATAGTTGCATGATAGTTAAAAAGGAAACTGTCATGCCTATATGTTATGATGTTCAAGTTATATACAAGAAACATGATAGTATGATAGTTGTTTTTTTTAATTCATTATAGTACTGATAAGTTTGAACCGTAAATGCAGATTTACCGGTGAACTAACGGGTAAGGCTGAACCTCGTGCCGCAAGCTCTCTTTTGCCGTCTGCTTTAGCTGATGAATAGATGATTGTTCCCGGCTTTGCCGGTTCCTCTGTGGTTTTTTAACCCCTTTAAATACAATACAAGCTGTGAATGGGGTGTAAGAATGGTTAATGAATATTAAATAATGAGCTTGTCGGGAACTTTTTGCAATGATTCGGCGTCTTATATTTACGAGTGATTATTATAAATGAAAAAGTAAAAAATGAAAAAAGCTATTTTGACACTTTTGATGATTCCTGCTTTTGTCGGGATGTTGTTTTCTTGCTCTGAAGTCAAAACGGATGCAAAGAAGTTGGAAGGTAAATGGAATATTGTGGAAGTAAAAGGAGAAAAAATACTGAAAGAAGGTTTGCCCAATATGGAGTTTGATATGAAAGATAATAAAGTTCACGGTAATGCCGGATGTAATATCTTTAATTCGACTGTCGTGCTGGACGACCAGGATATTTCTTCCATCACGATCAACCCCGCAGCCACTACCATGATGGCTTGTCCGGATATGGAGATCGAAGATGCGATCTTGAAAGCTATGGGAAACGTGAAAGGTGTGAAGGCCGGCCAGTCCGAAAATGAAATGTTGCTGGTCGATGCTGACGGTAACGTGTTGATGGTTTTGTCAAAAAACTAATTGGATAGAAATGAAGAAGTACATGTATCTTTGTCTTGCGGCGTTGAGTATCGGTATCTTTGCTTCTTGTAAGGCGAAAAAAGGTGTGGAAGCGACTTTCTCCGACCTGGATGGTAGTTGGAATATTGTCGAATTGAACGGCAAGGTGTTGAATCCTGCCGAGACGAATCAAGTCATCGAGTTCGACGTGGCTCGCCATTCCCTTTCCGGAAGAGCTGGATGCAATCGGATGATGGGGCAGATCGAATACAGCGATTCCCGCAAGAATATCATTAAATTCCCGCAGGTTGCGACAACGCGTATGGCTTGTCCGGATATGAGTGGTGAGCGTGAATTGTTGCAGGCTTTGGATAAAGTCGTTCGCTTTGATGCAGTAGGTGAGGTGAAACCGGTCAATAAAATCGCTTTATATGGCACGGACAATACCAAATTGATGGTAATTGAAAAGAAGTGACTTTCATTGTGAAATGTTTGGAAGGCGGTTCCGGTTGTGACGGGCCGCCTTTTTTATTTCGGCCTGCAAGGGATGATCAGGGTGAAGCGGCTGCCTTTTCCTTCCTGGGAAGAAAGGGTGATTCGCCCCTCCAGGCGCTCGGCGATGGTTTGACAGATCGATAGGCCCAGTCCGGTACCTTGTGCAAATTCGTCCACCTTGAAGAAACGTTCGAACACTTTCTTCTGGGCCTCTTCCGACATGCCTTTTCCTGTATCTTCGACAAAGACATGAACTTCTTTCTCCTCCTTCTTATAGACAGCTCCTAACAGGATGTGCCCTTTAGTGGTGAACTTGACGGCATTGTTGATGAAATTCGTAATCACTTGCGTGAACCGGAAACGGTCTACATGAATGATAAGTTCCGTTTCTTGGAATTCTTTCAGGAAACGGATATTCGACGGCATAAGCAGGTGATGTGTCTGGTAGATCTCTTCTAACAGTTCGTTTAGAGAGCAATCGTCGAAAGCGAAAGACATCCGTCCCGACTCAATGCGCGAGAGTTCCAGGATATCATTAATCAGTTTCAGCAGCAGATTACTGTTTTTGTTGATCGTATTGCGGAAAAGGTCTTTTTCTTCATCGGTCAATTCCTTTTCGTCTTGTAATAGGTTGGTGAAACCGACTATCGCATTTAACGGTGTGCGTATCTCATGGCTCATGTTGGCGAGGAATGCCGATTTCATCTTATTGGCTTCTTCGGCTCGCTCTTTCTCTTCGATCAACCGGAGTTGCACCTGCCTTTTCCGTTCGCTTTCGCGGTAGTACATGTAAATGAGGTGAAGGATGATATAGACGATTGCTATGACGAGCAGGATTCCGCCTGCAATAATATAGTTTAGGTAACGGACTTCCAGTGGCATGTTATAGATGATGCTTCCCTGTGGCAGATCGCTCAACCGTATGTTGAAACGTTGCATCTCTTTCCAGTCGAAAGCAAATGTTTTGGGGCTTTCTACGATAGGAATGTCATTTGGAGAAGTGCCTTTCAGGATGCGGGCAGCTGTTTGGGCAACACAATCAGCCTGGATTTGCAAGGTAGTGAAATAGCCACCGGTGATCCCTCTGTTGTCGTTGAACCCGTTGTTAATGACTGTGAAGTTCGGCACATTGGCCAGGCGTCCGACGGTCAGGACATTGAAGTCGAGAATGATTTGTATGCAGGCGGTGTAAGGCTTGTCTTCAAATACCCAAAGAAGCTGGCGGGCGGTCAGGTTGGCTGTTGAGGTCGTATATAAGGCAGAAGCGCCTTCTTTGCCGGGCTGGATTTCCGTGGAAGTAGTTTGGGGCCTTGTTTGATACAATCCTTCGTAAACAGCTATTCCATGTCCCTGGATATTGTCCATCAACGTTTCGAACGCTTTTCTGCCGATGAATTCTTTCGTTTTGAAGATCAGTATTTTTGATCTTCCGTATAGTTTTTCGATCAGTTGTATGTTTTTCAGATATTCAGGCTTGTCCCAATAACCCGTGAAGTTGGGATGCTGTTCCAATAGTTCCCAGTTGGGAAAGTTGACACCTGAAAAGACAACCGGAATCGTCTTGCCGAGCGGATGGTTGCAGGCCATTAAAGTATAGGTAGCCTGATCGTCATTGGAAATGATGATGTCCGGTTTGAAACTTAAAGTGTCGAGAAAGGAGTACATCCGGGCTTCTTCGTCTGTGGCATTATAGCGTTCGCAGTCCAGGTAGAATGTGTGGATGGAAGAGTATATCTGCTTTTCCTCCAGTTCCTCGTGCAGCAGCTTGTCGAACTTGGAGTAGGCACTCAGGCTTTGATTGTATGACTGTATGACAAGGACATTAAACAGTTCCTTCCCTTTTTTATCGGAGGAACCCTTTGCTTCACGCGGAAAACAAAGGGCCAATATCAATATCGCTATGTATATATGTATTTTCAAGGAAGAAGCACTTATCAATTGTACCCGTATGTTTTAAAAAACCGTTCAAAGTTAACGATAATCGGGATATAACAAGTACTTCTTTCTGATTTTCTTATATTTATTTAATGCCGGTTGCCAACTTGCGCGTATTTCGTTCTCCTTTAAGCCGCGGACAATCTGGAAACGTAATTCTTTTGTCCCGGCAAGCAGGTCGAACCATTGTGGGCGGGTGAAGAAAAAAGCTTGGTCGTTGCCTGCTTTATTATAGAAATCAAGGAGGAATTTCAGCGTCAATCCCCCGGTAAAGGGATATTCTCTCAAGTCCGTGCCGTAGCATTCCTTGTCCTTATGCAACGGTTTCGTGTCGAAACCTGGCAAGGAGGTGGGCGTAAAGGTGAAATCTCCGTATCTGGCATCGGGTGCTCCCAATATCTGGAATGGATAATAGGTCCCGCGACCGACACTGATATTGGTCCCTTCGAAGAAACAGAGTGAAGGGTAGAGACGGATCGACTGGTCGTTCGGCAGGTTGGGAGAGGGCTTTACCGGTAACCAGTACGGATCTCCGTGACGCCAGTTTTCCATCTTGACGATATGCAGTTTACAGGTGTCGGGTGTACTTTTCAGCCAACCTTCCTTGTTGATCATCCAAGCCAGTTCGCCAACCGTCAGACCGTGCAGTATGGGTAATGGGTCAACGCCGACAAAGGATTCGAATCCTTTCTGGCGGACAGGACCGTCAACGAAGTCGTTCGGGTTAGGGCGATCCAGGACGATAAATTCGACATCGTTTTCGGCACAGGCTTCCATCACATAATGCATGGTGCTGATGTAAGTATAAAAGCGGACTCCGACATCCTGAATGTCGAACACGACCACGTCCAAGCCGGCCAACTGCTCGGCTGTCGGCTTCTTGTTCTTTCCGTATAGGGATATGATGGGGACTCCTGTTTTTACGTCACGGCTGTCTTTGATCTCGGCTCCCGCATCGGCCGTCCCGCGGAAACCGTGTTCAGGGGCGAACACTTTCTTTATGTTGATACCCTCTTCCAACAAGGCGTCCAGCAAATGCTTCTGCTGCTTTTCGAGGATGGAGGTTTGGTTCACTACTAATCCGACCTGTTTGTCTTTCAACAGACGGGTAACGACGTCCATACGTTCGGCTCCCAATTTTAGAGGGGCTTTCTGTGGAGTGACGGCCTGGATTTCAGACATTAAGAACAGGCTTAACAGCCAGAAGGCATACCTGATAACTGTTCTCATAGACTCATTCCTTACTATTTGTTTCTGCAAAAGTAACGATTCTTTTTGTTTATTGCGTATCTTTGTCTCTCAATAAAGCGATTGATTGTTATGAACCCTTTAGATATTATTGCCAAATATTATCCGGTAGGTTCGGAGGCGTACCGGATTTTGGTTATTCATAGTAGAAGTGTGGCAGATAAAGCTTTGGCTATAGCCCGGATGCATCCGGAGATGAATCTTGACCTTACCTTTGTAGAAGAGGCAGCTATGCTGCACGATATCGGTATTTTCCGTTGTAATGCTCCCGATATCGATTGCCATGGAGATGCGGAATATATTTGCCACGGTTATCTGGGGGCCGAATTGATGCGGGCGGAAGGTTATCCCCGCCATGCCCGCGTGTGCGAACGGCATACGGGAACAGGTATTACGCTGGCAATGATTGAAGAACGAGGTTTGCCTCTTCCGCACCGGGACTTTATGCCGGAAACCTTGGAAGAACAACTGATTTGCTACGCCGACAAGTTTTACAGCAAAACGAAACTGGACAAAGAAAAATCTGTCGAAAAGGTAAAACAGGGCCTTTCGAAGTATGGAAACGAAACTGTCGAACGGTTTGATAACTGGTGTAAACTCTTTTTAGGGGAATAAAAAGGGATTGGCTCGCTAAATTGTTATACATTTGCCCGCTGTAACACACTGCAAATAACGACGGAATGTTTTTGAAATACAAATGCCTGATTATTTTGTTGCTTTTCCTCACTGGAAACATGATGACTGAGGCGCAGGAACTTATAGCCCCGACCGATACCGTGATGGCCGTTGTGGGCGATACGGTCGTATCTGCCGGACAGGATAGTGTGCTTGCGTTAGACAGTGTACCGAAGAAGCAGACAGGGCTGGACGCTCCGGTTTCCTACCAGGCGAAAGACTCCATCATCATGACGGGAGCGAACTGGGCTTATCTGTTTGGGGAAAGCGATGTGAAATATCAACAAATCGAACTTCAGTCCGAGAAAATCGAGATGAATATGGACAGTAGCCTGGTGTATGCCACTTTCGGCCTCGACTCGATCGGGGAGGAATTCGGCTATCCTCTTTTCAAAGATGGCGACCAACAGTATGAATCCAAGACGATGCGCTATAATTTCGGTACGAAAAAAGGATATATCACAGATGTGATCACGCAACAAGGCGAAGGTTATGTGACGGCCGGACGTACCAAAAAGATGGACAACGATGTCCTGAATATGAAGGGGGGACGGTATACGACTTGCGACGAGCATGATCACCCCCATTTCTATATCCAGATGACGAAGGCGAAAGTCCGCCCGAAGAAAAATATCGTGACGGGTCCCGTCTATCTGGTGTTTGAGGACGTCCCGCTTTATCCGATCGGTCTGCCTTTCTGTTTCTTCCCGTTTTCGAGTTCTTATTCTTCGGGCATTATCATGCCCACTTTCGGGGATGAAAGTTCGCGTGGTTTCTATCTGCGCGACGGCGGGTATTATTTTGCGTTGAGCGATTATATGGACCTGGCCTTGACCGGTGAAATCTATACGAAAGGTTCCTGGGGACTGTCGGCTCGTTCTTCTTATCGGAAACGGTATAAGTTTTCGGGCAGTTTCAATGCCTCCTATCTGGTTACCCGTTTGGGCGACAAGGGGCTTCCCGATTATAGCTTGTCTAAGGACTTCAAGCTGAATTGGACACACTCGCAGGACCCGAAGGCAAATCCGTACCGGACTTTCTCGGCGAGTGTGAACTTTGCGACCAGCAGTTATGACCGTAATAACCTGAACAGCTTCTATCCTGGCTCGCAAGGGTTTGCGGATGCGAACCAGAATACCAAAGGGTCCAGTATCAGTATAACACAGCGTTTCCCGAATAATCCGTTCAGTATTTCGGCTACCATGAATGTGAACCAGCGTTCGAAAGACTCGACGATCTCGCTGACATTGCCTGATATTACAATTACGATGAGCCGTATCTTCCCGTTCAAACGGAAGAATGCGGTCGGCAAAGAACGTTGGTATGAGAAGATTTCCATGAGTTACAACGGTTACCTGCGTAATAGTATCGATACGAAAGAAGACAAATTGTTCAAGTCGAGCTTGGTGAAGGATTGGCGGAATGCCATGCAGCACCAGATTCCGGTGAGTGCTACTTTCTCTTTGTTCAAGTATTTGAATATCTCGCCGTCGTTCAATTATACCGAACGTTGGTACACCAATAAGGTGGAAAAAGCATACGACATGCAGAAGAAGCAGGTGGTTGCGCGTGATACGACTTATGGTTTCTACCGCGTATTTGATTACAGCACATCCGTTTCAGCTTCCACCACGCTATATGGTTTCTATAAACCGTTGCCGTTTTTGGGTGACAAGATCAAGATGATTCGTCATCGTTTCGAACCTTCGGTAACGTTGAGTTATACGCCTGATTTTGGAGCTTCCAAATATGGTTTCTGGAAAGATCTTATGTATGAAGATCAATATGGACAGACGCAGCAGATCTCTTATTCGCCGTTTGAAGGCGGTATGTTTGGGACGGCCCCTAACGGGAAGTCGGGGAGCGTGAGTTTTCAGTTAGATAACAATCTCGAAATGAAGATCAAGTCGGATCGCGATTCGACAGGAGAGCGTAAGATCAGTCTGATCGATAAGTTGTCGTTGGGGATGAGTTATAATATGGCGGCCGATTCGTTCAAGTGGAGTGACTTGAGTGTAGGCTTGCGTCTCAAGTTTTCGAAGAGCTATACATTGAACCTGAACGGTACGTTCGATACCTATACCTATGGCTACGATGAAGCGACGAAGACCGTTCGCCGGTTGGATATTCCGCGTTGGCAGGCCGGTAAAGGATTAGGCCGTTTGCGCCAGACCGGTACGAGTTTCTCTTATACCTTTAATAATGATACGTTCGGCAAATTGTTCGGCAAGAAAGATAATAACGACGATTCCAACAACCCTCCGACAGACCCCAATGCATCGAACGATCCGGAATTCGAACAAATCTCTTCGGGGGAAGAGGGGGACCAGCAGGGTAAAATGGAAGGAGGCCGATTGCGTGGTGCCAAGAAAGATACGGGTGAGTTCGATTCGTATGGCTATATGGTCAATAAAGTGCCCTGGAGCCTTTCGTTCAGCTATAGCATGCAATTGCGTTATGGAGACTTTGACCCGAGCAAGCTCGAATATAAGTACAAGCTTACACATGCATTGAGCTTTAACGGTAATATCCAGCCGACGAAGAACTGGCGTTTTAACTTTAATGCCACCTATGACTTCGATACGCATAAGATATCCTATATGACTTGCAATATCACTCGCGACCTGCATTGCTGGCAGATGACTGCCAGTTTTGTGCCGGTGGGACCTTATAAGTCCTATACCTTCAATATTGCAGTAAGTTCGTCTTTGCTGAAAGACCTGAAATGGCGCCAGAGCAGCAACTATCGTGACGGGCAGAAATGGGAGTAATTCCAATTGTCAATTGATAATTACCAATCTATTGGTGTCTGTCCGGTTGCGATCAGATAATCATTTGCTTTGCTGAAATGCTTGTTCCCGAAGAATCCGCGGTAAGCGGAGAGGGGAGACGGATGAGCCGATTTCAATATCAGGTTGCGGGAGGCGTCGATGAAAGCGCCTTTCCGTTGTGCATACGACCCCCACAGGATGTAAACGATATGGCTTCGCTCTTCTGTCAGGCGGTGGATTACGGCATCCGTGAATTCTTCCCAACCTTTATTCTGGTGTGAGCCGGCTTGGTGTGCACGAACCGTCAGGGTTGCATTGAGAAGCAGGACGCCCTGGTCCGCCCAACGGAGCAGATTGCCGGTTTGCGGTATGGGTTTGCCTAAATCGCTTTCGATTTCTTTGAAGATGTTGACGAGCGACGGGGGAAAGGGTGTCCCGTCTTGGACGGAGAAACAAAGTCCGTGTGCCTGTCCGGGTTCATGATAGGGGTCTTGTCCGAGAATGACTACTTTGACTTTGTCGAATGGACAGTGTTCGAACGCACTGAAGATACAGGGACCAGGAGGATAGATGGTTCTTTGGCGGTATTCTTCTTTAACAAAGGTGATCAACTGGCTGAAATAAGCCTTCTCAAACTCAGAACTTAATCGTTCTTTCCAGCTCTGTTCTATCTTGACGTCCATAACGGTAATTGAAAATTGAAAATTAGAAATTGGAAATTCTCTTTATTACGCGAATATCAGAAATAATTATCAATAATCCATCCTTAATTTTCAATTTTCAATTTTTAATTATCAATTAGATCAAGTACATACCGGCAGCACGGGCTTCACGACGCATTTCTTCCGGCCATATACTTGCTTGAATTTCACCGATATGGGCTTTGCGGAGGTAAAACATACACAAGCGACTTTGTCCGATACCTCCCCCGATACTTAGAGGCAGTTCGTTGTTTAGCAAGCGTTTGTGGAAATATAGTTCTTTTTTTTCTTCCGCGTTGCAAATCTCCAACTGGCGGAGCAAGGCTTCCTTATCCACACGAATACCCATGGAGGACAGTTCGAGCGAACGGTTCAGTACTTCGTCCCAGACGAGCAGGTCGCCGTTTAATCCGACTTGTCCGTTTTCTGCAATTGTCGACCAGTCGTCATAGTCCGGAGCGCGTCCGTCATGTTTCTCTCCGTTGCTTAACTTACAACCGATACCGATAATGAAAACGGCTCCGTATTCTTTCGTAATCGCATCTTCCCGTTCTTTCGGCGTGAAGGTCGGATATTTTTGCAATAAATCTTCGGAGTGTATGAAATGGATTTGCTGGGGCAATGTAGGACGGATTTCGGGAAACATCTCATAGACCAGATATTCGGTACGTACCATGGCTGCGTAGATGCGACGTACGATTTCTTTCAGAAAATCTACATTCCGTTCTTCGGCTCCCATGACGCGTTCCCAGTCCCATTGGTCGACATATAAAGAATGTAGGTTTCCCAACTCTTCGTCAGAGCGGATAGCGTTCATGTCGGTATAGATACCGTAGCCTTTTTCGATTTGATAATCAGCAAGAGTAAGTCGTTTCCATTTGGCAAGCGAATGGACGATTTCAGCTTTGGCATCGTCCAAATCCTTGATCGGAAACGTGACCGCACGTTCCGTTCCGTTCAGGTCGTCATTGATACCCATCCCTTTTAAAACGAACAACGGAGCAGTGACGCGCCGCAACCGTAATTCGGAAGACAGGTTTTGCTGGAAAAAGTCTTTGATCTTTTTGATACCCATCTCGGTCTGCGATAAGTTCAATAAAGCCTTATATCCTGCTGGTTTAATTAAGTAACTCATATACTTGTTGTGCTTTATGTTTGTGAATAATGTGTGGCAAAGATACTAATTAATGGCAAAATAGCAATTATGTGCCTTTTTTTATTTGCAAAATGGAAGTGATTATCGTTAGGATGCTTGCAAAATATCAAAAGTAATCTTTTTTTGTCCGTTCATTTGTTTTCCTGCAAGATTATATATACTTTTGCGCTGTCTTTGGCTGGGTAGCTTAGCTGAATAGAGCGTCAGATTCCGGTTCTGAAGGTCGTGGGTTTGAATCCCACCCTGGTCACAAAAGGATTTCCAAGTGTTGGAAGTCCTTTTTTTTATGGGGTTACGCGTAAACTTTTCTTTTTTATTTATGTTTTATAAATGAATAACTAATTTAAGAAAGAACAAAGATTATGTCAGTGGTTTATAAATTTCTTTTTCCTGCCAAGCCGGTAGGAAATGCTTTTTCTCTTTTTTTGTTGGCGTTGCGTATCCTTTTCGGAGTATTGCTGCTTTCGCATGGTATCCAGAAATGGACGAATTTTAGTGCTATGTCGGAATCTTTCCCGGATCCATTGGGTGTAGGAAGTACGTTGTCGTTGGGGCTGGCTGTTTTCGCTGAGGTATTTTGCTCCGTAGGCTTTATATTCGGTGCGTTTTATCGTCTGGCTATGATCCCGATGGTCTTTACAATGGGAATGGCTTTTTTTGTGATACACGGGAATGATCCGTTTGCCGTGAAGGAACTGGCCTTTATTTATCTGGTGGTATTTGTGCTGATGTACATAACGGGACCGGGTAAATTTTCTATCGATCATGTCATATCTTCTGCATTATATAAAAAGAAACGGTGAGGTTCTATAGGGGAAGCCGTTAGGTGTATACGAAAGGAAACAAAAAGGCGGGAATTATTATTCCTGCCTTTTTTGTTGTGTTAGCCTTCTTTTAAAGAATAGTGGGAGAATAAGGTGTTTCTTTGTGTTGGTTGGGAAATAAAAAAAGCAATCATGTAATCATGATTGCTCTTAAAAAAAGTGGGCGTTGACGGATTCGAACCGCCGACCCTCTGCTTGTAAGGCAGATGCTCTGAACCAGCTGAGCTAAACGCCCTTTCATTTGTTCATTAAGTTTGATATGCTCTATCTCTCTAAAGCGCTGCAAAGATACGGCTTTTTTTATTACCTCCAAATATTTTTGCGAAAAAGTAGAAAAAAACTTCATCTCCGCCTATATGTATTAAGATTTATAGTAACTTTGCAACTCCATATTAATAATGTATATGATATTTTCGACACTGACAGCAATTTCGCCTGTAGACGGGCGATATAGAAATAAAGCCGAGAACCTGGCGGCTTACTTTTCAGAGTATGCGCTCATTAAATACAGAGTGCAGGTTGAGATCGAGTATTTTATTACTCTGTCTGAATTCTTACCGCAGCTTCGTGCGTTGGCGACTGGGGAGAATAAAGAGGCTTTGCGGAAAATTTACCGCGAGTTTTCGGTTGAGGACGCTACCCGTATTAAAGAGATCGAGAGTGTGACAAATCATGATGTAAAGGCTGTTGAATATTTTATAAAAGAGAAATTCGATTTGTTGTCTTTGCAGGAATATAAGGAATTTATCCATTTCGGATTGACTTCCCAGGATATTAACAATACATCCGTTCCATTGTCTATCAAGGATGCACTGAACGAAGTGTATTTTCCCGGTTTGCAAGAAGTGATCGACATGTTGAAGAAATATGCCGAAGACTGGGCGGATGTTCCCATGTTGGCCAAGACACATGGGCAGCCGGCTTCTCCTACCCGTTTAGGAAAAGAAGTGATGGTGTTTGTTTACCGTTTGGAACAACAGGTGAAGCTGTTGAAAGTGACTCCTGTTTCTGCTAAGTTCGGTGGAGCAACCGGTAATTTCAATGCGCATCATGTGGCTTTTCCGGAATATGACTGGAAAGCTTTCGGGAATAAGTTTGTGAATGAAGTGTTGGGGCTGAGCCGTGAGGAATGGACGACACAGATTTCCAACTATGACAACATGGCTGCTATTTTTGACGGGATGAAACGTATCGATACGATTTTGATCGATTTGTGCCGTGATTTCTGGCAGTATGTTTCTATGGAGTATTTTAAACAGAAGATCAAAGCCGGTGAGGTCGGTTCTTCTGCTATGCCGCACAAGGTGAATCCGATCGATTTCGAAAATGCGGAAGGTAATTTGGGTATGGCAAATGCTATCCTGACGCACCTGGCAACCAAGTTGCCGATTTCACGTTTGCAGCGCGACCTGACAGACTCTACAGTCCTTCGTAATGTCGGTGTGCCGATGGCTCATGTCGAAATCGCATTCAAAAGTTTAACAAAAGGGCTGGGTAAGTTGTTATTAAACGAGAAAGCATTGTACCGGGATTTGGATAACTGCTGGGCTGTAGTGGCCGAAGGAATTCAGACTATCCTTCGTCGTGAAGGGTATCCGAAACCTTATGAAGCATTAAAAGCCTTGACTCGTACAAATGAAGGTATCACAGCCGAGTCGATCAGTAATTTTATTGATACGTTGCAGGTTAGCGATGCTGTTAAAGCTGAATTAAAGGCGATAACGCCGCATAATTATACAGGTATTTAGTGAGAAACAATGGGTAGCCGTGAGGTTACCAAGTAGTTAATTATCATTTAATTTACATCAAATGAGCACAGAAGAAAGAGATGAATCTCAACCGCGTCCAAGAAAGGTGATACCAAGTATCAGACGGGAAAACACAGACCAGGATTCTGAAAGAAGACCTTACAATCAAGGTTATAACAGACCTGAGGGAAACAACTATGAACGGAGACCATATAACCGCGGAGGTTATAATTCTTATGGGGACAACCGCTCTTATGGAGACAGACCGAGTCGCCCGCGTACGTATGATAACCGTGATGGCGGTTACAACAAACCGTATAACCGCGATAATGGTGGAAACCGTAGCTATGGCAACTCTAATCGTGAAGGCGGCTATAACAGCAGACCTTCTTATGGTAGCAATCGCCCTTACGGTAACAACGATCGCCCTTCTTACGGCAATGACCGTTCTTATGGGAACGATCGTCCGTACAATCGTCCGTCTCGCCCGAACTATGAAGACAGAGGAAAGGCTTATTCGGCTACTCCGTCCGGCGAAGGTGTTTCGGGTGATGGTGTAAAGAAAAGAAGACCGCGTGTAGGTGATACCCGTGTAAGTTCGTCTTACGATAATCGTGATAATCGTGGTGGCAGACCTTCATACGGTAATAACAACAACCGTTATGGAAATGGCGGCGGACGTGGCGGCTACAATAACAACAGACGTCCGAACAACAATCGCCGTACCGGTGATTACAATCCGAATGCCAAGTATAACTTCCAGAAGCAGTTGAAGTATAAGGAAGTGCTGGCAGATCCTAACGAACCGATCCGCTTGAATAAGTTCTTGTCCAATGCAGGTGTTTGTTCTCGTCGCGAGGCGGATGAATTTATCCAGGAAGGAGTTGTTCAGGTAAATGGTCAGGTTGTAACTGAATTGGGAACGAAGATTACGCGTCAGGACACGGTGTTGTTCAAAGACCAGCCGGTTCAGATCGAGAGTAAAGTGTATATCGTCCTGAATAAGCCGAAGAACTGTGTGACAACTTCGGATGATCCTCAGGAACGTCTGACTGTCATGGATTTGGTAAAGAACGCTTGCCAGGAACGAATTTATCCGGTGGGACGTCTGGACCGTAATACGACAGGTGTACTGTTGCTGACGAACGATGGCGATCTGGCTTCCAAGCTGACGCATCCTTCTTTCAAGAAGAAGAAAATCTACCATGTATGGTTGGATAAGAACGTATCTATCGAAGATATGGAAAAGATCGCTAACGGATTAGAGCTTGAAGACGGAGAAATCCATGCTGATGCCATCAGTTATGCAAGCGAAGATGATAAGAGCCAGGTCGGTATCGAAATTCACTCAGGGCGTAACCGTATCGTCCGTCGTATTTTCGAATCACTGGGCTATCACGTGGTTAAACTGGATCGTGTATATTTTGCCGGTCTTACAAAAAAGAACCTTGGACGTGGAAAGTGGCGTTATCTGAACGAACGTGAAGTGAACGCGCTCCGCATGGGGGCTTTCGAATAATATAGAGTTTAGCCGGTTGGAAAAGCCGGCTAACTTGTTTTGATTACCTAAGAATAAAAATATAAACATGGAAGCAATTAAAAGAACAAAAATTGTAGACGTACTGAAAAGCGAAGCTTTCGGTACGACCGTTAACGTGAAAGGATGGGTCCGTACCCGCCGTGGTAGTAAACAGGTTAGTTTCATAGCCTTGAATGACGGTTCTACAATAAATAATGTTCAGATCGTTGTAGACGTGGACAAGCTGGGCGAAGAATTTCTGAAGCCGATAACAACAGGTGCGAGTATCAGTGTAAACGGTACGTTGGTGCAGTCGCAGGGAAAAGGCCAGAATGTGGAGATCCAGGCTACTGAAATAGAAATTTACGGTTCTGCCGATCCGAATACTTATCCTTTGCAGAAAAAAGGCCATTCGATGGAGTTCCTGCGTGAGATCGCTCATCTCCGTCCACGTACGAATACATTCGGTGCGGTATTCCGTATTCGTCATAACATGGCTTATGCCATTCATAAATTTTTCCATGACAGAGGGTTCTTCTATTTCCATACACCGCTGATCACAGCTTCCGACTGTGAAGGTGCGGGTCAGATGTTCCAGGTGACGACCATGAACCTCTATGATCTGAAGAAGGATGAAAACGGATCTATCGTTTATGATAACGATTTCTTCGGTAAACAGGCGAGCCTGACCGTTTCCGGACAGTTGGAAGGTGAATTGGCGGCTACGGCTTTGGGACAGATTTATACATTCGGTCCGACTTTCCGTGCGGAAAACTCCAATACGCCGCGCCACTTGGCCGAGTTCTGGATGATCGAGCCGGAAGTGGCTTTCAATGATATCCTGGACAATATGCAGTTGGCGGAAGAGTTCATCAAGTATTGTGTACAATGGGCTTTGGACAACTGTATGGATGATATCAAATTCTTGAACGATATGTTCGATAAGGGTTTGATCGAACGTTTGCAGGGAGTGTTGAAAGACGATTTCGTCCGTTTGTCTTATACGGAAGGAATCAAGATTCTGGAAGAGGCCGCTGCTAAAGGCCACACGTTCGAGTTCCCGGTATATTGGGGTGTCGACCTGGCTTCTGAGCATGAACGTTTCCTGGTTGAAGAGCATTTCAAACGTCCGGTAATCCTGACTGACTATCCGAAAGAGATCAAAGCTTTCTATATGAAGCAGAATGAGGACGGCAAGACGGTTCGTGCGATGGATGTGTTGTTCCCGAAAATCGGTGAAATTATCGGTGGTTCCGAGCGTGAAGCCGATTATGACAAACTGTTGAACCGCATCAATGAAATGGGGATTCCTATGAAGGATATGTGGTGGTATTTGGATACCCGCCGCTTCGGTACGGTTCCTCATTCCGGTTTTGGTTTGGGCTTCGAACGTCTGCTGTTGTTTGTGACAGGTATGACAAATATTCGCGACGTGATTCCTTTCCCTCGTACACCGAAGAATGCCGATTTCTAATTTCGCATAGAATTGAAAAATCAAAACTCCGCATAGAACGTTCAGAGGACTATGCGGAGTTTTTTATTTAATCTTCATCTTCCAAGTCGATTGGGATCTGCCGTTTGAACGCTTCCTTGAAAGAGATCAGCGATTCGGTTCGGGCAAGGCCTAACGGTTGAAGCTTATTATGGATAATGCTTAGCAAATGCTGGTTATTCTTTGCATATATCTTTATGAATAAATCATATTGTCCAGTCGTGTAGTGACATTCAACCACCTCTGGGATTTCCTTCAGAGCCTCCGTCACCGATGGAAACTGCCCGGGAGATTTGAGGTACAAACCCATGTATGCACAAGTTTCATAACCTACTTTTGTGTTGTCGACGATAAATTCAGATCCTTTGATTACACCCAGGTTGGTAAGTTTTTGTATACGTTGGTGTATTGCTGCACCCGATACATTACACTCCCGTGCAACTTCGAGGAAAGGCATACGGGCATTGCCTATGATTAGTTTTAATATCTTCTCGTCAAGTTCATCCAGTTGATGGTGTGCCATAATTTATCTATATTTGTATATCTGTATAAATCAGTTCTTACAATCTTAATACAAATATAAATAATCTCTAATGATTAACCTCTATTTTTTAGTGGAATATTTTAGTTTGTAAGTTTCTTTAGTAATAATAATCTTCAATTTTATAGTTTTATGAGTTTACAATCAGTAGTAGCATGTAGGTCTGTAAAAGACTTTTCTGATCCGGTATTGGATCTGATAGAGAGAACGTACACAGAATCTTTTCCGGAAGTGGAACGCCGTGACTTTTCGCTTGTCCGCAATTTGGTTAGAGACGAATCCCGGTTTATCGTGTATGCTTTATCAAAAGAAGACCGGTATGTCGGCTTCATCACCGGTTGGCTTTTTGACGGTTATACTTATGTGGAGCATTTTGCAATTGATCCGGCGGCCCGTAATGGAGGAATAGGGGCTGAGGCAATGAAGCAATTTCTGGTCTTCTGCGGTACTCCGGTTGTTCTGGAAGTAGAAATGCCTACTGATGAGATGAGCAAGCGCAGGATTGGCTTTTATGAACGTTTGAGCTTTAAACTGGACAATCAGGTTTATCACCAGCCTCCTTACCGGGAAGGTGGAGAATGGCTGGAGATGCGGCTTATGACATATGGCGATGTTGATCTGGAGTATTCTTTCGAGCAGGTGAAGAATTGTCTTCATAAGAATGTGTATGGAGTGAAAGATGGGCTCACCCGGTGATCGTTTTGCACATTGCCTATTTGTTTTCTCGTTCTAATTCGACGATTTAAGTGGCAGTAGCCATGTTTCTGTTGTCAAACAGTCCAACTGTAGAGCTTTTGCCCTTAGTCGAATGTGCTTTCGCCCTTGGTCAAAAGCGCTTTCGACTAAGGGCAAAAACCTTTTCGACCAAGGGCGAAAAGTAAAAAAGTAGTAGCTATTGCTGTAAATAGCTATGTGTCTATTTATTATTGGATGGGTGTCATCTCCTTTGAGGGAAAGGGCTCTGATCGGTGATTAAAAGGCAATAAAAAAGGCGGGGTTAGAAACCTCGCCTTTTTTATTTTGTATATCCAGAGATTAGTCAGCAGCCTGACGGGCAGAATAACTAATCTTCAATGCGTATGCTTCACGAAGCGCCTGCTTAACGTCTGTGATCAGACCCATCTTGGTTTCCTTATCGGCCTTGATGGACACTGTCATAAACGGCTGGTCTTCTTCTTTCATACTGGATTTTTCCTGAGCGATGTAGTCCTGAATTTCCGATACTTCAGCGAACTTGTCGTTCAACTGCAAGCGGGCTTCAGAACCCATTTTAGCCTGATATTCCTGGGTCGGCTTTCCTACATAGATGAATGTAACCAACGATTTCTTTTCCAGCTTCTGAAGTTCAGTAGCCTGTGGAGCTCGGAATTGCACCATCAATGTTACTTCACGCATGGATGTTACCATCATGATGAAGAACAAGAATGCGAACACCAAGTCAGGTAATGATGACGTATTCAATTCGGGCATTTCACGTCCGCCCGCTTTACTAAACTTTCCCATTACTTCTTATCTCCATAATTTTTAGGTTCTGCCTCAGAAATCTTTTGCGGATAAATCTGTTGCACAGCCTTTTGTTGGTCTTCATCTAGATCTGCGAATAATTTTCCGAATTTCTTTCTGGAAATATCATCACGCAATTCGTTGTATGCCTTTGCCAATTCGTTCTGAACGCTGATATAAGCCTGATATTCGGTACCACGGTCATTCTGTAAAGAAATTACGTGTTTTTTAGCGGTCATTACTTTTCCGAAGAAAGGAACGTCCTCTTCAACCTTTTCAGGTTTATTTGCGTCATTATACGGGTTGTCAATGAACTCTTTTACCTTGTCTTTCAGTTGCTTGATGTCGGTCGGTTCACCGTTAAAGAGGATTTGGTTACTGCTGTTGATCAGCACGACAACCAAGTTTCTCTTGTTAACATCAACATCATTCTTCTTTTGGTCTTTAGGAACAGGAGGCGGCAAACGTCTTGCCAGACCTTTATCTGTATCCATGGATGTAGTAATAAGGAAGAAGATAAGCAACATGAAAGCAATATCGGCTGAAGACGATCCATTAATACCCGGTGTCTTTCTTTTACTACCCATTTCTTTCTTGTTTTATCAATTCGTTATTACTATTATTTACCGAGCATTCTTTTGACAGAGCCCCAAACCACACATGCAACGATTAAAACCAGCAGGACAACTGTAGACCAAATCCACATATCTGTGATTTGCAACCAACCGGCAGTGTTATATTTCTGAGAATCTGCATTCAGACCTTGTAACGGAGTTCCATCACCGATTGAATAAGTGATAAACAGCATTGCAACGAAAGCAACTACGACACCTAAAGCAGAAAGAGCTGATTTAGGATTAACTTTCAGCAGGGTGATAAACTGCCAAACAGCAAATAACACCATGCAAATGATTGTGACGAAGAATAATGCTGAAGTCCAATTAAGCAAAAGACCTGTATATACATATTCTTTCATTTCTTCTCCCGGATTCGTGATGCCTCCGCCGAAGAACATACCCAGAACGACAATACTGATAAGCGATACTATCAGTAATGTCCAACTGGACATTTTTCTTATTTTAGTAACTGCCATAGTTGTTTCTTATTTTTTAAATTTGAGGTTATATTTAATAACTAAGTCCAGCAAAGTGATAGAAGCATCTTCCATCTGGTTCAGGATAGCTTCCAGTTTGCTCAACAAATAGTTATAGAATATCTGAAGGATCAAAGCAACGATCAAACCACCTACTGTTGTGATCAAGGCCACTTTCATACCGCCTGCTACAACCGTCGGGCTGATATCACCAACCTGTTCGATTTTATCGAACGCCATGATCATACCTACTACAGTTCCCAAGAATCCTAATGACGGAGCCATTGCGATAAACAATGTGATCCAAGACATGTTCTTTTCCAAAAGACCACCCTGAACACCACCATAAGAAACAATAGATTTTTCAACAACATCAATACCTTGGTCGATTCTCATCAAACCCTGGTAAGCGATAGAAGCGATAGGACCTCTTGTGTCACGAGCAATAGCTTTTGCACCTTCTACATCACCTTTATCCAAAGCATCTTCGATACCTTTCAGCAATTTGCTGGAGTTAGTTTCAGCCAAGTTCAGGTAAATGATTCTTTCCAAGCAGAAAGCCAAACCGAAAATCAATGCGATGGCAACCAAACTCATGAAGTCGGCACCACCTTCGATAAACTTAGTCTTCAAAGCCTGGTACATGCCACCTTCAACAGCGGTTTCGGTAGCTTCTTGCGCGAATGCTACAGAAGAGATTCCAAGAGCACATAAACTCATGAACGTTTTTGCAAAATACTTTTTCATTGTGTGTTTAATTTTTAAGATTAATAATTCTCTTATTTGTTTTTATTTTATTGTTAATTAATTCATGGTATTCTCCACCGCGGAGAGAGCGGGATTCGAACCCGCGAAACCCTTTAGGGGTTTACACGCTTTCCAGGCGTGCCTCTTCAACCACTCGAGCATCTCTCCAAAAACGAGCTACCGCTTCTCTAAAACGGGTGCAAAATACGAAAAAAATCGCATATCCAAACGTTTCAGTGCACAAATCTATAGTTTTTGCCTGACATATACACAATATCTGGTGGATAAATTTTGAATACGCGCGAAAATATCTCACGATATTGGTTTATTCTCGATTTTAAATAGTTTTAGAGCATTTATCCGTGTTGTTTCAACGGTCTCTTCGAGTGTCAGTCCATAGGTCTGGGCTACTTTTTCAGCCGTTTTCCAGATATAGGCCGGCTCGTTCCTTTTTCCTCTGTAGGGAACAGGGGCGAGATAGGGGGCGTCTGTCTCCAATACTATTTTTCGGATGTCTGTCTGCCGGATGATTTCCGACAGCCTGGAGTTTTTAAATGTAATGACTCCATTTATCCCGATTTTGAAATTATTTAATTTTTTAATCTCTTCCAATTCGGCTTCATTACCGGTAAAACTATGAAAGACTCCGGTGAGCGTGTCGGCTCCTACCTTATATAGAGAATCGAAAACTTCCGGGTATGCTTCGCGGGTATGAATGGCGACCGGCAGGTTGAGGTCGATGCTCCATCTGAGCTGTTCCTCGAATACTTCTTTCTGCTCCTTCAGGTATGTTTTGTCCCAATACAGGTCTATACCTATTTCCCCGATTCCGCAATAAACACGTTTACCGAGCCATGACTCTGTTTCCTTCAGATTTTTTGCATAATGCTCGTCAACGCTGGTCGGATGCAGACCCATCATCGGATAGGCGAAATCCGGATAACGGTCGCATAAGTCATGCATCCGCCTGATGGTGCTCGTGTCGACATTCGGAAGTAGCAGGGTGTCTATGCCCGACTCTTTTGCGATTGTGACCAGTTGATCCTGTTCCGGATCAAAATCCTCTAAGTACAGATGGTTGTGTGTGTCGATCAGTTTCATTTTAAGACTGGCGGTTCATTAAACGGGCGCTGACTTTTTTCAGTATGTTTAGCCTTTCGGGAGCTACGTTTAATGAGGTTAGACAGTTCATTGCCTGATTATAATATGCGTGTATTTTTTCTTCGGACAACTCTTTTAACCGCAATTGGTCATAGATGGCTGTTACGGCGGCGATTTTCTCTGCCGGATCGAATGTCTTTTTACCTATCCAGCTGTTCAGTTCCGCTTTTTGAGTATTTGAAGCAAGGCGTAAAGCGTTGATCAGCATGAATGTCTTTTTGTTGCAGAGTATGTCTCCTCCAATATTTTTGCCGAAGGTGGCCGTGTCTCCGTAGACATCCAACAGGTCATCCTGCAATTGGAAGGCCAGTCCGATGTTGATGCCGAACTGATACAGCGTTTCAGCATCGGCTTTCGGAGCGTTCCCCATGATAGCTCCCATCTTCAGGGCACAGGCTAGCAATACGGCCGTTTTCAGTCGGATCATTTCGATATATTCCTCTTCTGTTACATCGGTTCTCGATTCGAACTCCATGTCGTACTGCTGCCCGCCGCATATTTCAAGCGCCGTACGGGTAAACAGGTCTAATATTTCTTTTAATGATTCGGATTCTGTTTCGCCGATCAGTTGATAGGCTGCGATCAGCATGGCATCGCCGGATAGGATGGCTGTGTTGGCATTCCATACTTTATGGACGGTCGGTTTGTTTCTTCTTTTATCGGCATCGTCCATCAGGTCGTCGTGCAAAAGGGTGAAGTTATGGAATACTTCAAGCCCTAACGCCGGATTGACGGCTGTATCTACGTTTTCCTTATATAAGTTACATGCCATCAGTACGAGTGCCGGACGGATTCTTTTTCCACCGAGTGAAAGTATGTACTCGATCGGGTCGTATAAGCTTTTGGGCGGATAGGTGAATTGGAGCCGGGTAATTTCCTGCTCTATTTTCTGTAGGATGTCATTGAAAGCGAACATAGATTATTTGTTTAAATAAAAAAGGCTGCGATAGAAGCAGCCTTTTTGTACTATTTACATGTTATTATTGCAGTCTGAATGTAACAGGCACTGTGTATTTAACACGTACGGGTTTACCTCTCTGTTTGCCCGGTGACCATTTCGGCATGCTGTTGATCACACGGAGAGCCTCTTTATCCAGTGACGGGTCAACACCACGGATAACTTCTGCGTCTACGATAGAACCGTCTTTGTTAACCACAAACGAGCAGGATACACGACCCTGGATACCGTTTTCCTGAGCAATAACCGGATACTTGATTGATTTTGCCAGGTATTGTAACAAAGCTCCTTGTCCGCCGGGGAATTCAGGCATTGTTTCTACAACAGTAAAGATCTGCTGTGAAGATTCCTCTTCTTCTTCAACTACTGCGGGAGGAGTATAAGCTTCAACCTGTGCAGAAGCGGCATCGTCTTCGGATGATACGATTTCGACGTCGTCCAACTTGACGTCATCTTCTACAACGGTTAATACTTCTGCCACAGCAGGTGCGGGAGGTGGCGGTGGAGGGGGAGGAGTGTCCTCCGGTCTCGTAATTTCAACTTCTTCTTCTGCGATGATATCAGCAACGCCCTGATCTTGGACGATTGTGATTTCACGGTCGCTCCATTCGAAGCCCACGAACAGTACTGCAAGTCCGACGATCATACCCATCAGGATACCCATCGTCTTACCTTTTTCCAGGTCCGCTTTCGGTGATTTCTTAACTTCCATATCTCTTAGTGTTTAAAGATGTGTTTTTCTTCTGCGACAAATATACGGAGTTATTTTTTAAATCCGAACAATTCGTATTAAATATACGCTATTTTTACTTTTTTTTTGACTGAGAATAAAAATAATAGCTCCCAATATACCTTTTTCGGCTTTTTCCCGTTTCTGTAAGTGGGGTGTATGTACCCGTTTTATTTATCTTTGTATGCATTTTACCAGAGAAATATGAGAAATATTCTATTTATATTCTTCTTTTCCTTCTTGTTACGGGCTGTTGTCGCGCAAACCGGCGACACCGGATATACTTTTCTTCGCTATCCTTCTTCGGCAAGAGCCAATGCGATGGGAGGCAATACGATGTCTCTGGTCGAAAGGGATCCTTCCCTGATTTTTCATAACCCGGCTTTATTGGGAGCCGAGATGGACCAGATGGTTAATCTGAATTACCTGAACTATATATCGGATATCAATGTCGGGAGCGCTCTTTTTACCAAGGCGTATAAAGAAAAAGGAGCTTGGGGTGTGGGAGCCTCGTTCTTCAGTCAGGGAAAGATACGGGGAATGTCGGAAGAAGGTCTTCCGACGGGAGATTTTACGGCAAAGGACATCAGTGTGAACGGTTTCTTCTCGTATGACCTTTCCGAGCGCTGGCGTGGCGGGGCTTCGTTGAAGTTTTTATATTCGGGTATCGGCGATTATACTTCGATCGGCATGGTGGTCGATGCCGGTTTGAGTTATTATGATTCTGAAAAAGGATTTTCTTTCGGTTTTGCTTTTAAAAATATCGGAGCCCAATTGAAAGCCTATGAAGATGAGCGCCAGAAGATGCCCTGGGATATCCAGCTGGGGATCACCAAACAGATGGCCCATGCGCCGATCCGTTTGTCGCTGACTGCACAGTATCTGACGAAATGGAAGGTTGAGTATGTAGACGATTACGACAGGGAGTATACAGGAGATAATTTTTTCAAGTCTTTTGTGAAGCATCTGGTGATCGGTGTTGATTATATCCCTTCCGACAACTTCTGGCTCGGTATCGGGTATAACCCCAAGACGGCGTTGGACATGAAATTGCAGGGAAGTAACGCTCTTGCCGGTTTTTCCGGTGGTGCCGGTGTGCGGATCAAGATGTTCGACGTCGGTGTTTCCGTAGCCAAATACCATCCTTCAGCTCTTTCCATGATGTTGAGCATCTCCACTACGATCAGCGATTTCTAAGTAAATTCGGTTTTTCGTTCTCCTTTACGATAGGACCTTTTGCCAATGGATTACTGGTCCGTTGGCTTCTTTGTCGTATCTCATAGATCGTCCGCTTGGCTGCGAACGGTTTCCGGATTATATGGAAAACAATAAAATATAAGGATGAATAGGATAATTTATAAGGAAGGGAGCGATAAACTGTTGTATATTTGCATTTCCTTTACATTAATATATGTAGTGATGAAAAAGATAATTATAGCGATAGATGGTGTCTCTTCTACCGGGAAGAGCACGATGGCAAAAGATTTGGCAAGGGAGCTGGGATATACCTATATCGATACAGGGGCAATGTACCGGGCTGTCACTTTGTACAGTTTGCAGCACGGTTTCTTTACAAGCGGTGGTATCGATGAACAGAAGTTGCAGGATGCCATGAACGATATCGATATCTCTTTCCGCTTTAACCCGGAAACCGGACGTCCGGATACCTATCTGAACGGCGTGAAAGTGGAGAAAGAAATACGGGGGATGGAAGTGGCCAACCGCGTGAGTCCGATTGCGGCTTTAGGTTTTGTACGCCGTGCGATGGTCGCCAAGCAACAGGAAATGGGGAAGGCGAAAGGGATCGTGATGGATGGTCGCGATATCGGTACGGTTGTCTTTCCGGATGCGGAACTGAAGATTTATGTGACAGCCAGCCCGGAAGTGCGTGCCCAACGGCGTTTGGACGAACTGAAAGCCAAAGGCGAGGTTGCTTCTTTTGAGGAAGTCCTTGAAAATGTGAAGACGCGTGACCATATCGATATGACTCGTGTAGAGAGTCCGCTTCGTAAAGCTGATGATGCGCTGGAGCTGGATAACTCGCATTTGACGATTGCCGAGCAGAAGGCTTGGCTCTTGGAACAGTATGAAAAGGTCGTTACATCAGACTAGCCATGATAGAAGTCGAGATAGATAAGGGTTCCGGCTTTTGTTTTGGCGTGGTAACGGCTATCGAGAGTGCAGAACGCGAACTGAAAAATACGAATACGTTGTATTGCCTCGGAGATATCGTGCACAATAGCTTGGAAGTGGAACGGTTGGAAAAGTTGGGACTGCGGACGATCGGGCACGACGAGTTTACCCGTTTGAAGGGAGAAAAGGTGTTGCTTCGGGCGCATGGGGAACCGCCTTCGACCTACGAGATCGCCCGGCGGAACAACATCACGATCGTGGATGCGACCTGTCCGGTGGTGCTCCAGTTACAACGTAAGATTCATAAATGCTACGTGGCTACGCGCGATAGTCATACGCAGGTCGTGATCTATGGAAAGAAAGGGCATGCCGAAGTAAATGGTCTGGTCGGGCAAACGGAAGGGACGGCCATCGTTATCGAGAAGGTACAGGACCTCGGCCGGTTGGATTTTAGCCGGAATATCTGCCTCTTCTCGCAAACGACCAAGTCGCTTGACGGGTTTCGTGAAGTCGTGGCTGAGATCCGGCGGCGTATTGCAGATGGGGTACAATTCGAGTATTTCGATACGATCTGCCGCCAGGTGGCCAACCGTTTACCGAACATCAAGGCGTTTGCTTCCAAGCATGATTGGGTGTATTTCGTTGCCGGAAAGAAGAGTTCAAATGGCAAGATGCTGCTGGAGGAATGTCGGAAGGCAAACCCGAACACGGTCTTTATCTCGGAGGTAAAGGAGATTACCGAGCCGTTGCCTGAAGATGTGGGGAGTGTCGGGGTGTGCGGGGCCACATCCACTCCGAAGTGGCTGATGGAAGAGGTGGCTGTGCGTATTCGTGAATTGAATGCCAGCCGTTGACTTTTAGGGGTAAGATTTGATGAAGTTTTGGAAAATAGACAGGTTTTTGGCAAATAATTATTACTTTTGCCGCGAACATATAAAATATAAGACGCTATGTCTACAGTTAAGTGTATTGGCATTTTAACGTCCGGAGGTGATGCTCCCGGAATGAACGCTGCCATTCGCGCAGTGACACGTTCCGCTATTTATAACGGAATGTCCGTTAAGGGTATCTATCGTGGATACAAGGGTTTGATAACCGACGAAATTGAAGATTTCAAGACTCAGAATGTAAGTAATATTATTCAGCGTGGCGGTACTATCCTGAAGACGGCCCGTTGTGCGGAATTCAAGACGCCGGAAGGCCGTAAGCAGGCTTACGACAAACTGATGGAGCATGGCATCGATGCTTTGGTCGCCATCGGTGGTGACGGAACGCTGACGGGGGCTCGCATCTTTGCACAGGAGTTCAATTATCCGATTGTCGGCCTGCCTGGTACGATTGATAATGACCTGTATGGCACGGATATCACGATCGGCTACGACACGGCTTTGAATACGATCATGGAATGTGTCGATAAAATCCGTGACACGGCAACCTCCCACGACCGTCTGTTCTTTATCGAAGTGATGGGGCGTGATGCCGGATTCCTGGCTCTTAACGGAGCGATTGCATCGGGAGCTGAAGCGGCTATCATTCCGGAGATATCGATGGAGAAAGACCAACTGGCCGAGATGATCGAAACTGGTTTCCGTAAGTCCAAGAACAGCAGTATCGTCCTTGTTGCGGAAAGTGAGGTGACCGGTGGTGCGATGGGCGTGGCTGAACGTGTAAAGAAGGAATATCCGCAGTTTGACGTACGTGTTTCAATTTTGGGACACTTGCAGCGCGGTGGTTCACCGACTGCACAAGATCGTATCTTGGCAACCCGGATGGGAGTGGCTGCCGTCGACGCGTTGTTGGATGACCAGCGTAACGTGATGATGGGTATCCAGAATGATGAGATTGTTTACGTTCCTTTCTCCAAAGCGATCAAGAACGACAAACCGATCAATCGTGATTTGTTGAATACGCTTCGTATTTCTTCTATTTGATCTGTTATTGGCAAGTATATGAAAAGCCCCGCGGATATTTTTCATCCGCGGGGCTTTTTGCATATAGAGTTCAGCTCTTGTTTACTCGTTGCATTTGAAAGCATAGACATTGCCTCCGAAATCGGTTGCGAAGATCATGTTGCCGTTTGTTGACAGGGTGGAGAATAGCGGAGCTCCCGTTTTATGTTTCCATGTCGTTTGCCCGCTTTCCTTATCTATGCCATAGATGATGCCGTCGGATGCTCCGAAGTAAATCGTATCTCCGATGAGTAGGGGGCTCGTTTCGACCGTGGCAGCCGGATGGCGGGAATAGGGAGCCGTATAAACCAGAGCTGGAGATGTCCGGGCTTTCCATCTGACCTCGAATGTCTCACGGTCGAGTGCGACCAGGCCATCAGTCTGCGTCCCGAAAACAATCAGTTTATCCGTGACCAACGGGGTCGAATTGACTTGGACATTGAATGGTAACTCTTTACGGACAATGACTTCCCCCGAATGGCAGTCGATGATAAATAAAGATTGGCGCGAAGTAACATAAAGCAGATTACCGTCATATGCCGGTGTTGCGCCTCTATCCGTAATTCCGTCTTTATCGAGTTTCCAAAGCAACTCTCCCGTTTGTGCGTCGTTGCCGTAGAAGCCTCGCCAGTTGGCGCCTGAAATAACTACTCCGTTTGCCAGCAGAGGAGTCGATGTCGTGGCTTCTCCTTGCGGCCAGCCTTTGTTCAGCCAGACTGCGTCACCTGTTTTACCGTTGTATGCTCCGAATGCCTTTCCACTTCCGGCATAGACAATGCCATTGGCGGCTGTCAGCCCGTCCACAAGGACAGGAAGGCCGGCGACATCCATCTTTTTGTCCCATTTTAGTTTGCCAGTCTGTGAGTCGATGGCGTATAAATAACCTTCCGCATCTTGTGCGAAGACGGTTCCTTCGTCTACGGCAATCGTGTTTTTGATGGAGTTGCGAACCGGATATCTCCATTGTAATTCACCAGTCTTTGCATCCAGAGCGAAGATTGCACCTTCTCCCTTCAAATCTTCATCGAGAGAAGCGACGTACACTTTACCGCCGGCAACGACCGGAGAAGAGAAATACAGGTTGGCATTTACGTTACGGGTCCATGCCAGTCGGGGTGTTTTGCCGATCTCTTCCGGCTGGTATACGAATGAGGAACGGCTGATTGCTGTTTCCCCATTGTTGAACAATGCTTTGGCTGTAATGAAAATCCGTTTGCCTTTACAGTCTGCCGGGAGTTTGGCCATTCCGGACCAATTCCAGTCTGTATTTTGAGTAAGCTGTGTTTCCGGTAGGACAGTATTGCCGTCTACGACGCAACTGTAAGTGACACGTATGGCAGGAGCAACTGCATTGTAGGTGTTGACCGATACCGGAATCTTTTCGTCTGACGTCATTGTACATGCATCATTCGCGATAGAGGCGGTTTCGATGGACTTGTTTATATAGGTATAGCGGAGCATAGTCTGGACATCTCCTTTTTGATCCACGTCTACCACACGGAAGGCGGAAGTCGAGTGGTCGATTCCCCCTTTGTCGAGTGTTGCGGTCGAGATTGTCAGGACATCTCCTTGTTTCCGCACGAAATGATTATGCCAATGGCCGTACAGCCACGCTTTCAGGTTATGTTCGTTCAGGTTAATCTTCTCGTTATCGTCAATACCGAAAACAAACTCGTTCCCGGAAGTCAGCAGGTCATGGTTAAAGACGATGATCGGTTTTCCTGTCGGTACTTGCGCCAGGTCATTCTTTAACCAGCGGTATACATCTTCTTTTGTATAGCCGGGCTGATGATCTCCTCCTGCCATTGGTGTAACGACGTAGTGGACATTTCCGAAGTCGAAGGAATAATAAACCGGACCGTAAACATTTTCAAAAACCTCTTCTCCATATTTCCCTTTTACAAGGTCATGGTTACCGATACAGTAGAACATCGGGCAGTCCATGTTTGACGTGTTCATCAGATGGATATGGTTCTTCAATCCATTTTCATAGCAGATATCACCGGTATGGATGATAAATGAGATATTCTCGTTAGCCGCATAATCCCGGATGTTATTCGCCCAGTCTTCTTGGTTTTCCGTATTGAATATCTCGGTATCGGAAATATGGATGAACCTGTGACTGCCATTCGGCTTGATGCGTCCTTTCCAGGGTTGCAGGCCGAAATCGTATGTTTGCCCTGTGCCGTTGATCCGCCGGTAATATTGATTGTCTGTCCTATAGTCGGAAGGAGTGGTGATGAAGATAAATCGTTCTCGTTTGTGTCCGGGAAGTGTATATACTCCTTCGGCATTCGTTTTGACAACGTTCAACCCGTCGGAAACCCGGATGCCTTTTAAGACTTTCTCTCCTTTGTCGTAGATTCCGTTCCGGTTGGAGTCTACATATACGTGGCCTTGATAGGCAGCATGAGCCTCCGTGATTACCGCGCAACTTAGTAATAGCAGTATAAGTTTTTTCTTTTCCATTTATTTATTTCTTTGCAGACAGATTTTCCAAGAACAGGTCCATCATCCGTTTGGCTGCAACGAACGAACTGATCTCGTTATTCAATACCTGCTGCTCCGTGAAGTTCAACATTTTTTCTACCGCCGGATTGTGGTAGAACGTTTCGCGGAGTGTGTCGTTGATACTTTCGTACATCCAATATTTGGCTTGTTCGTTGCGCTTGTAGTTGAAGTAGCCGTTCTTTTGAGTGAATTCCATATATTCTCCGACCATATCCCAGATTTCTTTAATCCCCAAATTGTAATAACCGGAATAAGTCAATACTTTCGGGCTCCAACCGGATTCGGGGGCCGGAAACAGGTGCAAGGCGTTGCGGAATTGCGCCGCTGCCAGTTTTGCTTTTTCGAGGTTGTCACCATCCGCCTTATTGATGATGATCCCGTCCGCCATCTCCATGATCCCGCGCTTGATGCCTTGCAATTCGTCTCCAGTACCGGCAAGTTGGATCAACAGGAAGAAATCGACCATCGAGTGGACAGCCGTCTCGCTTTGTCCGACACCGACCGTTTCGACAAATACCGTATCGAATCCGGCAGCTTCGCAAAGAACGATCGTTTCACGTGTTTTACGGGCAACGCCACCTAAGGAACCTGCTGATGGCGAAGGACGGATGAAAGCGTTCTTTTCACGGGACAAGGCCTCCATACGAGTTTTGTCGCCGAGGATGCTGCCTTTCGAGCGTTCGCTGCTGGGGTCGATTGCCAGCACAGCCAGTTTACGTCCTTGCCCTATCAAGTGCATGCCGAACGCATCGATCGAGGTGCTCTTACCTGCTCCCGGTACTCCGGTGATGCCGATACGGACAGACTTTCCTGCATGCGGCAGGCATTTTTCGATAATTTCCTGTGCCATTTGCTGGTGTTCGTATTTGGAGCTTTCCACCAGTGTTACCGCCTGGCTGAGGATCGTAATGTTTCCTTTCAGGATACCTTCTACAAATTCGGCAGGCGTATATTCTTTGCGTTGAATCCTTTTTTTCAGATAAGGATTTACGGTCGGTACATCGGCTACTCCCTTGTTCACCTTTAATCCTTTGTACAGATCGTCGTTTTCGGGATGTTCCATAATTTAGTTGAAAGTTGAAAGGTGAAGGTTGAAAGGTGGAAGAGGAAGCTGTTTTAACTTTCACCTTTCAACTTTCACCTGGTTATTTATTGGCTGTCACCTTCACAAGCCGTACCGGACCGTTCGGGTCGTTGCATACGAAATTGATGAGGGCTTCCAGTTTTGTTTTTATCTCTTTCGGGCGTACTGTCACTTTGAAAGTGGCTGTCGTGCCCGGTTTTATTTCTCTTTTGCCACCGGAAACAGCTACGCGTTCGTCTTCGCAGGTCACACTATAGATGACAAGTGGTGATTTTCCTGAGTTGGTAATTTCGATCGTGCCGCTCACCCGACCGCCGACCAGTGGGATGAAACTGCTTTTGTCAGGTAGTTTGCCGAAGTCGAGCAAGGTACCCGATAGCTGGGCTACCGGAGCTTTCGCCTTCTCCGAGGCAGTCAGTTTGCTGAAGTCGTCTATGATATTGGCTGCAACATGTAGTTTGCCTTCTGTTCCTTTCTTCTGACCGATACTTTCGACCGTTACCGGAATTTCGGCTGTCATGCGGCCTTTCCGTTTTGCCTCTTTCGCATTCATGAGGATGGATATTTCGCCTGTTTCACCCGGAGCCAGTTTTGTAGGATTGGCTACGACGTTCAGATAATGAGGCGTCTTTCCTAAATGAATGTTCAGAGATGTCTTTCCTTCATTGATTATGTTGATCTTCTCTCCCAATGTTTCTTCCGGACGGACTGTGCTATAGAGGACATTCTTGGTTTGCAACTTCAAGTCGCCGATGCTATACGGATAAATCAGTATGGGTTGAGCTTCTTTAGGGGTTACGTTTCCTTTGATACCTAAGGAGAAACTGCCTTTTTTCCCGTTACTGTAGATCGCTATAGTTTTGTAAAAAGGGCCGGGACGTCCTTTCGGGTTGTAGGTTACTTTTACTTCTCCGGTCTTTCCCGGAGCGATGGGCTCTTTGGTCCATTCGGGCTGCGTACAGCCGCAGGATGCTGTGATCCTCGTGATGACAAGCGGACCGTTACCTGTGTTTTTGATCGTAAATATGTGACTTGCCAATCCATCGGATTCTCCAATCGTACCGAAGTTATAGATCAGCTCGTCTGCACTGATTCGGGCGTTATTTTGTGCCGATATACTGCTTATTGCAAACAGTATACCGGCAAGAATAAAGACCAGTTTGTTTCTGTTCAACATTCTTTATCGTTCAGTTTTCCTGTTATTATTCTACTTCTCCCCGGATCGTCAGGATAAAACTACCGGTTTTACCATTACTGTATACGGAAATAGTCTTGACAAAAGGACCGGGGCGGTCTTTCGGATTATAAGTGATTTTGATATCACCAGTTTTACCCGGAGCTATCGGTTCTTTTGTCCATTCCGGTGTCGTACAGCCACAAGAGGCGATCACACGTGTCAAGACCAACGGTGCTTCGCCTGTATTCTTTATTTTAAAAGTGTGCGACACATTGCCGTTCGCTTCCTTGATCGTTCCGAAATCGAAAGAGGTTTCATCTGCCGAGATTACAGCTTTGTTTTGAGCTGAAGCTATTCCTGTTGCCAGCAGGATTGCCATAAAAATAAAAATAATCTGTTTCATCTTCTCTTTTTATTTAGCTATTGTTTAAAATGCAAAGATAATGTTTACTACTGAATTAGTTTCTTTAAAAAATAAAATTCTGCTTCCATCGCGAGTCGGGGATACCGGATTTGTGTGCACTTGCCATCGCTGGGAGTCTCACTCAATCTACCTTGATGATGTTTCCTTCCGTATGCGATACGAATTCCGGTGCGTACAGGCATTGGATCGTACTGATTCCTCCTGCATATTCACCGGTACGTGACACGTATACGGCATATTCTAATACAAAAGTCCCCTGGGGCAGGCGTTCGAAGAAGAAATTCTCCGAAACATCCGTCGGCGACTGGTAATACCAGACCCCGTCCCTATAGATAGAACCGGAAAGTTGGTCTGCCGGTTCAAAACATCCGGCTCGGAGGTCTTTCAGGAAGACGTAATCCATTTCGCGATCGGTGCGGACCACAAGGCGGACGACCACTTTGTCGCCGACACTGAGCGGTTCATCCGGGGTGACCGGACGAAGTTGCCGCTCAGTCCCGTTATTGGTTTCTACGAATAGCAGCTTTTCTACGTTCAGGACGCCTTTCTGTTTTTTTACCTCGTTGATGTTCTGGAAGTATTGCTCGTAGACAGTTCCCCATGCAGGCGCCGAGCCTTCTTTCCGGATAGAGATGGAGGTTCCTTCGGATGAGGTCGCTTTTTCATCCGATATGGTTACTTTCAGATAGCCGGTGGCCAATTCGCCGCTTGTCGTGCTATAGGTTTGCTTGCCCCATTGGGCGGTGCAAGTGTTGGCAGTGTCCAACCAGTTGCTGCCTGTCAGAAGCAAAGTATAAATAGCGTTGACCGTTGCCGGTACGGATTTCCAGTTCTGCGTCTGTTTCTGGTTGAGTAACCATTGTTTCATACGATCTGTTTCTTGTTTGTCGGGCGAAACTTCATTGAAGAAAGCCATCAGCAGGCAATGGGTGTCGATCGGAGAGGCAAAGGCGTTTGCTCTGCTCCGGTTGTTCGCCCAATACATACCTTTGTCCGGAGAGGTCGAAGCTGTTTTACGCAGCCAAGTGATAATCTTTCCGGCAATCTCTTTATTTCCATTCCTCCACATGAGCCACCCTATTTCTCCTTTGCCGTGGATGGATTGTTTGTCCCACTGCTTTTCCGCCAGGTTCGTATAGTAGCGGATTGCTTCACGGGCCGAACCCAACTCCGGAATGTCTCGGTAATTGCTGCGGACAAACAGATATTCGATTTCCAATGGAGAAATTTCGTTTTTCTGCCAGTTCTTGATCTTTTGTAATGCCTCATAATCGGACTGGATTTGTTTGTCAACGAATTTGAGTGCTTTCATCTGCATCTCTTTTTCCTGCTGGTTATATTCGACTGCATTCAACTCCGTCAGTTGGCTCATCCCTTTCAGAATATAGAGTGTGATCTCCTGGCTCGGATACATGCCTTTGAACCAACCCCAACCTCCATCCGGCGTTTGCAGGTCGAGAAGATGTCGGAGGGCGGTTTCCCGCTGTCCTGCTGCCCGGTTCATATCGAAAAGGAGGGACAAACGCTGTTTTTGTTCCGTTTCATTGTCTGCTTCCAATACCCAGGGTGTTTCCTGTAGAAGGATGTTTTTCAGTTCTGCATTTTTTTCCAGGTTAGAATAGAGCGTGGAGGCGTTTCCGCCCTGTGCTTTCCACTGGCTGATGACCTGCTGGATACGCGGGTGGGCGGTGGCGATGTTGCTCGCCAGAGTGTTACTGTAATAAGAGGCGAACCAGGAAATGACGTTGTCGTTTTCCGGTTGGGATAGGGTCGGCAATGCCTGTACGGCGTACCAGATAGGGTTGGCAGTCAACTCCAGTGTCGTGCGGAACGGACGGATATTTTTGTTGTCTTTCGGGCGGATTACTTCTTCGCTCTTGTCGAACAGGTAGAACGGGGTGCTTTCCGTTATCAATATCTCGTTCGACAGAACCGGGATCAGATGCTGTTCGCCGTCGCTTCCCTTGTCTGAGTCGGCAATGATACGGCAACCGATAACACCGTCCGAAGAGGCCGGAACCTTGAATGACCAGTTGACAGTCGTGGTGCTGTCAACCCCCAAGGTGAAAGGCTTCTGCGATTTGGTGAGGCAGATCACCGGCTGGCCGTTGCCCGGATCGAACAGTTCCAGGCTGGCGCGTCCGTCCATAGTGGCAGACGACTGGTTGCTGATTTGCGCCGTGATGGTCACTTCATCGCCCTGGCGCAGGAAGCGCGGAAGGTTAGGGGTTACCATCAACGGTTTGCTGGTGATGATTTCGCGGGACAGGTAGCCGTATTTCAGGTTTTCCGTCTGGGCCAGCAGTTGCAGTTTCCAAGTCGTGTTGCTTTCGGGCATCGTGAAGCTGAACGCTACATCGCCTGCCTCGTCGGTCACTAAGGCCGGATAGAAGAATGCGGTTTCGGCAAAGTTTTCACGAAGTTCGACCGGTTTGTTCGGGAAGAACGGTGTTCCATTTTCTTCCACTTCTTCTTCTGCTATGATATTAGCGACACCCTGGTACGCTTTTACTGCCGGTTCTTCTAGTGGCATACTGTCTTCGGTGATGTTGAGAACTTCGGTTATTGCCGGTGCTGTCCCTGATTTCATGACGGCTCCGGTTGCATAGCGTCGTTCGCTTTGTTCATATTGCCAACCGATTCTCAGTACGTCCTGCCAGTCGAGTCGGTCGTATTGGAACTGTGGGACGTTCAATCTTTTCCGATCTCCTGTTTCGTACCTGCTGCTGTTTGTGAATGCTGTCCCTTCAGAAAAACGAGGAGCATACAGATAAACATATCTTTTAGGAGAGAAAGACCAGCTGAAAGGCAATAACTTGTCCAATGAAGCATCGTACATGCCAGCCAAAACTTCAGCGGAGACGGTCAAGGAATCAGCATCCGTAATACGGAATTTCCAATTTTCCTTGCTTCCCGGCAGCAGGTGGTCACGGAATGTCTTTGCCTGGATATTCAATCTCCGATCCGGTTGCCGGCGTTGAACCGGAACTTGTTTCACATACATCTTGCCGTCTTTGACAAATGTGAAAGACACGGTGAAACCTTCCCCATCCGTTTCTTTGAACGGGATGCGGAATGTCCGGTTTTCATCGCTCAACCGGATCAGTTTGCGTTCCGTGCATTTATTGTCTGCTGTATAAATTTCATATAATATATGTGTGTCTTTGTCGGATGTTCCGAAAATAAATGCGGCCTCTTCTCCCGGCGCACAGGTCGTGTGCTCATTAACCAGCCAGGTATGCATAAATACGGGCGGCCGTTTATCCCGGCGGTTGTACAAGATGAAATCTTGATTGGCGGAAACTTCTTTTCCGTTGGAGTCGGTCGATTTTACTTCCAGGCGATAGCGTCCGGCGGGAAGTTCGCGGAATACGACAGGTGATATTTCGTCTCCCGTTATGAAAGTTCCAACAGTCACCAGTTTATTGATTTTGTACCGGTCTGCACCGAACATATCCTTTTCTGGTTTTTCGTCCGACAGAGAATAAATCGTGTAACTTCCTTCCGCAGATGTTTTCTGCCTGTTCACGGTATAGGCTGTTACCACAGCTTTGGCGGAATCATTTTCCATTTCCTCTCCGGGCATTTGGATATCCAACAGGATACCTGTATCGCCGACGGAGAAGGTATAGCTTGCCTCTTGTGTCTCTCCTTTGCTGTCGGTCAGGGTTGCCGTTACTTCGTAGCTCTGGAAGGCAGGGCGCATATCTGATGTTTCCGGCCGTTCGGGTATGAAGGAGATCGTGAAGTTTCCTTTATTGTCAATTTTTGTCGTTCCGTTAGCCACCTGCTTGTATGTAAAATCGAACGGGTCCGGCATATAAAAACGTGCCCAGAACGGGCGACGGGTGATCGTCCAGTTTATTTCGCCTTCCTGCAAGTTTATACCGGAGAAAGTTTGTGCTTCACCTGTCAGTTTCACCGGATGGCCGAAAGACACCTCTTCCTTGAGCGGCAGGAAACTGACTTTGAAAGTCGGGCGTTTGTATTCTTCTACCCGGATATTCGTACGAGACCTTTCTGTGACAAGCGTGAAGTTCCCGCTCAAAGTCTGTGCCGGGATGGTGAACTCTCCGTTGAAGGAACCGAACCGGTCGGTCTTGAATTCTTTGCTGGCTACTTCTTTATAGTTGGCATCCCGCAGGGTGACGGTATAGGTGCGTCCGGTCACGACATGCGGGTTGTCCGTATCTTTCACATAAGCGATCCCTTTGAAGAATACGTTTTGCCCCGGCCGGTAGATGCCCCGGTCCGTAAAGAGTGACAAACCGACTGTCTCCTTTTCCTGTCCGGAGCGGGAAGTGCCGTAAGGATATATATTTGTGATGATGGAAGAGGAGTCTTCGCGAAGTACCGGACGTATGTGCTCGATCTTCTTTTTGGCCGGGAGAATGGCGATTCCCAACTGGTCAGTTTTGACTTCTCCCTGGCGTTGGATGGTTCCGTTCATCATATTGGTTTTGTAATAGATAACGGTTGCCCCTTCGATCGGTTTACCGCTTTCGAGGTCGGTGACAAGCACTTCCGGGTTGTTGGTCTGGCTGCGGGTGAGGGCTGCCAGACGGCTGACGCTAAAACGGTTGGAGACTGTCAGTTGCTTGCCGGGAACCGTGATCACATATTCGTATAATCCCAACCTGTCCATCGGAATGGCCAGCGTGGAATCGGCTTCGGTGTATGAGTTGGCGAGATTCATTTTGAATGTGACCTCTTTTACCAGTTCTCCCCGCATGCTTTTACTGTTCTTGCCGTAATTCCGCCAGGCATCTTCCGGCTGGCGAAGGCTTTTGTAGATGCGCACAACTAACCGGGGTGTGTTGACATACTTGATTTGCAATGTAAGGTCCTTGCCCGGATACACATTGTTGTCGGATTGGATATTCAGGACCGGCATTTCCATTTCGTTTAACTGGTTCTTGAAAACGTTTATGCGGTCGTATTTGGGATATTGCGCGATACTTTCTTTGCAGAGCGAATAAATGAGCGCCTGGATGGAGTCTTGGTGAGCCTTGTTGCCTTGATAACGTTCCCGTTGGAGAAGATTCATCTCGGCAATGCGTATTTCGGCGGCAAACGGCTCTTTGTCGTATACATTATACAAACTGTCCAACGTGTTTCTGTAGTCGTTGGTGTTTGTAGACTGGCTGTCGTATTTATATTGCCAGTAGTCCAGTTCGTCCAGCAATAAGGCTTTTTTCTCCGGTTGTGTACGGCGGAAGTCGATCACATCTTCATACCATTTATCCGACGGCTGTATGTCGATCGCCCGGAAAGCCAGGAAATCATATAGAGTAGGGCGAAGTTGAGGCGTGTCTTTCCCTTTTTTCAGGATCAGGTTATACTGGCTGACCGGTGTTTGTTGCAGCAACCGAGCCGGTTGGAGAGATAGTGTCAGTTCCTGTTTGATCTTTTCTCTGAACAGATTGGAGGTCCATTCCCGGATATCATCGGGAACATAGCCTGCCAGTTCGGTCCGCTGGTTGACGTTCCAACGGTTTTGCATATAATAGTTGTTATACATCTCCGCGATCATGGAGTGGAGTATGGCTACAGATGCGGAGTCGGGACATGTACCGGCATAAGTTTCCACCTCTTTGATCAGTTCGGGGAATGTATTGACGTCTTTTTCCAGCTGATTTTTCATCCGGGTGATAAGCGCCTGGATCAATGCCGGAGTGTTTTTCGTTTGGATGGCTTCTATGATAGCCTTTTCGTTGGTGGATACCTGATTTGCTTTCACGTAGAAGATCGTGGATACTATTCCGCATACGATCAGGGCTAAAACAATAATTGCTCTTATCTTCATATCTTTCAGATTTATGATTTCGGATTTATGAAGTATGACTGATAAATCATAAATTATAAATCCGAACCCGTTTCTTATATAGATACAAAGAAAGAGCAAAAAGTTGTAAAATTACCGTTAATTAGGAGTAATTTTATTTTTTACGGACGTAGGTCAGGAATGTGTAAGGATACGGATTTTTCTCGTCAGCGGGAAATTCCTGTCGTTCCACCTCTTCCCACAGATCCCAGTTGACAACCGGGAAAAATGCGTCTGCATCCGGAAACTCCCCGTGAATACGGGTCAGATACATCTTGTCGGCAATCCCTAATCCTTGTCTGTAAACCAGAGAACCTCCGATGATGAAGATGTTTTCTTCCTTTTCGCAGATATCCAGTGCGTCATGCATGGATTCGCAGGCAAAGCAATTGATGAAACCTGCTTCAGGCATCGTCGTCAGCACGACATTTTTACGGTTGGGCAATCCGCCTTTTGGCAAAGATTCGAAAGTTTTACGCCCCATTATTACGGCGTGTCCTGTTGTCAGGTCTTTAAAACGCTTCATGTCTGCCGGCATGTGCCAGAGCAGACCCAGATTCTTCCCGATCGCATTGTTGTCGGAAATCGCTGCTACAATTGAAATAGTACTCATTGCCATTTATGATTTATTATTTATAATTTATGATTTATTATTTCAAGTTTATGGTTTATGAGGTCTGACTATATGCAGTTCATGAATCATAAATCTGAAATCATAAATCTCTTATACGGCCACTTCTCCCTTGATATGAGGATGAGGGTCGTATCCCGTTAGGTTGAAATCCTCGTACTGGAAACCGAATATATCTTTTACATCCGGGTTGATTTCCATCCGGGGAAGAGGCCGTGGATCGCGTGTCAGTTGCAACTTTACCTGTTCAAGATGGTTCGTATAGATATGTGCGTCACCAAGCGTATGGACAAAATCTCCTGCTTTCAGTCCTGTTACTTGGGCCATCATCTGTAGAAGCAGAGCATACGAGGCAATATTGAAAGGTACGCCTAAGAAAATATCGGCACTGCGCTGGTACATTTGCAGGCTCAGGCGGCCGTTTGCCACATAAAACTGGAAAAAAGCGTGGCAGGGAGGCAGATTCATATTGTCCAGGTCTGCTACATTCCAGGCGCTGACGATGATACGGCGTGAATCCGGATTATGCTTGATTGTCTCTACCGCTTCACTGATCTGATCGATATTGCCGCCTTTATAGTCCGGCCATGAGCGCCATTGGAAGCCGTAGATATGTCCTAAGTTTCCATCCGGATCTGCCCACTCGTTCCAGATCCTCACTCCATGTTCCTGCAGGTATTTTGCATTTGTATCGCCCTGAAGAAACCAAAGTAATTCGTATATAATGGATTTCAAATGCAGTTTCTTTGTTGTGAGCAGAGGAAAACCGTCTTCAAGGTTGAAGCGCATCTGATGTCCGAATACACTGTATGTACCGGTTCCTGTCCGATCTTCTTTCTTGACTCCTTCACGGAGGACACGATCGAGTAATTCTAAATACTGTTTCATTTTTCTCTATTATGACAGACAAATGTACGAAAGTGATTTGTATTAAGCAACATTATTCTACAGCATCGTTTGTTTTTGATAATAATAGCGTATATTTGTTGCCTATCTAACAAACATTAATTTATTAGTATCGAAAATGAAGAGACTATGTATGGCTGTCATGGCAATGTGTGTTTTGTTGTCATGCACTGAGAAAAAAGAGGAAGCCACTCTTTCTGGACTGATGAAATCTAATTTCGTATCAGAAGTACAGGGAAAACCGACTGCATTATATGTGTTGAAGAACCAGAATGGTGCAGAGGCCTGTGTGACAAACTGGGGCGGGCGCCTGGTATCGGTTATGGTTCCTGACAAGAATGGCAAAATGACGGATGTCGTCCTGGGATACGATAATATCCAACAGTATGTGGACAATCCAAACAATAACTACGGCGGGTTGATCGGTCGTTATGGAAACCGTATTGCAAATGGCAAGTTTACGCTGGATGGTGTTGAGTACCAGCTTCCGCAGAATAACAACGGACATTGCCTGCATGGTGGTCCGGAAGGTTACCATACGGTTGTTTGGGATGCCAAACAGGTAAATGACCAAAGTGTGGAATTGACGTATCTCTCCAAAGATGGTGAAGCCGGTTTCCCCGGAAATCTGAACCTGAAAGTCACATACACATTGACGAATGACAATGCCGTCGATATCAAATACGAAGCTACAACGGACAAACCGACTGTCGTGAACCTGACGAACCATAGCTATTTCAACCTTTCCGGTGTTCCGGGTTCTCAGATCTTGGATCATTCTATTATGATTGCTGCAGATACTTATGTTCCGGTTGATGAAACATTGATCCCGACCGGCACGCTTGATCCGGTAGAAGGAACTCCGATGGATTTGCGTACGGCTGTTGCCGTAGGCGCACATATCGATGATCCGTTCGATCAGTTGGTAAGAGGCAAAGGCTATGATCATAACTGGGTGTTGAATAATAATTGCGACATCAATGTGTTGGCTGCAAAGGCTGTTTCTGCAAAGAGCGGTATCGGCCTTGAAGTGTACACAAACGAGCCGGGTATCCAGTTCTATGCCGGAAACGCAATGACGAAGGATGGAGATAAAGGAAAGTTAGGTGTGATTTATCCGCATCGCGGTGCTTTGTGTCTCGAAACACAACATTATCCCGATTCTCCCAACCAGCCGAGCTTCCCAAGTGTGGTGCTGCGTCCGGGCGAAAAGTATTTCAGCGAGTGTATTTATAAATTCACGGTTGAAAAGTAGGATACGTATTATTTTTAGGGAAACTTTCCGGTAATCGGAATGCTTGGAGGGGCGGCAGTAAAAGGCCGCCCTTTTTTTGTTTCCAAAAATCTTTGATTTATATCTGTTAATGTTTCTTCGTAAACAATATGGTTTGCCGTTTTTCACTATCTTTGCGATTGACATAGGATTGTCGAAGCTTTGACTTTTCGGCTGTTCTGTCGATGGATAACGTTAAGCGTTTAAGATATTATCTTTGGAACTGAAAATCGCCAACTTTCCAGTCGGACAAAGATAATAGACAACTGGACGCTCACGCTTGTTATATATACTTGTGTATATAGAATAAAGCGTGGGCTGTTGTTTATTATTTGTCCGATGGGTGTTTGGCGATACCTCAGTTTCAAAATAGTAGATTAACAGTTCCCACGCTTTTTAATTAATATAGATGCCAAACATAGGGGAGCAGGGCGGCACCATAATTTGAGTATGAGCTCAGAAGAATCGGAAAGAATTGCAATCTGTTGCGTATTATTGGATATTGTGGAAGCTATGGGCACAAGTGCCGACATAAAGGGCTGCCGACATTATCAATCGTTGAGAGATAAAACGGATATTACCGATTCTGACTTTGAAGGGGCACGCTCCGTTTCGGTATTGTCCAGTTTGGTTACTTTGAAGGGGATGCATTATAATAAAAAGATGTTGCTTGCATTGACTGTATGTGATCTTTATTCCGGACACACCCCTGTGTCTCTTAATTTAAGGATTGCATTCGAAACATTGATGAATGCAATCGAATGGCCGATATCGTTTTCCGAGATATTGACGATCAGCCGGACGGAATAACTCTATTCATGTTTGGATGATACATATAGTCTTTTCTTGTCGGATAAGTATCTTAATTACAATTAGTCAGTATGAAAAGACTCTGTGCATCCGGGTGTAGCCGTCCCGAACATCCGGATGTAGAGAGCGGCAACATCCGGGTGTAGAAAGCCGGAAGATGGGGGTGTTTCTGAACATTTCTGCTTGCTTTCCGCTCTTTTCCTGCTTGTTTTCAATTAAAAAGTATCTTATGTTGACGAAATAACCTTCTTGCAAATGTATATTGACATGTTTCCTTCCGTGTTTGAAACAATACCGGCTATCTGTTTCAATGTCAGGGAGAGTGATACAAGTGTGACATAGGAGTGATACATGGATCAGGCATGTATCACTCTTGCTCTTATTGTTTATCAATGCTTACGAAGCAAAATGTGATAGAGTGATAGAGAATCTTGGAAAAACGATAAAAAGGAATCGGCCGTTTTTAGTCGTATTCAACATATTGCGGTCGGAATCAACAGCAATCATATAATGGGGATGGGGAAATGTCCGGATACAAAAAAGGCTGATGAATCTGATTCACCAGCCTTTTTGTATATCCAATATAATAGTTAAAACATCCCTTTTTCCAAATCAGCAGCTTTTACGCGGAAGATGTATCCGTTGCGCGAGAAGACTAATTCACCGTCTTCTTTCTTTTTCTGGTTTACTAATCGCTGGAATGCGATATTGGCACCTTTAACTATATTCTCTTCAAATTCTCTAACTTCTTGTTCACTCATGATGCTCAAGTTTTGTATAAATATCCGAATTATATATCTCTTTTTTATCACTCCTGAAACCTTTGGCGATTACTTCCATCGGTGACATGGAGTTGTCTGCAATCATCCAATAATCACAAATGGGGATATATAGTTCAAAGAGATTGTGAATACCTGCCTCGTAACGACGGCGGATAGTACTCTCCGGAATGTTATGTCCTCCGGCGGCCACTCTCATTTTTACTCGCTCCACTGCCAGATCCGGTGTGTTCAGCCAGAAATATAACAATGTCACATAATACCCTTCCCTTTGTGCTTCCCGAATCAGGTTTGCGCCTGAACGGGTGGCCAGTGTAGTTTCCATAGCAAACGTTTCGCCTGAAGCGATTAGTTCTTTAATGCGTTTATACATAATACGACTGGCTTCAACGGCTACCGCGATACTATCAGAATTAAAAGGGGAAAGCCCCTTGGCAATCTCGTCGGAATTTACGAACTCTTTACACTTCAACATCTCTGGAAGAATTGTGAAGGAAGCTGTCGTTTTTCCTGCTCCGTTGCATCCCGATATTATGTATAGATATGGCACTACTTACTGTCTTTTGTTGGGGCAAATATAGATAATAGTTTAATATGTTGGTTAATTTTATTCTCAAAAATAGTAAAAATGTGCAGAAAATGTACGGATAACCCCTCAGTTCGTTGTAAAAACAGGCGGTTTGGTGTAATTTAATGGCTTTGTCAAATGTCTGCAGCATACCTTTATACCCATAAAAGGTCGCTCATTATGCCGTCTGAGATGAAAATGCCTTTTTTCGAGAGGGTTAAAGTGTCGTTTTCACGGATAAGCAACCCTTGACGCAAATAGGTAGCTGCCTGCTGTTCGAGATAGGTTTGCTTTTCTTCTCCGAACCGCTCCCGGATATCAGCTGTCCGGATTCCCCACATTGTGCGTAGTCCGGTGATGATGAAGTCGTTGTATTTTGTGTTGATGTCCAATTCTTCTATCTCTATATCGGGAATGCCTGCCTTGATCCCTTGTAAGTAGCGGGGAAGGGAAGATATGTTCCATTGCCGGCTTTCTCCATCATAGGAATGGGCGGAAGGTCCGATGCCTATATATTTCGTGCCGGTCCAATAGGAACTGTTGTGCCGGGAAAAATAACCGGGACGGCCAAAATTGGAAATCTCGTAATGGAGATATCCGGCTTCGGTCAGCCGATTGATTAAAGTGGAGAAAAGGGTGACGCTCAAGTCTTCTTCTATAGGAGTCACTTTCCCGGCTTCCATCAATTTATATAGGGCTGTCCCTTCTTCATATATTAAGTGGTAGGCTGATATATGGGGAATTTCCAGACGGATCGCGTCATCCAGATTCTCTTGCCACTCTTCCAAGGTCTGTCCGGGCAACCCGTATATCAAGTCGATGCTTATGTTTTGGATGCCGTTTTCTTTGCAAAGCCCGACTGCGCGCAAAGCCTGTTCGCGGTCATGGCGCCGGTTCAGGAAACGGAGGTCTTTTTCTTTGAAACTTTGTACTCCCATACTGATCCGGTTGAAGGGCAGGTTGCGGAGGGAGGCGACGTATTCCGGTGTCATATCGTCAGGATTGGCTTCCAGCGTAATTTCTGTGCATGAGCTTGTGCCGAACAAGCGGTCCGCAGCCTCGAATATCCGTTCGAAGTCGGCCTGTTGAAGTTGGGAGGGCGTACCGCCTCCGAAATAAATGGTGTCAAGAGGTTCCCCTCCTATATATTCCTGACGTAATTCCATCTCCCGGATAGCTGCATCGATATACGGCTCTTTGAACTTCATATCCGTATTGGAAAAGAAGTCGCAATACAGGCACCGTTTGGCGCAAAAAGGAATATGGATATATAAACCTGCCACTTAGTTCTGCTTTTTAACGATACAAAGATAGCAACATTTTATCTCTATCTGTCTTTCTTTCCGCTCTTTATCTTTGAACTGTTAAACAACATAGTTCTCAAACACCGGGTTTGAAATTGTTTTTCTCCTTTACAATCTCTAATTTGCGGTCCCGTGAATGAAAAGGGTTTTCGGGGCAATCTTTATTGTTAAACACAAATTAATACCTTGATATCATGAAAGTATACCAAACAAACGAAATTAAGAACATCTCTATCTTGGGAAGTTCGGGCTCTGGGAAAACCACTCTCGCTGAAGCAATGCTTTACGAGGGTGGAGTTATAAAACGTCGCGGAAGTGTGGAGTCTGGAAACACTGTGAGCGATTATTTCCCGGTTGAGAAGGAGTATGGTTACTCGGTATTCTCGACCGTTTTCAGTGTAGAATGGCAGGACAGAAAGTTGAATTTCATTGATTGTCCGGGTTCAGACGATTTTATCGGCGGTGCAGTTTCCGCTCTGAACGTGACAGACACGGCACTGATGGTACTGAATGCCCAGTACGGCGTGGAAGTCGGTACAATCAACCAGTTCCGGTATACAGAACAATTTCATAAGCCGGTTATCTTTGTTGTGAACCAACTGGATAACGATAAAGCTGATTATGATGGGACAATCGCCCAGCTGCGTGAACAATGGGGAGGTAAGGTTGTTCCTATCCAGTATCCGGTTTCTACGGGTTCGTCTTTCAATGCGGTTGTCGATGTGTTGAAAATGAAGATGTATCGTTGGAAACCTGAAGGTGGTGTTCCCGAAGTGTTGGAAATTCCGGCAGAAGAAATGGATAAGGCGATGGAACTTCACAAGGCATTGGTCGAATCGGCTGCCGAACATGACGATATGTTGATGGAAAAATTCTTTGAAGAAGGTACATTGAGTGAAGACGATATGCGTGCCGGTATTCGCGCCGGTCTCGTTATCCGGGGGATGTTCCCCGTATTCTGCGTATGCGCGGGCCGTGACATGTGCGTTCGTCGTACACTTGAATTCTTAGGTAATGTCGTTCCTTGTACGGATAAGATGCCTCGCCCGGTTACGACAGAGGGTGTGGAAGTGACTCCCGACTCCAACGGACCGACCAGTTTGTTCTTCTTCAAGACGACTGTAGAGCCGCATATCGGTCAGGTTTCTTATTTTAAGGTGATATCAGGTAAGGTAAAAGAAGGTGACGATTTGTTGAATGCCGATCGTGGTTCGAAGGAGCGTATCGCGCAGTTGTTCTCTGTTGCCGGACAAACCCGTAACGCCGTGACCGAAATGGTTGCCGGAGATATCGGTGCTACCGTTAAGCTGAAGGATGTTCGTCGTGGTAACACATTGAATGGTAAGGGATGCGATTATCGTTTCGACTTTATCAAATATCCGGACCCGAAATATCGTCGTGCCGTGAAGCCGGTTAATGAAGCAGATGCTGAAAAAATGATGGAAATCTTGATGCGTATGCGTGAAGAGGATCCGACGTGGATAATCGAACAGTCCAAGGAATTGAAGCAGACGATCGTTTCCGGCCAGGGAGAATTCCATCTTCGTACGTTGAAATGGAGAATCGAGAACAATGATAAATTGCCGATCGAATTCTACGAACCGAAGATCCCGTATCGTGAAACGATCACGAAAGCAGCCCGTGCGGACTACCGCCATAAAAAACAGTCAGGTGGTGCGGGGCAGTTCGGTGAAGTTCATCTGATCGTCGAACCGTACTACGAAGGTATGCCGGCACCGGATACATATCGTTTTGGCGGACAAGAGTATAAAATCAGCGTACGTGATACGCAGACTATAGATTTGGACTGGGGTGGAAAGCTGGTGTTTGTTAACAGTATCGTTGGTGGAGCCATCGATGCCCGTTTCCTGCCGGCTATCTTGAAAGGTATTATGGCTCGTATGGAGCAGGGACCGTTGACCGGGTCGTATGCCCGTGACGTGCGCATCATCGTCTATGACGGAAAGATGCACCCGGTAGACAGTAATGAAATTTCTTTCATGCTGGCAGGCCGTAATGCTTTCAGTACCGCATTTAAAGAAGCCGGTCCTAAGATCCTGGAACCTGTTTATGATGTAGAAGTATCGGTTCCGGCTGATTATCTGGGCGACGTGATGAGTGACCTGCAGGGACGTCGCGCCATCATTATGGGTATGAATAGTGAAAAAGGCTACGAAAAGCTATTGGCAAAAGTGCCTTTGAAAGAGATGTCTTCGTACTCGACATCTTTGAGTTCCATCACAGGTGGACGTGCTTCATTTACCATGAAGTTCTCCAGCTATGAACTGGTTCCGTCGGATGTCCAGGACAAGCTGTTAAAAGCTTACGAGGCAACTCAGGCAGAAGATTGATTTGGATTTTCTATAAATTGTATGAAGGCTGCCCCTGTGAAGGAGTGGCCTTCATTGTTTTTTCATATGGCTGTTGCAATGCCGTAATATGAAGTACGTTTTTTTGTATCGTGTTAATAGAAACAACATGAAACTAAGAAAGTATTATCCAACCATTGTCCTGTCGGACATTCACCTGGGTTCTGAACATTCCCGAACCGAAGAAGTGACGAATTTCCTTAAACATGTTAACTGTGGCCGTCTGATACTGAACGGCGATATCATCGATGGTTGGCAACTCCGGAAATCAGGTCGCCGCTGGAAACAACAACATACCGATTTCTTTAAAGTCCTGATGAAGATGATGGAAAAGCAGGGAACGGAGATTCTCTATGTCCGTGGGAATCACGACGATTTTCTGGACAACCTGGTTCCGTTTACCTTTTCCAACCTCTCTATCGTGAAAGATTATATTCTGAATACGCACGGGAAGCGCTATCTGGTGACACATGGGGATATCTTCGATACGGTTACGACGAATATGCGCTGGTTGGCGATGTTGGGAGATATGGGCTATACTTTCCTGTTGTGGCTGAACCGTATATACAACCAGCGTAGAGAGAAAGCTGGAAAGCCTTACTTTTCACTTTCCCAGCATGTCAAACATAAGGTGAAAAGTGCTGTTTCTTATATCTCCGATTTCGAAAAGGAGCTGGTTAAGCTGGCGGAAGCGAAGAAACTGGACGGTATTATCTGCGGGCATATTCATCAGGCAGCTAATGTTTGGTACGGGAATATTCATTATCTGAATTCCGGTGATTGGGTGGAAAGCCTTACGGCTCTTGTCGAAAATGAACAAGGTGAATGGAATATTGTTTCTTATAATAGGGAGGGATACACGGCGGATGAAATGCTACCTTCCTGTTTACACTATGCCGAAGTGATATGAAAATATTGTTTATCATACAGGGTGAAGGCCGGGGACATCTGACTCAGGCACTTTCTCTCCGTCAGAAGCTGACGGACGAAGGCCATCAGGTGGTTGGTGTCCTGGTCGGCAAAAGTCCTGCCCGCCGTCTTCCAGATTTCTTTAGCAAGAAGATCGAAGCGCCTGTCTATCCGTTTGAAAGTCCCAACTTCCTGCCTTCCGCCCAAAATAAACAGGTCAACCTGGTCAAAAGCGTAGCTTATAATGTTTTCCGGTTGCACAAATATATGTCGAGTATCCGGTATATCAACCGGATGATAAAGGAGACAGGAGCAGATGTGGTCATAAACTTTTATGAGTTGTTGACCGGACTTACTTACCTGTTTTGCCGGCCGAAAGCTGTCATGGTCTGCATTGCGCACCAGTACTTATTCCTGCATCCGGACTTTACTTTTCCGAAAGAAAATCGTCTGTCGCTTGCTTCCCTCAAGTTCTTTACCCGCATTACGGCTATCGGAGCTGCTAAGAAGTTGGCGTTATCTTTCCGTAAGATGCGGGAGGTTCCGGCCGACGGGATCGTGGTGGTTCCTCCTCTTTTGCGTAAGGAGGTTTTAGAAATGACACCGACAAAAGGGGATTATCTGCATGGCTATTTATTGAATAGTGGATTCGGTGAAGAGATATGTTCCTGGCATAAGGTACATCCGAGTGTCGAACTGCATATCTTTTGGGATAAAAAAGAGGTGCTTCCTGAAGTGAAAGTTGATTCCCGTCTTTCTTTCCATCAATTGAATGATACACTGTTTGTCCGTTATATGGCAGGAGCGAGGGCGTATGCCACGACTGCTGGGTTCGAGTCTGTTTGTGAAGCGATGTATTTTGGTAAGCCTGTTTTGATGGTTCCGACGCATATCGAACAAGCTTGTAATGCTTTTGATGCCGTTCATGCCGGGGCCGGCGTTATTGCGGATCGGTTCGATCTGGATGCTTTGTTGCAACTGTCGCAAACGCATCAGCCGGATCTTGCTTTTTCTCATTGGGTGAAGCAGGCGGATTGGTTAATCCTGCGTGAGTTCCGCCCGGACTTATTGATGGAGGAAACACCTGCTTCCCTATGGCATCGCTTGTCTACCCGTTGGATATACCGGTTTGGAAAATTGTTATCGATTTGATGGCGGTTTATTGATTCATGATTTGACAGATTTGAAACATGAAAAAAGATCTATCGGTGGGCAAACAGACAAGGCTGCGCATTGTCTGTTAATTCACCGATAGATCATCATTTTAAGGTTCAAATATTCTTATATACTATTTCAACGCCTGCTCGATATCCGCAATGATGTCATTTGCATTTTCGATGCCGACAGACAGGCGGATCAGGTCGGGAGCTACGCCTGCTTCGATCAGCTGTTCGTCCGTCAACTGGCGGTGCGTATGGCTGGCGGGGTGGAGGACGCAGGTACGGGCGTCCGCTACGTGGGTCACGATGCAGATCATCTTCAGGTTATCCATAAAGCGGATCGCATCTTCGCGGGAACCTTTCAGGCCGAAAGCGATCACGCCACAAGTCCCGTTCGGCATGTATTTTTGTGCCAGATCGTAATATTTGTTGCTCTTTAATCCGGGGAAGTTCACCCAAGCGACCTGCTCGTTTGCTTCGAGCCATTCGGCAACCTGCTGGGCGTTCTTGCAATGTTGAGGCATACGCAGGTGCAAGGTTTCGAGTCCTAAATTCAAGAGGAAGGCGTTCATCGGAGCCTGGATGGAACCTAAGTCACGCATCAACTGTGCCGTTGCCTTTGTCATATAAGCCATCTTGCCGAAAGCTTTTGTGTAGGTCAGGCCGTGATAGGATTCGTCCGGGGTTGTCAGGCCGGGGAATTTGTCGGCATGTGCATCCCAGTCGAAATTGCCGCTGTCCACAACCGCACCGCCTACGCTTGTCGCATGGCCGTCCATATACTTGGTTGTAGAATGCGTCACGATATCGGCTCCCCATTCGAACGGGCGGCAGTTGATCGGCGTAGCGAATGTGTTATCCACGATCAGAGGCACACCATGACTGTGGGCGATACGGGCAAACTTTTCGATATCGAGCACACTCATGCCCGGATTGGACAAGGTTTCGCCAAACAAAGCCTTTGTGTTCGGACGGAAAGCAGCCGATATTTCTTCTTCCGAAGCATCAGGGTCGACGAATGTCACTTCGATGCCCAATTTCTTCATTGTCACGCCGAACAGGTTGAACGTTCCACCGTAGATCGTGGACGAGCAGACCATATGATCGCCGGCCTGGCAGATGTTGAATACGGCATAGAAATTGGCTGCCTGTCCGGAAGATGTCAGCATGGCGCCTACGCCACCTTCCAAAACGGCGATCTTGGCTGCGACAGCATCGTTTGTCGGGTTTTGCAGGCGGGTATAGAAATATCCGCTCTCTTCCAGGTCGAACAGTTTGGCCATCTGTTCGCTGGTGTCATACTTGAATGTCGTGCTCTGATAGATGGGCAGGACGCGCGGTTCTCCCTTTTTCGGTTGCCAGCCTCCCTGCACGCAGAGGGTTTCCAGCTTTAATGAATTGTTCATTATGATAATGTTTTACTATGTATTTGTTATTATCCGGCAAAAATAAGGAATAGTTTGTTTGTATCACAATATCTTCTTCTGTAAAATACGGAACCAAATGAATGCGACGATCCCTTTCAGCATACTGGAAATGCTGATTGCCCACCAGACACCGGTGATGCCCAGTCCCATTGCTGTCAACCCGATCGCCATCGGGATACGAAGGCTGTTGAACGTGATGCTGATGATGGCGGGTGGGAGCGTGCGGCCCGTACCGTAAAATAATCCCTGCATTGTTATTTCCAGCATCATGAACAACATAGAGTAGCCGTCGATGCGAAGGAAAACGCCTCCTGCCTCATAAGCGGCCTTTTCGGGTATGATCAGTGAGAATACTTCGCTGCCGAAGAACACGAAAAGCAACGTACAGAAGATTCCGAACAGGGCAGTCATTTTCAGTGTCGTATGGTAAGCACCCAGGACACGTTCTTTTTTCCGGGCGGCAAAGTTTTGCGCCACGAACGTGCTTAGAGCCGTGCTGAATCCTTGCGAGGTATTCCAGGCGATCGCTTCGATCTGTCCGCCGGCTGTCATCGTCATCAGTCCGATGTGTCCGCCATAGGTGGAGGCCGTGCGTGCCATCATCAGGTTGATAACGGCAAACAGACTGTTTAGCAGTGCTACGGGAAGCCCCAACTGAAAGATTCGTCTGCTGTAGCGGCTTTTCAACCGGATGAAGAACGGGAATCCTCCGAATAGCCGGTTTTTCTTTTTCAGGTAATAGATAAAGATGGCCAGTACGGTCGCTTCCGACAACCAAGTCGCACAAGCCGCTCCGTTTGTTCCCATTCCAAACCCGAATATAAACAACGGATCGAGTACCATATTCATGATCAATCCGCTACCGCTGACGTAGAACGGGATTTTACTTAGTCCAGCCGCATTATAAATTCCGGTACAGGCGGCTGCCAAGAAAATGAACGGAAACCCGGTTGCCACGATCTTGAGATAAGATACTGCTGTGCCGGAAATTTCTGTGTCGAGCTTGAAGAAACTGATGATCGGATTTGCCAGGACGAACAACAGGAATCCCCAACAGACGGAAATCATGAGGGCGATCGTCAGGTTGTGGGAGGCAAAGGCGCGGGCATCATCTTCCTCACGGGCTCCGATGCTTTGTGCCACGCTGACTTCCGAACCCACTTTATTCAGATAGGAGATCGAAGTCGTCATCCACGTCAGGATACCGACAGCTCCGATAGCGGCTACCGCTTCGCTACCCAGACGCCCTACCCAGGCCATATCGGTGATACTGTAGGCCATTTGTATAAACGAGGTTCCCATGATGGGAAGCGCCAGGTTGAACAGTTGCTTTTTAATAGGCCCTTCTGTCAGATTTTTTGTTCCTTGCATGTTTGTTTATTTAATTCGGGGACAAAGATACGATGTTTTCCGCTGAAAAGATGTCGGCATGCAGCATGCCGGGGAGCTTTTGCCTGAAAACAGCCTCTACATGCCTCATGCCGGGATGTTTTTGTTGGAAAACAGCCTCGCATGTCTCATGCCAGCTTCTCTATAAACAAAAACAGCCTGTCGCGAGTGGCGGCAGGCTGTACGGATAAAAATTAGTATCAGAAATTGATGTTTACCCCGATCATCGCGCTGAAACTCTGCATCGGATAGCCGTAATAGAGTTCGTATTTCTGGAACAGGACGTTGTTCAGTTTCAGATACAGCCCGAAGGTGTCGTTTAGGGTGTAAGTTCCGGTCAGGTTGAGTTCGTTGATGTTTTTCATCTTTTCACCTTCCGATCTTCCTAAGAACGTCTTGCGGCCGGTTGCTAAATAATAATCCAAAGAAGCAGTTACTTGGCTGATCGGACGGACGGTGATGCCGGCTGTCAATTCCATTTCGGGTTTGCCGTAAGCATCTTCGATATCGTCGACGTTCCAACTATTGTAGACACCTTTCAGGTTGATGTCGAATAATTGCTGATAGCTATATTTCAGATTGACACCGCCGAACGCATGTTTTGCATTTGCTTGCAAAGCTCTACTGGTATTAGCAAAAATATCGCCTTGCGCACTTGGAGCAAGGAGCGTCGGAGCAAAGAAAACTTCATCACTCGTGATCTTATATCCCCCGAATACATCGAACCAGAAACCGGGAGCGATACCGCTTCTGATACCGACCGTCCCATCCAGATAGTTACGGGAAGGAAGCAGCTCCATCGTCGGGTTGATATAGCGGTTGACCTGCGAAATTTCGTACATGCTGTTTGAGTAGAGTTTGCCACCGGCAACCAGGTAAAGCTCGGTTTTATCGGCAACTTCCACGTCAGCCGTAATATTCGGGGAGGCCATAAATTTGCTGTTGTCACCGGTCACGAACATGATGTTCGCACCTAACTTCAAATTCCAATTGTCTCCCGACACTTTGTAATAAGGCGAAAGAGTTGCTTCGGCATGGTTTTCAAATTCCAGATATTCCTGTCCGCCCATTGTCGGCAGGCTGTAATTGAAGTATTCTACGTTTCCTCCTAATCCGATGCGCTGTTCACCGCCGAAACGGGCGTTCAAATCAAACTTTACGTCGAACGTATGTTCCGTAGGTCCGTCCTGCTCCTTGCTTAACGCATATTTATGGGAGAAGTTGGTATATCCAAGATCTAACAGATAGCCGACAGGAGCGTCTTCTTTCGATTCGACTCCGATCTTTGCCTGGATAGTCTGGTTTACCTGATTGGTCTCACGGTCGAAATTTTCCGGAACTAATGTTACTGATGATTCGGGACTGTAAACCGGTAGCCCATAGTAATTGAATGCGGAGTATCCGTATTTGATCCCCATGTTCAACGATAGTTTTTCAAATGCGTGTTTGAAGTTGAGTCCACCTAAGTTATCATTCAATTTGGCCTTAACCTTGTCGAAGTCCGTATCGATATATTTCACCTTCCCGTTCGTCGAACGATGGGAGAACCAGATATTCAGCTTATCCTTGTCCGTGCTCAGGATGTGGTAGCCTAAGTCGCCGTTCAGGTTCAGATACGTACCGCCGCCGAAGTTGAAATAACCGCGGCGTTTGTTGTACTGGATATCCGTCATGATATTGCCTGAAGGCAGGAGGCTGATCTCCTTCTCCGGATCGGCGGGGACGGTGAAAGTCGCGTAGTCGATCGCCTTCTTCTTGACAACCGGTCCTTTGATGACCGGCAATGTGTTCACTTTGCTGGCATCCTGTACGGTCGGGTCGTATTCGCGTTCAAGCGTCATTTCCCGGTTCAGGTTTTTTTCCTTCGTTTTGTCTTCCTGTGCGCTGACGGTTGCGACACTCCCTAACAGGGCCATCACACACAGTGCTTTGATGTTGTATATTGTCTTCATCACTTTTTCTTAGTTCTTAAGTTTACCCAATCTATTTTCTATCATACCGGCGATATCGTCGTCACCTTTATAATTGTTCTGCAGGCTGGTGAGGTATTGACGAGCCTGGAAGTCATCACCCTGGCGGATATAGATGTCGGCCAGCAGGATAAATCCGCGAGCCAGCCAGTATTGGTGAGGCGTACCGTTCTCAATGAAGTTCATGAGCACCTTTTCGGCATTCTTGTCATCGTTGGTATCGTAATATAGTTGGGCCAACAGATATTTGGCCTCCGCACCGTGTACCGTACGGGTATCTTTGCTCAATTCTTTCAGGTCGGCAAGCGCCTTGTTCGCCTTTTTTTGGGCGATATAGGCTTTAGCACGTACGTAACGGGCTTCGGCTTCCAGTTCAGGAGAGAGCTTCGGTTCTTTCAGCAATTCGTCTGCCGCCAGAAGGGCATCCTTTTGCTGTCCCGTCTGCAAGGCGCAGCGCATGATGCCTAAACGGGCGGCCTGTCTGTTCTCCGGATTCTCGGCTACGATCAGCAAGCGTTTGAAGCTTTCCAATGCGGCCGGATAATCTTTGCTCAGGTATTCGATTTCGGCCGTGCGGGCAACCGATTCTTCGAGGAACTTGGTGTCGCCGCTGGCAATGACCGATTTGAACCGTTGGATGGCTTCGTCGAACTCTTTCTTGGCAAAAGCGATGCTACCTAAGTAGAAGTTGGCATTCGAACTGAACGCCCCTTCGGGGAATGTTTGCAGGTAGTTGATCAGGCTACGGCGAGCACCGTCGTTGTCACCGCGCATGAAGAGTTTTTCGGCGGCGATATAGGTCAGCGAATCCTGTTCGCCTACTTCCAAGCGGATGTTGCCGCCTATGGAGTTCACATAGCTGGCATAAGCATTGATATCGTTGAGATCGATATAAACAGACTTCAAATCCTGCAATGCGATTTTAGCTTCTTCGCTACCCGGATAATTGCTGATCACCTGCTTGTAGGCGGCGAGCGCCTTTTCCGGCTGGTTGTCGTTGTAGTATAGTAAACCGAGCTGGATGCCTGCTTTACGTGCCAGGCTGCTCTGAGGAAATTCGCGGATCAGCTTTTCGAACGCCTGTGCGGCGGAAGAGCTGTTTTCGAGCAAGACATAAGAGCGTCCTTTCTCGAACAACGCATCGTCTACATATTGCGATTCCGGATATTCGCTGATCAGGCGGTCCATTGCGCTGATCTTGCCTTTATAGTCTTTCTGCAACCCTAACAGGAATCCTTTCTGGTAGATCGAGTAATCGCCAGCGGAAGGAGACAACTGGACTGCACGTGAATAGTTTTCTTCTGCCAGACTGAACTGGCGGTTCTGATACAGGCAATCGCCGATACGGTTGTAAGCGTCAGCCAAAGAAGCGGCCTGCCGGTTACTTTCCAGGTCGACATATTGGCGGAAACGGTTCAGGGCCGCACTGTAATCCCGCAGTTTGAAATAGCTGTAACCTAAGTTATAATAAGCCAGAGCATACATGTCCGTATTGCGCTGGCGCGTATTGTTCAGATACGTGCGATAGTCCGATATCGCGTTTTCATATTCTCCCATGCGGTAGTAGGATTCGCCACGCCAGAAATAGGCGTCGTTGCGGGCTTCCATATTATAAGAACCGAGCTGGATTGCCTGGCTGAACAAACTAACGGCGTCATCCAGCTTGACATTGGCAAAAGCCTGTGTTCCGAGTTGGAAAAGGATGTCCTGTTTGGCTTCCAGTATCTTGGTGCTCGGATGTTTGATCTTGTTGATTGATTTCAAAGCGGCTTCGTAGTTTTTGGTAGTCAGGTAGACTTCGACCAGATAGTCGTTCACCTTGTCTGCGTATTGCGAGTTAGGGAAATCGTTCAGGAAGTCTTCGAAGATCGTCACCGACTCGCCGAACCCTGTAAATGCCGTTTCGTGGATGAGCAATGCGTAGTTGTACATGGCGACTTCCTTTATCTGTTTGTCGAATGAAGAGGTGGCAGCAGCCTCGAATGCCATGCGGGCATTGTTTTTGTCGCCTAACTTCAGGTAAGACTGTCCGAGATAGAGATAGGCGTTCTGTGTCAGCTCGTCGTTCTGGCGTACGGTCCGGCTCAGGGCGTTGACCGTATTGCTGTAATTCCCTTTATTGAAGTAGCATACACCTAAAATGTACAGATCGCTGCGGAGCGGGTTTTCCGTAGATGAAACATATTTGCTCAACATCCGGATCGCTTTTTCCTGGTCGCCTAAATGATAATATGAATCACCAACGATCCGGTACATCTCGCTGTTGTTCTTGCTATCGGGATATAGAGAGAGAAGCTCTTCACCTTCTTTCACCACCTTTTCGTATTTGCTCTGGATAAAATAAATCTGTGCGATGTAGTATTGCGACTGCTCGCGGTATTTCGGGCTCTCTTTCAGACGGGAAAACTCGATCAGAGCATTGTTGTAATTCCCCATCGCGTAGTCGATGTAGGCGACATAATAGGTCGAGGCTTCCTTATATTTGTCTCCGACCTGCTCGATCCGTGCGAAGTAGCCGCGGGCTTTTTCCATCTCACCGGTCTGCAACAGCGAATAAGCCAGACGGAAAGAATAAGCCTCCTGCTGTTCGGGACTTAACATGTCGATATCGGCTTCGTTGAACCAGAAAATAGCTTTTTCATATTCACCGCGTTCGAAATGTACGGAACCGATCATGTAACCGATCTCGTCGCTATGGCGGGAAGCTGGATATTCTTCCAGATAGTCTTTTAGCAACTCGTCTGCATTAGGGCGTCCCTGTTCATAAGCGGCATAGACCAGCATATAGTCTGCCTCTTGGATCAGGTCGGCATTCGTGGAATGCTGTTTGTAAGCCTCCAACTTGTCAATGCAACCGGCATAATTTTTTAAACTAAACAACTCTTTCCCTTCTACAAATAGGCGATCCGGTGCATCAAACTGGTACGATCGCTGCCCGTATGCGACATGACTCCCCACCACTATGCACAGTGGAATAAGTATTCTTTTCATCACTCCTTAGCTTTTATAATACAGATATATATAAATATAACGGTATATGTTGGTTCTAAGTTGCAAATATAAGAAATATATTACTTTATATAGCGGTCTACTGCTTTTTTGATAGATTGCAATCCGAAATCGTCCGGATTCAACTGGTTGGCTGGCAGAATAATAATCTCGGCTGCATCGTCTTCAGCTTTTGCTCCGTCGAAGGATTCGGTCAGACATTCGAAGAACATATCGACCGTATGTACCTCGAAGCCGGAATAGGGATAAAGATTGGGAATGGAAAAGAGATAACGGCAGCCGACGATGTCAAGTCCCGTTTCCTCTTTCACTTCCCGGTGGGCTGCATCTTCGGCTGATTCATACATATCGACAAAGCCTCCCGGCAAGTCGAGTGTCCCTTTGGCGGGTTCTTTGGCACGACGTACCAACAGCAGTTCTCCTTTTGAATTGCGGATGAAGCAGGCGACAGCCGAGGAAGGATTGAAATAATAGACGAACCCACAAGTTGTGCATTGTTTGGCTTTCTCGTTGCGTTCCACAAATGTCCTGGCTCCGCATTTCGGACAATACGTAAATTGATGTAAAGGATGGGACATGATATTTTATATTTAATAGTCAGGCACGGATTACACGGATTTCACTGTTCTAACAAACTGTGCAATCCGCGAAATCCGTGCCTGAAATAGCTTTGTGTTTTTATTACTTCACTTCCCAACCCAGTGCGCTTGCGCCCAATACGGCTGCATCGCTTTCTTTCAATTGGGAGAATAATAATTTTGTCTTGCCTTCGAACACTTTCAACATGTTCTTTTCCATTGAACGTTTGATCGGATTCATAATCAGATCTCCGGCTTTAGTTAGGCCTCCGAACAGGATGATCGCTTCTGGGCTGGAGAATGCAACGAAATCAGCGAATGCTTCACCCAGGATGTTACCTGTGAATTCGAAGATTTCCAAAGCCAGCTTGTCATTCTTCATTGCTGCGTCATACACGTCTTTGGATGTGATTTCGTCCGGATCCAATTCGCGAAGCAAGCTGTCATCCTTACGGATTTCCAGAAATTCGCGTGCCGTACGGGCAACTCCTGTAGCAGAAGCATATGCTTCCAAACAACCTTGACGACCACAACCACAAGGACGTCCGTTATTACGACGCATGATCACGTGACCTAGCTCGCCTGCAAATCCATCATGCCCGTAAACCAGGTTACCGCCGATTACGATGCCGCTCCCGACACCTGTACCTAATGTGATCACGATAAAGTCTTTCATACCGCGGGCAGCACCATACGTCATTTCACCGATAGCAGCTGCATTCGCATCATTTGTCAATGCCACGGGCACACCACCCACCTTTTCGCTGATTAACTGAGCCAAAGGAATTTTACCTTTCCAAGGAAGGTTTGGTGCAAATTCGATACAACCGTTAAAGAAGTTACCGTTCGGAGCTCCTACACCTATACCTTTTATTTTATCTACACCGCCTGCCTGGTCGATCACTAATTTCAGGCCATTTGCAAGTTCGCTGACATAATCGTCGACATCAGTATACTTTCCGGTTTTAATTGAACTACTGTACAAGATCGTTCCTCTTGCATCTACTACGCCAAAAACAGTATTGGTACCACCTATATCGATACCTACTACATAAGGCTTCTCCATGATTTTATATTTTAGATTAATAATGCTTTTTCTGGAAAGCAAATATAAGAGGAATCTGGTAAGGTACAATGATTTTATTCAAAAAAAACCGAAATGGACGTGAATATGTTACCCGATATGTTATTTAGCAGGTAAAATTTCAATCCAATAATCGTCTGGATCATTGATGAAATACAAGCCCATCTCGTTATTTTCGAAACAGATGTATCCGAGTTCTCGGTGATATTCGCGTACCTTGTCATAATCGCCGGCTACACGGAAACAGAGATGGCTTTCATTGTCTCCCAATTCGTATGCTTCTTTCCGGTCGCGAAGCCAGGTCAGTTCCAACAGAAATCCTGTCTCGTTGTCTGTCAGATAAACCAAGGTGAACGAACCGTCTGTCGCTTCCTTGCGGTGGTGTTCTTTCAAACCAAGCGCTTTTCCATAAAACGCAATACTTCTGTCCAGATCCAGGACATTGATATTAAAATGATCAAATCTGCTCTTTATTTCCATTTTCTCTCTATTTTTTTATTTTCCATTTTCAAATGTCTGTCCCTTCTCCCGGAACGGATATCAACGCATACCGGCAACCACGCGATTCCGCGTAAGGTCTGAAAGCAACCACCTCCGCCGGACGATCCCAAAAATGCATCGGTACAAAGATATTGGTTTTGATATGATCTACAAACTGTTGTGCACCGCGCATGAAGTCGGTCCCGATACGCGGATCGACCGGAAACATGGTAGCATCTAGCTTGTCGGTCGCCTTTGCCAAATCACCTAATTCTTTCAGATAATTTTGTTCTGCTTCTGCGACTTCTTCGGGAGTCGATTCGTCTTTCCAGTGCCAGTTATTTAGGTCGCCGGCATGGAAAAGGCGTTTCCCTTCGGCTTCGATCAGGAAGGATATGCCGGAGTCTGTTGATCCGAATGCCTTGATCCACAGGTTATGATCTTCATAAGAATCTTCTTTTTTGAGATAGATTGCATCTTCTTTCCCTGCCCGGTTCCTTTTCAAAATATCTTTGCCGAAAAGATAGACGATATCTTTTTTGTATGTTTTCCATCTCAAAACCTCCGGATTGAAATGATCCGGATGGAAATGGGATGACAATATATATAATGTACCCGCACGATTCAATAGTTTCTCATGCACGAAACCTTTTTCCGGTGACCTCCCTGTGTCTTTATAATAATCGATCAAAATGGCAAATTCGTCTGCCTCGATAGCAAAACCACTATGGTAGATATAAGTAAGTCTCATGTATATTTTCCTTTCTTTTTATAAACAAAACACGGAAGGTCGCATTCTTGTTGTGCAAATCAGCGTTCGTTTGCGTCCGGTCAATGCTGATTACGATATTACAACTTTATTTCCAGTTGCTCCATCATCACCCCTGTCTTTCGGCGTGCATCGGCCACATCCAATCCGCGTGCCAGCAGCACTGCCATACGGCGATGTCCGCGGACTTCCGGTTTACCGAAGAAGCGCATTTGGGTGTCCGGCTGTTCCAAGACCTTATCCAGGTTGCCTAATGAAAGTTGGTTGCTGTCCCCTTCGACCACAACAGCACGCGAAGCGCCTGCACCGTGAAAAGCTATGTTCGGGATCGGTAGGCCTAATATAGCACGGGCATGCAAAGCGAACTGCGAAAGATCCTGCGTGATCATTGTGACCATTCCTGTGTCATGCGGACGGGGAGAGACTTCGCTGAAAATGACATCTTCGCCCTTAACAAACAATTCGACCCCGAAAATACCGCGGCCGCCGAGCGCCTCCGTGATTTTGCCTGCAATTTCGCGTGCCTTTTCTTTGGCAACCGGGTTCATTGCCTGTGGTTGCCAGGATTCACGATAGTCGCCGTCAACCTGTACGTGTCCGACCGGTTCTAGGAATGATGTGCCTCCAATATGACGGACGGTCAACAGGGTGATTTCGTAATCGAAATCGACAAACCCTTCCACGATCACTTTTCCGGCACCGGCACGTCCGCCTTCCTGTGCATAGTGCCAGGAGCGGTCGATATCTTCTTCTTTACGGATAATGCTTTGTCCGTGTCCGCTCGAGCTCATGATCGGCTTGACGACACATGGCATTCCGATAACTTTGACAGCCTCGATAAATTCTTCTTCTGTCTCGGCAAAACGATAAGGAGAGGTCGGCAAACCCAATTCCTCGGCAGCCAGACGGCGGATGCCTTCGCGATTCATAGTCAACCAGGTGGCACGGGCTGTCGGGATGACATGGAATCCTTCTTTTTCCAGTTCCATCAACGTCTGTGTTGCGATGGCCTCCACTTCGGGAACGATATAATCTGGTTTTTCTTTTTCTACAATCTCGCGCAAAGCGTCTCCGTCCAACATCGATACGACATACGAACGGTGGGCGACTTGCATGGCCGGAGCATCTGCATATTTGTCCAAAGCGATTACTTCCACTCCATAACGCTGTAATTCAATTACAAATTCTTTGCCTAATTCGCCAGAACCGCAGAGCAAAACTTTCGTTGCGGTAGCCGACTTCGGTGTTCCTATTGTTACCATATTTATTGAATGTATTATATTTCTTTTGTTCATAGGTGCAAAGGTACAGTAATATTGGCAATTGACAAGTGGTTCTCAATAGGGGATTTCCGAATGGATACAAGTGTAATCTGTTTTCGACATTGTAGAAAATAAAATAGATGCAAATCTGATTAGGTTTCCATGCAGATGTAAATGTCGTTTTCTACAAAGAAATATATACCTATGTGAGGTTAATTGGGGTTAAATATAAGTACCTTGTGATACAAGGTATCTTGGTAAAGCATATATTTGTGGCAGTTAATGACAAAATATTTTTCTATTTATGTAACGATTTTGCAAAATGTTCGTCTAATAGATAAAAGTAACAACAAATATAATGATTCATCTGGAAGGAATTAACAAAACGTATTTTAACGGTGCGCCGCTACATGTTTTGAAAGGCATAGACTTGGATATAGAGAAGGGAGAGATGGTGTCTATTATGGGGGCGTCGGGATCGGGGAAATCCACATTGCTGAATATCTTGGGAATATTGGATACATACGATACGGGCATTTATACCCTGAACGGGCAGTTGATCCGCAATCTGAGCGAAACCCGTGCGGCGGAACTGCGTAACCGGATGATCGGTTTTATCTTCCAATCCTTTAACCTGATTTCATTCAAAAATGCGGTGGAGAACGTAGCCTTGCCCCTGTACTACCAAGGAGTAAGTCGCAAGAAGCGAAACGCTATGGCATTGGAATATCTGGATATGGTCGGGCTGAAGGACTGGGCGGAGCATATGCCGAACGAAATGTCCGGTGGACAGAAACAGCGTGTTGCCATTGCCCGCGCCCTGATTGCCAAACCGCAGGTGATCTTGGCGGATGAACCGACCGGAGCGTTGGACAGTAAGACGACGGTTGAGGTGATGGAGCTGCTCCGGAAAGTAAACCTCGAAGGGCTGACGATGGTGATCGTGACGCACGAACCTTCCGTGGCTGAGGCAACCGACCGCATTATCCGCGTGAAAGACGGTCTGATAGAAACAATAGAAAAAGGATTGGGACATGTTTGACTTTGATAATTTCCGAGAAATATGGAGTACGATCCAAAAGAATAAACTCCGTACCTTCCTGACCGGCTTTTCCGTAGCATGGGGGATTTTCATGTTGATTGTCCTCTTGGGGGCAGGAAACGGGATGAAGAACGGGATCATGTCGAACTTTCGCAACTTTAGCCTGAATCGGGTGGAGACATGGCCGCGCTACACGAGCAAGCCGTACAAGGGAATGCAGATGAACCGGAGGATCGAATACAAAGATGAAGATCTGATTGCCATCCCTCGCGAAAATCCCGAAGTGGATTTGATCACGGCGAGTATCAGCCGGAGCGATACGCTTTCCTACGGAGACGAATATAACGCCTATTCCCTGAACGGAGTGCACCCTTCGAAGGCGGTGATCGACAATATCGAAATGACGGTTGGGAACGGCCGTTTTATCAATGATATAGATGTGAAGGAAAAAAGGAAGGTGATTGTCCTGAGCCCCCGCATGAAAGAAGTCCTTTTCAAAGGCGAGGACCCGTTGGGCAAATATGTGAATGCCGGAAGTGTCGCATACCAGGTTATCGGTGTCTATAAGGCGGAGGACAACGACAACAACGCGCCGGCCTATATCCCTTTCAGTACGGCGCAGACCTTGTATAACGCTGGCTACGGACTGGATGAGATTATCTTTACGGTGAAAGGTATTTCCACGCAGGAAGAATTTGACGCTTTCGAGAAACGTTTCCGCCAGCAGATGGGAGCGCGGCATAAGTTCGACCCCGAAGACCGGCGGGCGATCGGTATGTGGAGCACGCTCGAAAACTTCATGATGCTGAACGGGATGCTGAACGGTATCGCCCTCTTTATCTGGGTGATCGGCATCGGGACACTGACTGCCGGGATCGTAGGCGTGAGCAACATCATGCTGATAACGGTACGTGAGCGGACGAGGGAGTTCGGCATCCGGAAGGCGATAGGGGCGACTCCGTTCTCCATCCTGAAACTGATCATTGTCGAATCGATCCTGATCACGGCAGTGTTCGGTTATTTGGGCATGATCTTAGGGATCGGGCTGACAGAAGGAATCAATTCGGTTATGGAGATGATGAATGCCGGAAAGAATGTTTCGCAGGATGACATGAGCATCTTCCTGAATCCGACGGTGAACCTCAGTGTGGTGTTGTCCGCTACGGCCCTGATCATCGGGGCAGGCGTGCTGGCCGGCTATTTCCCTGCCCGCAAGGCGGTCAAGATCACGGCGATCGAGGCCATGCGCAATGAATAATTGGTAATTGAAAATAGAAAGATTATGTTCATATTTGATATAGATCGCTGGGTGGAAATATGGGTGACGATCACCCGTAATAAAACCCGTAGCCTGCTGACCGGCTTCGGTGTGTTCTGGGGCATCCTGATGCTGGTGATCCTGTTGGGTTCCGGCAACGGTTTTAAGAATGGCGTGTTGAAGAACGTCGACGGTTTTTCGACGAACTCCGCATTCTTCTTTTCCGAACGGACCGGCGAACCCTACAAAGGGTATAAGAAAGGGCGTTACTGGCAGATGCGCAACCGCGACTTGGAGACGATCCGCCAGCGTGTGAAAGGAGTGCGCTATCTTTCGCCGATGATTATGCAATGGGGCGGACAGAATAATGTAGTGAGAGGACAGAAAGCTGGTACATATAACGTGCGTGGCGTCTATTCTGAATATTTCAATATCGAAACGCAGCATATCTTGGCGGGACGCTTGTTAAATGAAATCGACATGATCGAAAAGCGTAAGGTGTGCCTGATCGGTAATATCGTGCGCGAAGTCCTTTTTGCCCCGGATGAAGATCCGATCGGACAGTACATACGGGTGAATGGTATCTATTACCAGGTAGTCGGTGTGATCAAGCCGAAGCCCCGTGCCCAGATTGGCGGGCGTACGGAGGAAAGCGTAATGATCCCGTTTAAGACGCTCCAGCAGGCTTCCAACCAGGGAGACAAGTTCTGGTTCCTCTGTGCGACGGCCGACGACGGTTATTCCTGTGATAAGATGGTGGAAGACATAAAGACGGTCCTGCGTTCGCAGAACGAAATTTCCCCGACGGACGAACATGCTATCAGCAGCTTTACGATAGCCAAACAGTTCGAAACATTCGATATGTTGTTCACCGGTATTAATATTCTGGTTTGGCTTGTCGGTATCGGAACTCTGCTGGCTGGTATTATTGGGGTTAGTAATATTATGATGGTGACAGTTCGGGAGCGGACACGCGAGATCGGAGTGCGCCGTGCGATCGGTGCGAAGCCTTTCGATATTATATCGCAGATCATGAGTGAGAGCCTGCTGTTGACATCCCTTGCCGGGTTGATCGGGCTTAGCGTGGGGGTATTCCTGCTCGATGTGGTGAACAATGCGATGGCAAGCGGCGGAGATGTGTCTAACGACACGTTTTTTTCCAATCCCGAAATCCATATCGGGACAGCGGTGGCAGCTACCGTAATTCTGCTGTTCAGCGGTCTCCTTGCCGGGTTGATCCCGGCCTGGCGTGCCATGCAGATCAAGGCGATAGATGCTATCAGGGAAGAGTGAATTGGATTTATGATTTATAATTTGTGTCTACGTATAAATCATAAATATTTCCATTGTCAATTAATAAAAAAGTATAGTTATGAAGAATCGTATCGTAAAAAAAGTCCTGCGGATCATCTTTTTGGTATTTGTGGGAGTTGCTGTTGTCGGCACTTTCTATTTCTTGTGGAAGAAAGCGCAACCTGTCATTACCCTCTATGAGTTGGTTACCCCTGCACGTGACACGATTGAGACGAAGACCGTGGCGACCGGAAAGGTCGAACCTCGTGATGAAGTCCTTATCAAACCACAAATGTCGGGTATCATCTCCGAATTGCTGAAAGAAGCTGGACAGATGGTGAAAGAAGGGGAGATCATTGCTCGTATCAAGGTTATTCCTGAAATGGTTCAGTTGAATAGTGCCGAATCGCGTGTACGGGTGGCGAAGATCAACCTCGAACAGATCAGTGCTACCTTCAAGCGGGATAAAGAGTTGCATAAACAGGGGGTTATCTCCAAAGAAGATTACGAAACATCTCTTGCCAACTATAAAAAGGCGCAGGAAGAGGCAGAGAACGCTCAGGATGCTCTTGAGATTATCCGTGAAGGTATCTCTAAACGGTCTGCCGCTTCCAGTACGACACAGGTTCGTTCTACTATCACCGGTATGATCTTGGATGTGCCTATCAAGGTCGGTAACTCGGTGATCCAATCGAATACTTTCAACGACGGTACGACGATCGCTACTGTTGCCGATATGAGCAATATGATCTTTAGGGGGAAAGTAGACGAGACGGAAGTCGGCCGTATCCATGAAGGGATGCCGATCAAATTGACGGTTGGCGCTATGGAAAGCCGCACGTTCGATGCTGAACTGGAGTATGTGGCTCCTAAAGGTGTGGAAGAGAACGGGGCTGTGCTGTTTGAGGTGAAGGCAGCCGTGCATATGCCAGGCGATGCCTTTATCCGTGCCGGCTACAGTGCCAACGCCGAGATTGTGTTGAAGCGTGCGGAGAATGTATTGTCCGTACCCGAAAGCTGTGTCGAGTTTAGCGGTGATTCTACTTTCGTACAAGTAGTAAAAGCGGAAAAGCCAGAACAAGTGTTTGAGAAACGGGCTGTCAAAGTAGGCTTGTCCGATGGCATTAAGATCGAGATAAAGGAAGGTCTCGCCGAAAACGAAAAGGTACGCGGGGCGATTGTCAATCCGAATAAGAAATAATTGTAAACAGTAAAATGATGAGAAAACGATTAATAATCGCTACGGCTTTATTTCTTTCCGGTTCTTTGGCTCGGGGACAGGAACCTGCCAAACAATGGTCTCTGGAAGAATGTATCCGCTATGCGATCGAACATAACATCGAACTGAAGCAGAGAGAGCAGGACCAGGAAAGCCGGAAAGTGGAATTGAACACCAGCAAATTCAGTTGGTTGCCCGATCTGAATGCCAATATCGGACAGAACTTCGACTTTGGACGTTCTCCTTCCAAATCAGGTGTGATTGTGGATCAGAACTCGGCTAATACTTCGGCATCTGTCTCTTTGAGCATGCCGATATTCGACGGCTTGCGTATTCCCAACGATATCGCTGCCCGCAAGCTGGACTTGAAAGCGGCTGTCGAGACTTTGAATAAGGCGAAGGAAGACTTGTCGATTAATGTTGCTTCCTACTATTTGCAGGTTTTGTATAATAAGGAAGTCCAAAAGATTGCCGAGTTGCAGGTTGCGCTGAGCAATGAGCAGGTCGTGAAAACCGAAGCATTGGTAAAGAACGGGAAGGTTCCCCTTTCCCAGTTATACGATATGAAAGCGCAGCTAGCGAAGGACGAAGTCTCGCTGACCGAAGCGCGTAACAATGTGAAACTGGCATTGCTCGACTTGACGCAAAGCCTCGAACTGGAACGCGACGGTGAAAATTTCGATATCGTAGTCCCTGAAATAGAAGATGCGGTTGAACAGTATATGGGCAGCATCCTTCCACCGGACAATGTCTATGATCATGCTGTCGCTTTCAAGCCGCAGATCAAGGAGCAGGAATTTCTCTTGGAAAGCCAGAAGAAAATGCTGAAAGTGGCTCGGGCAGGTTATTATCCGAAATTGAATTTCGGCGCCAGCTACAGCAACGGCTATTACCATTATTCCGGTGATGGCGAATATACGAACCTTCCTTTTGGCGATCAGCTGAAAAACAACGGACGTAGAACGATCGGGTTCAGCTTGAGTATCCCGCTGTTCAACCGCTTTCAGGTTCGTAACAGTGTCCGCTCCGCCCGTATCAATATCCGGAACCGGGAGTTGATGATGGAGAATACGAAGAAGGTGTTGTATAAAGAAATCCAGCAAGCCTACTACAATGCGACTGCTGCCCAGGAGAAATATACCGCATCCGACAAATCTGTCCTCGCTAGCAAGGAGGCTTTCTCTTATGCCGAAGACCGTTATGCCGCCGGTAAGAGTACGGTTTTTGAATACAGCGAAGCCAAAACGAAGTATGCCCAGAGCTTGTCCGAACAGGCTCAGGCCAAGTATGACTTCATTTTCCGCACCAAAATCTTGGACTTCTATAACGGCACACCAATAACACTATAACATATTTAGGTTAGACACATTTGTTTAAGAAAAAGAAGGTCTCTGTGATGGAAACCTTCTTTTTGTTCTTATATTTGTCCGAGAGATTATGATTTACAATTCAAGGACTATGAAAGTATAATCGTTTAATGGAGTGGATCTAATATTAATACCTAGAAAAACATATTATGAATGCAAGATTTGTGACATTAGTTTTGCTGCTATTCGTTTGGCTGGAGGGGGACAGCGTTTGGGCCCAATATCTTCCCAAACTTTATCAGGTTTTCTCTCCCGACAAAAAGTTGAAGATGGCTATTCAGCGACATAACGACGGTTTGCTGACCTACACTTTTGCAGCTAATAGAGAAATATTGATCAAAGAATCTCCGCTGGGTTTCAAATTGGAATCACAGGAGACGGTTCCTTCTTCCGGTTGGAAAATAGAGAAAGTATCCGACCGGAAAGTACGGGATGAATGGAAACCGCTCTGGGGTAAACGGGCTGTGGTTGAAGATCATTTTAATGAATTGGTGATCGATTTGGTGAATCCGGCCGGACAACCGGAGCGGATGCAGTTGGTTGTCCGTGGATATAATGACGGCTTTGCATTCTGTTATAAAATACCGGATGGAAAAGGACCGTGTGTAAATGTGCAGTCCGAATTGACGGCCTATAACTTTGCAGGAGATTATACGGCATGGTTCTATAATGGCGAAAATCATAATATAGGACCCGAAAAGTTGACGGAAACAGATGGAACCCGTTTGCCGGTGATGACCGTGAAGGCGGGTGATAAACATTATATGGCAATCCATGAAGCCTGTCTGGAAACAGGAGCACCTCTTGTTTTACAATCTAAGGGGGGGGAATCGCTCTTTTCGGTCGCTTCCAAGCCGACCAGTCTGTCGCCGGGATATACATCAGCCTGGCGTGTCGTTTTGTATGGGACGACACCTGGCGTGTTGACCGATTCCCATTTGTTGGAGTTGCTGAATCCGGATCCCGACTCTCGTTATGATTTTTCGTGGGTGAAACCGGGGTTGGCTGTCTGGGACTGGCGTATCAACGGAGCTGTGTGGGATGGATTTACATACGGGATGTCTTATCCTTCCTGGGTACGAATGGTCGATTTCGCTGCCGAGCAGGGTTTCAAATACCTGGTGTTGGATGCCAATTGGTATGGACCGGAATTCGAATCGGATTCCGATCCGGTTAAAGGAGAAAAAGCGCAGGATGTGCAACGGCTGTTGAAATATGGAAAAGAGAAAGGTGTCGGAATCTGGCTTTATCTGAATGATGTCGGAGGTCGGAAATATCCGATAGAAAAGACCTTGAAACAGTATGGGGATTGGGGAGCAGCCGGGGTTAAATACGGTTTTATGAGCGGAACACAAGAAGAAAAGAACCGGTGGACGAAAAAGATCACGGAGCTTTGTGCTCAAAATCACTTGTTGGTCGATTTCCATGACGGTCCGGTTCATCCATACGGACAAATGCGTACTTGGCCGAACGCTGTGACACGCGAATATTGCCATGCCCAGTTGGACGGACATCATGTGTTCGAGCCTAAAACATTTGTGACGACCGTTTTCGTCAATATGGTTGCCGGTCCGATCGATATGAACAACGGAATGTTTGACCTTCGCCAAGGGCATACGACACGTGTGGACGAGAGTCAGCCGGTTCCTTCCACACTGGTTTCGGAAGCTGCCCGTACGTTGATTGCTTTTTCTGGCGTGACTATTTTGCCGGATATTCCAGAATACTACCGGAAGTACCCGGCTTTGTTGAACTTCCTGTCTGCCCAGAAGATGCCGTGGAAAGAGAGCCGTACCCTGGCCGGTGAAATCGGGGAGTATATCGTGATGATGCGTGAAACGGAGGATGCCTACTTAGTCGGTGCGGCCACGAATGAGTCCGGAAGGACGATAGATCTGCCTCTTTCTTTCTTGGAAAAAGGAAAATATACTGTTGAAGTCATCGAAGACGGCGACGATGCCCACTATCTGACAAACCGGGAAAGCTTGAAAGTTACGACTCGGCAACTGACAAACAATGATAAACTGACATTGAAGTTGGCTCCGGGCGGTGGTGCGTGTCTTGTTATTAAGAAAACTCCGTCCATGCGTGTTGGTGAGCAAGCGGCTTTTCCGCTTGTCAGCCCTTCCGGGAAAATTGGTCGAAAATAATTACTTCGTTCTTAACTTGAACGAACCTAATCAGATTGCGAACACTAGCTGGATCAAGCCCGGACAGGTAATTCGTGAAGTTACATTGACAACGGCTGGCAGTATGGCTAGTATTGATTTTGCCGCAGAAAACAATATAGCCTATGTGCTGTTTGATGCCGGTTGGTATGGGGCGGAAGAAGATGTGAAATCGGATGCGACCACCGTTACGGTTGATCCGGCCCGTTCGAAAGGACCGCTTGATTTGCCTAAAGTAATAGAATATGCCAATTCAAAAGGAGTTGGAATACTGGTTTATGTGAATAAAAAGGCACTGCATCAGCAACTGGATGAAATTCTGCCTTTATATAAGAAATGGGGGATCAAAGGTGTAAAATATGGTTTTGTGAATGTGGGCGACCAATACGCTACGGCATGGTTGCATCAGGCAGTACGCAAAGCCGCCAAATATGGATTGATGGTTGATATCCACGATGAGTATCGTTTGACAGGCTATTCGCGCACGTATCCGAATTTACTGACTCAGGAAGGTATCCGCGGCGACGAAGAAAGCCCGTCGCTAGACCAAGCCATCTATACATTATATAATCGCATGATTTGCGGAGCGGGTGATTATACCAATTGTTATTTTGCGGAAAGAGTCACGGAAAAGATGGGCGGACGTGCTGCCCAGTTAGCTAAATTAGTCGCTATTTACAGTCCCTGGCAGTTTGTCTATTGGTATGACCGCCCCGAAAAATCACCGAGGCGAGCCGGTGGTGCAGGCTCTGCCGAGTCTGTGATCAAAACAGATGCTGCAACCCGTTTCTATAATTCTATTCCGACCGTATGGGACGAAACCCGCTTCTTGGATGGAGAAATGGGCAAATATGTTGTGGTCGCCCGCCGTTCGGGTTCCGATTGGTATGTAAGCATGTTGAATGCCGGAGACAAAAAACAAATCTCCTTACCCATTGATTTTCTGAAAAACAGAAAGGGCTATACCGCCACACTCTATTACCAGGCTTCCGAGGAGAAAAAGGATGTCGTCGATGCCAAGAAAATCAGGTTGGAGAACCGCAATGAGGTTATCATTGATTTGGTCGGGAATAGCGGATGTGTGCTGCATTTTTCGATTCTTAATTTCCAATAGATTTATTTCAAATCACGTGGTAAGCCGGAGGGAATGTTCCTTCTCCGGCTTTCTTTTTATTTATCTGTTATCGGCTTCTTTTTTCCGATAAGAGGAAGGAGATATTCCCATAACTTTGGTAAAGACACGGGAGAAATAGGCCTGCTCCTCGAATCCGAGCCGCATCGCAATTTCGTTCAGTTTCATATCCGTAAGTTCGATATACTGACAGGCTTTCTGTATTTTTAGGCGTGTAAAGTAATTGATGGGGGAAGTACCCGTTTCTTTCTGGAATAAGGTGGAAAAGTGAGATTCCGAATATTTGAAATATTCCGCTAAATCTTTTAAGGTCAGATTGGTTTCCACGTGTTCTTGTAAGTAATAGATAACTCGCATCGAGAATGAATTTTCTTTGTGGGTCGGAAGATCGATATGGCGGAACTGTTCCTGAAAAATGAAAGTTGAGAGAAACGTATATAAGCACATGGATGAATAAGCCAGATATTCTTTTATGTAACCTTTGGCAAAACTACTGTATATCTCTTCGAATAGACGGATGCGGACGAGTTGCCGTACATGTTCGTCTGCTAATATTTCTTGAGGAGCGGGGTTGGGAGAAAGGAATGATTCGGTTAGCTTACCACAGAAATGAATCCAATAGATTGTCCAAGGATCATGGCTGTCCGCCTCAAATGAATAAGGGACATGGGGAGGTACGATGATATACTGATTTTTCTGTACGGGACTTCTCCCGCCGGGCCTTTTACCTATATGGAGAACAGTCCGGTTTCTTATAAACCGACCGGTTTTATCGGAGGGGCGGGACATGGTTGTATCTTTACGGCCGGTAGTGAGAACTATTGGAAAGCCGCGACCAATTCAATTTCCGTCCGGCATATGTTTGAACGCAGGGTCTCTTTCTATCCGTCCGGCTTTGATAAAGACGGCTATTTGTTTACGAACACCTATTTAGGAGATTACCCGATGTTCCTGCCCGGAGGAAAGGAACAGATCGCCGGTGAATATCAACCCGGGTGGATGTTGCTTTCGTATGGAAAAAAAGTGAGCGTATCTTCTTCGCTGGAAGGTTATCCGGCAGAAAATATAGTGGATGAGGACGCCCGTACGGCTTGGGTCGCCCAATCGAACCGTGACATGGAGTGGGCACAAGTAGATTTGCAACGGCTTTCGTCTATCCATGCTATTCAGGTGAATTTCGATGAATACGGGGCTAATCAAAAAGGTGCTGTCTCCGGAGTTTACCAGAGCTATCTGATTTACGCTTCGGTAAATGGCGAAGATTGGTCTTTGGTGGTGGACTATGGTACAAAGAAAACAGACACTCCTCATGATTATATCGAATTTGAAGAACCGTTCAAAGCCCGGTATATCAAGTTGCAAAACAAGGAGTATATGGTGTCGGAAAATTTTTCCGTACGCGATTTGAGAATTTTTGGAAAAGGTCAGGGGAGTACTCCGCGTGCCGTAAATGATTTCACGGTGGAAAGGGATGAGGCCGATCCATGCAAGGCGCGTCTTTGTTGGGAGGCTGTTCCGGATGCTCAGGGGTATATTGTCCGCTACGGAATAGCCGGAGACAAGTTGTATAATAATTTCCAGGTGATGGGAGAAAATACATTGGAAATCGGAAGTCTGAATAAAGGGGTTGCTTATTACTTTACGATAGATGCCTATAATGAGAACGGTATTACTCGGACTTCCCGGATAAAAGTTTGCCGTTAATCAACAGACTTCTTTTTACCTCTTCAGCTTTCCCACAAACATCAGGTTATTGTCGTTCTCATGGAGCGTAGTGGCCAATTCTTTCAGTTGGGCTTTCGCTTCGGGAGGACATTTGCCGGAGGAGAGATGGGCTTCGATCATTTCCTGAAGTGCAGCCGGTTCGACATTGAAAATGAGTCTGCCCTTGTTGAAGCGGTTGTTCGGATTGGGAATCGGGAGATTCCCGTAGAAGTCGTTGACCAGGTGATATTGGGAAGATGACATTTTCATCTTATCTACCAGTATGTCTCCTCCGGGTGTGAACCGGCCTTTATCCCAAGTGTAGTAGTGGATGAGGATATGGTTGGGCAGTTCCGTGTAGATATGGATAGGTTTTTGGGCAAAACCGGGGAAGTTCATCGTGAAACGGGGGATCAGCTTGTTTGCTTCCGTATCGTATGTGAAAGTCGTGTCGATGCCGGTATAAAAGAAGTCGAATATTCCGGTATTCCGGTAGGAAAATATCTCATTGTCGAAATTTCCTGCCAACATATAGTCGAGTGCCGGTATTTGTGATAGGATGTTCCCGTTCGTGTCCATCCGGAAAGCGATCGGCGTCCCTTCTTCAAAAGGCATGTGTACGACCGAGAGCGTACCGTCGGCATTGACCTCGATTTTCGGTTTGTTGATTTGTCCGGGAAGATTGATATCTTTTATCCATTTCCCGTCAAGGCCGTACATCATGATTTTCTTCCCATAAAAGAGAGAGAGGAATATATGGCCGCCTCGTTCGTCGATACTCCCGTCGTAGATAGTCACCGGATACTCGCCCGGTCCGTTTCCCATTGCACCTATGTTGCAGAGGAATTTTCCGTCCTTGTCGTATAGCTTGACCACGTTGGATTGCTGCCGTACGCAAATGTAGTTATCGCTCACCTCGATCCACCAGGCCTTGAACAGGGCCTCGTCGGAGGTTTCAAAACGCACGATCCGGCAATCTTCGACCAGTTCGCTAAGTGGGATATCAATCGTATCGCCTGCCGCTTTCAGGTCGCAGATGTAAAGCGGGCCGTCCGGGTTTTCGATTATCCTGACACTGCCGTCGTCAGTTACCAACGATTTCGGAACGGAGGAATTACAACTTGCAAGGCTTGCCAGAAGGAAAACGATAGCGGGAAGGAATGCTTTTGTTTTCATATTCACGTAGATTTAAGTGATTATAAAAACAAAAGTATGAATAATTCGTAGATACGAACTATTCATACTTATATAATAATTAAATGATTAATGTAAATTAACGGATGAACAACAGTTCCCTATATTTCGGCAGCGGCCACATCTGGTTATCGACCATCAGCTCCAGGTCGTCGATGTGGCTACGGATTTCGTCCAGATAGGGAGCGACGGTATCATGGTAAGCGATCGCTTTGGTACGCAAATCCGTGATACGGTTTGCTTTTTTGCGGGCTTCCACCATTTCGTCCACCATGCGAGTGACGGAACAGATATGTCCGGCAATCTTGCGAACCAGGCGTCGGGGCTCTTCCGACATATCGTCATATTCCGGATATCCGCCGAAAGTCTCTTTCAGTTTGGCGATGTTGTCCAATAGCAATGACTGGTAGCGGACGGCAACCGGGATGATATGGTTGAGCGATAGGTCGCCAAGGACACGAGCTTCGATCTGTACCTTTTTGATATAGATTTCCCATTTCACTTCGTTGCGGGCTTCCAATTCCTTTTCGCTCAGTACACCCGTTTCCTTGAACATCCGGATAACTTCCGGTTTCAGGTAAGCATCGTATTGTAACGGAACGCTGTTTTCGCAATCCAGGCCGCGGCGGGCAGCTTCTTCCTTCCATTCGTCGCCGTAGCCGTTCCCGTCGAAACGGATCGGTTTGGATTCCTTGATATAGGCTTTCAGCACTTCGAAGATGGCGGCCTCTTTGCTCTTTCCTTCGGCACGCAAGGCTTCGACATCCTGTTTGAACTGGCGGAGCTGGTAGGCTACGGCAGAGTTCAGTGCCAACATCGCTGAACCGCAGTTGGCCGACGATCCCAATGCACGGAATTCGAAACGGTTTCCGGTGAAAGCAAAAGGAGAGGTGCGGTTACGGTCCGTATTGTCTAACAGCAGTTCAGGGATCTGTCCGAAGCCGAGATGCAGGCGTTTCTTGTCGTCCACCTCGATAGCGTCTTCGATGGAACAGTTCTCGAACTTGTCCAGAATTTCGGTGATCTGTGTTCCTAAGAAGGATGAGATGATGGCGGGAGGCGCTTCGTTGGCGCCCAGGCGGTGCGCGTTGGTAGCCGAAGCGATACTGGCTTTCAGCAAGGCGTTGTATTTATAAACGGCCATCAGCGAGTTGACCACGAATGTGATGAAACGCAGGTTGTCTTCCCGGTCCTTTCCCGGAGAGAAGAGGTTGATGCCCGTATCGGTTCCCATCGACCAGTTGCAGTGCTTGCCCGAACCGTTCACACCCATAAAAGGCTTTTCGTGGAGCAGCACGCGGAAGTTGTGGCGGCGGGAAACACGTTTCATCACCGACATCAACAACTGGTTATGGTCGTTGGCGAGGTTGCATTCCTCGTAAATAGGCGCTAGCTCGAACTGGTTCGGGGCAACCTCGTTATGGCGTGTCTTGACCGGGATGCCCAACTTGTAGCATTCAGTTTCCAGGTCTTTCATAAACTCCTGTACACGGGAGGGAATGGCTCCGAAATAGTGGTCGTCCAATTGCTGGTTCTTCGCGCTTTCGTGTCCCAACAGGGTACGTTCCGTCAGCGACAGGTCGGGACGGGCGGAATAGAGGTCTTCGTCTACCAGGAAATACTCCTGTTCCCAGCCTAAATAGGTGATGACTTTATTGACGTCTTCGTTGAAATAATGGCAGACATCTTTGGCTGCCTTGTTCAAGGCTTCGATGGAGCGGATCAGCGGGGTCTTGTAGTCCAGCGCTTCACCGGTATAGGCGATGAATACGGTCGGGATACACAAGGTGTCGTCTACGATAAACGCAGGTGAGGAGGGGTCCCAGGCCGAATAGCCGCGGGCTTCGAACGTGTTGCGCAATCCGCCGTTGGGGAAGCTGGATGCGTCCGGCTCCTGTTGTGCGAGCAGCTTGCCGCTGAATTCTTCGATCATGCCGCCGCCGCCGTCATGTTCGACGAATGCGTCGTGCTTTTCGGCTGTCCCGTCGGTAAGAGGCTGGAACCAGTGTGTGTAATGTGTGACTCCTTTTTCCAGTGCCCACATGCGCATGCCGGCAGCCACATGATTGGCTATTTCGCGGTCGATAGGGGTTCCGTTGTCGATGGCATGGGTCAGGGCTTTGTAGGTTTCCTTGGAGAGATACTTTTGCATTGCCTTCCGGTTGAAGACGTTCTCACCATAATATTCGGATACTTTCTGATTGGGAGTAATGGCTTCCACTGCCTTTCGGTTGGATGCTTTCTCCACTGCATTGAAGCGTGAGATTGACATACAGATTGTTTTTATGTTATACCGGCTGCAAAGATACATGCAATTCTCCATGAATGCTTTCATCCGGTAGTTAAAAATAGATGAGTAGGAAACGATTTGTCCCGGCGCATCCCGTTCGGCAATGCACCAGCTTCTCTAAAGCTATGCATTAGGTTGCGTAACCCATAGCTTTAGCCTTCATAAAGCATAGCTTTACGGTAGCCTTTTTGGGGTGTCTGTCCTTTCGAATGAGGGCGTAAATGAAGATTCAAACATTTCATCGCGTGGGATAAATAAAAAAGGTGTATTAAGAAATGCTATTATTGATTATCAGTGATTTATGGTGATAGGTGATAGGTAAAACCCCGTTTCTGTAAAAGTTTAGGAAAAATGAATTAAAAAACGCCGCCTTTAAGGTGACGTTTTTTAATTCAAACTCAGAAAAGTTTTACAAAAAGGCCTTTTCACCTATCACCTATCACCTATCACCTATCACCCGATCAGAACAAACTCCAGGCTACTGTCAATCCTGCCATGACGATCGCTACCATGCTCATCAGCTTGATCAGGATGTTGAGGCTGGGACCGGAGGTGTCTTTGAACGGGTCGCCGACCGTATCGCCTACGACTGTCGCCTTATGGGCTTCGCTGCCCTTGCCGCCGTGGTTTCCTTCTTCGATATGTTTCTTGGCGTTGTCCCAGGCGCCTCCCGAATTGGCCATGAAGATCGCCAGTACGAACCCGGTGCTCAGGCCGCCGATCAGCAGTCCGACCACTCCTGTCACTCCGAATATCAGACCGGTGAGGATCGGTGCGATGATGGCTAACAGGGAAGGGGTCACCATCTCGTGCTGCGCCCCTTTTGTCGAGATGGCCACGCAACGGGCGTAATCGGGTTCGGCTTTTCCTGTTAGTATTCCGGGGATTTCACGGAACTGGCGGCGTACTTCCTCCACCATGTGTCCGGCTGCCCGTCCGACTGCATTCATTGTCAACCCGCAGAACATGAAAGCCATCATGGAGCCGAGGAACATCCCTGCCAACACCTTCGGGTTCATAAGTGTGACATCATAATAGATCATAAAGTCGGAGAAAGAGGCTTTTGATACCTCGATGGCTTTGCCGTCGGAAAATGTCAGGACTGTTTCGCCCAACCGGAGCAAGCCTATTTTAATCTCTTCCACGTAAGAAGCCAGCAAAGCCAAGCCAGTCAAGGCTGCCGAGCCGATCGCAAACCCTTTGCCTGTTGCGGCGGTCGTGTTGCCTAAGGAGTCGAGCGCATCCGTACGTTTGCGTACTTCCTTGCCCAAGCCGGACATTTCCGCATTGCCGCCGGCATTGTCGGCAATCGGCCCGTAAGCGTCCGTAGCCAAAGTGATCCCTAATGTCGAGAGCATCCCGACGGCGGCGATGCCGATGCCGTACAACCCCATCCCTACATTGTTGAAATCGAAGCCGGAAGCAAAAAGGAACGAACAGATGATCCCGGCTACTACGGCCAGTACCGGAATGGCGGTCGATAGCATGCCAAGCCCCAAGCCGGAGATAATCACCGTTGCCGGTCCGGTCAGTCCGGCCTCTGAAACCCGCTGGGTGGGCTTATAAGACTGGGAAGTATAGTATTCCGTCGATTGGCCGATCACGATCCCTACCAACAATCCGATTATAACCGAACAACTGATCCAGAACCAATTGTCCAACTCTAACAAATAAAGAATGCCGAAAGTGGAGAGGGCGATCAACACGGAACTTAGGTTTGTCCCTATGGCAAGCGCTTTCAGCAGCTCACGTATAGTCGCATTTTCCTTCGTGCGGACGGCGAAGATGCCGATGATCGACAATACGATCCCGACCGCGGCGATCAGCATCGGCGCCACGACCGCCTTGTATTGCATCTCTACGTCGCCGGACGCCACGAATGCGGCAGCACCCAATGCGGAGGTTGCCAGAATGGAACTGCAATATGATTCGTACAAATCCGCCCCCATGCCGGCCACATCTCCGACGTTGTCTCCCACATTGTCGGCAATGGTTGCCGGGTTGCGCGGGTCGTCTTCGGGGATGCCGGCTTCGACTTTGCCGACCAGGTCGGCTCCGACATCGGCTGCTTTTGTGTAGATACCACCGCCGACACGGGCGAAGAGTGCCTGTGTGGAAGCTCCCATACCGAAGGTCAGCATGGTGGTGGTGATGATGGTCAGTTTATGTGTGGCATCCATCGTTTCTGCCGGAATGCAGATATTCAATAATATGTACCAGAACGAAATGTCCAGCAAGCCGAGGCCGACGACAACCAGCCCCATTACGGCACCGCTCCTGAAAGCAACCTGCAAGCCGCTATTCAAAGACGACCGGGCGGCATTGGCGGTACGGGCGGAAGCATAAGTAGCCGTCTTCATCCCTAAGAATCCGGCAAGGCCAGAGAAGAAACCGCCGGTCAGGAAAGCGATCGGAACCCATTCGTTTTGTACTCCGAATCCATACGCCATGATGGAGAACAAAACCACCAGGGCGAGAAACACCGAAGCGACAACCTTGTATTGTTGTTTCAGGTATGACATAGCCCCTTTGCGTACGTGCCGGGCTATTTTTGCCATTAACTCCGTCCCTTCACTCTCTTTCATCATCTGCCTGAAGAAGAACCAAGCAAATACCAGTGCCAGGATGGAGGCTACCGGTATGATCCAAAAAATAGGTGTAATCATAGCAATGAGATTTAAAATTAATACGAATTTAATCGTTTTGACACTTAGCGTCTTACGATCCTTTATTGTTCATCTGTAAATATAACAAAAATAAAGAAGTAGAGAAACTTTTTCGTAAATAATAATGTTTCATTCTAAAAAAAACAGCATATTTGTCACAGAATAAGAATGAAAACGCAAATGACGGAAGAAACGAACCATAAGACCTGTAAATTAGGCTTGGCTTTGAGCGGAGGAGGAGCGAAAGGTTTCGCTCATATCGGAGTTTTTAGATTACTGGAAGAATGCGGTCTGAAGCCGGATATCATCGTTGGTACGAGTGTCGGTTCGTTGATGGGTGCTTTGTTTGCCGATGGCTATACGTCCGACGAAATTAAAGAACTCTTTACCGGTCGTGAGTTCTCCGAATTCGCCCAGTTGCAAATCCCGAAATCGGGATTGTTCGACAGCAAGCGGTTCCGCTATTTTCTTCGTCGTCATTTGAGGGCTAAAACGTTTGAAGAGCTGAAAACTCCTCTGGTTGTCGTGGCGACCGATCTTGACAATGGCGAGAGCCATGAGTTTCGTAGCGGTCCCATCGTAGAGGCGGTGACCGCTTCCTGTAGTATTCCGATTATCTTTAGCCCGGTCGTGATAAACGGAGTGCATTATGTTGACGGAGGTCTTTTCCATAATTTCCCGGTTTCGATCATCCGTGAAGAGTGTGAGCGTATCATCGGTGTGAATGTCAGTCCCCTTGTCCCGCAAAAGTACAAGCAGACGATTTTCCATATCGCGGAACGTTCCTACCACTATATGTTCCGGGCGAACACGTTGGAGGACCGCGAGATGTGCGATGTCCTGATCGAGGCGGAGGAGTTCGGTATGTATAAGACATTCGATCTGGAAAATGTGGATGAGATCGCGGGTATCGGATATGCTGCGGCGATCCGGGCATTCGAGGTCGTGATAAAAGAAAATAAATATGAAACCTTGGTGAACGCTATTATGGCAAGAAGAAACAACGCCTTGATGCCATAGTTTTTTCCGGAAGTTCCGGTGTTCACCCCAAATATTAACTAAGTTGGCAAATAACGCGATGAAACAGGCAAATAAGATGGTAATATATCAGGTCTTTCCACGTTGGTTTGGAAATATGAAATCATCCCTGGTGAAGAATGGAAGTAAAGTTGAAAACGGAGTAGGAAAGTTTTCGGACTTTACGCCGGTTGCTTTGTCCAAGATTAAGGAGTTGGGAACCACCCATATCTGGTATACCGGAGTGATCGAACATGCAACGAATACTGATTATACGGCTTACCAGATACGAAGAGACCATGCGGCAGTCGTAAAGGGGAATGCCGGCTCGCCTTATGCGATCAAAGATTATTATGATATAGACCCGGACCTGGCCGATAATGTGCCTGACCGTATGAAAGAATTCGAATCGCTGGTCAGAAGGACGCATGAAGCCGGAATGAAAGTAATCATCGATTTCGTACCTAATCATGTGGCCCGCCAGTATTATTCGGATGCCAAGATGGCATATGTGGAAGACTTGGGGCAAAAAGACAATACTTCGAAAGCTTTCGATCCTAATAATAATTTCTATTATATACCGGGGCAGACTTTGTGCCTGCAATTCGGTGCTCAGCAGGAAGATTTTGAATATAGTGAATTTCCGGCGAAAGTCACGGGGAATGATTGCTTCAGTACCTGTCCCGGACAAAACGACTGGTATGAGACGGTCAAGTTGAATTATGGTGTTGATTATGTGAACGGCCGTACCCTGCATTTTGATCCGGTTCCCAATACATGGGCGAAGATGCTGGATATCCTGCTTTTCTGGGCGGAAAAAGGGATAGACGGTTTCCGGTGCGATATGGCGGAAATGGTTCCGGTTGAATTCTGGAACTGGGTGATCCCGAAGGTGAAACAGGCTTATGATGTTTGTTTTATTGCCGAAGTTTATAATCCGGCAGAATATCGCAATTATATCTGGAACGGACATTTTGATTATTTGTATGATAAGGTCGGACTGTACGATACGGTACGGGCGGTCATGTGTAACCAGGCTCCGGCAAGCAATATCTCCGGATGCTGGCAGTCACTCGAAGGCATCCAGCATAATATGTTGAACTTCCTTGAAAACCATGACGAGCAGCGTATCGCTTCTTACTTCTTTGCCGGTGATCCGCGTCCGGGAATTCCGGGGATGATCGTGTCGGCTATGATGAATACCAATCCGGTGATGATCTACAGCGGACAGGAGTTAGGAGAGCCGGGAATGGACGATGAAGGGTTCAGCGGACGTGATGGGCGCACGACGATTTTTGATTACTGGAGTCTTGCCAGCTTGCGTAACTGGATAAACGAGGGAGCTTTCGATGGCGGCAAACTGACTGCCGAACAACGGCAGTTGCGCGAGGTGTATGCAAAGATCTTGAATATATCAAAGTCCGAACGGGTTATCACGGAAGGAGTTTTCTATGATTTGATGTATGCAAACCTGAGCAATCCGTATTTTAATTCACACCGTCAATTCGTGTTCATGCGTAAATATCAGAATGAAGTGTTGTTAGTGGTGGTCAACTTTGACAAGGCAGAGCAGACGGTACGCATCCAAATTCCTGACGAGGCATTCAAGGCACTTGATTTCGGGGACAACAAAGCTGCCGTACAGACCGATCTGATGACTGGAGAGAACTGTATCAGCACATTGACGGCTGCTTGGCCCTATCAGGTCGTTATACCTGCTTATTCCGGTCGTTTACTGAAGTTTACATATTGATTTATGATTTATGGTTTGTGATTTATGATCTGCTCTGACCGATGTGTTTGGTAATAAATCATAAATCATAAATCATAAATCATAATTGTTTTGTACCTTTGCACTCACAATTCAAATCTATTTACTTAAGATAAATATTCGGAATAATGAGTGCACAAACTCCTTTCTTGGTGTTTTCGG
>OJRO01000100.1_pt1 | contig 94393 bp, 63 predicted proteins | sample 1599221 | NCBI WGS metagenome assembly OJRO01 (sample SAMN03922449, study PRJEB24848) | human gut metagenome | isolation source: stool sample | host: Homo sapiens | place: Germany | collected 2009-11
CGTAGAATCGTCCGTCGCTCGTCGCGACGGCATGCACGACGCCGACGTCGATTCCGACATCGAGCGCCTTCATGTCGGGGGCCTGGACTTCGAACTCAACCGTGAAGATCACGAACCAGCGGCCGCAGTCCTTCTTGACGTGAATTTGTTTCACGACACCGGGAACGAGCGTCCCGTTTGCACACTCAAACGCGATGGCACGCGTTCTACGGTATCGAATCCAGCCGATCTTCGGGAGCTTGACTCGCCCGTTGGCATCGTCGATGTGTTCTGGAGCAAACTGCGGAACCCGAAAGCCGTCTCCGATATCTTTCGCCTTGAACTTCGGCCATCCTTTGTGTGCCGGATCGCTCTTGGGACGGAAGCTGTCGCTGATGGCGCGATCGAGATCGAGCAGGGCTTGCTGGAGCGGTTGGGCCATGGCCTCTCGAAGGAAGGCGGTCTCGGGTTGTTTTTTCCAGAGCACCAACTCGTGGGCGAGCTCCTTGTAGGTGAGAAGCTTTTCACCTTTAGACTTGCGCTCGTTTTGGATCCCCAACACCTTGTTGAAGACAAACCTGGGGCAACCGGCGTTTCGGCTCAAGGCCGCACGTCGGGTCTCGTCAACATAGAGTTCGTATTGAAAGGCGCAGGTGATCTTCATATGAACATCATGGCACACTTCCTTCAAGAATGCGTGCTTTACGACCAAATGCCCATTTGGGCCTTATATCCTCCCCATGAATGGAGAGGTTTTACGGCCCGTTAGATAAAAAAAGCGTGCCTGATGCAGATCCAGACACGCCAAAAGACTTCTGCGAGAAGATGCAGTCTTCTCAAGAAGAGAAACCCGCCGGAAGGAGGAGGTTTGCGCATGACGGGCGCAAGGCTGGCAGGCTTCTGGATTATTCTACTTAAGTTGCACGACTACTGTTGCAACATCTTCGTTTCACTGATGAGGCTCGGCAGCATGAGCCGCGTGGCGAAGGAAACGGGCTACGAGATCTCGTTCGTGAGCCGACGCATTGCGGCGCTAGAAAAGTCGGTGGCCTCGAAGCTCTTCGAGCGAACCACGCGCCTCTGCATGCCGACGCACGAAGCGCATGCCCTTCTTGACCGCATTTTGCCCTACGTCGTGGACCTTGAGCGCAGACTCGAGATGGCGTCCCGCGCCGTCAAGGCCACGTCCGGCGACGTCGTCCTCAAGGTTCGCTGCGCATCAGGGCTTCTTCCCTTCGTCGTGCGAGCGATCAAGCCCTTCCGCGACAATCATCCCGAGTACAAGTTTGAAGTCTACGCCGTGCACACCCCGCCCGTCGGCAGCGTCATGGACGCCGACCTCGGCATCTGGGCGAGTTCGGGTACGTCCCCTCACTTCACATTCGAGGACCTCGGCGTCGTGCCGAGCTGGCTCTGCGCCACGCCCTCCTTCCTCGAGCGTCATTCCGTGAGGACCGTCGAAGATCTGGACAAGGTTCCGCTTCTGGGCTGCTCTCACTGGATTGCGCCCTTCCTCATCGCCCCCGCCGTTGATCCTCTGCTTCCCGTTCGACGGGATCTCAGAATGGCGGTCAACTTCAACAGCGTGCAGGGACTTCGCGACGCGGTACTCGAAGACACGGGCGTCGGCGCCTCCCTTCCCGCCTACACGGTCGCGACCGACATCGTCAAGGGCCGCATGGTCCGCGTCCTTCCCGAACTCACCGGCCCGTCCCTCAAGTTCCGACTCGTACGCCAGAAGACCGACATCCCCGTTCCTGAAGTCGAACGATTCGCACGCTGGCTCGTCGAATCCTGGCGACGCGACATGGTCTTTCCGTCCGCCTGATTCGGCCGCCCAAGAATCATGAAGGCCCCGCCTCACGCATGGAGACAGGGCCTTGTTCTTTGCCCGGGATGCTGCATTCATCCCTTTTGGGCTCGGCGCCCCTGACGGACGCCGTCAATCGTTATCAGTATTCGAGCATGGGCTCGAGCTGCTGGGCTTGCTGGACGTAGCGCTTGATTTCCTTGAGGGCGGGAACGCGCTTCGTCATCGGACTGGTCGGTACGGCTGTTCAAGAATGCCGGTTTTGGAAAAGTTGTCGTTTGTCTGCAGGTTTGAGGGATCAGCTCAGGCGCCTGCCGCCGGCATCAGGAATGCCTGCGTACTTCATGGTGGCATACTCGATCTTCGAGACCGAGCCGCAACCGTCGTGCCTGAAGGCGCTTTTCTCCTCCGCATCAAGGAAGCCCACGATGTAGGGGGCGTAGTTGGCGAGCGTGTTGAGGTCGATCTGAAGGAGTTTCGAGGACGTGAAGTTCTCGTCCATGCGTTCGCTTGTGCCGAGGAACACCCAGCCCGAGAATGCCCCGTCGGGCTTCCTGCGGTAGAAAATGCCGATGTCCTCGCCCTTCTGAAGAACGCCCGGCGTCACCCAGGCATAGGCCGTGGCCATCGGGCCCTCGATCATCGGGCGGATCTGGCTCTTGGGGATGAGCGGGCGCCATTCGGACGTGGCGCAGCAGTCTTGTCGATCGATCGACACGGGCCAGAAGTTCGTCTTCTGCAGGCGCTCAAGAAGCTTCTCATGGCCGTAGAGCGCGGCAAAATCGCACTCGTTGGCGTAGAGCGGCACGAGCTCATAAATGGTGATCGAGTTGAGCGAGGCCGAGACGGCGTCCCAGGCTTCGCAAAGGCACATGCCGGCAAACGGCGTGTTGGGGAACGTGGGCGAACTGGTGCACGTGACCATGTAGCCGGGCTCGGGCATCTTGCCTTCTTTGTTCATCTGACGTGCGATGGCGTCAAGAAGAAGCACTCTCCAGTCGCTTGCGTTGATTTTCTTCACCTCTTCTGCAGGGGCGGCAATCGTGAGCACGGGCAGCTTGACCGCTTCGGCGTCTTCGTTCGTGACCGATCCGGTGACTTCGGCCTGAGCGGCATTAATTACATGCTTCATCGCCAGGTCGGCCACGGCGACGATGCGCACGATGTGCTTGTCCACAGGATGAGAGCAGACCATGATGGCGGGGCCGTTCGGGTTCGGGATCATGCGTTCGACCTTGAGGTTCGACTTGTCGAGCTCAGCGACGGTGCTCTTGTTGAAGAAATCCTTGATGGAGTCGTGATCCTTGAGAATGGTTTCAATAATCGCGAGGTTCCGACGAAGCATGTTCAGCTCGGACTGGTTGCCGTAATACCCCTGCGCCTCGGCCTGCTCGATCAGGTTCCTGGCGTATTCGTCGAGGAACTTCCTCGTCTTGGCTGCGACCTTTTTCGCCTCGTCGTAGTCTTCGGCAAGAACCAGGCACCTGAGCATCAGGAAGAACCAGTCGGCATCCCTGCCCTCTTCGGGCAGGGCTTCAAGAAGGCCCCTGGCCTTTTTCACGCGGTCTTCCTTGCTGCCGAAGCTACTCTCGAGGATCTCACCTGCGGCCGCCATGGAGACGAGTTGGCGAAGCATGCCCCACTCAGGCTTGATGTTATTGACGAAAGTGTCAATCACCGACATGTCACCATCCTGCTTGAAACCTTCGACGACGTAGGTGAAGAGCAGCAGCCCCGTGTCGACGGCAAAATGCTGCTCAATGTTCCCGTCAAAGAGCAAGCGCGCAGCCAAGGATGCGGTATGGCGCGCCTCCTTCCAGTTACCCTTCAGCTGGAGCAGACCGCAGACGAGCGAGAGCCTGATGAGGTTGCCGTCCTTGTTGTTGCCGGAAACATCCAGAACTGCCTCAAGCTTCTGCGGGTCCTGCATATCAAGTGCGGCACGCGCGATGAAATCAAGCTCGACGCGGCTGAAGTTGTCGAGAGGAATCGGCGACGTCACTTCGAGAATCGCGCGCTTGCCCTCGTCACCGCGCTCATACTGGCTGCGCATCCACTCGATGCGCTCGGCCTTCGTCAAGTCGAGTGCGTAGTCCCTCGGCGTTTCGTCGCAGAGCCGGTCGCCTCCGGTGACTGCGGCACGGCACATGACCGAGAGAGTCAGCACGCCGTCGCTGTCCTCAAAGTCGACCACCGAGTCGAGACCGTCCTCAAGCGTTTCGATCATCTCGGCCTTGTTGCCCAGCCTGCTCAAAATGACGGCCGTAACCTGGTAGGCCCTGGGCGCAGACCCTCCTGCCACGAAGTAGAGACCGAAAGTCTCGAGGGCCTTGCTGAGGTTCTTCTCGAAGAGTTCATGATCCTCTTCCTCCTTGACGAAGCCCTGGAAGGCCCATGTCTCGGCCATGTGACGAAGAACGAACGGGTCTTCCATCTGCTCTTCGAAAGTGAGCTTGTTGAAGAGCTTTTCGGCCTTGTCTTCCTTGTGTTCATACAAGGCACGGATGATCTGAAGGGTGTGCTTGCGAGCCTTCACCAGGCTGCGAAGATCATATCCGTAGGAGTTGCCTTCGACCTTCGCCAAGCTCACGGCTGCCTTGAGGTGTGCGGCAGCGTTGTCGACCTCGTTCCTGAGCAGGTACGATTCCGCACAGAGAAGATGCACCAGACCGCACTCGCCGCCGCATTCAAGGATGTGCAGACAGATCCGGTTGAAGTAGTAGACGTCGGCGTAGTGCTCCGTGAGGCTGAGTTCCATGGAGGCGGAAGCGACCCAGGGAATGATGACGTCGAGAGCCTCAAACATCACGTCCTCGGTGTCGGTCTGCTCGAATCGAGCGGTCAGGTCGCTGTAGGGCTTCTCCCCTTGAATGATCTTCAGGGCTTCCTGCCGGTCAAACGTCCTGCTGGAAGAGTTCCTGGATATCCGACTTCCCGTCATTCGATGTCTCCGTTTTTGATTGCCGTCGTGGATTCAGAGGGTCGCCCCGATCGTCGAGGCGGATCTGGTATTATAACAAAGCACTCAGGATGCCGATTCCTTTATGCTCTAATCGTGAGCATTTTGTGCAGATCGGAGCCTCTGCGGTAGAGACGTTTCACGGGGCTGGCCTGAGGGCAGCCGCAATACGTTTTGCAACGTCTCGTTTTGGCCGCCCGGCACCGCTTCAGGTAAAATGTATTATCGATGGCATGCCGTGCGTAGAGGGCGTTTCAGGAGCCCGCCTCACGGCAGAAGCCTGCCCCAACAAGTCAAGAAGACAGGCCCTACATGCGAATCGGATCCTTCATCGTCATCGTGCTCTCCCTCATCGCAACAGCCTTTTCCGTCGCGGTCACCGCAGTTGGTTGGGAGCGCATCCTCTTTTACACGGGAGGGATGTCCTCATCCTTCGTCTACCCCGCCTCGATCCTTCTCTACATTCTTCTCTTCGGCCTCGCCATGATGCGCTGCAGGACGATCACCCGTGCTGCGGGCGCCTCTCTCATCGCCTCCATCGTCGCCCTCCTCGTCTGGGTCTTCATCTCGGCCGTCGATCAGTACTACGGCGGCCCGCTCGTCGCCATGATGACCGGCTGGTTCGGCATGCAGAGCATCATCGTTGAAGAAACCTCGCTGAACATCATCGCCGTCCTGGGCGGCGTCCTCTGGCCCCTTCTCTACACCGTTACCCTCTTCATCGCCACCCTCTTCACGAAGCGCAGGGTGCCTCGCTATCTGAAGTAGCACACAGTCAAGCGTCAAGATCCGAGCCGCCGGCAGTCAATCTCCGGCGGTTTTTTGCACCCAGAGAATTATCGCGGGAGACTGGACGTGACCAGCCGACTTCCGGCTTTCCTGATGCTTTCTCCGGAAGCAGGTTCCTTCACCAAGGCAAAGGAATCTACGCTCCTACTCTATATGAAGGAGAGCCCTTGCCTACGGTGTTCTTTGGAAAGCCGCAGGTTTTTCACACGTCTGTCATCGGCAGTGTTGTCTGTTTGCTACATGTCGCCTGCAATAACAACTTCCGATCGGGAACTATCCGCTCTGAGCCTGTTTATCTTGACACGGATCAAAGATATGACTAAGTGGAGTTTGAAATACACCTTTCGTGGCGAAGTACCCGGAAAAATCCGGGTGCGCGAATTTTCATTCCAGCTGTGTTGCGCATGGTCAGAAAAATTATCTGGCAATCACGGATCGCTTCCGCAGGGTCCGTAGCTGCCCCTGCCGTTTTGTTTGAAAGGATAAGCCAAAAATGATAGATCGAATTTTCCAGTGTGCAACGGAAGGCGATCTTTCACAGGATCATTTGCTGATCTACAGGGGGCGACCAAGGGCTGTTGCCGGTTCCTGCATTTAATATGAATACAAGTAACCTTGCCAGAATGACAGTAAGACAGTCATCAAGACGTAACGAGTAGTCAAGGCACGTGTGCAGGCTTTTAGCACATTGTTGGCATGCGGGTTAACCCTTATCGCGGGGGGGGGGGCGTTCCTAAAATCGCTTTTCGTGAGTGAACAACTGTTCACTGTTTTTAGGGGAAGAAAAATATGAATTCGACATTCAAGGTTGTTTTCAACAAGGCGCGCGGCGCCCTGATGGTGGTGAATGAAGCCACGTCCTCCGTTCAGGCGAAGGGAACGAAGACGGTGATTGCGGCTGCTGTGACGGCATTCCTGGCCGGTGGCACGATGGCAGGCGATTTGGTCATTACTAATGACAGTCTTCCGAAGAATGATGTTCTTCAGTCCGAGACCACCAAGTTGGTGTCTGGTAAGGGTGAAACACTTTACATACAAACGAACGGCAGTGTGGGTCAACTGATGGAAGATGCTTCGAAGCTCAAACCCGGGGACGGACTCACGAAATTCCTTCAGGACATTTCAATTATGCTCGGACCGCATAACGGCTCGATAATTATTACCGGAGTCACGGCGGCTACAACCTGATGGATCAGGAATCAGCCGAATTTGTCCATAGCAAGACCTCGAGTGATCTTATCGCTAACAAATTGCCGAAGGACTTCAGCAAGAAGCTACTCGGTCAGTTTGGCTTTAACGGTTCCACGGGTGGCTATGAAATGTCCGATCGAGTCGGCGATACGCACATCATCATCGGATCTGATTCCAGCAATCCCTTGGTTTTGGGTGCTATCGGCGGCGATCTCATGATGGCAGCCACGGAAACTGCGCATGCTATTCATAGGACTGGTACGGCAACCACCGACATCGTCAGCGGCAACAGCCTGGGTGTCTTCGGCGGGTCTGCAGTTCTCTCAACAATCGGTACTTTCAAACCCTCAGCCGGTACGAACCTTGTGTCGGTTGATTCTACCGTTCTCAACATTACCGGAAAGGCCAATGTGGGCGGTTTCGCGGGAGCTGGTTTGAGCGTTGCCGCCCGCGAATCTGTTTCTCAGTCGGATGTTCTCCAGAACTCCCATGTGACCATCGACATCGATAAGAAAGCTGATCCTTCCAAGTTGGACGGCATTGTCATCGGTGGCTTTGGCGGCGGTGTTTCCGTAGCTACCGGCAAGGGCCAGTCTTCGGCCAATGTCAACGGTACAACTGTAGTTGACATTGTCAACGGCGAAGTGATGGGAGTTTTCGGTGGCGGGGCAGCCGTTAGTTTTGATGCTACGGTTAACCAGTTCGGCTGGGCGGGTAAATTGTTTATCAATACGATCAAGGGCAGTGGATCCGGAACCGCCACAACCTCCTCGAATTCGATCATCATGAATGTCGGGGCCGAATCCTCTACTGCAGCTCTGGCTGGCGGCAGTCTTGCTCTTGCCGACTCTTCCGAGAATAACGTTGGTTCCTCCACGGCAACCGTTAAAGACGTGGTCATGAACTTCAACGGCCCGGCGAAATTAACTGACGACAACAAGGCCAAGCTGCATCAGGCTGCGTACACCTATCTTGGCAAGCTCAAGACGGACATCACGACCAAGAATTTCACGGAGTTTGTTAAAGACTTTTCCGGTTTTGCTGGCGGCGTGAATGTGGATGGTGTTCACGCCGGCAACCTCGGCGGCGGCATTGCCCTTGCCCGCGGTTACTTTGTTACCGATAAGGACAATGGCACTGTGACGGCCGCTAGCAATGTTGATACCGTCACCATGAACTTCAAGGGCGGCTACAACGTCGCTACTGCGGCTGGTGGGCTGGCTGTCGCTCACGACAAGGCTGATGCCTCCAAGGCGGCCAATCAGACGAATGCGAACGCCAACGTCGATGAGGTGAACCTTGTCATCAGCGGTGGAGAAAACATTCTCTTCACAGCTGGTGGGCTCGCCTATTCTACGGCTGAGATTCGCAACGGTGGGTCTCTTGTCAAGGCCACTGCCAATGTCGGATCCGCTGCCGTTCTGGTCAGTGGTGGTAGCGTTGACGGACTTCTCGGTGGCGGCATCGCTTTTGACAACGTGAACGCCAAGGCTTCCAATGCCGTTGCCAATACGGAAAACGTGACCATTACGGTCACCGGTGGTGAAATCAACGCTGCAAACGTCGATCCAATCACAGGATACATCCAGGGCGAAAATTCGGGTGTTCCCAACCGTGACAGCCACGTTCATCAGGTCGCTAAGACTCTGGGTAAGGATGGTGCCAATGTCGCCATCCTCGGAGGCGGCGTTGCTTCAGGTGCTGGTGCTGAGTCCTCGACCAAGGATGTGAAGCTACTTCTCAATGGCGGCAAGGTCAACGACAACGTCTTCGCCGGTGGTCTGGCAACTCTTGGTGGCAAGGCCACCGTTGAAAAGGCTCTTGTTCAGGTCAATGGCGCCGAAGTCACAGGGAATATGTATGGCGGCGGCGTAGCCGGAAGCTATCAGAACGAAGCATTCGACGCTGATTACCAGACTGCTTCTTCCAACGTGAAGGAGACTACCATCAGCCTCATCAATGGCTCTCTCAACGGCGACGTTTATGCCGGCGGCTTCAACATCAAGGACTCCACTTCTTCTAAGTCGACTGTTGACACTGCGGTTATTGAAATTGGCTCCGACTTCAAGTTCCTCAAGGCTGATGCCGTCATCGACGGTTCCGGCGCTGAATCGGCAACCCTCAACTTCGTGAACGGCTATGACTTCTCCAAGGCTGAAGCCTCTGAAGTCGCCCTGCTCGACCTGTCTGCCCACATCGTGATCAAGGGCTTCGACAAGCTCGATTCCGGTGACCTTGTTACCGGTGCGAACTATGACATGGGTGACAAGACCGGCGTCGAGGTCACCGGCAATTACGAGTTTGGCGAAATCCTCAATGGTGCCGCCACCAAGACGATGACCGTCAAGGAAGGCGGTGCCCTCGCCGTTCAGTCGGCTCAGGCACTTGCCAACAACTTCGTGGTCGAGGAAGGCGTGCTTGCTCTTGGCACGACTGCCAGGACGGCTGACGCCCGCGATGCCCTCGGCAAGTACAACGAAAAGGCCGGCCTCTATCTGAGCGGCACCGTTGATCTTGCCAGCGCCAAGATCAATGTTGGCAATGTTGCCGCCGATGTCACGACCAACATGAACCTCGGCTCCAACGGAACGCTCATTGTTGATGCCACGGCAGCGCACGAAGATGCTGCCGCCACCACCGTGACGGGCACCATCAACGCTGTTGAAGGTTCGACGCTCCATTATGTGAACGTCGCCGATCAGGGCATTGTGACCGTTGACGGCAAGGTCAAGACGACCGTCGACAACCTTCTCTTCAAGGTTGTTGAAGTCGGAGACGGCCAGAACAAGTTCACCTTCGAACGCGCCACGGGTTCCGACCTCGCAGGCACGGGCCTCGGCGGCTTTGACGGCGATGCTCTCGTCGGCATGGCCGAAAACGAAGTGATCGGTTCCCTCCTTGACCAGGCCAACACCGCCATCACGTCCGGCAGCCAGCGCGAAGCCCGTCTCAACGGCGCTCTCAACCTCGCTGCTGCGGGTGGCGTCCAGACGGCCGGCATTGAAGCCGCCACGATGGGCATCGACCAGGCCACGAAGCGTGCTGCGCTCAGCAACGTCTTCTAGGACGGCTGGACGGGTTTCGCTGAAGTGACGGGCACCTCCCTCAAGATGGGCGGCGACTCCGGCGCTCTCGAAACGAAGACCGAGCTCGGCGGCATCACGGTCGGCGGTGAATACACGATGGGCGATATGACGTTCGGCGTCATGGGCAACTTCGGCACCGGCGACGTTGAAGGCGAAGGCGACAACGACGGCGTCAAGAACGACGTGGACTACTACGGCGTTCAAGGCTACGCTGCCAAGCGCATGGGCCAGTTCAACCTCGTCGGCCAGATGGGCCTCATGACGACGAAGAACGACGTCACGTCCGCTGACGGCGACTCCGCCGACATCGACGCCACGATCTTCACGATCGGTGCCCGCGGCGAAATGGCCTTCCAGATCAGCAAGTCCTGCCAAGCTGTTCCGTACGTCGGCCTCAACTACCTGCGCGTCGCCACTGACGGCTACAACACCGCCAAGGGCCTCTCCGTGGATGACATGGACCAGAACCTCGTGAGCATGCCGATCGGCGTGGCCTTCTCGGGCAACATGGACCTCGCCTCCGGCTGGACGCTCCGTCCGACGGTCGACGTGGCTTATGTCCACACGTTCGGTGACACGGACGTCGAAGCCACGACGAAGTTCGGCGACGCCGCCATCAACACCAACCTCGACGTCTGGAGCGAGAACGTCGGCCGCGTTAGCTTCGGTCTTGAAGCCCGCAAGGACGCCCTCTCCTTCGGCGGCCAGATCGGTGGTGCGTTCGGCGACAACGACCATCGTGAGTTCTATGGCCAGCTAAACGTCAAGTATCTCTTCTGATATTGATCGTCTCCCTCTCCGCCGCCTTCTCCCTCTCTTCATCCGGGGCGGCGGGGATCCCCGCCTCCGGCATCCTTCGGAATGCCGGAGGTTTTTTGTACCTTGCAATCCGTACTTCGACTCCCCGCAGGATTCGTCATTGGGAGTTGCTTCGCTTCGCGCTCCGCAGAACCCTTCATCAGCTCAGGTCCTTCGAGGGGTACACTTGAACAATCAATCCAATCCAACCGATCCCTACTCCACTCACTCCAGCCGAAACCAACAGGAAGAGGGCCCGCCTCATGACTGAATTCGCCGCCCACGTTGAAGACTTCTGCACTCGTCTCTTTGAAGACATCCGCAAGCTCACCGCCGACACCTGCGGCGTCACGCGCGAGGGGTATACGCCCGAAGAGAAGACAAGGTGCACGAGAGACTCGCCGAGGCCGCGCGCGAGATCGGTCTTGAAGTCCATGCGGACGCTGCGCTCAACCTCTGGATGACTTTGCCAGGTCGCAACAGGGATTTGCCAGCCTTCGTCTCGGGATCGCACACCGACTCCGTTCCGCAGGGCGGCAATTACGACGGGCTTGCCGGCATCGTCGCGCCGCTCGCCGTGGCCAAATATCTGAAGGATGCAAATAGAATTCCTGAGCGGGACTTCTGTATTGTTGCATTCCGCATGGAGGAGTGCCCTGAATTTGGACGTGCCTATGCGGGCAGTCTCGCCCTGACGGGGCAGCTCAATCCCTTCGAGCTAGAACTTCCTCACAGGGATACGGGGAAGCTTCTGAAGGACGTTCTCCTTGAGCGCGGGGTCGATGTCGAGCGTATCGCGTCGGGAGAGCCGCTCATCGATCTCTCGAAGATTGCAGCCTTTGTCGAGCTTCACATTGAGCAGGGTCCAAGGCTTGACAAGGAACCTGTCAACCGTGCGGCGGTCGTCACGGGAATCCGCGGGTATCTGAGGCACAAGCGATGCCGCGTTGAGGGCGAGACCGCGCATTCGGGCGCCGTTGATTATGAATTCAGGCACGACGCCGTCGCGGCCCTGACGGACCTGCTTTACGTGATGAACAGGCACTGGGAGGCCTGGCTCCATGACGGCAAGGATCTGGTCTTCACCTGCGGCGTCATCAACACGCTTTCGACGGCCGACATCTCAATCATCTCGGGCGACGTTTCCTTTGGGCTCGACATGAGAAGCCTTTCGATGGAGACGATCCGCGCCTTCCACGACCTCCTTCTTGAGGAGGCGGGCGCCATCGAAGAAAAGCACGGTGTGAAGTTCATCTTTGACGACGTCATCGTAGGCGAGGCGGCACGTCCCGACGCAATCCTTTTCAATCGGCTCGTCAAGGCCGCGACGGATCACGGCATACCTCATCTTCAGATGGCGAGCGGAGCGGGCCACGACGCCGCGGTCATGACGAGCGCGGGCGTGCCCACGTGCATGCTCTTCGTCGCCAACCAGAATGGGTCTCACAACCCGCATGAGGCGATGCGAATTTCGGATTTCCTCTCAGGTGCGGAAATTCTCATGCACGCCGTCGTGGATTATGATTGACGGAAACGGGAGCCATTCTCCCTCACACAACGCCTGCGACGATTCCCTGAGTCAGGGCCGTCGCGTCGTGACGGTTACGGGACATTGCTCATAACATTTCGTTACAGGCGGTTGTACACTTATCCCACGTGCTTATGCGTGACAGTAAAAATCAGAAAGGAGGACGCACATGGCCAAGGATCATTCTCACAAGTCTGCCGTCGAACCCACCGGCGGCTGCACCCTTGAAGTCGTAGACCTTGAAAGGAAGCCCTCCTATCCTGTGGCTCCCCTTGAACCCAAGCATGTCGAACCTCATTCGTTCGACTCGATGACGCAGGTCGTCACCTATCTTCGCGACAAGCTTCGCGACACGCCGCTCGTCTCCCCCGAAGAGTCGGCCGCCGAAGTGTTCAAGATGCTCAACCGCGACCTGACGCAGACGGAACGTGACGCGCTCTTCAAGCTGCTGCTCGTCAAGGAGGCGCATCAGGCGGGCCTCTTCCCGAAGAAGCCCATCGACATGAACGCTCTTTCGGACAAGCTCCGCGAAGGCGCCTATCCGTATAAGAACCGCTACCCGAACAAGCTCTATGAGAAGGAACTCTATGACTTGCAGGTCGAGCTTCTGAAGCTTCAGGACTGGGTCAAGCGCACGAACTCGAAGATCATCGTGCTCTTTGAAGGCCGTGACGCGGCCGGCAAGGGCGGCACGATCCGCCGCTTCACCGAGAACCTCAATCCTCGCGGCGCGCGCACGGTGGCCCTTTCGAAGCCGACCGAGAATGAAGCGGGCCAGTGGTACTTCCAGCGCTATTGCGCGCACCTGCCCAATCCTGGCGAGATCTGCTTCTTCGACCGCTCCTGGTACAACCGCGCCGTGGTCGAACCTGTGATGGGATTCTGCACGCCCGAGCAGACCGAAATCTTCCTCAACGAAGTGACGGGCTTCGAGCAGTCACTCATCAGGGGCGGCACGCACATCATCAAGTTCTGGCTCGCCGTGAGCCAGGACGAACAGCGCCGCCGCTTCCGCGAACGCCGCGAGAACCCGTTGAAGCGCTGGAAGCTCTCTCCCGTCGACATCGCGTCCATGGACCGCTGGGACGACTATTCGAAGGCCATTCGCCGCATGTTCCAGATGACCGACACGGCCGAAACGCCCTGGACGGTGATCCGCAACGAAGACAAACGCCGCGGTCGTCTCAACGCCATCCGCGTGCTGCTGCAATCGATTCCGTACGACAACCGCGACATGAAGAAGGTGGGCAACATCGACCCGCTCATCGTCGGTCGCGCAGGCAGCCTCTTCGCCTCTAACGGTGATCCGCTGCGCTTTGACATCAACAACGAGATCGGCAACAGCTGATCGACCTGAAACCGTTGTTTCGATGGCCCGCAGATACGACATCTTCGGGCCCTTTGATTTTTCACCCTCCTCTTATCGCTGACCGTGGGCTTTCGGCCACTGCCGCACGTCATGCGAACTGAATCGGGCGTTTGGCGCCCGATCGGGAACGATGCCCCCAAAGCGCGCGCCCCACATATAAAATTATGCGCTTTGCGCCTCTGAAGGCCCGGCTGCCGTCGGCAGAAGGTGCGATTTCAGGCGTTGATTCCTGCAACTTTTGCGAAACAGCAGAGCCTTTTTTGGGCGGAATCCATGTCCCGCAACGGGTTCAAAGTGACGGAACCTTGCAGAAATCCGCCTCATGTAAGCTGTTTGCCCTATGTAACCATAAGCTACATGTCCATATAATCCTATTCAAGGGCATCGGTCACAAGGCCCGCACCGTCTCTGCTGAAAACGACGGACGGTCCCGAAGGCGCCCCACACAAGAGTCCTACAACACCTCCCGCATTAGAAAAGCTATGCAAAACACAGACAACAAGCGCTTTGTCGCGATCGGCCTGATGCTGTTCGCGATCCTGTTCGGCGCAGGCAATCTCATCTTCCCCGCCTCCATGGGCCAGGCTTCCGGCGATCACTTCGTTTGGGCTTTCATTGGCTTCTGCATTACGGGTGTAGGCCTTCCCCTTCTCGCTATCATGGCGATGGCTTATGCGGGATGCAATGACCTGCAGGAGGCTGCCGGCCGCGCACATCCCCTTTATGGTCTGTTCTATACGGTCGTGGTCTACATGTCCATCGGCCCCTGCTTCGCCATTCCGCGTACGGGCACGGTGGCTTTTGAAATCGGCCTGCGTCCCTTCCTCACCGAAGGTCAGGTTGAAATGGGCCTGTGGATCTTCCTCGTCCTCTTCTTCGTGGGTTCCTACTGGCTTGCCGCCACGCCGCAGAAGCTCGTCGACCGCGTCGGCAAGATCCTGACGCCGGCCCTCGTGCTCACGCTCGGTGCTCTGATCGTCAAGTCCGTCGTAGATCCGCTCGGCGTTCCGCAGGCCGCCCAGCCGAACTATGCGGGCGTCCTCACCGCCACGGTTGCGGGCATCCTTGACGGCTACAACACGCTCGACGCCATCGCCGCGTTCGTCTTCGCCACGCTCGTCACGAACTTCGTCCGTGAAGGCGGTGCCAAGACCGCTAAGGAAGTCACCTCCCAGGTCTACAAGTCCGGCATCCTCGCCGTGTCGCTCCTCGCCGTGATCTACTTCTTCATCGCGAAGATCGGCGCTGAGTCCGTCACCGCCATCGGCATGCAGGACACGGGTGCTCCTGTGCTCGCTGAAACCGCCAAGATTCTCTTCGGCAACTTCGGCGCCATCCTTCTCTCGGTCATCGTGCTGCTCGCCTGCCTGACGACGTCCATCGGCCTCATCACCTGCTGCGCCGCCTACTTCATGCGCATCGTCGGCCGCCTGACGTACAAGCAGTACTGCCTGCTCTTCACGATCGTCTCGTTCCTGATCGGCATGTTCGGCCTCAAGACCATCATCGTCTCCACGATCCCGGTCCTGATGTTCGTCTACCCGCTCTGCGTGATCCTGATCGTGCTGCTCTTCACGGACAAGCTCTTCGACGGCCGCCAGTGCGTCTACGCCTTCACCACCGCCTTCACGTTCGTGATGGCCGCGGTCTCCGGTCTCGAAACCGCCGGCGTGAACCTCGGCGCGATCTCCGAAGCCATCAAGGCCTACGTCCCGTTCGCCCAGTACGGCCTCGCCTGGGTCCCGTTCGCCGTCACCGGCTACGTCCTCGGCCTCGCCTACAAGGCCGCCGTCCCCTGCAAGGCCTGCTGCAAGCCGGCCTGACAACCTGACTCTCAAGTGAAGCCCCCGGTCAGGACTCACTGAGAAAACCCAAAGGGCCCCGCACTTTTCCCCGAAGCGCGGGGCCTTCTCTTTTCCGGCTTTCGGGCTTTTGCGCCTCTCTTCACCTTATTCGAGGACCTCTCCGCCTCCTTCAGGCGATCCCTGCAGCAGACCGTCTGCGTGGTCCGATTCTCTTTCAGATAAACTACGGGCACCGTTCCCCCATCAAGGATCCATCGCATGCTCCGATTTCCCGTTCCCGGCGCGCCTCTGACGCCCACAGACAACGAGCGTACGCTCATGAAGCCCCTCATCCGCATCCTGGAAAAAGGCGGCATCCGCTGGGGCATCGGCTGCGCCGACTGGCTCCCCATCGATCCGCAGCACTGCGCGGCCGAGATCGGGCTCAATCTTAGGCACGTCAAGCTGAGTGAAATTGGGGATACGGCCGAACTCGAAGCCTTTTTTGATGAGTTTGCCAATCCGGAAGCGCCCTGCCTCTTCCTTTCCGACATCGACGTTCCCGTCCTTGCGGCCTGGGACGACGAGGAGGAGCGAGAGGCAATGCGCGGGATCATCGTGCGCGGGCTTGCACGCATCGCCGCGACACATGGACATCATTTCATCGTGACGGGCCTCACGAGCCTCACAAAGGACATCTGCCGCGAAGCGTTTGAGAACGCCGAGCCTCTTGCGCCTCACGAGACCGAGGAGCTCTTCACGATCTCCCATGAGCAGGTCGGCCTTCTCTACGGCGCGGACCTTGCCCGCATCTCCGAGGAAAGGACAATGGTTCCCGACCTCGTCATGATGGAGCTGGACCGCCATGCCGCACTCGGCGCACGCTACGTCGAACCGTACATTCTTCAATGGGTTCGCCAGGGGAAGGCCGGGATCCTCCCGCCCGTGTCCGGCGCGCTCACGCCCCGCTTCCTCGAGCGACTCCAAAACGCAGGCTTGATGGATCTGAAGCGCATGGCGCTCTTTCAGGAAATCCCCGCTGTTTTCGGCAAGGATAGGCTCGACCTTCTTGTCGAGGCGATGGTGACGCTCGGCTTCTGGACGCCGCTTCCCGCCGGGGCTGCGGACGAGCAGCCTGACGATGTGAGGCTCTACGATTACGCCTCCGTCTGGGGCGTTCGCCTGCTGGCCGTCCTGGCGCTCAGGTTCGTGATGAGCGAAGGAGCCGACTGGATGACGCCCACGCGCGAACTCATGCGAGCCATGTGGTCGGGCGAGCCCAACGAGGCCATGGATGCCCTCTGCGAAATGCTTGACTGCATCGAGGACCAGGATGCCGACCTCGACATCGGCGGGCTTTGCGCCGCCTGCATCCTCGCGCTCGACCTTGACCTCACGCGCGGGGTCAATGAAGATGAAGGCCTCGACATCCTCGCCGTGAGGCTCCCGGGCGGCATCTGCGAGCTCGTCTTCGCGCCCGAGGATCGTGATCCCGCCGAACTCGGAAGCCCCGACGGCACGCCCCGCATGGTCCTTACCATCGGTTGACGCGCGTTCTTCTTCTCCTTTGGGGAACTTCCTGAGCGCTTTCGAAGGGCCTGTCTCTCCATTCCGAGGGCAGGCCCTCTTTTCAGGGCGGATGATGCCTTGTCCTGAACAATCGTTCTCCTCTAAGCGCCCGTCCCGCAGGGATGGAGCCGCAAGGCACGTGTTGCAAAAGCGAGACAGTGCGTTCTTCGGACTTCGACCTTCGACGTCTGGGATAAAGCGCCTCCCCTTTCAATTTGTCCTGTTTCTTTGAATAGAGTTCCCCAAAGGGAATTCTATTCAAGTGAGCTTATCGGCCTTGGCTCTGGTACCAGAGCTCGATTTCGCGCGGATTCTCGCCCGGCCCCGCGGGCACACGCGAAGCGGTGAGTTCGTCTCGGGTGAGCGATCGGATGTCGGTGATGACGAGTGGAAGCATCTTGTGCTTCACTTGGACGTAGAAGGTCCCGACCACCTCTACGTCGGTGACGACGGCATCGATGTTGCGTCGCCAGACGTGGATTTCCTTCTTGACGGTGGGCGTCATGTAGGGGCGGTCATTGAGATTGCTGCAAAACGACGGCCTCGTCGCCACCCATTCCCACACGTAGCCCTTCTGGTCGGGATGGCGCACGTGGTCGTTCATACGGCGAAGGGGCCGGCCGTAGACGGCGACGAAGTCGCGCACGTAGGTCTTCCCTTTGGCCGTTGCCTTGAGCGCCTCCGGGGTGAAGACAGTGCCCGGCATCATGCGGTTGTCGGCGTGGTGCTGGGGACCGCTGCAGCCTGCGAGCATCGGAGCTCCGAGAGAGGCGCTGAGAATGGCCGCGGCCTTTCCGAGCGTTCTGCGGTTGAAGTCAATCGTCATCCTTGCTACTCCGAGAAATGATCGAGCTCGGCGGGCGTGAGCGGCCTGAAGCTGTGTGGCGCGTCCGTGCCGACAAGTGGCGCGCGGTAGATGTAGAAGACGCCCGTGAATTCATGCCGCTTCACGACGCCCGTCTTGTCGAACCAGATGCGCAGGTTCTTCTGCGTGATAGGAAATTCCGAGATCGGGTTGAAGGGGATGAAGTTCTTGGCGGAGGGGCGTCCCCTCATCCAGCTGTAGTGGCGCACGATCTCGTGGCCCATGTGGATTTCATAGTCGGGTTCGCCGAGCTCCGCATCGATCTGCGCCATGGTGGTCCGGCCGTCGATGATGAGCCTCGCGGCCTTCTCGGTCGAGAGGTCACGCACCTCGCCGCTTCCGACGGCACAGCCGCCGAGCATCGAGGCGCAGGCTGCCAGAAGCAGCAGAGTGCGGACGCGGCCAGCGACGGTCCGCGGGCCCCTTGTGGTTCCTTCCGGCAAGGTCTTCTCCTTTTGTAGCGCTCGTTCAGTCCTGTGCGTGCCCGGTGCGATGAAATTCATTTTGAACTCGCTCGGGTCCCATTGAACGCCCCTCGCTTCGCGCAGAGGCAGCCTCAAGGGGGCCGACAGCCCAAAACGAGCGTGGTTCAGGGGAAGTTCCTGACCAACGTTCACACTTTTGCCGCGCAAATTACATTAAGTCGAGTTATTATAGTTGTTATGAACGTCGGCGTGGTTCTCACGCCCCGTTCAGCATTTTTCAAAGTGTTGGCCTCCGGAGGTAAAGGTCATGTCCGACAACGATAAGAACCGCATCAAGATCAAGCTGCCCGCCGTCTCCTACGACATCGTGAAACTTGCCGCCACTCTCACCGGTACGTCCGTGAAGTCCTTCGCGGCCCAGGCGGTGATCAACGCAGCCCTGCACGTCACGGCTGAAATCGAAAACCGCTCCCTCGGCTCCAACATCGAAGCCGACATTCATCTCACCGAGGAAGAGGCTCAGGCTCTTCTCGCCCTCGTCGAAAGCCTCGACACGCACGACGGCAAGGACGAAGACGTCGAGGAAGCCACCGCCGAGGACTTCGAGGAAGAAGAACCCGCGGAATGCGAATGTGATTGCGAAGTCGAATGCAAGTGTGACTGCGACTGCAAGTGCGAGGACAACGCCGAATGCAAGTGCGAAGAGTCCGAAAAGGCTGAAGAGCCTGCCGCTGAGGCCGCTCCCGCTGCCCAGCCCAAGGCCAGGCACGGCCGCAACCACCGCTGATCTTTCGACTTGAGTCCCTTGTCGCAAGGGACCTGAGAACACAAAGGGGATCCATCAACAACGGGTCCCCTTCTCTTTTCCATCATTCGTCGGGCCTCAGGCGACCTGCGGACTTCCGGCGGTCAGCTTGCCGCCGCGTTAAGCGCGGCCATCGCCTGAGCGCTCACGACAAGCTCGATGCGTGCGGACGCCCTGGTGAGGCCCAGATAAAGCAGCCTGCGCACGCGATCGTCCATCGTTTCTGGGCCTTGAGTGATCTTTTGACGACTTGCAGGTTTCAGACGGCCCGACTTTGCCGCCTCCCTTCCCAACCTGCTCTCCTTTGCCATTAACGAAAAACGGGGCCGCTCCCTTGAGAAGCAGCCCCGTTCGGGACTTGAAGTCAGATCAGGCGTCAGGCCTTGCGGTCAAGCTCGATGGGCTCGCCCGAGGCCTTTTCCTCCTTGGGTTCGCCGAGCGACATGACGGCGTTGAGGATGATCGCGCCGAAGGTCGCGGTACCGATGCCGCCGAGGCTGAAGAAGCCGAGGTTGAGGGTAAAGTCGCCGCCGCCGAGAATCAGCGTGACGGCAGCCACGATCAGGTTGCGGCTGTTGCCGAAGTCGACTTTGTTGACGACCCAGACGCGAGCGCCGGCCACGGCGATGAGGCCGAAGACCACGATCGAGGTGCCGCCGAGGACGGGCTGCGGAATCGTCTGGATCACAGCGCCGAACTTCGGGGAGAAGCCGAGGATGATCGCGAAGATCGCGGCGACCGGGAAGAGCAGCGTGGAGTAGACGCGCGTGGCGGCCATCACGCCGATGTTTTCACCGTAGGTCGTCACGCCCGTGCCGCCGAAGGAGCCCGAGAGCATCGTCGCGATGCCGTCGCCGAGGAACGCACGGCCCATGTACGGGTCAAGGTTGCGGCCCGTCATGGCGGTCACGGCCTTCACGTGGCCGAGGTTCTCGGCAACGAGAATGATCACGACCGGAACGATGAGCGCGATGGCGTGCATCTCGAAGACCGGCGTGTGAATCGTCGGAACACCGAACCAGGCGGCGTTGGAGATGATCGAGAAGTCGATCGGCTTGCCCATGCCGAAGCCGTTGGCGAGCACCGCGTAGATGAAGTACGCGATCACAAGGCCGATGAGGATGAGGAGCTTCTGGATGAAGCCGCGCGTCCACACGGCAACGCCGCCCACGCACATGAAGGTGACGACGGCCATCCAGGCGTCGAAGTCCGTCGGACCCACCGAGCGGCAGGCCGTCGGGGCGAGGTTGAGGCCGATCACGGCGACGACCGCCCCCGTCACGACGGGAGGCATCAGCTTTTCAATCCACTTAACGCCCGTAAGCATCACGATGAGGCCCACGACACAGTAGACGAGACCGCAGACCACGATGCCGCCCAGCGCAACGGGAATGTTGCCGTTGAGGCCCGAGCCCGCAACGTAGCCCGTCGCTGCGATCACCACGCCGATGAACGCAAAGGATGAACCCAGATAGCTCGGCACCCTGCCACCCACGATGGCGAAAAAAATGAGCGTGCCGATGCCGCTCATCAAAACCGCCATGTTGGGGTCAAAGCCCATGAGAATCGGGGCGAGAATGGTGGAGCCGAACATGGCCACCACGTGCTGAACGCCCATCGCCACCGTCTGGCCGGTGGGAAGACGCTCGTCAGGGGCCACCACGCCCTTTTCCTTGAGCTTCCACTGCGGGAAATAACCCATTTTTCCTTACTCCTCAAACACGTTGAATCTACACGCACAGGCGCCTCGTCCTTCGGCTTTCCGGACAAAACGCCTCGCGCTCAAAGAGTCGTAAGGGCTCCTCCTAAGGACGAATCGTCTGTGCAAACTTTCGTATTATAAGCACACATTTCGAAAAATAAACATAAGGTGTTTTCACTAGACGGGCGGACGCCGCTCCGGAGCGAAGCCTGCGTGCGCAAAAAAGGGACGGCATCCATTTCGGACGGCGTCCCCTTTTGTCTCTCTGGTGCCTGAGCGTCAGAGCGTCTTCATGGCGTCTTCGACGGCCGCGACGAGGTTCGGGCTGGCGGTGAAGCAGACCTTGTTGCGTTCCGGAATCACGACGGACTTGCCGGTCTTGAATTCACGACCGACGCGAGCGGCGGTAGTCTTCAATTCCCAGCGGCCGAAGTTCCAGAACGTGACGCGTTCGCCGCGGGCCATGGCCTCGACGATCTCTTCATGCACGGCATCAACGATGCCCTCTACGAGGGAGGGCGAGAGCACGAGGCGTTCTGCGACAGCCTGCGCGATTTCCTTCTTGTTCATTGCGGTAGTCCTTCTCTTTATTCTTGGGGACGGGCTACCCGTCCGGGCACCCTCTTTCGGCGACGCTTTCCGTTCCGGTCCTGTGGAACGTCTGTGTTGTGGTCCGCCTGTCACGTTAAGGTGACATCCCAATTGTACCTGCGGGGAAATATGCTTGGGGGTGTCACCCAGACGAATTGTAATGTTTTCCAAAACGACTCGCCTGCAAATGCTTCTCGTCTGGGCCTCCATTCCTGAACGGCCCGTCAGTCCCAGGAAATCCCCTGCATTTCACATGATTCCCGGCGGTGCGGCCTCAAATCGGTTTCGATTTAACATTGCTGACGTTCACAGGAGGCTGATCATTTTGAAAATGCGCGTGGCACAGGCATTTGTAGTGTTTGCTGAGCAACAGTACCCGAAAGGTACCTTAGTCCGCGAGCTTTAAAATGCCTCGAATTCCGTCCGAGAGAGGGTTCTCCGAAATTCCATGCGCCGTGTCATGATTTTTTACAAACAGCCTGTGGTATTTTCCCTCAACTGCAGCCGTTTGAAGGCCGAGAACCCCTGCGCACCCTCTTCTCCCCTCTCCTGAGGGCGGATTGAGGTCGCCTCACTCCGTAGTTCTACCGAGTGTTTTCCGCCTATGCGAAAGGGCCTGCCGACGGCGGTTGCCGCGGGCAGGCCCCTCTCAATGCGGATGCACCGGATGCAGGATCAGCGGATTATTCCTTCCCGGTCCAGCAGTACGTGCAGAGCTTCTCGGGGTCAAGGCCGATGGCTTCGATGAGGCCTTCGACGGACTGGAAGCCGAGCGAGTCGAAGCCCATCTTGTCGCAGATGGACTTGAGCATGCACTGGCCGCGCTCGGTCTTGGCGTCGGCGTACTCGGCGAGGTGCTTGTGACCCTCGTCGCCTTCAAGCTCCTGAATGACGCGACGGGCGAGGAGCTCCATGTCGGAGTTGCCGCGGGAGAAGTTCAGGTACTTGCAGCTGTACATGATCGGCGGGCAGGCGGAGCGCATGTGCACTTCCTTCGCGCCGGACTTGTAGAGGAAGTCGACCGTTTCACGAAGCTGCGTGCCGCGCACGATGGAGTCGTCGATGAGAAGAAGCTTCTTGTCCTTGATGAGTTCGGGGACCGGAATCTGCTTCATCTTGGCGACCTGATTGCGGATCTGCTGGTTTGCGGGCATGAAGGAGCGGGACCAGGTCGGCGTGTACTTGATGAAGGGACGCGCGAACTTCTTGCCGCTTTCATTGGCGTAGCCGATGCCGTGCGGAAGGCCGGAGTCGGGAACACCCGCCACGTAGTCGACGTCGGGAGCCGTGCCGTCGGCCATGGCGTTGCGGGCCATGATCTCGCCGTTGCGGTAGCGCATCACCTCGACGTTCTTGCCTTCGTAGTTGGAGTTCGGATAACCGTAGTACGTCCAGAGGAAGGCGCACAGACGCATCTTCTCGGCAGCGGGCGAGAGAACCTCGATGCCCTCGGGCGTGATCTTGACGATTTCCTGAGGTCCGAGCTCATAGTGGTCCTCGTAGCCGAGCTTGTGGTAGACGAAGCTCTCGAACGAGACGCAGTAGCCGTTTTCATCCTTGCCGATGAGAACCGGCAGACGACCGAGCTTGTCGCGGGCGACGATGATGCCGTCGGGCTGCAGGAGCATGATCGTTTCGGAGCCCTGAATAATGTCCTGGGCGTAGCGAATGCCCTCGACGATAGACTGCTTGCGGTTGATGAGCGCGCCGACGAGTTCGGTGGAGTTCACCTTGCCCGAGCCCATCGCGAGGAACTGGGAATTGTTGTTGCTGAAGTAGCGCTCGATCAGGTCGTCGGCATTGTTGATGATGCCGACCGTCGTGATCGCAAAGAGGCCGAGATGGGACCTCAGGAGCAGAGGCTGCGGATCGTCGTCCGAAATGCAGCCGATGCCGCAGTTGCCCTTCATGTCCGCAATGTCCGGCTCGAAGCGGGTGCGGAACGGCGTGTTCGTGATGTTGTGGATCTGACGCTGGAAGCCCTTCTCAGGGTGGTAGATCGTCATGCCGCCGAACTTGGTGCCGAGGTGGGAGTGGTAGTCGACGCCGAAGAAGGTGTCGAGAACGATGTCGCGCTTGGATACAGCGCCGAAGAAGCCGCCCATTTTTGCTGTACTCTTGTATGGAAGTTGAAGATCTGAGTCGCGGACGCATGGCGTCGTGAGATTCGCCTGAACGGGGTCGTCCGCAAATGTTGGCGTGATTATCGCAAACAAACAGCCGTTTGTGGGGGCCTCGAACGCTTTAGAACGGCAAATCTGTCCTTGGGTCAATGATCCACATCGCCCGATCTAAGGTCTTTCCCTTAGGCGACTGAACAAATGGCGTGAGATACGCCTTCTGACGATTGTGTGCCAGAGACTCTGGAGCAATGCCTCAAACGGAAGCGGGGTCCCCTTTCGGAGACCCCGTTTCCGTCGGCTAAGAAGCCATTAACGCTTGCGGGCAGCAATCACCCAGACAACGCCGATAATGATGGCGAGGCCCAAAAGCCCTAGCCAATCAACGCCTCCGCCGGCCATCGCAACATTGAGAACAATGTCGCCGTTCCAAACAAAGTTCGCCTGTGCTAAACTTCCTAACAAGGAAAAGAATGTAGCACACATCCTACTTTCCTTTCTAAAGACTAAGCCCGGTGTTGGTAGCACTGGGCTTTGTCGTTTTTGAACCCCTTGCGGGGACCCCTTCCGATGCCGAAGGCTCGTCATCGAAAATTTCGTGAGCCTTGCCGGAGAGTGGGGTGGATTTCAGAATGGCGTTTGCAAGCGATCCCTGCTGCCGATATTTTGCCAGAGTCAATCCTGGAGCGCCCGCTTCGCTCAAAGCGCCACCTTCCTCGTTGCTTCCTCCACCAGATGCTCATCACGCTTGTCGTAGCGCCGGGTCGTCGCGACGGAGGAATGTCCCATCGCCTGCCGCACGGTGTTGATGTCGGCGCCGGACTCAAGGAGCCGCGTCGCAAAGGTTCGGCGAAGATCATGCGGCGTGAAGGACGAAACCGGAGATTCGTCTGCCCTGGCGCGCAGCAGCTGATGGATGGCGCCGGCCGTAATCGCCCGGCAGGGTTGGATGTTGTCGCCCTACTTCCACCGCCCCTGCCGTCAGCATGGCACACTTTGGCCCTCGCGCAACATCCGGATGATCCACCTCACCGCGTCGTCAACGCCGAACCACGGAATTCTTCTGTTGAGGGCCGAGTAGACCGTGGCCGGCATCGGCACCTCAACGGTGTTGTGCGCCATCATGCTCCAGGCCACGGGAACTCTGGTGCCGTCGACAGACGGGACCCGGGAATACCACGCTCCCGGCACTACGGACGTCGTGAGCCAGGCATCGTCGATCACCATGATCTTCATGAGTGCCTCAATGCTGAGCTCGTAATGAAGTTCGCCGTCAATCTCTTCAATTTCCGTATCGACCCACACGGTCTTTACGGTCCCGTTCACGATGCTGATGATTCCCATAGACGGAGACCAATGGGTCAAACCCAAATCTTCCGCCAAAGCGCCCACCACGTTCAGGACCAGATGGGGCTTCGGCTCGAGTTCCAGACGCACCGTTGCGGGCTCGGCTGAAGAGTTGAGCAGCTTCCGCTCCTTTTCGCTCAGACGCGCAACGCTCGGCACCTTGATGTCATGCTTCATGTCGCTGGCAGAGAACCGGTCCCAGACCTTCGTGACTTTTTCTCTGTCCCCCTTCTTCACTCTGATGCGCCATCCCCGCGGACTCTCCTCGGCCCCGGGCTCGATGATCGCACAGCGTCCGGATGCGACCGCCAGCCTATGCCCGAGGATGAGGGACGGAAGGTCCCAATCAGCCTGCTCTGCGTCATCAGTTCTCCCCTTGAGGAGGTGCTCGTTGATGAAGGCGATCGAGTCGGGATTGGCCTTTGCAAGGCCTTCGCAGAGCATCTCATAGCCTTCCGGATCCGTCTCCTTGAGGAACGCAGCGGCAATCCTCACCATCTTCGAACAAAGGACGACAGGTTCACTGCCCTTGTCGGACGAGGCCGCACATTCCTTGTTGAAATCCTGCATTCACGAACTCCTTGATGAAACTCTACTCCCTGAAGCAGTGGACTGTGGCTGACTTGAGGAAAGCTGCCGCCGATTGATTCCATCCTCGTCAGACATTATCTTCCGAGACACTCCCTCTCTTTCTTCCCGATTCCTGATGAGTTCATTATGAGGACCTCGTGCGTCAACATCTGTCGCACGGAAAATCCCGCAGGCCGCCTTCTTTCGCCGTCGTCTCGGGTGCCCTCCATATCCCCGACAACAAGACGGGAGTTTGAGGTCTGGTGGCGGCTTCGCAGGACAAAAGCCGTCTCTAGCAGACATCTCTCCATGGCTGATCGTGTCGGCCTGACTGTTGCTCCCCTTTTTAGAACGTCGTTCTCGCTCAGCGGAACGGTTGGACTCTCTGTGTTGAGATGGGCATTGAGGTCAGGACACGGTGAAGGCCCCTACGTCAAGCAATAGGGCCGGGCCTCGCAGCGACTGATCAGAATAAAACAACGGCCTGCAGCTCCGAAGAACTGCAGGCCGTTTTCAGTTATCCGCAGGTGATGTCACCTGCTTCAAAACCCGAAGGCTTAGAAGTTGAAGCGGACGTTGGCGAAGATGCCGTGCGTGTTGATGTCGCTGCCCCAGGAACCGGAGTAGGAGAGACCAACCGTGGCGTTCTTAGCAACCTGACCGACGATGCCGAGACCGAGGTTGGCCTGATCCTTGAGTTCAGAGCCTTCGATCGCGGCGAACTGGCCGTTGGCGCCCGTCTGGACGTTCACGAGACCTTCGGTGTCACCGAAGTAGTGAGACCAGCCGAGGTCGGCCTTCAGAGCGACAGGCATGTTGCCCATGGCAAACGGCACCGAGGTGCGAACACCGAGCGTAGCGATCTGGATGTCGTCCTTGATTTCGTCGGTCTTGAAGCTGTGGCCGATGGCGTTGTCAACCACGGCATCCGTTTCGACACGGGCCCAGGTGAAGCCGACGTACGGGGAGACCTTCGCAACGCTCAGGTCGAAGTTGTACGCACCTTCAACGAAGCCCTGAAGGACAGAGGCGTTTTCGCTGTGCTGGTTGACATTGGTGTTCATGACGCGAACCGTGTCACGATCTTCGTCGGTGTAAGCCACGCCGTAGGTCATCGTCACGTTGCCGATGTCCGTCAGACCGTAGACGCCGAAGTGCTTGTCTTCACCGTCGATCTTGTTGAGGCCGGACTTGTAGTCCGTCGTACCGTAGCCGAAGAAGGCACCAACCTTGGTGTTGTCGAGGACAAGAGCTTCAGCACCGAGGAAGCCGGTGCGGAAGTCAACGTCCATCGTACTCTTCGTGCCTTCAGCTTCGCCCCAGTGACCGATGCCGGCAGCCCAGATGCGGGCGCGACCGTTGTCAACTTCGGCGGAGCGGCCTTCACCCATGCCGCGAGCCTGATCCATGACCGTGCGGGACACGGCGGTGGCGTTCACGACGAGAGCATTGCGGGCCGTGGCGTAGAAGTCATCGTCAAGGGTGCGGTACGTGTCCGAGATTTCCTGTTCAGTCTTAGCAGAAAGGATTTCACCCGTGAGCTTGTTGCCGGAAGCCTCGATGGCAGCAGCGATCTTCTGTTCGTTGGCAGTGCCGGCGAACTGTTCGAACGTAACGCCATCCTTCTTCTTCATGGAGATGGTGGCCTGATTGCCCTTGCCTTCAGCCTTGTCCAGATCAAAGAAGATGTAGTTGGACTTGAGGGCCGTCGTCAGCGTCTCACCGTCAGCCGAGAACAAGTTATCCGTATTCTTGGCCTGGAAGGAACCGGTCAGAGCGTCCTTCTTGCCATTCCAGGTATCCACGAGCGTGGCAGTATCTGCACCTTCAAGCGTGACTTCGAACTTCTTGGCACCGTTGAAGGTGACAGAGTCAACGACAACATTGGAAGTCGCGTCGATGGCAAGCGTGCCGCCGTCATCGATTTCAATCTTGAGTTCACCCTTCTGGGCATCCGTGCTGTAAAGGTGACCCTTCTTCGTGAACTGGTCGTTGTAGCTCGACAGAACGCCGAACGTACCACCATTTCCCACCTTAACCTTGTTATCAGTACCGATGGATTCGGCAAAAGCAAGAAGCGTACCGGCCTTGACGGTCGTGGCGCCCTTGTAGGAGTTGGCACCGGTCATGATGAGGGTACCCTTGCCAGACTTCGTCAGGCTACCGTCCAGATTCTCGCGTTCGTTAACAGCCTCAAGACGCTTTTCATAGTATTCCGCGATCCACTTGCGGGCTTCATCCTCCGTGATTTTGTCTTTTTCAAGTCCAGGAATGTCGCCTTGATAGAGAATTGCGTCGTCAAGCTTGATCTTAGACGCGACAACTTTTCCGCTGTCATCAAGGCAATACTTTATTTCTTCCTTCCACTTCTTGTCTTCAGCCTTGCGCTGTTCAAGCGCGTCCTGAACAATGTTATTGCTCCAGACGTCAAGGTTGCCTTCTCGGATCTGGTATTCGAAGTTCTTCAGGAGCTGACCAGGACCATACATGCCCTTGTCGAGGTCAGGAACACCCCAACCGAAGAGCGGGTCGACCTCGTTTTCACCGACGCTCCAGCTGTCAAAGTTGCTGCCGTCGGAGTTCTTGTGATTGGCAGTCGTGAACATGACCTCACGGACCTGCGGAGCGGTCATGTCAGGATAACGCTGCATGAGAACAGCCATGGCGCCGGCCACGTGAGGAGCGGCCATGGACGTGCCACCGAACGTTGCATAACCGGCATCGCCGAGCTTGTGGTTGGCATCGCTCGCGACATAATGATCGTCAACCACAATCGAGCTGTAGATCTTGGCACCAGGAGCAGCAACCGTCCACCACTTGGCGTCACCCGCCTTGTTCACGCCGTACCAATAGTCATACTTCGGATTGCCGTTGGTATCCGTCGTGTCGAGCTGCTTGAGGCCCGTAACCGCGATCCACTGGTCTTCGGCGTCAGGATTGAAGTACGGATAGAGCGGACGATAGTACGGGTTCTTCATGTCACGGTTGCCCGTCGTGAAGATCTGGACCACATTCTTGTCCTGAATGGCGTCCCAAGCCGCATCCACGAAGTCCTTGCCATTCGGGTTCGGATTCTTCTTGAAAAGGAAGTACTCAAACTCGCTTTCCCTGACGTTGTTCACAGGGAGCGAGGCACCCTTGGCCGTGTAGCGGATGTTCGTGCCAAAGGAGTTGTTGATCACGCCACCACGAAGCGTAGTTCCGTCTTCGAGTGTGCCGTTCTTGTCACGGACCTTGTTGGCCAGAGCAGACCAACCTTCGTAATAGAAGTTGTAATCCTGGAACGGACCGTAGTTGTTGTTGTCGGTGGCACCAGAGTTGCCGACGAAAATATTGGCGTCAAAGGCCACGCCATGCATGCCCTGACCGTCCTTGTTCGCGCCGACCGTACCGGTCACGTGAGTACCGTGAGTATCGTTCACATGCGGCATGAAGTTGCCGTCAACTTTGAAATCTTTGCCAGCGACGTAATCGCCATTACCGAATTCATCGCCAACGCCATTCGCACCCTGCTGATAATGGTTGCCAGTGGAGCTGTACTTGCCACTGTGTTCAACTGCATCGAAGCGTTCGCCAGACAGTTCAGAGTGGGAAAGGAGAGCGCCAGAGTCCATGACGGCAACAGCAACACCCTTGCCGGTAAAACCAAGTGCATAGGCCTTGGAAGCGTGCATGGCCTTCAGGCCCCAGTCAGCGTTGTATTCGGCCGTTTCAAAGGCACGCTGGGCTTCAGCAACAGAGGCGCTGCTGATGTTCGGGTTCGGGTCCATGTAGGCGGCCTGCGCGCCGGCAGCCATCATGAAGGCCGCAACGGCGATGGCAACGGCGCTCTTGGAAGCCTTGCCCTTCGTGGCGTGATGTTCGTCGATGACAACGTACTGCTGGTGAGCAGCACTCCACTTGGTCTTGAAAACGCGATTCATTCTGCGTAACTCCAAATTAATTGGGTCTTAGGTTGGTCCTTGTTCCCCGCTCCTTCGAGCAGGGACCTGCGCAGAATATCTTGTTTTGATCCCCCGAATCGCCTTTCCTGCAGGTGTTGCGAAAAGACATGTCGTTTTAGAACAGCATCGCAAACCCTGACTTTGTAACGCCAGTGTTGACAAATCAAGAGGTGAAGATAAGGTTGTTCAAGTTACCATCCGATGGTAACTTGAACAACCTAACCGAATTGACATGGATCAAGATTATTTTTCCAGCTCAAAATGAGAAGCTCAGAATTTGTTTTAACCGAAAACCAAGGGTAAACCCCTTGCCATTTTTTGGCTGACTACGTAATTACGCCAAAAGTGAATTTATTTATGAAAGTTCCAATATCGGTAGGGCCTCTCAATGAAAAACAACGGTCGGCCCTTCCAAAGAAGAGCCGACCGTGTTCAGTCATCCGCAGGTGTTGTCACCTGCTTCAAAACCCGAGGGCTTAGAAGTTGAAGCGGACGTTGGCGAAGATGCCGTGCGTGTTGATGTCGCTGCCCCAGGAACCGGAGTAGGAGAGACCAACCGTGGCGTTCTTAGCAACCTGACCGACGATGCCGAGACCGAGGTTGGCCTGATCCTTGAGTTCAGAGCCTTCGATCGCGGCGAACTGGCCGTTGGCGCCCGTCTGGACGTTCACGAGACCTTCGGTGTCACCGAAGTAGTGAGACCAGCCGAGGTCGGCCTTCAGAGCGACAGGCATGTTGCCCATGGCAAACGGCACCGAGGTGCGAACACCGAGCGTAGCGATCTGGATGTCGTCCTTGATTTCGTCGGTCTTGAAGCTGTGGCCGATGGCGTTGTCAACCACGGCATCCGTTTCGACACGGGCCCAGGTGAAGCCGACGTACGGGGAGACCTTCGCAACGCTCAGGTCGAAGTTGTACGCACCTTCAACGAAGCCCTGAAGGACGGAAGCGTTTTCGCTGTGCTGGTTGGCAACGCCACCGAGAAAGCGCGTCGTGTCACGGTCCTGATCAGTGTAGGCGACGCCGTAGGTCATCGTCACGTTGCCGATGTCGGTAAGACCGTAGACACCGAAGTGCTTGTCCTCACCGTCGATCTTGTTGAGGCCGGACTTGTAATCCGTCGTACCGTAGCCGAAGAAGGCGCCGAACTTGGTGTTGTCAAGGACAAGAGCTTCAGCACCGAGGAAGCCGGCGCGGAAGTCGACGTCCATGGTGTCAAGGTTACCTTCGGCTTCGCCCCAGTGACCGATGCCGGCTGCCCAGATGCGGGCGCGACCGTTGTCAACTTCGGCGGAGCGACCTTCACCCATGCCTCGGGCCTGATCCATGACCGTGCGGGACACGGCGGTGGCATTCATCACGAGGGCATTGCGGGCCGTTGCATAGAAGTCATCGTCAAGGGTCGACAAAATTTCCTTGACCTGCTTTTCGTTGGCGGCCGTCAGAACGTCACCCGTGAGAGCGTTGCCGGAAGCGGCGATCGCAGATGCAATCTTCTTCTGATTTTCGGTATCGGCGAACGATTCCATCGTCACGCCTTCCTTCTTCTTCATGGAGACGGAGATCTTCTTGTCCTCGACCTTGACGTCTTCCTTGGCCAGATCAAAGAAGAGCGAGTCCGTCTTCAGAACGTCGTGAGTAACGCCAGTAAGCGTACCTTCCTTGATTTCAAAGGTGCCGGAAACCGCATCCTTTTCACCGTTGTAGACGCTCACAAGGCTGGAACGATCAGCACCGGCGAGACCCACCGTGACCTTCTTATTCTTCGCAAAGTTAACAGCCTTGACAGCCACGTTGGAAGCGGCATCGATGTAGAGAGAACCATTCTCGCCAACATTGATCGTGAGAAGATCCGCATCCGTCGCCTTGCTCTCGATGAGACCCTTCATGGTGAACTGGTCGTCGTAAGAGGAAAGGACGCCGAAGCTGCCACCCTCAACTTCAACGGTGTTGTTTTCGCCGATGGATTCCGTAAAGGCGAGGAGCGTGCCGCCCTTGACCGTGGTAGTACCCTTGTACTCGTTCTTACCGGTCATGACGAGTGTACCGGCACCATCCTTGATCAGAGAACCCTTGTAACCTGCAAAGTCATTCGCCTGCTTCTTTTCGATTTCAGCCTTTCGCAGTTCGAAGTATTCCTGACGCCACTTCTTTGCGTCGCTTTCAGAAATGATGTGATCCTTCTTGTCATCAGTGCCGTTCAGAACGATGAACTTGTCACCAAGAACCAATTCAGACTTCAGATTCTTATCATAGTCGGCCAGCCATGCCTTTTCTTCTTCCATGCGCTGGTCGAGAGCGACATTGGTGATATTGTTGGTCCAAACGTCAAGACTGGTGTTGGCCATGTTGTAATTGAACTCGCCAAGGAACTGGCCCGGGCCATACATGCCCTTGTCCAGATCAGGAACACCCCAACCCATACGATCGGAAACCTGACCGTCCGCCGGCTTCGTTCCGTCAACATTGTTCCAGCCTTCCATGGGCGAACCATCGGGATTGTAATGGTTAGCAGTGGTGAACATCACGTCGCGAACCTGCTTCGCATTCATGTCCAGATAGCGGGACATGAGGACACCCATTGCACCGGCAACGTGAGGCGCAGCCATCGAAGTACCGGACTTGCTGCCATAACCAGGCTCACCGAAGGCAGGCTTAAGCGGATCTTTACTTTCGGTAATCTTGGGATCCTTGCCAACGATCGTAGAGTAAATGCCGTTGCCAGGAGCCGCAACAGTCCAATACTTGCCAAGACCAGCTTCGTTGAAGCCGTCGACGAGGGCATACTTAGGATTTGCGGGATCAAAATTGTTGGCCTTCCTCAGACCGGCAACAGCGATCCAATTCCCTTCTGCCTCGGGATTGAAGTACGGATACAGCGGACGATAGAAGGGATTTCCCATGTTGCGGTTGCCCGTCGTAAAGATCTGCACGACGTTCTTGTTCTCACCCTGCACTGCTTCCCAAGCGGCATCGACGAAAGATTTGTCAGAATTCGCTTCACCCGCGTTGAACTTGTCACCGTAAACCTTCTTGAAGTAGAAGTACTCGTACTCAGACTGCTGCACAGTGTTCGCGGCGAGATGACCGGTCTGCATATAAATCTGACCGTCGGTAGGATTCTCGGGAACATCACCGGTTGTGTACTTGGACGTATCTTCGTCGGGGGTGACGTAGTGATCCCACACCCAATCGTTCTTAGCGGCACTCCACTTGTAAACTTCCTTCGTACGGATGTTCGTGCCCCACGAATTATTGATCACACCGCCACGATCGTGCCCATTAATCTTATTGGCCTTGGTGATCGTATCGGCCATGGTCTTCCACCCCTTGAAGAAGAAGTCATGGTCCTGATACGGGCCGTAGTTGTTGCTGTCGGTAGCGCCAGTGTTACCGCTAAGAATGTTGGATCCCCAAGCAACGCCGTGGAATTCGGAGCCGTCACGATTGGCACCAACGGTGCCCACAACATGGGTACCATGATTGTCGTTGCGATCGGACATCCAATTGCCCGTCACGTCAAAGTGTTCGCCTTTGTTGAAGGGCTGGCCTTTATTTTCGCTGCTGACAGACTGGGGATAGCGGTTACCAGTCGAACCATATTCACCCGTGACATGGGTGGCTGAAAAACGGTCGCCTCTAAGTTCGGGATGCTTGTCAAGGAGAGCACCAGAGTCCATGATGCCCACCATGGTCTTCTGGCCATGGAAGCCGAGGGCGTATGCCTTCGAAGCATTCATGGCAGCCAGACCCCAGTCCTTTTGATATTCCGCGGTTTCCCAGGACTGCTGGGCCTGATCAACCTCATGGTAGCGAGACGCCTCAAAGCCGGGTTCCATGTAAGCTGCATGCGCACCGGCCATCATTAGGGCAGCAACAGTCAGAGCCACAGCGCTCTTGGAAGCCTTGCCCTTCGTGGCACGATGCTCGTCAGTAACAACGTACTGCTGATGGGCAGCACTCCATTTGGTCTTGAAAACGCGATTCATCTGCGTATCTCCAAATATTTTGGTCTTTGGTTGGTCATTTCATCCCCGCTCACTTTCGAGTTGGGACATACGCAGAATAAGACCGTAGGCAACTCTCGGCTCCCTTCCTTTCAAGCCTCTGTTTTTTTGAGTCGCTTTAAAACGTCAAGGTTAACCCCCATGTTTCCTTTGCCCCATTGACTTTCATGAAGTAAAATATTTCCTGAGAGTCATTATTAATGATTCCTTTAGAACCTTATGTGCAGATTGACTTTGATCAAGTTGCCCGATCGAACACTTTTGCACGCGTTTCCATCGCGCCTGACAACACGAATAAGGGTCTACCCCAGTCTAGACCAATTTCCCTGCGGGCTTACCCGTACATTGTTAATTTAGACTCTCATGGGGGGGGGGATAGATTGTATCTATGATGATACCTTACGGTCCACAGCTTTCAATTCTTCTGTTCTCTATTTCCCGAAACGAGGATTTCGTTCAGCTGGCACCCCTCTGAAGCCCCCTTTTCCGCCCTCCGTTCTCCGAATCCGATGCGTTCTCGCTGGCTTCAAACCCGACGCCGCCCGTCGCCAGCAAAGAAAAAGGCCGTCCGAGTCGTGAGACAGGGGCGGCCTTTAAAGATTGATGGGTTGTATTTGCGTCAGTACTCGGGCTCGAGCACATCCTCGGCCCTGCACACGTCGATGCAGGCAAGTCGCCAGGCGGCTTCGGCCTTCTCAAGGCTGCCGTTGGCGTCGATCGCGGCGGAGGCGTCGGTGATGACATGAGTGTCGAACCCTTCGCGAGCTGCATCGATTGCGGTGAACGAGACGCAGTAGTCAAGTGCAAGGCCGCACACCCAGACGTCAGTGATGCCGCGCTCGCGCAGACACCCCGCCAGCCCCGTCTTCGTCTCGTTGTCGGCCGCACAGAAGGCGGAGTAGCTGTCGATGTTGAGTTCCCTGCCCTTTCTAAGGACGAGGTCGGCGTTCATCGTGTCGACGCCCTCGATGGCAGCACCGTCGGTGCCTTCAACGCAGTGAACGGGCCAGAGCATCTGCATGCCGTATGGAAGTTCAATGACGTCGAGCACGTGCCTGCCTTCATGGTTCCGGGCAAAGGAGACGTGACCCGCAGGATGCCAGTCCTGGGTCATGACGATGCAGTCCCAGGAATTCTTTTCGAGCACTTCACGGATGACGGGCACGATCTTGTCGCCACCGGGTACCGCCAGCGCGCCCCCGGGCAGAAAATCCTTCTGCAGGTCGACGATGATCAGGGCGTGCTTTCGTGAGGTTTGTGCCATTTCTTAGACTCCGGCAGCGGTTGAACGTTTGTGATTCCGCGGACGACTTCCACGGCAGTTGTTCGATTTTAAGGGACCTGGTGCGGACCTTGAGCCCGAGTCAGGATAAACCCTGCAGGGTTTGGCCTTTGATTGAGAAATGTCGACTCCCCTTGGGCGAATGCCTTAGGGAAGGCACCTTGAGCCGCTTTCCCGCACTGCTAGACTTTTCATCAGTCTGCCTGAAAATCAGGCGTTCACAACAACCAACAAAAAGAGAAGGAAACATGACAGATATAGCAGGAACGGTGCCGGTCATCGCAGTGGACAAGGTGCAGGCCGTCGCGCTCGCAGTATGCACCTATTATTTTGGCGTCTGGCTCAAGGGAAAGGTCGGCGTGCTTTCACGCTATTCCATCCCGAGTCCCGTGGTGGGCGGCATGTCCTTTGCCATCGTCGTCTCCTTCCTCGAGTACTTCAACATTGTCAAGGTTCAGATCGACTCGACGCTGCAGACCGTGCTCATGCTCGGCTTCTTCACGACCATCGGCCTGATGGCCAGCCTTCGCGTCGTCAAGGACGGCGGCAGGCTCCTTCTCGGCTTCCTCCTCGCGGTCACGGTACTTGTGTTTCTCCAGAACGGCATGGGCATGGCCATAGCGGAAGCCATGGGCTTTGACAAGCACTACGGCATTCTCGCGGGCTCCGTCTCCATGATGGGCGGCCTCGGCACCGCCGCTGCCTTCGGTCCCTATTTTGAGGAAACCTACGGCATCACGGGCGGCACCGCCGTTGCCGTCACCGCCGCCACCTTCGGCATGGTCGCCGCCCTTCTCATCGGCGGCCCGTTCGGCGAATGGTGCATCCGCCGCTACCAGGTGAAGACTCCCGACGAAGTCCAGCAGCCTGAACCCGAGCTGCACCTCCCCGACGACATGGACACCGACATTACGGAACAGCACGCATCCGCGAAGCCAAACTTCACGAATGAGATCATGCGGGCGGTCTCCGTCACGGCGCTCGCCATGGGCCTCGGCACTATCGTCTCGAACTACCTCGGCCACTACATCACGCTTCCCGCCTACATCGGTGCCATGATCGTCGCCACCGTCATCCGCAACGTCGGAGACTTCTCGGGGATGTACAAGGTCGAAGGCAAGGGCCTCAACGCAGTGGCCGACATCACGCTCGTCCTCTTCGTCACGATGGCCATCAACAACCTGAAGCTCCACGAGCTCGTGCACCTCGCGCTCCCGCTCGTAGTGATCCTCGCCTGCCAGACGATCCTGATGCTCATCTACGCCTGGACAGTGCTCTTCACGGCCTTCGGCCGCTCCTACGACGCCGTCATGCTCTCCGTGGGCGGCATCGGCTTCTCCATGGGTGCTACGGCCAACGGTCTTGCCAACATGCAGGCTATCAGCGAAAAGTACGGCTCGTCCCCGCGCGCCTGGCTCATCGTCTCGGTCGTGGGCGCATTCCTCATCGACCTGATCAACGCCGTCGTCATCACGTGGTTCGGCACGTTGTAACGACAGGCTCTCTTCTGATCTGAAGATGTCAGACCAAGCTCTCGTTTCACAACCCGACACGGCGCAGGAGGTCCTCAGGGGCCTTCGTGCCGCCGTGCCCGTCATGACGGGCTTCGTTCCGGTCGGCCTCATTCTCGGCGCTACGGGGGCACATGCCGGGCTCTCGCCCTTCACCTCGGGCTTCATAGAAACGCCGCAAGGAGACATCTGACTTCAGGAAGCCGCGGCCAAGGCATTTCGAAAATCGTGTCAACCTCGTGCACGGCTTCCGTAGCCGATCAGGCTTTTTCGGGCTTCCTGATTGAAAGACCGCCCGCTTCGCGCCAAAGGGAGTGGAACCCGAGCTCGAGCACGTCATCGCGACCTTCTGCAAATACCCGCGCAGCCTCGAGCACTGCGGGGAGATCCCAGGCAAGGAACACGTCATAGGCATATCGCCTGCCGTCGACGATGCCGACACTCTCATAAGCTTCAGGAACATTTGCCTGCAGCTCGGTTCTGAGCGAATCTCGAACCTCCCTTCGACCTTCGGGCGACCGATCGCGGGTGTTCATGTAAAGGATGCCCGCCGTTGCGCCCGACTGCGCGAGCATGCGCATGAGATCGGGGGCGTTTTTGAAGTAGGCGAGGACAAGTGCCGGACAGGACAGCTCTGCATGCACGGCATCGAGCAGGTAATCGCAGTCCTTTTCTTCGGATCCGTCCCAGTCGAATTCATTCGACTCGTCGAGATAGTCATCCATCGTCGTGACGAGCTTCATCGGATCGGTTTCGCGCAGGTAGCTCTGGAATTCCTGCACCGAGAAGCCGACGCCCGATTCAGGCTTGCGCGTGAGGCGAAGATCGTAGTAATACTTCATCCGCACCGCTTCGCCCACGGCATTGTCAAGGAGCGCCTGCACGCACGAAAAGGCTTCGGCATACTCGGGCTCCTCGAGAGTTTCGAAGGCTTCATGGTAGGCGATCAACCGGTCTGCACCCCCTTCCTCCGGCTTTTCCTCCCAGAGATAGACGTTACCGGCATGGAGCTCCCTGCCGTTGATGTCGAACCGCAGCGGGATCGACCCTCTACGGCGTCCGAGCGTCAAGCGCCAGTCGGACCTCAGCTCTTCGGGCATCCGTCGGATGAGTGCCCGCAGAAGATAGGTCCTCAGCCAGTCGCCGTCGGCCGAGAGGTTGAGATCCACCGGGCCGGCAATGGCTCCGACGTACGCCAGAGCTTCCGGGACGACCTTCTGAAGGTCCTCGGTGATCTCGAGCTGCGCATCCTGGCATTCGTCAGGATCGGCCAGACGCTTCAGCAGCCCAGGCGTCTTCTGCGCCATGCCGTCCCAGAAATCGTTGATACGCTCCCGCAGCGGTTTCGAGAAACGAGGAAAGGCCATCTGAAAACGGCACAGTCGCATGAATTCAAGTGAATCCTGATCGCCTTTCTGCAGCGCTTCTGCACGCTCGAAACAGGGCAGCGCCTCCTCCTCGCGTTCGAGGTAAAAGAGTGCATAGCCCATGCGGAACTGCCACTTGTGCGTGTCTTCGTAGCTGTCACGGACGGACTCAAGGAGCCGGATCGCACGAAGAAGTTCGGAACCGCCGAATTCGGCCGCATTGTTGTAGGCGCGTGCCAGCTCAAAGGTGAGCGCGGGATGGCGTTCGTCGTCGGGCTCGGCTTCGAGCAGTCGAATGATGCCGCGATAGTCCTCTTTCTCGTCGAGGTCGGCGACGATCTCGAGCATTTTGACCACGTCGGGCGGGAAATCCTCGGAGCGTTCGGGCGCCTCCCGATCCCCGAGGCCGCTGACGGCCGGATTGAGCTTGAAGTGGTGCTCGCGTGACTCTCCGGTCGCAGGGTCGGGCATGAAGATGAGATGAATGCTGCGATCAAGGTCGAAAGCGACGTTGACGATGTCGCCCGCCTTCAAATCCTGCTTGTTCATCGTGTCGGCAATGGCGCTGCGGGCATGTCGGATCCAGACCGGCGGCATGTGCGAGAGTCCGGCCTCGTTCATGCGCAGAGTCACAGGGACGCGGACGCCTTCGACCGGCATGCGGGCCGACAAAAGATAGGGCAACTCCTCGTCAGGCTTCATTTCGTCAAATTCGAACGCCGCGCAGGCCGCCTCGAAGCCTTCCGGATCCTTGACCACGCACAGGAGCGCCTGGTGCTTTTCCATCACCTCTTTGAGATCCATGCGGTTGCTCTGAAGGTCTTCGTCATGTTCCGGGCGAATGTAGTGAAAGAGCATTTCCGGAAGCGTTGCACCGTCCCGGATCTCCTTTTCGAGCGTCAGGAATTCCGCGTCACCCGGCACGAGCTCAAGGCCTCTTTGAACGGCAGCCTGTGCAGCTTCGGTCTCCCCGAAGTGTGCCAGAAGCTTTGCATAATGGAGCCATCCCCAGGGATAGCCGGGTTCGGCTTCGACGCCCCGACGGGCAATGTCGAAGGCTTCCCGGAGTCGACCGACGTGCGTCAGCGCGGCGGCGAGGCGATAATGCCAGACACCGCTCCCGGCGGCCGCGGCTTCGGCCTTTTGGAGCACTTCGACCGCCTGTGCATATGAAGCGTAGTCGTCGCACTGCAGAAGCGCGAACGAGCGCCAGAGCGCGATTTCCAGATCGGCATCGGCTTCTTCGCGTGAGAATCGGCCCTGCTGGACACCCTCTTCCACGAAGATGTCGAGCAAGGCGAAGATGCGTCCTACATTCGTGATGCCGTTCTCATCGCAGGCTTCGAGAGCGTTTCGGTCATTGTCCGTCAAGAGCATGTTGCAACCTCGAGTCAAGGGCCAGCGCAGTTGCCAAAGGGCTGCGCCGACAATGGTTGTGTCGGAAAGGAAGGGAAACGGCCGGACGGTGCGCCTCGCGCGTGTCGTGATGCATGCTTTGTTCACGCCGTCGCGAATCGAGGTGTCCGGCTTTTCCCTGTCCTTATCTTCATTCTGCCCGACCAGTCAGCCAGCGCCACAGTGCTTTCCACTATTGATGTCGTGGCCTCCCGGGTATTTTGTTTCGAGAATTTTCCATACAAAAAACGCTCTGCAGACCGAAAGGCCCGCAGGGCGCGTTTTGTGTTCCATCACGCTCAACGTGACGGCGGATGACAGCTTATGCCAGGGTTACGGCACCTTGAACCCAAGACCGTCGGCATGACAGGCCTGGCAGTAGTTCTGGGACTTGCCGTGCTCTCGATGGCAGAGGTTGCAGTCGACCGTTTCCGGGAGGTAATGGATCGAAACGTGCGGGTTTTCCTTGCCGTTGGCGAGCGTGTAGCTTCCCTTGTTGATGTCGGCGTGGCAGGTCAGGCACTTTTCCGTCGGGACGGGCTTGAAGCCGTCCTGGTGGCACATCGTGCAGTCCTGCTTGTGCTTGGCGGACGTCGGAATGGCGACATCGGCGGCGTAGGCGCCGGCCGTGAAAAGAGCGGCCATGGCGATGACAACGAGTTTCTTCATGATGCTTCTCCTTCTCACGATTACTTGGCCATGATTCTCTGGGCTGCGATGCGGCCGAAGACGATGCCGTCGAGGACCGAGTTGCCGCCAAGGCGCGTGACGCCGTGGACGCCGCCCGTGATTTCGCCGGCAGCGTAGAGGCCCGGAATCGGCTTGAAGTCCTGACCGATGACCTCGGCCTTTTCGTTGATGCGCGCACCTCCCATCGTGTAGTGGAGCTTGGAGGTGAGACGGTGACCGTACCAGGGCCCCTTGCCCATCAACACGCCTTCGTTCGGCGTGAGCGGACGGTTGAAGTCAGGATCGAACTCACGGCCTTCCTTGATCCAGCCGTTGTACTTCGCCATTTCGTCCTTGAGCTCCTTGAGCGGGAGACCGTAGAACTTGGCGAGTTCCTCGAGCGTTTCGAACTTCTTCGTCGTGCCCGACTTGAGCGACTTGGTGAGGTAGCGTTCGATGGAGACCTTGGGCACGAACTGGCTGTCGGCGATCAGCACGGCGAAGCGCTGGGAGCCGTCTTCGTTCTTGAGAGAGAAGATGTCGTTCGTGAGTTCCGTGCGGTTGCCGAGCTCGTTGAAGCACCGGCGGCCGGTCTTCGGGTCGATGGCGAAGCCGTACTGCTTGATGTAATCGCAGACGTCGGCACCCATGCCGATGCCCTTGTCATCAGGCGAGCACCAGGGACCCCACTGGATGTAGTCGATGTGAACGGGAATGGCACCCGCGCGCATCAGCGTGAAGAGAGCGCCGGCCGTGGCGCCCGGATGGTTCGTGCCTTCAGTTTCCTTCGTGATCTTCGGGTCGATGAGCGAGCACATGCGCCAGTCGTTGACGAAGCCGCCGGCACCGAACACGATGCCCTTTTCGGCACGGTAGTACTTGCGAACGCCCGTCTTGTTCGTCAGGTCGTTGTCGCGGGAGTTGATGTCGAAGACATAGTTTTCGCGGACGGCGACGCCGACGCAGCGGCCCGTTTCATCCTTGATGATTTCATCGACGATCGTGTTCTTGCGCATGATGCCGCCGCGCTTGAGGAAGTGACGGTGCAGCGGGAGCATCACGGAAATGCCGGCCGAAACCTTCGGGGCGAGCGAACGGATCTTGGAGTGACCCCCCTGGATGAAGGGCGTAGGCGCAAATTCACAGCCGAGCTTGCGGATGTATTCAAAGGACTCGAGGGCCTTGAAGCAGAGCGCATGGGCGAGCTTCGGGTCGTTGAAGTATTCCCCGGCCTTGAGCGTGTCCTTGAGGAAGAGTTCGGGACTGTCGTCCTTGACGCCGTGAGCGAGCTGCTCGGGCGTGCGCGGGACGTTGATCCAGAAGCCCGTGATGGCGGAGTTGCCGCCGAAGACGGGCATCTTGTCGACCATGATGACGCGCTTCGCGCCGAGGTCGATCGATTCGTTGGCTGCGCACGTGGCGGCAATGCCCGAGCCCACGACGACAACGTCAAACGTTTCGTCCCACTTGATGTCCCTGGCTTCGGGGAATTCGGACCTGGCGGCGGCAGCGCCGCAACCGAAGACGCCCAGAGCAGCAAGGCTGCCCTTGAGGAATTCGCGTTTCTGCATTTTTGAGTTCTCCTTCATGCATCCGCTGCCATCCATGAACCCATGGACCGCTGAGGTCTTACGGACGCTTATTAGTACAGTCCGTACTGTATACTTAAGACAGCAACAAGGACAAGGGGACGCCCATCGGGTCTTTCACCAACAGGGTTAACCCCGATTGGTTTAGACTATGCAGTCTGAGACGCCCTTTGCAAATGACGACTGGAGATGCAAGAAAATGAGTGAGATTGAAAACGACGCCGCTGAAGATGTTTCCTACGAGGACAACGAAAAGCACGTCGTGAGGCGCAGGGCAAACGGCCGCGCGACGAGGCTCAAGATCCTCGCTGCAGCTCGCGCGATCATCATTGAAAAAGGCACTGACAGCCTCTCCATCGACCGCGTGATCAAGGAGGCGGGAGTCTCCAAGGGAAGCTTCATGTACCACTTCCCAAGCCGGCAGGCACTGATTGAGGCGCTCGTCAACGAATACGCAGCGCATCTCGGCGAGGTTCAGACGGGACTCACCAACAAGGCGAAGAGCGATTGTCCGATGCTCGAGGCCTATGCCGAGTGGTACAAGGGCTTCACGTCGGGAGAAATCGACAGCGGCTCTTCGCCGCTCGTTGCACTCGCCATGGCGTCAAGAGAGAACAGGAAGTTCATGGAGCCTGTGCGCGACTGGTACAGGCGCTACTTCGATCGCGTCAAGCAGGAGGCTTGCGGCTCCGAGAGGGCTCTGGTCTACACCCTCGCCTACGATGCCCTCTTCTTCCACCATCTCTTTGGAACGGACGTGCTGACGGATGATGAAAAGAAGGCCGTGACGAGAACGCTGCAGGCCTTCGCCGATGGAGGCGTGAATAAGCAGGAGGCCTGAGGCCGGGTTTTCTGGAAAAGGAAATCCCGCCCAACGTTGAGACATCTCATTGGACGGGGAATTCCAAGGGAAACTCAAATGAACCTGTGCCAGGTCGCTGCCGTCATGCGAGCGGCCAGGGCGAACGCAACGGGAAAGACGGAAAGCCACTGAGGCGGATAGTTGGGATGCATGATGGCCACGATCCCGAGGCAGACCGCAAGGAGCTGCAGGGAGAGGGAGGCGGTCCACCAGGTGGGACTCGGCGCGTGGTACTCGGCTTCGCGGATGCGGCGTCTCACGAATCCGTCGACAATCAGCGCGAGAATGAAGGGCATGAGTGCGATGGTGCCCGCGGTCATGACGGCAAGGCGCTGGGTCGCCATCACGAAGAGGCTCTTCATGGCACGCAGCCACTCGGTCTGGGTCGTACGCTCGGCGGCCCTTCCGATCTCGGCAAACTCGTCCTTCGTCATCGGTGAGCCGCCGTAGGGTCGAAGCGTGTAGCGGTCGGGGACGCCCGAGACCCAGACGAGCCCGTCGAGATATTCAACCGCCAGATTCGCGGCCGTCTCGGGCATGGGAATCCCCTCGCCCGTTCTCAGCATCAGCGCCTCTCTCAAGGCCGTCTCCTCGAAGATCTCGGGCGGGGTTCTGGCTGGCAGCCACATCACCATGAGGATGAGAACAAGCGCGGTCGCGGTCAGCATGTACTTCATCATTTTGTTCCAAAGGGATTTGAATGGATGCGGTCAGTCGTCGGAGAGAAGGATCGGAATCCTACCCTTGTAGAGCCTGCCGCCCGAGACGCTTGCGAAGAACTCGGTGTTGGGCAGTCGGCCGAGAACGTCGGGCGGGACGACTTCGTCACGCCGCCCCTGGATGCTGCGCGTGACGGAGGCGCGAAAGTCCGGAACGGGAGAGCCGTCGGCCGATGAGGAGAGCGAAGCGGAGGTCGACCAGACGGTGGTCTTCCCGAACGTTTCGCAGATGAATTCCTGCGTGAGGCGGTCCTTGCTTCTCAGCGCAATCAGGTTGTTGAAGTTGCCGAGCGCCATGCGGGCGCGGCTGTCGCTCCCGAGTCTTGCTGCAAGATCGCTCACCGTCTGCATGGCTGCGGTGACGCGAATGCCGGCTTCGAGCCCCTTGTTGAGGAGCTCGATCATGGGACCGTTGATGACGTTGGCGGTCTCGTCCACGAAGAGCGAGACGGACTTCACGTCGGTACCCGATTCGCCTCGGTTGTATCGCTTGCCGGCATAGGCCGTGAGGTCGGCGAGGATGATGGAACCGAGCGCGCCGGCGACGGTCGAGTCGGGGAGCGCGTCAAGGCCGAGATAGAGAATGTCGCCGCCTTCAACAACCCTCTCCACCGTCACGATCGGACGCTCGTCGTCGGGATCGAACGGATCGGGCGAGAAGCTCTTGGCAAGCGTGCCGCCCGTGAGCATCGAGAGAACGGGCTATAGCGAGGCCGTGATCTTCGCGTAGTGTTCACGGTTGTGACGAAAGACGGCGATAAGACCGCCCACGACAGCGTTCGCGTCCCCTTCGTCCTTCTTGCCGACGGTCTCCTCCCAGAGGGCGACGGCAGCGGTGAGCTCGATGCCGGCATTGGCGGCAGGCGGACAGATGTTGCGCTTGTCCATGCGCTCGACCTGCTCCTCCCAATCGTCGATCCCTGCGTCCCTGAAGGATCGGGCCAGAGCCTTCTTGAGAAGCGGATCGATGCCGCCTTCGAGAAGACGGCGAAGCCCCAGAAGACTCGGCCTTTCGGTCACGTAGAAGAGACCTTCGACGGCAACGTTGACGGCCATCCAGGCGAAGTTGCCGAAGGCCCCGCTGTCGGGCGGCATGACGGCCGCAATGCGGGTGGCAAGTTCCGTGGGACGCGTCCATGCGCCGAGCGGATCAAGTCTGACGCCCGTTTCCGGAAAGGCGGGATGGAATTCGAGAGGAGCGGGACGACCCGCGATCTCGGCCGCCTTCCAGACGGCGTTGCGAAGACGCTTGCTGCTCTTGGGGTCGATGACGATGACGGGTTCACCCCGAAGGATCGCCTGAGTGACGAGGCTCGTGAGCATCACGCCCTTCCCTGCCTGAGTCGTGCCGACGATGAGCGTGCCGCCGCCGAGACTCGAGAGCGGACGCACGATGTCGTCCTCTTCGGTCGCACCGATCCCGTGATTGATGGGACTTCCGATGTCTCCGGCCCCGAGCGGGTCCGGTAGTGAGAGCGCCTTGCGGATGCGCTTCGGGACGATCACGGGCTTGACGGGCGTGGCGGCAAGTTCATAGAGCGCCTGGGCGTGTGCGGGAGTCCACTCGAATCCGCGGCCGATCCAGAGGTTCTTGACGAGCCTGCCTTCGCGGCCTGCATTGAAGCGCATCGAGTCGAGAAGCGCAATCCGGCCCGCTTCGTAGCGGGCGACAAGACGCTCGCGGGCGGTTTTCCTTGCGGGGTCGACAGCCTTCTTCTCGTCCATCCCCTTTTCACGAAGAATGCGGATGAGGTCGCCCGCGTGAATGAAGGCGGGCGCAAAGCCTGCGAGCGGAATGCGGCGGGAAGCGGTCCTGAGGGCTTCGGCGGTGCGCACGACGCCCATGAGGCCGAGGACGGAGGCCAGGCCCGCGCCCCACCAGCCGGGGACCATGGCAGCGGTGGTGCCTGCGGCTGCAAATCCCGCAGCCGCGCTCCAGCCCTCCCATGCGGGCCGCCAGCCCGTGAGTCGCGAGGAGGATGCGCCGCTCGTGACGGCTTCTGTTGTCTTCATTCTTTTGTTCTCCTTTTTATCAGGCCTTCTCGTAGGCGCGTTCCCTCGGCTTCCAGCCGACGGCGCGTTGGAGAGCCCTGAAGGCTTCGGTCCCCTTCGGGGGATCGCGGTCGATCGCCTCCATGTCGAGGACGCGCGGCCAGTGGCCCTCGGTTTCTTCAACGGTTCGGCCTTCGCCGTTGACGAATCGGACGACGGGGCGCACGGAATGCCGGTTGATGACGACGCCCGTGAGTTCGATCGAACCGTCCTTTGCGCCCCTGAGGCCGGGGTCGTATCGAGCGGCACGCGAGGCGGAGGATCCCGTCATCCGCACACGGCGAATGGGCGAGGCCCTCGTGTGTCGTACGCCTTCGGCAAAGGGCATGGCCTTGACTCTCAGGAGAATCCCCGCTTCGGCCGGATCCTCGATCCATCCGACGGGGAGCAGGCTCTCGGGGACGAAGACGCCCTCGGGATGCACGAGCATGACGGCGTCGTCCCGGGTGTTCACGGCTTCGAGCGCCCTTGCGAGCGCCGCTGCCTTGTCGGAAGCTTCGAGCTCAGAGGGGACGGACAAAGCCCAGCACTGTCTTGCCACCGTGCCGCCCGACCTGGCGCTTGACGACGGACGCTTTTCAAAGAGTGCGGGAAAGCGCATGGGAAGGGATTCGCCTGCGGCGTCCGCCGCTCGGCGGGCGTTCGCAACCAGCATGTCGCAGTCGGTGAGGCGCAGCCACGCGCCCTCGCCCGCCATGCAGTCCGAGTCCGTGAGCCAGAGCGGATTGCCCGCTTCATCGGCCATCGCGAATCCGTCGGCAACGAGGATTTCGGCCGCAACGTCGGGTTCGTCGGGAACGTCTCGAAAGAGCCACTTGTCGTCGGCGGTGGCTGCAATGGCGGTGAAGCCCTCGGGCCAGCGAAGTGCGAGGCCGTCGTCGGCCCACACGACGGGCGAGTCTCCGCGGTTGAGACGCCAGTGTCCGTCGTAGAGCCTCTGGCTGAATTCGGCACGATAGACGGATGCAAAGCCGCGAAGAAGCGGACTTTTGCCCTCTCGTCTTGCGGCCTCGGCCGCGCGACGGTTGATCGCCCATTCGCGACCGCGGGCTGCGGCTTCAGCAATCAGGCGTTCGGCCTCCGTCTGGCCGGCCGCATAGGTGACGGCGGCCTTGAGGGCCGTGAGAACAGTCTCGCCGTCGGGGCGCTCGATGACGCCGAGCCACATCAGGGTTTCACGAGGGACGACGAGACGAAGGACGTCGGCGTTGAGCGTCGGGAGTCTTCCCGCAGATTCACGCGCCGTGTGGCGCTCGAGCCTCATTACGCGCCCGATCTCGTGCACGCAAAACGACAGTGCCGTTTCTTCCGAAGGATTGAAGCGGCTCGTGACGGTGAAGGTGCCCGTGGCAGGATCCTCGCTTCCCGCCTCGAGCTTCAGTGCGGCGAGCTTGCGGCTGTCGCTCATGAGACCGGCGAGTGCGGAGGCGATTCGAAGGCGAAGCGTCCAGTCGTCACGAATGCCCGGCGCGAGTTCGGGACCGATCACGCGTGCGTCGACCGCATTGATCGCGCCTCTTGCAAACATGAGGCCTGCTTCGAAGAGGCCGTCCGGCCCCGACCAGAGACCCCTTTCGTCTCGAGGAAGTCCCTGGACCATCGCGGCCCAGCCCGCCATGGCGGGCATGAGGTGCGCTTCGAAAAGCTTGCGCGATCCCACGGCCATCCTCAGCTGCTCGACGGCGGCCCTGTGACGAAGGAGCATGCGGACGGGATCCTCAGGCGCGAGGATCGTGCGCAGACGCCCGTCGGCGGGATGCGCGACAAGACAGTCATCGGGATCCGTGTCGGAGAGCGGCACAGGCCTTCGGATCGGGTCGGACGCGTACCCCGAGACGGCGCTCTGCCACTGCTCGGGGCCTGCGGAGGCGCGCGTGAGGAATCGTGTTTCTGTGGGCTGCATGGGAGATTGGAGAGAGGAAGTACGCAAGGCTGGATGCGGGGTGAAATGGGTGAAACAGGTTCGCAGTGCGCCGGCCTCTTCGTGTGAGGATGATGCGGAGAATGATGGGCGGGAGACGGAACGGGCGCGAAGAGGACGCCGCACTGCGGCCTCAGGCAGGGAGCCTGAAGCGAAGGGAGATGATTGAAGAATCGACGGCGACCGGACGACGGAGGAGAAGTCCTCCGTCGATCCCGGTCGTGTCGAAAAGTCGAAGACGCGTGCCTTCAGATGCCCCTTGGGTTTCGCCTATGCGGCGATCCCGCGGAGCTTGCCCGCAAGGCCCGAAAGGACCTTTGCAACGGCCCGCGGAAGGTCGGCGATCTTTTCGGCCTTGGCGATGATGCTCCCCTTTGGGGTGCTGTGCCTGCCGATGCCGACCATTGCGACGGCGATGCCGCGGTCTTCCAGTGCCTTGACGAGGTTGTCGACCGGCCCCTTGGAGAACCAGCCGTCGGTGATGACGAAGACGATCTTCGCGGGCTCCGGTCTTTGATCGAGAACGATCGCAGAGTGAAAGAGCGCCTGAAGGATCGGCGTCGCACCGAACCCCGGAAGGAAGTCGACGTGCTTGAGCGCACGGCTCACCGGCGTGTTGAAGTCCGCCGCGCAGGTGACGCTGCGACGGTTTGGGCCGGGGAAGATCGTCAGGGATGCCTTCACGCCGGTCACCGCACGGAGCGCCTCAAGGAGGCGGATGCAGGCGACCTTGGCAAGCGTGATCGCCTCGCCTTCCATGGAACCCGAAGTGTCGAGAATGATCTCGACGACCGCTTCGCGACCCGGACGCACGAGCTCGCGGCGGAAGACCGCCGTTTCACCCGTGGAGGCGAGCGCAAGCGCATCTCCGTCGAGCTCCTCTCCACGTTCGTCGAGCCTGTCGAGGTTCGACTGCGGGTGAATGAGCGCGCTCTGAAGAAGCCTTCTGAGCGATGCGCTGTTGGCGAGCGCCCTGTAGAAGAGACGGCGGTTCATCGCCGCCTTCTCAGGCTGCAGCGTCGGATACTCGCGGTCATTGGCGAAGTGGCGCTCGGGCGAAGCGAAGTTCGGATCGCCGTTGCCGGATTCACCGTTGCCGATGAGCTTGCGGAAGCTTTCCTCCTCGGGCTCGCGATCGGGCCACTGCCGTTGGTCGGAAATGACCGAGAGGCATCGGGCGTTTCGGTTGATCGCCTCAAGCTCGGGGTGCATCAGACGCGGATCACCCTCGGGGGTCACCGCGCCGTCGTCGTCGAAGAGAAGCGACTGGCCTTCGCCCTGACGGAACTCGAAGTTGTCCGTAGAGCCTTCGCCTGCCGCTTCCTCGACAGCCTTGAGCGCCTTGTTCTTCTCGGCGCGGATGCACCGCATGACCTTGTGCGCGAGCTCCACCGCCGCCTCCGTGGAGTCGAGCGGAAAGGCTGCGCGCACGATCTTCAGGACGCGGGCCATGGGCCTTGGTCCGAAGAGCCGGTCGCACTCCCCGCGAAGGTTCGCGGAGATCTCCTCGAACATGTCGATCCCGAGCACCTCGAATTCGAGGGTCGTGAGCAGCATCATTGCGAAGACGTGTGCGGGCTCAAGGTCGTTCGGATTGCTCCAGCCGGCCGTCCCCGTCGCCTCGTGCGCCTTGAAGAGCACGAGGCGCCAGAGAAGGTAGCCTTCGTAGTCCGCTGCACCGAGCTTGTCCACGCGGATGTCCTCGAAGACGTTCGCGAGGTCGCGAACGCCGGGATCGCCGATCCCCTTCATCGCCGCGAAGTTGGTGTACATCACGTGATGACGTTCGTGGCATCCGTGTCCGTAGACGTAGATGGACGCGAGGTTGTGGCCGAGGTCGATGGGACCGAGCCAGATCACGCGCCCGTTCGTCATCGGGGTCTGCGTAAACTCGACGCGGATGTTGTCGCGGCGGCAGAGTCCCTGGAAGACCAGAGGCGCTGCAGCCTCGATGACGAGGCCCGAGGCCTCCGTGCGGAGGATCTCGAGCGCTGCATCCACGGCGGTGGTGGCGAGCCTCTGCTTTTTCGCTTCGGCGGTTTCGACGTCTTCCACGATTACGGTGCGCATCGTTCGCCTCCTTCGGAAAGGATGTTGAACGGATGTTGCACTGCAACCGCAGCGGGGGCCTGATTCCCGCGCATGTCAAGACTGCGTTTCATGACGGTCGTCTCTCAAATGAATGAGGAGACGTCCGTCCCCGAGAGGGATGAAGCATCCCCTCGGGGTTGATGAAAAGGTCCTTCCGACGATTGTCAGACGGACGCTGTCTTGAGCGCAGAGCCCGTGGCGTTCTTGAGGACCATTCTGGCGCGTGACACCCTCATCTCGTGAATGAGGTTGCCGATCGCCGTGACCGCCAGCGTCTCCGCCGCTTCGCGAGCGGTGGAGTCGAGGGCTTCGGTCAGACTGGTCCTGATGATCCTGCGAAGAGGATCATCGTCGGAAGCTGCGGGCATCCTTGCGGCATCGAGCATCATGTTCCGCATTCTCGAGAGGACGCGGAAGCTGAGCGGGACGGCTCTGGACTCGAAGCCGATGGCCTGAGCCTGAGCCGCGGCCCTGCTGTCGGCTCCAAGACGCGCGAGCGCCTTGAAGAGCCTGTCGAGGACCTCGGGCTCGAACTCCGCGAGCCAGTCCTGATCGGCCGTCGCTGCAAGCAGGGAGGCTTCCTCGGCTTCGCCGAGACCTTCCATGCGCATGTGCCAGAAGCGGTCGATGACCGACCTGTCCTGGATCTGACGACCGAAGAACCCTTCGTCGATCTCGCTCGAATGGCCGCGCGTGTTGTCGGTGACGATCACGCGGGTCATGGAATGCGGAACGACGAGTTCGCCGGTTGCGCCGTTGTCGAGCGGAAGCCCCTCAAGAATGTCGTTGCAGCTCACCCACATGTCTGCGGGTGCTGCGCTGAATTCATTGATGAGAAGCGTCCAGCCGTGCTTCCAGGCGAGAAGCGCAGGACCGTCGATCCAGCGGGTCTCACCGCCCTGAAGAGCCCAGTGACCGAGAAGCTCGCGGCGGTCCATGCGGGCGCGTGCAGTGACGCTCACCACGGGAATGCCGAGGCGGGCGCAGAACTGCATGGCCGTGCTGGTCTTGCCGGAGCCCGACGGACCCGACACGTAGATCGGTTCACGACGAGCGAGGTTCCACCACGCGGCGAGCGTGCGATAGTGCGCCTCGTTGAAGAAGTGGCACGGGTTCAGGACGGGGATGCGGGTGCTGGCGAAAGCAGGAAGCGTTTCGACTTGGTAGCCCAGGCAGTCGCGTTCGCCGGCGAGATGTTCGCCGAAGACGGAGGCCGGGACCGTGCGGGTTGCGGGAGTGAGATGGGAGAGATTGATGTCGGGAGTCATTTTGTTTCCTTTGAAAAAAGAAAACGAGGACGCCCGACCCCATGTACCCCGCATGTGCAGGGCCCCGAGGGCAAACGCCCTCGTGGGGTTGAAGATGTGACGCGCGCCTTCTTCAGATGAAGAGGCGGCGGAGATTGTGCTTGCTTGACCGGAGTCTGCAGCATGCACGTTGCAGCTGTTAAGCACCTTCATGATGCACCGCCCCACCCCGTCTTGTCAAAGGGAACCTGAAAATTCGCCATTTCCCGTCAGAAGAAATTTTCCTCGGGGCGCAGGGCGCATAACCCCGTCCCGAGAGGCACCTTGAGCTCAAGCGCCGCCATTGGCAGCCCTCCTGAAGCGCCAGCGTGTGGCGCATTTGCAACGAAAAAGGCTCTAACAAATACCATGTTTGCGGTATTCGGAACGCGTCCCGATCCCCCTGTCACGCGTCCACACCATTGCCGTTTTCAATAAGAACGATTGTCGGCAAGCCTTCTCCTGCAATGAGAATGGGTCGCATTGCCGTTTGCGAACGACAGTTCGATTCGAGCGGAAAGTCATTGGAAGCCATTCTCCACGGTTCGTGATGACGCTTGCGCAATGAGAATGACTCGCATTAGAGTTTCTTCCGACATTTCCAAGCTGCTCCCTCCTTCGGGAGCGCGACAAACCATCAGGAGCATTCAAATGTTCAAGAAGTCCATGGCCGCGCTTGCGGTTCTCAGCCTTTCCGCGGGCCTTGCCTCCGCCTCTGAAGTCACGCTTTACGGCATCGTCGACAACGGCCTCCTCTACAAGCATTCCAAGGTCGAAACCAACGGCGTTTCGACGAAGACCGACTCCTTCGCTCTTGAGACCGGCATCTCCTCCCCGTCCCGCTTCGGCATCAAGGGTTCCGAAGATCTTGGCAACGGCATGACCGTGAGCTTCAAGCTTGAAAACGGCTTCAACGCCGACGACGGCAGCTTCGGCGACGACCGCCTCTTCAACCGCGAGTCCTCCCTGACGCTCTCCGGCGACTTCGGCAAGCTCTCCTTCGGCCGCATGGGTGCGATCGGTTCCGCCGCCGGCGACTTTGACGCCGCCTTCGCCATCGGCGACGCCTTCGACGGCGGTGACGGCGACGTCTTCGGCTTCGCCACGTCCGACCGCTACGACAACATGGTCACCTACCAGACGCCGAGCTTCTCCGGCTTCCAGGCCACGGTCCAGTACTCGCTCAACGAAAGCAGCGTCGACAACACGAAACGCGAAAACTCCTCTCAGGTCGACCGCTACCTCGGCCTTGCCCTTACTGCTGAACTCGGCGCTTTGCAGGGCGTGCTCGCCTATGAAACCCAGAACTACGCCTCCTTCGGTGACAAGGCTCAGGCCAACACCGAAGACGGTCAGGTCGTCTACCTCGGCGGCAACTACGACTTCGAAGTCGCCAAGGTCTTCGTGATGGGCCAGTACTTCAAGGGCCTCGCTGAAAATCCGTTCGCAGGCGACGCCTTCGAAGGACATCCTGTTGACGGTGAAGGCGTCAAGGGCTTCGGCGCTCACGTCGGCACGATCGTCCCGGTCGCGGGCGGCGACTTCACGGGCGGCCTCTACTACGTCGACTCCACGGTCAAGTACGCCGAGGAAGACGCCGACGGCAAGTACTACGGCGTCGCCCTCAAGTACGAATACCCGCTTTCCAAGCGCACCTCCGTCTATGGCGGCACGGGCTGGTACAAGGCCAAGGTCGACTACTCCGCCGACGACGTCTACAAGGAAGAGGCCTACCAGGCCTACCTCGGCCTCACGCACTGCTTCTGATGAGGCTCATGCATTGATCCTTCGGTCCGCATGGGAAAGATTGGTTCCGCGGACCGGGATTAAGGGTTGAAAAACAGGACGGGCGGCTCCCAGTGAAGAGTCGCCCGTTTCCTTTGCGCCGATCCACACCCATCGAGTCTCATCCCCTATGCGGATGTACGGCTGGGTGTCATTTACAAACACCTGCAGGAGAGCCCTTTACAAGACACCCTCCCCCGCCCTTGAACGTCAGTCTCCTGGGCCAGTTGTTGCAAATTAGCAACACTCCGCACGCAAAACACATATTTTTACAACCGAGCCTGACGTCACGATCGCCCCTTTCTGAAGGCCACTCTTACCGCCCTTCGGGAATACCCTTTCTTCGCGAAAAGAAGCCCGCAAACCCTCGCGCATCAAGGGGGCAACTACGACTGCGGCTTCGCCAAGACCTTCGTCATGGGCCAGTACTTCAAGGGCATCAAGGCCGGTCAGCTCACCGCCATTTCTGATGCCGACGCCGAAAAAGTCGACACCGCTGGCAACAAGTACTCTGCCGACGGCGTCAAGGGCTACGGCGTTCACCTCGGCACGATCGTCCCGGTCGCCGGCGGCGACCTGACGGTTGCAGCCTACTTCACGGACTTCGCCGTCGAATATGCTGACCACGACGATGATGCCAAGAGCTACGCCTTCGGTGCCAAGTACGAGTACTACCTCTCCAAGCGCACTTCCGTCTACACGGGTGCCGGCTTCGCTCAGGTCAAGTATGACGATGAAGGCTCCGACAAGACGACCCAGGCCTACCTCGGTCTGACGCACCGCTTCTAACCGGATCCTTCAGTGCCCGGACCTGATCCTCAGCACTGAGTCATCCTGAAGCAAGGGCCGGCGGGCTCCGAAAGGAGCCCCCGGCCTTTTTCATGTCCACCGTTTTCGTGCGCCTTTCCCTTCCCTTTCATCAACGACAAGCTTCGCGATTCGGGACCGCGCCGCCATCCGACAAAGCACCCGCTCAAAAGAAAGACCGCCATGCGTGAAGCAGGACGGTCTTGTCGTCTGGTGCCCTCAAGAGAGGGGATCCACTTGTCAGCGGACGATCAGGAGCGGCACCTCACACTCGCTCGCAACCGTCATCGTGACGGAGCCGAGCAGCGTGGCGGAGACGGAACTGTAGCCGTGGGAGCCCATAACGATCATGTCGTAGTTCTCTTCCTCGGCGTGTTCGGCGATGACGTCACCCACGTCGCCGTAGAGCGTCTTGGTCGAGACGTTCATGCCGGCGCGCGTGAGAATGGACTCGACCTCGTTGGCGATCGTGCCCGTTTCGGCAAAGCCGTTGGCCTGTTCGTCCTCAGCGCTCTTCTGAACGTGGATCAGCGTGAAGGACGTGCCCTGTTCGAAGAGGTCGACATGCTCCGTGAAGAAGCCCTGGACGCGAAGCGACTGGTCGGACTCATCAAGGCAGATCGCGATGCGCTTCAGGGACTCGGAAGTCGGCATGCGTTCGCGGATGAGCAGAATGGGACGATGAGAGTGCGCCACGACGTCGTTCGAGACGGAGCCGAAGAGCAGGCTGTCAAGCGGGCCCTTGCCGTGCGTGCCCATCACGACCATGTCGGCCGAAAGCTTGTCGCCGGCGGAAACAATGGTCTGGACGGGAGAGCCGACGCCGTAGTCGAGCGTCACGCTGGCGGGAAGCGTGCCGCAGCGGTCAATGATGGAGTCGAAGACGGTCTTCGCCTCCTCGCGGTAGAACTCGTCAAGGGTGTCAGGGTCCGTCGCAAAGCGGATGCGGTCCGAAGCGGGCTCCTGCGCATAGAAAATGTGGATCTCGGGATCCTTGCCGAAGAGAGCGGGCTTGCCCGTCGCCCAGAAGGCGGCGTTCTTGCTGCATTCGGACGCGTCGATGGGAATAAGAATCTTCATTTTTTGGTCCTCCTCAGAGGTGCTCCTCGACGCAGGGTCCGTCGGAACGGTCGGAACGAAAGGGAGGCGTCGAATAACACCCTTGTGCCCCTTATCTTATAGAAAGAATCGGACCTTCGGGAGGAAAAATCGACATATACCCCCTATTTGATAGCACTTTTGCGTCACGAGTGAGCGCCCCTTGACCCCGCCCTCCTTCACGGGCCGTCTTTACACGGCAAAATCCCTCCAAAGGTCATGCAGGAAACGAGACACGCATAGGAAAAGAGCCGCCGGAAGCTTTCGTTCCGACGGCTCCTGATTGTTTGGACCGGGTCTTTTTTACCTGTCTTTGGCTTCCGCCACAACGAGCGTGAGACCGACTGCACGCAACGAGTCGAGCAGCACCTGAAGCGTCGGATTGCCGGATTTGCCGAAGGACCTGTAGAGGACCGCGCGGCCGATGCCGCTCGCCATGGACACCTGGCTCATGCCGCGGCAGCGGAAGAGCTCGCCGATGCTCGCAGCGGCATCGGAGGCGGATCCAGTGTTGAAGGCCTTGCAGATGTTGTCCATCTGAACCTGGTTATCCTCGAGGGACTTGGGCATGAGGACCGTCTTGTGCGAATTCATTCTGATCATCAGTTTCTCTCTGTTTATTTTCGAGTTGAGATTCGGCCTTCAGCGGCGGCTCCTTGACGCAAGGCCCTGTCGTTCCTGCCTTTGAGGGGTATTGTGCGTATCCCCGACAGGCGCGACAGTCTCGAATCCGAGGGACCGTCAGGCCGTGTTTAAATTCGCGTATATGATACAGTCGCGCCGCCCCCTGCTGTCTACGACAAACACCTGAGTCGGGCCCATAAAGAAAAAATTTCTTGCGCCTGATCAAGGGTTTTTCCCAAAATTAACCTTTTCGCCGATGATTAAGCACGGCGTTTGGTTGTCGTCTTTAGGTTTCTCCCAAGCGTCATGAGACTGATTCTCGAGTCCTGAAGACTTCTGCAGGAGCGGTGTTTCGACCCGATTGGCGTGAAAAGGCGAACAATCTGAAGGTTTTGGTTGCATTTGCCCGCCCTCTCCAGTTCTCCGGAGGACTTGTGGGTTCTTACCAGACTAAACAGTCCTATAGGGATAAAAATTTCTATATCAAAACACGGTTTTTCGGCCGGCAAAAAGGCCGCTTCGCGATTACGGCGAAACGGCCTTTTTGGGAGTCGTGAACGGGCTGGAGACGGGATCAGGCTCCGAGGCTTGCGACGAGTTCGGGCGCGAACTGCTGGCACCAGCCGTAGGCAGTGAGCAGGATGCCCGCGACGGGCACGAGCGCGTAGATGAGGAACTTCTCGAACGCGCCCCAGGTCTGGACCTTCGAGCGGAAGACGAAGGCGAAGACCACGGCTGCGCCGAAGATGAAGGAGCCCTGGCGGAAGTTCTGGCGGGCCTCCTCGATCGTGAAGTCGAACATCATCGAGAGGGAGACCGAGAGGGCCCAGGCGCAGATGATCGCGCCGGCCACCCAGAGAGCAGTGCCGATTCTGTCTTTCATAATTGGATTTCAGTCGGGTTCTTGTGGTTGGAAAAGGATTCAGTATTGTAGTCCTACGGAACGAGCGCCGTTGAAGCCGATCCGATTGCCCCGCCGCCCTCGCCCGCCGCCTCGTCCGTGACGAAGGCTCGCCGATGCACGTTTTCTTCTTTTGCAGAGGACATTCGCCTTAGAATGACTGCATCCAAAAATTCTCGTAGAGGACGCCAAGCAGAGCCCGAAGCCTAAGATCCATGACCTTGCCATTCTCAACGCCCGCGTGCTCGACGTCTTCACGGGAGCGCTCGATACGAAGACAGTACTTGTTGAAGACGGCCTCATCCACGGGTTCGGTTCGGAACCCGCAAAAGAAACTTTCGAAGCAAAGGGCGCTGTGCTTCTGCCGAGCCTCATCGACTCGAACGTGCACATCGAGAGCCCGATGCTCTCCCCGCCAGCTTCGCCTCACTGGTTCTTCCGTTCGGTACGACGACTGTCACCGCCGACCCTCATGAAATGACCAACCTACGCCATGCACGGGCTCGTCGAGGCCTGCCGGGACCTCCCGCTTGTCGTGAAGCTCATGGTGCCGTCCTGTGTTCCGGCCCTGCCCTTCGAGGATGAAGGCGCTTTCATTGATGCCGGGCAGACACAGGCGCTGCTCGAACACCCCGAGTTTTTTCGGTCTTGGCGAAATGATGAACGTGCCCGGCATCCTCAATGGCAACCCCGAGGCCAGCAGCAAGGTCGCGGCTGCCCTAAATCTCGACAAGCCCGTCGACGGCCACGCGCCGCTTTGCACGGGCGCGGATCTCGAAGCCTATGCCCGTGCCGGCATCCGCACGGACCATGAATGCACGACGAGCTCAAAGCTTAGGGAACGCATTTCACTTGGCATGTACGTCTCGATCAGTGAAGGCTCGCTCGCGAGAAACCGTCTTCCCTTGATCGAGAACCTCATTGCCGACCTTTCGCGGCGCTGCAGCTTCTGCACCGACGACAGGCACCTCGCCGACACGCTTGAGCGAGGGCACATCAACGGCATGCTGGCGATGGCCGTTGAGGCGGGCATCCATCCCGTTGACGCCGTGAGGATGGCGACTCTCAATACCGCCGAATGTTATGGCCTTCAGGACCGCGGCGTGATTGCGCCCGGACGCAGAACCGACCTGCTGCTTCTCGACAACCTTGATGACTTCAGTCCGCTCGCCGTCTGGACGAAGGGCAGGCTTGTCGCCCGCAACGGGAGCCTTGTCATCGGTGCGCCAAAGCAGAAGCCCGGATTTCTCGCGGACACGGTGAGGATTGCGCCCGTGACGGCCGAATCCTTCGACTTCAAAGCCCCGTCCGAGAAAGCCAGGATGATCGGCCTTCTGCCTCACAGCCTCATCACGGAGGAGAAGATTGCTGCGGTGAAGACACTTCGCGACGGTACGGTGAGGCTCTCCGACAATCCGGGATGCGTGAAGCTTGCGGTCGTCGAACGCCACAGGCGCACAGGCCACATCGGCACGTGTCTTCTTGATCCCGCCCACGGACTCAGAGGCGGCGCAATCGCCACGTCGGTTTCCCACGACTCCCACAACATCGTTGTAGCTGGTGACGACGAAGAGGACATGGCGCTTGCCGTGCAAAAGATTGAGGAAATGCAGGGCGGCATCGTCATGGTCTCGAAGGGCAAGGTGCTCGATGCGCTGCCGCTTCCCGTCGCGGGCCTCATGAGCGACAGAACGCCCGAAGAGACGGCGGCGGCCATCAGGCGGCTCACGAAGCTCGCCCACGGGCACTACGGCATTTCGCAGGACAGCAACGCCTTCATGCCCCTCTCGTTCCTTGCGCTCCCCGTGATTCCGCACCTCAAGCTCACGACGAAGGGGCTCTTCGACGTCACCCGATTTGAGTTCGTGCCAAATGATGCGGGCGCATGAAGACGGTCGAGGACGACTGAGCGTCTGGATTTCATCTAGCCCGGCCGCTTTTTTTACCTGCCGTCATGCTTTTCCCGGGATTTGGGCGTTTTCTTCGTATTTTTTGCCTTTCCCTCGTGTACACTTGAGCTCATTCGTTATTTAAGCAAGATCAGGAACATGTCCAACGTCTTCATCACTGGCGCTTCTAGCGGCATCGGCGCGGCACTTGCCCGCCAGTATGCGCAGCGAGGCGACGTCCTCGGGCTCGTCGCCCGCAATCCAGAAAAGCTGCAGGCCCTCATCGACACGCTTCCCGGCGACAAGTCTCGCTACCACGCGATTCCTGCCGACGTGACGAAAAAGGATGAGATCATTGCGGCCGCACAGAAGTTCGAGGCCCTTTCCGGCGGCGCTGACATCGTGATCGCCAACGCGGGCATTTCCATCGGCTGCAAGACCGAGTTCTACGAGGACCTTGAGGTGATGGAAGCCATCTACAGGACGAACGTCTTCGCGATGGCCTACACCTTCCACGGCTTCATCGAGCCGATGACGAAGCGCGGCCGCGGCAAGCTCGTGGGCATCGCCTCGGTCTCCGGCATTCGAGGCCTTCCCGGCAGCGAAGCCTACGGCGCATCCAAGTCCGCCGTCATCACCTACAACGAAAGCCTTCGCGTCGGCCTCAGGAAGACGGGCATCAAGGTCCAGACGATCAGTCCGGGCTTTGTGAGGACGCCTCTCACGAGCGCCAATCCCTACAAGATGCCCTTCGTACTCACGCCCGACGAATTCGCCGAGCGCGCCGTCAAGACCATCGACAGCGACGCCTCCTACCGCACGATTCCCTGGCAAATGGGCCTTCTCGCGAAGGCCATGCGCATTGCGCCCAACTGTCTCTGGGACAAGATCGTCGCCAACCGCAAGCAGAAGCCCCGCCTCGCCGACAAGCAGAAGGCCGAAGCCGAGGCCGCGCAGAGGAAATGAGCGCGCCTGAACACGATGCTGATTGAGCCGGTCCATTACAAAGAAAAGATCATCGACCTTCCGGCTGCTCGACGTTTTCGGCAGGTTCATGCGCGACATGGATCCGCGCAGCACGCCGACCCTCATGGAGATTCACATGACCACCTACAAGCCCACCGGTGAGAAGCCCGACGAATTCAACCTTTATCTTCAGGGACGCATGTCCGAGCTCGGTCTCGATCCGAAGACCATCGCGGCAAACACGGGTATTGCGCTCCCCACGGTTCTCACTCATCTGAACCTCCCAGGCAAGCCCATCAAGCCCCAGAGCATCCAGAAGTTCGCAGCCGAGCTCCACGTTCCTTATGCGGTGCTTCGCGACCTTTACACGCGCGTGCGCTGCCAGGGCAAGGTTCGCACAAAGTACGTCATCGGCATGATGCCCAAGGGCGAGACCGCCCTGCTCGCCATGATGATCAAAAACACCCTGACCTACAGGTCCATTCCGATGACCGATTTCTCGGAGATGACGGGCATTCCTCTTGATCAGCTCATGTATCCCCCGAGAAAGCCCTCCGACGCCTTTGTCGCAGCCCTTGCACAGGGGTTTGACGTCGGCGAAGACGCCATCCGTGAACATGCCACCAGTCTCGTGGGCACGAAGGACAGGACGCCCATCGTGCTCTCCGAGCTCCAGAAGCGGGGACTTTGCTTCAGAGACTGGATCGCCATGACCAACTGCTCCGTCGAGAACGCCTACAGGCTCCTTGTCGGCAGATTTCCGCTCGATCCCGACCTCAAGATCACGGCTGCTCTGGCCCTGCGCATCGATCCAGAAGAATTCATCTTCAGATACGACACCTCGAAGAGCACCACTGCCTCCGAAGCCAAGCGTGCGAAGCGCTTCTGCGAGCTTGTCATTGCCATGATGGAGCACAAGAAGCTCACGAAGTCCGAGTTCATTCACAAGAGCGGCGTGCACTCCTTCACGGCCGACACCATGCTGGCCGGCGAAACGACCTCGCTCCTCTACAGAACGCTGGAAAAGACCTCGGCAGCCCTGGAGATCCCCATCGAAACGATCATCGATCATATTTCGGGACTCAAGCCCGCCATTTGACGTCTGATCGCGTCAAAATCGGGTAGAGAGTGTCCTTGCGGACACTCCCTCCCACACCGCAGTGCTCAATCAGTACTGAGCGTTCGGACATGCCGTTCGGCATCCGGCGGTTTCTGAGTTAGTTGTAGAGGGGGACTCAGCGCATCGCGAGAAGGCTGTAGAGTCCATGTCGTTTGAAGAAAGACAGCGGGAACGCGTCGCGCATGTGGTGTGCATTGGCGTTCCACTAAGCTCCCCGACCGTTGTTGGCGGACTCCCATGCGCGAAAGCCATCCAGGCCGCGTCGACGGAGTTCGCGTTCGCGTGTTCTCGGTCGTTTCCATGCAATCCACACCAACTTACGAAGATGGCGTCGAATGTGTATGTCAAGCGCCTCGAATACGCCTTTGCGGTTGTCCAACCTGAAGTACTGCCGCCATCCGCACAGGATCGCATTGAGTTCCCCATTCGTTCGAAGGAGCGACCCGCCGCGCGCTCTGCAGAAGACGGCTCGAAGCTTATCCTTCAGCCTCTTGAAGCTTTTCGGGTGGACTAGCGTCCGTCCCGTCTTCTCCGCGAAAGTGTAGCCAAGAAATTTCGCTCGTCGAGGGCGAAAGACGTCGCTCTTGTCGCAGTTGCCCCGCAACTTGAGCGTCTCCTCAATGAACTTGACCGAGATACACGCCTCACATCCGATTCCTGTTCGTCAGGCTGGTCCTTTGCCATCGGCTTCCTCCATCGAAGTCGTTGCCTTTCGCGACTTGCCGAGTTGCCGGTCCCTCCCCTGTTCGGGCGGACAGCGGACTTTCACCGCATAGACACACGTGCGTTGCTGGGCGCTCATACAAAATGCCCGCTCTCCTTTCGGACAGCGGGCATTCTGTTTTCGCCTATGCAAAATCATACCGGGGCCCTAGTCCCGGACGATACGAACCAGAGCAAGTCACCCCCAGTACGTTCTGTTGTCATCCTTCAGCGTGATGACCGGGTCGCGGGAGACGAATCCTTCAGGGCTAGGTCCGGCGGCAACCCTTGGTGTGGAAATATCCGGTGGAACCCTTTTCAAAGATCGTGCCGTCCGGATACGGTATTTTTCCCTCATAGCACATGCTGCGCATTTCAGGCGAAATCGAAATCGAGAAGCGAATTTTCATCATCTGTTGACGCGTGAGCTCGACACCCGCCTTCCTGGGTGCGTCGGCCGACACCCCGGCCGAGATCCTGACGCACGGACCGCCGTTAATGACGGCCGTACGCTGAAAGGCTCCGCACTTCTCCAGCATGGCCAGAACAAGGAACGCCGTCTGTTCGGTGGTGATCAGGCGCGCCAGCGCCTCGAGACCGCCCTCGGCCTGAAGGACGCGGGCGGCGTTTTCAAGGTGTTCGGGATTCCTGCAGAGTGGCGCAACCTGATGGATGGTTCGGTTGAGTGAAAGCCATTGCTCGTCGACGACAGGTTTCCTGAGGGTCATGTTTTTTATGTATGGTGTCATTTCTGTAGCTTGTGTTATTGCGAAGAAATGTCGAAACGCCTGAGCGGTTGCGACGCGAACATCGTGCCATGCAGATCAAAAGTTTTCAACCCGAGCAAATGACGGAAATGTCGTCTCATGGCGCATCCAAGGCGGTTTTCGCCTTTTGAAATCAATTTATCAGGGTGAAGATCTCTGCCGCTTCAATAGAACGTGATCGCCGTCAACGCCTGAAAGACAGAGGCCTTAAGGTGATGTTCACTTCCGGATTTCATCAGGAGCATCGACGAGACTTCGATTTCTTGATTCAAATCAAGCCTTTCTGAAATCACCCTCGAGATCAAGGATCAAGCTAAAAAAAATGGACCGCCTGCTGGCAGTCCTTTTGAGTGTCGAATGGAGCGCAAAATGCACGGTCGTCAGCGCATCATGCCATCGCAGGCCGTGCAGAGTTCTTCAATGTAGTCGATGCGGGAAAGCGCATGAGACCAGCAGACGGGAATGCCGTTGTCGCCGTCTTGGCCGTAGATGATGCCGGCAAGGCCGCCAGTAACCGCACCGATCGTGTCGGCGTCACCGCCCAGATTGACGGCCTTGAGGACTGCATCGACGTAGTTGTCGGAGTTGATGAGGCACCAGATGGACGCCATGAAGACGTCGGAGACGAAGCCGGAGTTCGGCACGGAGACGCGCGAGAGGTGCGGCATGAGCTGCAGCTTCGGGAGGTAGTAGTCCGGAATCTCGACGAAGTGGTTCTCAATGAGCGCTTCAAGCGCCTCGGCGGGCTTGTGCCCCTGAAGGAGCTCGTCGACGTAGCACGAGTAGAGACGGCAGATGACGATGCTGATCTGGTGGCTGTGCGTGAGCGAACCAGCCGCATCGACGATCTCGAGGCGGTCGGGGCTGTTGAGAAGCGCATAGGGAAGCATGCGCATGAGTGCGCCTGCGCCGTTGTCGAGAATGTCGCCGCCGCCGCAGATGTCGGCGGGCGTGCCACTGCGATGGCGCGAGACGGCCCTGGCCGTCGTGCGGCCCCAGCCGTAGGCCTTGCCGTCGGGGGTGTAGGCCCCCTCGTGCAGCCAGCGGTCGAACTTCATCATCACGTCCTCGGCATCGTAGCCCTGCCTTTCACGAAGGCTGTCGAGCTCGGCCAGAATCATGGCCGTATCGTCCGACCAGAAACCGACGGGCTTTTCATGCCAGCCTAGGGGGTGCATGTTCTCGCAGACGTAGGTGTCCCTTTCCTTCCCTTCATAGGGCACGCCAAGAGCGTCGCCGACGGCTGCGCCGACAACGGCCTGCAAAAGATGCGACATCGAGAATTTCCTCCAATCCCGGAACGACCATCGTCCTAGGGTTTTCATTTGCTTCACGATTGTAGCCCATTCGCGTTAACCCTGAAGGGGACCGGTTCTCAATTCCCCTGCCCTTTTCCCTGCAAAGCGGCCGCCCTGGCCCGCCCTCTTCCGAAATTTTACGTTTTTCTACCGATCGCCATCCCATGAATGGGTTACGGCTCAGCCGCTCCGCTCCCCCTCACCGAAGGGGCCCGAGCGGCTCACCCGCTCTGTTTTGACACCTTTGCACGGCAGTCGATCGGCTCGAAACGACTGCAGGAGTAAAAACCGCTTCCTCTGAAAACCCAAATTCGAGGGTTTTCCCCAACGGGGCTGAAGCTTAATGAATGTCCCGTATGGCGAAAGGTTTTTGCCGAAGCGTACATTTGCTCTCGCCGGCAAATAAAAACCCCGCCAACCGTCTCGAACCAACCGAACGTCGGCGGTTTTCTCAAAAAATCAGATGAAAATCATATGAAAATCAATTTCCATCAACTAGTATCCGCCGTGGGATCAAAGAAAGACAAGATCGCCGCAGGCCTTCTTGTTCTGTACGCCCAAGCAGCTTCCGCGGGGGACGTGCAGGCCTTCGACAAACTGTACACCCAGCTCACGGGCTGGGCCCAGGGCTCCCTGGGGAAGTCCATCGCCATCATCTTCCTGCTTGTCGGCCTCGCTGTCGGGCTCGCCAAGGGGAGTCTCTATGCTGCAGTTGTATCCATCGCCTGCGGCTTGACCTTGATGATCGCACCCTCCGTCATTGACAGCATCTTTACTGTCTGATGGCGGCACCCGAGGGCGTTCGCGTCCCGACCGGCCTTGACGATCCGCCTCGATTTCTCTTTTTCGATGCGGACCTCGTCGCCGTGGTCCTCACCGTGACCTATCTCGGTGCGGTGCTGGACCACATTGGGGCCGGCGTCTTTCTGGGCGCGCTGTCGGCCTACGGCTGGCACAAGGTCTCGGGCCTTCACGGCCGCGGCTACGGTGCAGCGCTCGCCTACTGGCACCTCGGCGCGTCTTCCTTCGGGCGCACGCCCCCGAGCTCGGCCAGACACTTCGTGCGCTGAAGCCCGTCCGCCGACGGTCAGGTCCGAACGTCAATCACTTCCCCCCATTCCCCAGGGCCGCAGCCGTACGTCCGCGCATGCGCAGCCGCCTCGGGGTTCCTTCTCATGCTCTACACATCCATCGTCGCCGAACGCATCGGCTTGAGACGAAGCTTTGCCGTCATCATGGCGATTAGCTTTGCGCTCAACTTCATCCTCGCCCTCGCGCTTCTCCTGCAGCAGCCCGAGACGCGCACAATCGTCGTTCCGCCCACGCTCGCCGCCGAGCGCGAGGTCTGGACCTTCGACGAGGCGGGTCCCGGCGCGCCGTACCTCGAGCGCTGGGCCCTCTCCGTCCTCTCCCATGCGGCAAGCGTCACGCCCGAAACCGTCGACTCCTCCCGCCGCGTCGTCCTTCAGCACGTTGACCCGGGCTTCTACGGAAAGCTCGAGGAGGCCCTCATCGTTGAGGCCGACCGCATCAAGAAGGACCACTCCTCCACGATCTTCTATCCCGACCGCGCCCGCGTGAACACGTCCGACCTCTCCGTCGAGGTCGAAGGCGTCCAGAAGACGCTCGTCGGCAGCACCGTCACGAGCTCGAGAAAGAAGACCTGGCGACTGACGTTCCGCTACGACGCAGGACGCCTCTTCCTCACGTCCCTCACCGACCAGCCGTCGTCTGGGTCCTGACAAAACCTTCCCTCACGGAGCCCTCATGATCGTCACTCGCTCTGACATTGAGTCCTTCAAGCGATTCGTCCCGAAGCTCGCGCTCGCAGGCGCAGCCGTCCTGATCCTCTCGGCCTTCGCCCCGTCGTCCGACGCCGCCGTCTTCACGGCCCGTGAAGGCGACGCACCCCTTGAATTCACGCTGCCCGCGCACGAGACCACCATGGTCGCCATTCCGGCCGACCCCATTGCCTCGGCCGTCTACGACCGTCACCTGATCGACGTTCAGACGGATGCCGCGAGCGGCATGCTCTACGTCCTCCCGAAGATGGAGGGCTCGGCCATGGTCTACGTCACCTGCAGGTCGGGCGAGACTGCGCCCCTGCATCTCACCTTCACCGCGGATGCGGAGCCCCGCACCATCATCCTCGAAAAGAGCGTGCGCAGGGCCGAACAGGCGAATGCTCCCGTTCGCGTGCCCGCTGCGCCCCTTCGCGCCGAGGGCTTCCCCGCCGAGATGAAGCGCCTTGTGACGCTCGTCCTCAGGGGCGAAGAGACCGATGAAGTCTCCCGCACCGCCATGACCGAGCCCGCTCAGGGTGCGGCCGCCGCCATGAAGAGGCTCGCACCGCTTCGCGTGCGCATCGAAGGCATCTGGCGCTCCCGCCATGCCGAGGCGGTTGAACTCACCGTCAAAAACGGAACGGTCTTTCCCGTTGAGATCAATCCCGAGCTTCTCTCAGGCTCGGTCTGGGCTGCTGCCGCAACCGAAACCTCTCTTGAGCCGGGCGACAGCTGCAGGCTCGTCCTCGTGGAGAACGCCCGTGAATGAGATCAGAACGAACGATTGCGCATGCACCGTGCGCAACGCTGACGCCGGCCATCTTCCCGGAGTGTCGTCATGCAGCTGAAGGACATTTTCTCCGCGTCTTCTGACGGCGTCTCCCAGCCCTCGAACAGCAGTCTAAGGTTCAAGCAGAAGGCGCTCGCCGCCACGATCCTCGCCACTCTGGCGATCATCGCCTTCATTGCTGTCGAGGCATCCGACACCAAGCCCGCCCGCAAGGCTCCGACCGAAGCGGCCATGATCACGCTGCGCCCCGACGGCACGGACAAGGACGTGCTCATCGCCCGCTATGACGCAAACTTCCTTGCGCTCAGCCGCAGGATCGAGGAAGTGCAGCGCGAGGCCGCCGCAACCGAGACGCGACTGCGCGCGATCATCGCCGACCAGAAGTCCCGGCTCGAGACGCAGACAAGCGAAGTCAAGGACCTCAAGGCGATCGCAGGACGCGCGGGCCTTACGCCCCGTCCGGGCGAAACGCCCGAGGAGACCGAGGCCCGCATCAAGAGCCTGCTCAAGGCAAACGACGATGCGGCCTACATCTCGAAGCTCTCCTCCCAGTTCGGCTCGAAGACTCCCGGAAAGGTCTTTCACACCGATCCCGCCAGGAACACGAACGAACCCGCCTCTTCAATCGTCCCCGCGCTTCCCGACATCTCGGGCGGCGTGAAGGTTCCGGATGAAGCGCATGCGGCGGCGCGACAGGCGGTCTCGGGCCCGAGGCTCGCGATGGTGACGCTGCCGCCTCCCGCCCCACCGACGCCGCCCGCACCCCGTGTGGGACCTTCGCCCACGCTCAACCCCGACACGCCTCTGCAGGTGAACAGGGCCGCGGGCACGACCGTCGAGGACTACCTGCCTGCAGGCTCCTTCGTGCGGGGCAGGCTGCTGACGGGGGTCTATGCCTCCACGGGCGCAGGTGCTGCGAGCCAGCCGCTTCCGATGGTGATCCGTCTTGAGGACACGGCCGTGCTGCCAAATGCCTGGCGCAGTCAGGTGACGGCCTGCCACGTGACCGCCTCGGCCACGGGCGACCTCTCTTCCGAGCGCGCCTTCGTGAGGCTCGACCGGCTCTCCTGCGTCGGCAAGAAGGGAGAAGCACTCGACGTGCGCGTCTCCGGCTACGCCGTGGGCGAGGACGGCAAGGTGGGCGTGAGAGGAAAGCTCGTGACCCGATCGGGTCAGGCCATTGCCTCTGCGCTCTCCGTCGGCCTGCTCTCGGGGCTGGGCGAATCGATCACCCGCTCTTCCGAGGAGGTGACGACGTCGATCACGGGCACGCAGAGCAAGCGATACAAGAACGCCTGGATGTCCGGCATAGGCGAAGGCCTCTCCGACTCCATGGACCGCATCACCGACTACTACCTGAGACTCGCCGACCGCATCTTCCCCGTGCTTGAGGTGGATGCCGGCCGCTCCGTCGACCTCGTCTTCTCGCAGGGCGTGCTGCTCGCCGATCCCTCGAAGCGATAACGACAAACACAACACAGGAATCCAGCCATGATTCGAAACGAGACCGCACGCCTTCTGCGCCGCACGGCCCCTGCACTTGCCACACTTCCCCTTGCCCTCGCCCTCTCGGGCTGCGGGACCCTCACGGGCCTCAACGCCGAGAACGACTTCAGCTGCCCGATGACGCCGGGGGTCTCCTGTCGTTCGCTCTCCGACACCTACGAGGACAGCGTCCGCGGCCGCACGCCCGACAGGATCGAACGCGACAAGGCAATCGAGGCCGCCTCGAAGGGCCTTCCAGAAATTGAAGGCACGAACGGAAAGGCCGCCGACGAAACGCCTGCGGGTCCCGCCGTCCAGACGGTGAAGGCCGATGCGGCTCAGGCTTCCGTAGCCGCACCCGCCGTACGAGCGCCTGAGCGCCGCTCTTCGCCCAAGCGCCTCCCCGAGGTGATCGTGACCATCTGGATCGCGCCCTGGACGGACGACGAAGGCGACTTTCATGAGGGCGAGATGATCCACGCCCGCGCCTTCGACGCCCGTTGGGCCGCAGCCCGGCGGCGAGCCGAAAGCGCCGACAGGGGCTCCGCCGTCGTGCGCCTTCCCTTCGAGCGCCGTCGTTCGGCGTTGAAGCACGCTCAGACTTCGGTCCCGAGAGTTCGTGCATCAGAGTCAGACGTCGCCTCTTCGCTCGGTGACGGCAGCCGCCGCTTCATCGAAGCCCAGAAGGCGGCCCTCAAGGGCACGCCCTATGACCCCGACGTCCTCGCGGAAAAGATGAAGGCTCCTGAGGAGAACCCGTGATGACCTCCTCAAAGAATCCCGTCAGGGAATTCATCGAAATCCTTCGGCGGATCAGGACAGGACACGAGAACCTGAAGGTCTCCTCCGGGATTCCCGGCTTCATTCCGGGTACGGGCGAGCGCGTCGACGCATTCTCAACGGCGCTCCCCTGGGAGTCCGCCACGCCAGACGGCCTCTTCACGCTGAAGGGCGACAAGCCCGAAAACCCCGAGGGACTCGGCTTTGCGATCGAGATCTTTCCGCAGACGGGCGTCACGTCCGAGATGGAGAAGACACTCATCGGCCTCGCGGCTCCGCTTGAAGCCGGATCCGTCCTCTCGATCACGGCCTTCGCGTCGTCGGCCGTAAGGGGCATTGCAGAGCTGATGGTTCCCGAAGCACGTGTGCCCGACGGGTTTCCGCCGCTGAGCCCGGAAGCCGAAGGGATCATCGACACGGCCACGAACTGGGCCGCCGAAAACCTCGTGAAGGGTGCGGTCGAGCAGCTCACGCCCCAGGCTCCCGTGTATCCGAGGCACTGGCGAGTCTGGCTCACGGTTGTCGTTCCGACGACGAAGCCCGACGACGAGGAGGTCCGTGAAAAGGTCCTCACCGCGCGCAGGGCCATTTCCGCCGTGCTCGAGCAGGCGGGGCTCTTCATGGGCGTGTGGGATGCGGACGTGCTCGTCGGCACGGCTTCCGAGATCCTCAACCCGCAGCTCATGCGCTCGGACGACTTCGTGCGTCCGTCCGCGAACCCGTTCGAGCCTCCGTCCGTTCAGGTGATGAAGGCCGACACGGAGGTGACGGTAGAGAAGCACCGCATCCGATTCGAGACGCTTGACAGGAAGTCCGCGGTTCATGCCGTGGGGCTTGGGGTCGAACACTACGGCGGGCACATCTCGCTCGCCCTCACAAGCCAGATGCTCGGCGAGCTCGGTCGTGGCGGCCATCAGATTCCGTGCCCCTTCCTCTTCACGAGCATCATCGCGGTTCTTGACTCCGCCTCCGAGCGCGTCAAGGCCGAAGGCCACCGCATGCGTGCGCTGCAGATGTCGCACACGCCCGTCTCGCAGATCAGTCCCTGGTATCCCGAAAAGGCGCGCCAGTGGACGATTGCCGTCAACAGCTTCCAGACCGAAGGGGGCATCGCGCGCGTGGCGCACCAGTACCTGCTCCTTGCACCTGCGGGACTTGAGGCCGAGGCCGTTCACGCCGCCCAGTCCATTGCACGCAAGGCGGGCATGGACGTGAGGCGCACGACCTGCCTTCATGCGCAGGCCCTGATGGGAGCGTGCGGGTCCGCTTCTCGTCGAGGATATGAAGAGGAGCTTCCGCATACAGCGCAGGACTCTTGCGACCGGCATCTGCGGCTCGCCCGTGATGACCGAGTGGCAGGGAACGCCGATTCGCGACGACCGTGACCGCAGGACTCCGCTTCTCACGCTCGTGGGCCGTCGCGGTCAGATCATGCACGTGGATCCCTTTGCGAACGCGAGCGGGAACTATTCGGTGACGATCGTGGGCAAGCCCGGTTCGGGCAAGTCCGTCGTGATGAACCAGCTGGCCTTCAGCTGCCTCGCGCAGGGCGGGCTCGTCTGGATCATCGACGTGGGGCGCTCCTATGAAAAGACCTGCGCAGTGCTCGACGGGGCCTTTCTCGTCTTCGACAAGGAGCACGTCTGGGATCTCAATCCCTTTGCGATCCTCGAGGCCCTTGCGGGCGACGACCGCTCCGAAGGGATCGAATCGGTGGTGTCGATTCTGGGCGAACTCGTCTCGCCCGGCCGTCCTCTTCCCGACCTCGAGCGCAGCGTGCTCATTCAGCTCACGGCCTCGGCCGCTCAGATGGCGGCGATGCAGGGAAGGCTTGCGACCCTTGCCGACCTCGATGCGCTTCTTGCAGAACGCGCCGTTCACGACAGGCGACTTGACGACCTGCGCATGCAGCTCGAGCCCTACCTCAATGGTCCGCTCGCGCGCTGGTTCGACGGCTCGGGCCGTCCGATCGACTTCAGCAGTCGTCTTACGGTGCTCGAGCTCGAGGGCCTCTCCGCTCACCCCGCGCTTCGACAGGCGGTTCTTATGACGCTGATGCTCTGGATCGAAAAGACGATGTCTCTCGACCGTCGCACCGTGAAGCTCGTCCTCATCGACGAAGCCTGGGACCTGATGGGTTCGGGCCACAGCGGGAAGTTCATCGCCTCGGGCTTTCGTCGTGCGCGAAAGCACAAGGGCGGGTTCGTGGTTGCCACGCAGTCGCTTGCAGACTTCTTCAAGAGCGAGACGGCCGAGGCCGCCTGGAGCTGCGCCGACACGCGCATCTATCTGAGGCAGGACGCCGAATGTCTTTCGAGCCTTGAGGCGAAGGGGCAGCTCGCGACCGACCCGTGGTTCAGGGCAGCGTTGCCGTCACTCACGACCGTTCGCGGAGCGTGGTCCGAAATGATCGTGAAGGTGGGCGATGCGCCGCCCGCGATCGGACGCCTCGTGCTTGACCGCTTCATGCAGGTCCTCTACTCGTCGCTGCCCGCCGAAGTCTCCGCCGTCAATGCATGGCGCGAGGCGGGTGCAACGATGGCCGCTTCCGTGAGCGCCGTCGCCAACGGCGCATTCGAACCCACGCCCGAAGCCCTTGCAGCCCTCAACCGAAATCAGGAATCCGACCGATGACCGAACAAAAGAACAGCAGCGAAAAGACGGAAAAGACCGACAAGTCAGACAAGGCCTCCGCTCCGAAGAAGCACTCGATCGAGCCGAAGTCGGCCCGAGGCGCGAGCACGACGGCAAGAAGGAAGACCGCGAAGGAAGCCGACGACGCCCTTCAGGACAAGATCGAGAAGGCCCGTGCAGGCGCGATGCCCGAGCGCAGGGAACCCGCGGCCGCAGGAGAATCCGCCGGCCTTCCACCCGTGCAGACCGTGCGCGCCATGCCGCAGATCAACAGGAAGAAGGACGAGACGACGTCCGACGAGAAGGCCGTTGCAAAGAAGCCGTCCGCCCCCGTCAAGATGCCCGAGCGTGACGCCACGGGACGTTTTCTCCCGTCCGAGGAGAAGGCGAAGAAGCCCCGGGCAAAGGCCAGGGCTCAGCAGGCCAGGACCGAAGACGTGAAGAAGCCCTCGGAAAAGCCCGAAGCGAAGCCCGCGCAGAAAACGGCGCAGAAGTCCGAGCCCAAGGAGACTCAGAAGGCTCCGAAACAGGTCGAGCCGAAGGTCGAAACCAAGACGGAAAGCCAGCCCGCTCAGAAAACGCAGGAAGCGAAAGCCGCGAAGAAGCCCGAAGGCCCGGTCACGTCCGCCGCACCCGCAGCGCCCGTCCCCCACGTCAAGCCCGTCCTCTCCCTGCTGATGGATGAGGCCCCGTCCGGGGTCATGACGGACATGAAGGCGGACGACCGTCCAGCGCCCGGAGAAGTCCGCGGGAAACCCGCGGACGAAACGAACGAAGCGCCATCTTCGCCTGTCCTCAGACCTTCCGGCAATCGGTCCCCGAACGGTTCCCGAATCATCGACATCGAAGGCGAAGAAGACGAAGAGGAGGACTACGACGACATTCCCGACCCGGCGGTCTCGGTTTCCGAATCGGCCGACGACGATGAGATCGATGATGACGAGCCTGACGACGATGACGATCAGTCTTCTGCCGACCGGCCCGTGAAAAAGCCCGTTTCCGTGATCAGTCCCGCGGCCGAGGACCCCGAACCCGTTGAGCTCGACAGTCAGGGCCGTCCCTATCACGCGACCGAGGTTCTCTCCGGCCGCCGAACGCCCGTGCGCGTCAAGCCACCCGTTGAGGAACCCGCCGATCCGTCAAGGACCGTGGACCTCGAGGCCGAGCGCATTGATGCCGAGCATACGGCGAGGCAGGCCCTTCTCAGGCTTCACGCCCGAACCCAGCCCACGCGTGCCGAACTGGCTTCGATGCTGGTCTCCAGGAAGATTGAGCAGATGGAGCGCGGCAATCCTGCGTTCGAGAAGGATCCCTCTCAGGAAGGTGATTCGGATTCCGTTCCCGACCGGAACGAGGACGCCCGCAGCAAGGGTTGGAACTCGCTCTGGGAAAACGGCGTTCGCGATGCCGCGGCCGAGCAGAACGCGTTGGTCGACGTGCGTCGTCCGCCGCGCTATGCGTTTGACGAGGACGAACGTCCTCAGGTCGAGCGTGACGAAGCCTATGCCCGCCGCATGGATGCCTGGGAAAAGGACGTGATGGCGGAGAGTGAATCCCGCGACCAGCGCGTGTCGTGCCGCGGCCCGAAGCCCGGTCCCCGCGTTCCCGTCCGCACGGGCACGCACGAGACGCTCGGCGGCTTTCCGACCCCGCACCAGACTCGCGCCTGGAAGGCCGAAGGCGGTGAAGAAGAGGAGCGCGAATCGCGTCTTGACATCATTCGTGAAAGGCTCAACCGCCTTCATGAACGCTGGTCGGGGCTCGAGGGGTGTCTGAGGGCGGCGTTTGCCGTTGCCTGCGTCTCTTCCGTGGCCGCCTTTGCCGCTTGGACGACGGCGAAGTCGGTCGTGCCCGACCTCACGGTCATGCACACGCCCGTGTCGGTCACGGCCGTCGTGGCCGACGAGGAGATCAGGAACCTGATGCTGATGACGGCGCTCCTTGACGCCAGGGGAATTCCGACGGGCCGAACGGCTCCTCAAGTCGACAGCGTGTACCTGACAGGTGAACTCAGAAAGATCATCGTCACGGACAACGAAGCCTCGCGCATGTCGCTGCCGCTTGACGACCGTCTCTTCAGGGCCGCCGTGATGGAGGCCGCCGACATGGCGGGTGCGCCGGTCCTCTCCCGAGCCGCCGTGCTGGCCATGCCCGACCCCGCTCACTCCACGACGGGGCGCACGCTTGACGTGACTCACCTCGTCATCGAGCGCCTCGGCCTCAAGAACGTGTCGGCCGCTGCCGCACGCGAAGTGGTCTCGGGCCTCATGAGTCCCTCGGGGCTTTCCGCCGCCATGACGGCCGTCCCCAACGCCACGACGACCGCGCCTTCGGCCTCCGCCGAAGCATCCGTCAAAACCGCTGACAAACAACGCTGATAACAGCCATTCGATAAAAAGCACAAACATGAATCAAGTGACCCCGCCTTCAGGCGTGAAGGGCTCCGCGCCCGTCTCGCCCGCTCCGAAGAGCAACGTCGCCGTGGAGCCCGGAGAGCAGTTCTACGAGCGTGCGCTCCGGAGGCGCATCCGCTCCTGGCCCGACGTGTCGGCCGCGGGCTTTCTGACGGTCGAGCTTTCGCAGTACCTCAAGGGCACGGGCGGTGCGACGGCCGAGGCCGTGATGGCAGCGCTCCTGCGTTTAGGGCACGACGGCCTTGTGGCCAACGGCAGGCGTCTGGCCTCGAGGCTTGACACGCTCACCGTTTCCGAAGCCCGTGACGTGCTCGAAGCGTGCGGCCTCGCGGCCGAACGCCATGCCCGCGCCATGACGAGGGCCTGCGAGAAGGATCCCGAGGGGATTTCCGAACGCGAAGCCCGCGAGCGCGCGCTCTGCCCCGCCGTCACCGCAAGGCTCACGGGCACGTACCACGCCATTCCCTGGGATGCCCGTCACGACGGCCATCTGGCCTCGCGTGAAGTCTCGCGTGCCGCAGGACTCGTGCGCTGGGCCCATGCGCTCACGTCCGAGCGTTCTTCGCGCGTGCATCTGGCCGTCGGCCGTTCGCTTCTCTTCGGACGAGGTGCTGCCGACGTCTGGAAGCACCGTCGTCCGCTCGTCTTCATCGACCGCATCAACGCCTACACAGTGAAGCTCGTCACCGACTGCTGGACTGCGGATCCGCAGACCGCCGTCGTCTATGCGGGCGACAGCGTCCCCGCGACGAATCCGTTCGACGCGTGGGAGATTCCGCTCGTCGTCGACACGCGCGGCTTTCTGCGTGCGCTTCTGGCCGTCGACAAGACGCCCTGTCTGATCGAACCCCGCCTCGGCGGCTTTACGGTGACCTTCGCCACGGGCCGCGTCGACCCGAAGGGCTTTCGCGACGGCGAGAAGCTCGCCCCCTGGATGAAGACCCTTGCCGAAATCGGTCTCATCAACGCCTATGACGAAGCCGCAAGAGCGGGCAATGTTCCCGCCTTCACGGGAGCCGAAGCCTGCGTCTGGGCCGAGCGCTTCAAGTCGCTCCTCTCCGTGACGCTTGCGCTCGACAACTCCGCCCGCCGCGGGCTTGAAGTCGACGAAAAGGCACTCGAAGCCGCCGCACGCCAGCGCGAGAACTACGTGGCCGTGAGAAACGAAATGACCTCGATTCTCGAAAAGCTCGCCGACGGCGCACGCGAACTCCGTGAGGCCGAGCTTGCCCAAAGGGCCGAACGCCGGGCAAAGCAGCGCGAAGAACGCAAGACCCAAAGGGCCGCCCGTCTCGCCCGACGTGAGGAGAACGCCTGATGCGCCCGCTTTACTTTCTTCTTGCGGGCGCGGCGATGTTCGTCGCGGCCCTCACGGTGAATGCCGCCACGGTCTGTCAGGGCAAGATCCTCAATCCCGTGACCGACGTCTGCTGGAGCTGCGTCTTTCCCGTGAAGATCGGCGGCAAGGCCTCTCTCACCACCTCGGTTCTGCCCGACCCCGACACGGGTGCGGGCGGACCGTTCTGCACCTGTGGCAAAGGCCTCAACCTGAGGGCCGGCGTCACGTTCAGCTTCTGGGAGCCCCTTCGTACGGCGGAGATCGTTCGTCATGCGGGGTGTCTTCCCTCGATGGGCGGCGTGAACATGGGCGACATGGGGCTTCGCATCTCAGACCACGTGAAGGTGCATTCGCACGAGCCCGACGGCTCGATGAAGCGGCACACGGACTTTCGTCAGGTGCACTGGTACGCGACGCCCTGGCTCTTCATTCTCGAGGCGCTCCTTGACGACGGGTGTCTGGACCAGCAGACGTTCGACCTCGCCTACATGTCCGAACTTGATCCCCTATGGGACGACACGCTCTCGAGCTTCATCCTGAACCCGGACGCCGCGCTCTTTGCGAATCCGATCGCCCAGAGCGCGTGCGCCGCCGACTGCACGTCCGCCTCTTCGGGCCTTCCCCAGAACTCCCTCTACTGGTGCTCGGGCTGTCAGGGGAACGTCTTTCCGCTCACGGGCTGGAGCGCTTCGCTCACCTCCCACACGGCCGTCTGGCAGCTGATGACCCACCGCTTTGCGATGAAGCTCTCGCGCGAGGGGCTGCTTCTTGCCGCCCACGGCTCGAAGGGGCTCTGCGAGTCCTTCTACGAGCCCCTGATGCGAAAGGACGTCTGGCGCACCCAGCTCGTCTGGCCCGCGCACTCGGGGAAGAACACCGACGGCTCCTGCTGCAGCCCGCTCGGGCGCACCACCGTCGTCTCGGGTTCGGGAAAGAGCTGGAGTCCCGGCGGCGAGGACGGCGTGGTACTCGTCTGGCGACGCCGCGACTGCTGCTCGATGTCCGCCAAATGGGGCGGATGAGCCCGACAACACCCTGCATTCAAGTCCTTTGCGGGAATTCATAAACCCAAAACCCACAGAAAGACAATGGAGATTCTCATGAAGCACGAATCCAACGACACGCCGCCCTTTGCGCCCGACGACCCCATCAGCCGGAGCCTTTTCGTGAGGCCCAACCTCATCGAGCGCCTCTGCGCCTCGGCGCTTCGCCTCTGCCTGCTCGTCTGCATTCCGGCCGCCGCATCGGTCTTCCTGATCAGCCTTGCCGACTCGGCCGAAGCCGCCTGCACGTCCGAACCTTCTCAACACTACGAGGTGACGACGCTCATTGCCGACCATCCCGTGCAGACCTCGTCGGACCCCGACTTCGAGGAGATCCTCAAGGCCAACGCCCGCATTGCCGTGGAGTCGGGTGAATGGTCCCGCCGTGTGAAGCGAAAGGAAGAGACGCTCATTCAATGGATGCGGTCCCCGGTCTTTCCTGAATTCCGTCCGATGGCCGTCAAGACCACGCTCATTCGCAGACCCACGGGTCTTTCGGTTGAGGACATCAGGCGCGCCGAGCTCTTCAACGACGTGAGCAGCCTCCTTCTCTTCTTCGACTCCCGTGCGGGCGGCCAGGTCAACTTCGCGATGAGGATGCTCTCCACCGCCTCCTTCGCCATTCGTCCCGTCGTGGCGGCGGGCAGCGTTGCGTTCGCTCAGGAAAAGCTCGGCATGCGCGTCTGGGCAGACCAGGGCTCGGTCCTCACGCGCCGTCTCGGTCTCAATCACTGGCCCGCCCTCGTGAAACTCACGCCGTCGGAAATCTCCGTGTGGACACCTGCGCTCAATGCCGATGGGATTCCGGATTCGCCCGTCCCCGCTGGCCTTGCTTCGAAGGAGTCGTTCGACCTCTCCGCACCCGCCGTGCGCCCCGCCACAACGAAAACCCTCCGTTAACGAGAGAGCCGTCATGAATTTTGTGTCCACGTTCGGCGCTGCCGCCCTTTCCTGCCTTCTTCTCCCCGCCGCCTTCGCTTCAGGACCCGCAGGCACTGCTCTCGAACCCTCGCCCGCCACGATTGCGCCCAGGGTCCGTGAAGTGGAGAAGGCTCTGTCTACTGAGCTCGCCGCCGCGCCTTCCGCTTCTTCGTCTCCTGAAGCCTCTTCGGACTCCAGGTCCGACAACTCGAACACTTGGCGACCCCGCATCACGATTCTGCTCGACACGGGGATGACGTCCTCGCTCGTCGAGACGGCGGCCGAGGAACTCAAGCTCGTGGGTGACGCTGCGGACGTCGAGGTCCTCGTTCGAGGTCTCCCCGTGACGCGCACCCCGACGGGTTACCGGACCGACTTCGAAGCAACGTCCGAACGTCTTGCGCCGCTCGTTGACGCAGGCTTCGGAGCCGCGATCCATCCTGAACGCTTCGCCTTCCTTCTGGCCCTTGCCGAAGAGGGTCTAGAGGCGGGCGGCAGGCTCGATGCGAGGACCGAAGAGGTTTACGAAGTGATGACCGCCGCGCCCACCGCACCCGCCGTTCTCCTCACGATCGGCCGCAGCGTCTATGCGGTCTCGGGCACGGCCTCCATCGTCTCGGCCCTTTCTCAGTGGCGTCGCACGCTCGCCGACGCCGTCATGGACGAATCGGACCGCACCCGCATCGCCGCCCTTCAAACCGTACTCGACGGAACGCCGCTCGGCCGAATCGCGCCCTGAACACCCAAAACCGCCCCCTGGAACCCAATCTCTACACCTCTTTGAGAGCCATGACCCGTACAGTTCCCGTTCGATGTCTCATTTCACTCATGACGTTCGCGCTCGGTCTCTCCATTGCCCTGCCCTCGCACGCCGTGACGGTTGCCGAGGCCGTTGCCGCTGCGCGCAACACTCAGCTTCCCGACATCGACGGGATCATGGCGAACCACGACGGCGTGCTTGATGCCGTGGGCGGCGGGTCGACCGAAGGTCTCGACGACGTCAAGAACCTCTGGGCCGACGGCAAGGGCACGCTCACGGGTTCGGCCGAAGCCACCGTGATCGAGTGTCGCGGCAAGACCGACACGACCTGTCGCGCCATTCAGGTGCTCGACAAGGGCTTTCCGGAGCATCCCGTCATCGGCGAGGACGTGCTCGCGGGCCGCGACGAGATCGTCAACAATCCGACCGTAACGCCGGACGACAACGACACCTGCAAGGACGTGACCATCGAAGCCGACCCCGTCGAGGTGACGAAGACCTGTCGAGCGGGCGGCTGGTGGAACGAGAAGGCCTGCCGCATCGGCCCCGTCGAGATCGGCAAGGTCACGGCAAAGTACTTTGCATGCGCCGAAGGCGAAGGCACGTCCTCCGAGCGCTCCTGCCTCACGACCGTCTCAGGAAAGCCCGCATCCTCCGTCTGGACCGAGCGATGCTTCTTCGGCAAGGAATCCTCCGCCGCCTCCGGTACCGTCACCGAAGAGACCTCGGCCGTCGCACGCGCGATCTTCTCGGGCGTGTGCACCTCCACCGACGCCACGACCGAAACGGTCAAGTGCAGTGAAGTCCTCGAGTCGAACAACGACCACGGCTGCGTCCTGGGCGACAAGACCACCGCACGCGTCAACGGTGAATACAGTCTCAGCCACGACCCCTGTTCCGACGGCGACGTCCTCATCGGCCAGCACACCTGCGGCAACTCCTCCTATCTGGCCATCCAGGTGAAGGGGTTCAAGTCCACGCGAATCTCGCTCGGCTACACCCTCCGAAACATCGCCCACCGTACGAACAGCAGCTGCAAGGCCGACTACGAATGGACGAAGCGTGAATGCTCCGGCCCCACCTGCACGGCAAAGCTCGGAGCCCGCGTCTATTACAACGGTTACATGACGGGCTCCATGAGGCTCACCCTCACCTACGTGAACGAGTCCTACTACATCAAGGAAGAATGGGTCGACCACTGCGCCTCGATCCGCCCCAAGACGGCTGCGACTGCGAAGGGCTCCTGACATGCGCCGCCTCTTTTCGCTCCTCCCTCTTCTTCTCCCGCTGCCGAACCTCGTTCAGGCGGCTGATCCCGTCTGCACGCTCGAGAACCGCGTCTGCGCCGAGAACAACAATTCCGGGAAATGCATTCGCTACGAGAACACCTTTACCTGCGTGACGGTCAATCCCGCGGGCTCTCGCTGCACGGTCGACGCCAATCCGACGCTCACTGACTGCACGCTCTCCGCGCCCGTCTGTTCGGCCGAGTCCGGCGGCATTTGCCTCGAGACCACGACCGACTTTGTCTGCAAGTCCGAACCCTCGGGCGAAGGCATCCGCATCGACGACACCTCCGTCACAGTCTCATACTCGAAGGAAACCAAGGGCGAAATCCCTGCCGGCTGCATCATCGGGGCCGAAGTCTGCCTCGACGACGACGCGCGCGACATTGAGGTCGAAAACTGGGAGGGACACTTCGTCTCCGCCAATCCCGTCTGCTGGGTGACCGAACGCACGATCCTCTGTCCCTCCGTCGACGGCGCGGCCTCCTGCCAGAAGCTCGAACTCGCGGGCTGCCAAAAGCTCACCGACCCCGTCTGCGAAACCGAGGAACACGGCGTGTGCGTGCGCTGGTCCTCGACCTATCGCTGCACGCGTGACGAAATCATCGGCGACGACATCATCACCGACGACGTCGTGACGACGCCCGGCGACGTGACCGAGGACGACTCGGCCTGCCGGAAGGAGCTCGAGGATGCGGCCGCCCGGGGCGAAAACTGCACCGTCAATTCCACGGTCTGCGTGAAGACCGACCCCACGGGCGTCCTCCCTTGTCTCGAATACCGCACGACCATGACCTGCACATCGTCGTCGACCGACACCTGCGGCCCCCTGAAAAACCTTTCGGGTTCGGGCGACTGCATGCTTGCGGCCGAGCCCGAATGTACCCTCACGGACGCCGACGGCAACTGTCGCCGAACCGAGTCGACTTATGTCTGCACGGAGTCCGTCACTTCCGAATCCGTCTCACCCGCCACCTTCCTCAAGGCCATGACGGTCACGAACTGGCGCGAGAGCGACGACTGTCTCCTTGACGACGGCTCCGTCATGACTGCTTCCCTTTCGCTCCTCTCGCGCGCGAGCACCACCGACAATTCGTCGGGTTGCATACTGGCGTCGCGCACCTGCATCGAGGGCGAGGGCCTGCGCTTTGTTGAAGGCCGTCCCGCCTACCGCGCCTGCTGGGCATGGGAGGAGAAGTGGACCTGCAGGGCCGAAGGCAACGAATGTCTCGAGTACGAGAAGGACCCGTCCTGCAAGCTCGTCTCCGAAACCTGCTCCGACGGCAGCACCGACTGTCCCCGACCCTCACGCGTCTACTCGTGCACGCGTCCCGGCCTCTCCGCCTCCGTGGGCCAGGTCTGCGACGGTCAGATCTGCGTGGGCGACCAGTGCCAGGACGTGGGCGACACGGCCGACGGCGACTTCATCGACGCAATCCTTCAGCTTGAGATCGGACGGCAGCTCTCCGTCTACGGCGACACCAACGTCAACGAATTCTTCGCCGGCACGGTCTCCACCTGCCGCGACCGCATGGCGGCCGAGACCTGCTGCCGCGCCGACGCTGCCCCCAACACCTCGAACGCCGCCTTCGGCCAGTACCTCCTCTTCGGCGTTGCCGCAGGCGTCGAATTCGTCAAGTGGATCGGCTCGCCCTACGTCTACGACCTCCTCTCCTGGTCAGACAAGACCTCGTGGCTCCTCAACAAGATCTACGGCTCGTCGGGCACGGGTGCCTACTCCCCCACGTTCTCCTTCTGGGGTGCAACCGCCCAGTACTCCGAGTCCGCAGGCTGGACCTTCAACTTCTCGTCCGCGGGCTTCGTCTCCGCCATGGCCAGCCAGTTCTGGAACAAGTACCAGAGCTGCCGCGCAACGGACCAGCGCACCGCGCTCGCGAAGCCCCAGCGACTCTGCCACTACGTGGGCACCACCTGCGAGCAGAAGGTGACGGGGCTCGGCTGCGTCGAAACCGCCGAAAAGCACGTCTGCTTCAACTCCCGCCTTGCCCGCATTCTCAACGAGCAGGGCCGCCCGCAGCTCGGACGCGACTTCGGCAACCCCATCAAGCCCGACGCCCGCGGCTTCACGATCGACGAATTCGCAAAGCTCGACTTCTCGAAGATGGACCTCTCCGAATTCATCGCCGACATCGTCAAGGAAGTCACGGCCCGCGGAAACATTTCCGCCGAGGCCGCAGCCGCACGCGCCAGGGAACGCATCGAGGCCATGGTCAAGGGGGAACTCGCCACTACGGCCAAGCTCCCCGGCGCTTCCGACACCGTCGCCTCCAAAGACCAGCCCACGAAACCCGACGGCACGGGCGGCCCCTCCACCCCGAGCTCGAAGTGAACCTCTCGTCCATTCAAACACCGACCATGAAGATCAACATCATCACCGGAATGATCCTCGCCGCGCTCTGCCTCCTCCTTTTTGCAGGCACCGTTGCTGACGCATTCGCAGGACCTCTTCCGTCCACAGGCGGCCATCCGCTCGATTCATCCCTTTCGAATGCGCAGGGCGAATTCGCGTCTTACGCCCCCGCTCGTCCTCACGATGCACCCGACGTTCGTCATCCGTCCACCTGGTGGGACGAGGACGTCTGGGCGGATCCCGATCGTCCCTTCCTCTATTACGGCGACAACGAGGTGCCCGACATGCGTCCCGGCTCTACCGTCGAGCCGCCCGAACCCCAGTCTGTCGTCAAGCCCGATGAAAAGCCCTTCGACCCCGAGGACTTCACCGCCTTCAAGACCGTCGAGGATCTTCGAGCCGAACGCGAACGCCGCCTCAACACGGCCATCATGAATCCGTCGCCCGCCAACATGCAGTCCTATCAGGCGATCAACGCGCACCTTCTCGCGCTTTCCGCCCGCTTTGCGCAGGCCTGGCAGCTCGGCCGTATGCAGAACCCCGGCTACGACTGGACCACGACCGCACCGTCCGCGAACTTCGCCACCGTCGAGCTCGGTGCCATGAAGCGCGACAAGTCGCATGCGCTCGTCAAGTCCCTTCAGGGCGACGCCGGCCTTCTCTTCATCGGCAAAAAGGGCGATCCCCTCACGCAAGTCGCCGCCGGGCCCGTTCGTGCATTCGCCAACACCTGGGGACTCGAGCTCCTTGCCGTTGCCGACGGCATCGACGCCCCCGCCGCCGGGACCAGCATTCCCGGTTTCGAAGGGTTCGACCTCGTGCAGCCCGACGCAGGCCGCGCGAAGAAGCTCGGCGTCAACACCCTGCCCGCCGTCATTCTCGTGCCCAATCCCAAGGCCATGTCACGACCCGACTTCGCACTCCTTCGCGGAGGACTTGCCGGTCGCGACGGCATGCTCATCGCCGCAGGCGCGGTTTCGGGCGAGGAACTCTCGCGCCGCCTCGTCTTCATCCTCTCGAACCCTTCGGGCTTTGAAGACACGCCACACATCAGGGGCCGCGCCGCGCCCACTGGCTCTCTGCTCCTGCCACCCGATCCTGCGCTCAGGATGCCGCCCGCCCAAACTGCCGATACTCCGCCCGTCGTGATCCCTCACGCCGGTGCCGCGCTCAACCCGAAACCCGTTCGCTGACGCCGTATGCCGACCAGCACATTGATTGACGAAAAATCTCCAACCAAGAAACTCAGCCCATGAAAAGAAGAAACTCATTTGCACCTCATCTGCCAAAGCCTGCGCTTCTGCCTCTCCTCGTCCTCCTTGCGCTCCCGCCCTGCACCTCTCAGGCCGGGTTCCTTCAGGAGTTCTATGACGACGCCGGCCTTCAGAGCAGCTACACGGCTCCGGGCCTCTACGCGTCCGCCTCGATGGACACCGTCACGGGCGGCCGCTTCATCCTCAAGGCCAATCGTGAGGATTTCCAGCCCTATTACCTTCAGGGGCCCGAACTCAAGGCCGGCTGCGGCGGCATCGACGTTTTCCTCGGCGCCTTCTCCATTCCGTCGAAAGACGAGTTCGTGAGCTTTGTGCGCTCGATCGGCACGGCCCTGCCCGGGCTCGCCTTCCATGCAGCCCTCCAGTCGCTCGCACCCGACCTCAACGAACAGATCTCTCAGTTCCGCGACATGCTCATGCGCTACGCCAGCATGCTCGGAGACTCCTGTCAAGTCGCCGAGAACATCATGAACGCGGGACCCAACGAATGGATCTCGACACTCGGCCACAAGGCGAGGAATTCCCTGCGCAGTCTCGGTCAGGCCGAAGACGCTCACGACGCCGACTCCCTCACCCGTGCTGACGGCGGCAAGGTTGTTTCCAGCGCGCCCACGCGCACTGACACCGGCGGCAACATCGTCGAGGCTTCCGAACTCAATCTCACCTGGGCCCTCCTCATCTCGGGCAAGGGCTCTCAGCGCCTCACTCAGGAAAAGCGCGAGGTCATGATGTCGCTCATCGGCACCCGCGTCTTCGTTAAGAAGGGCTCGGGCACGAGTACCACCATCGAGGAGCGCAACTACCCCGCGCTCGACCTTCTCAACGCCGTCCTCGGCGAACCCGGCTCGGACAAGATTCCCACGGAGGCCGTCGTCTACAAGTGCGATGAAAAAGACAAGTGCCTCACTCCGACCAGAACCACCTACATCGACGTCAATCTCAACAACCAGATCTACAAGGCCATGACGAACTACAGGAGTTCGCTTGTCTACAGGGACGTCTCCAGAGTCACTGCAGAGGAGATGACCATGCTCGCCACGATCTCCTCCCTGCCGCTTCTCAAACTGGCCGAACTCGCCGCCTCTCCGCGAATGATCAACTTCTCCGACGGCATGCTCCAGACGTTCGCCCAAGTCGCAGCCTACGAGGCGATCCTCACCGCAGTCGGACAGCTCACCGAGGACGCCAAAAGCGTCGTATCGTCCTCGTCCGCCAAATCGGCCAACAGTCAGGCGACCGAGTACGCCCAAACGCTTGTCGCCCGTTGCGACGTCCTTCGAGCCGAGCTTCTGAGCCGTGAAAAGGTCATGTCGGGCAGGGTCTCCCAGGTCTCGAGTCTCCTTTCCTACATCTCTCACCTTCAGCGCACCATCTACGGTGACTCCGCCATCGAGGCGCTTTCCACGATGCCGGGCAGCGGCATCACCCAGTAAGGAATCCTCATGACAACCGAAGCACTTGACTTCTACGCATACTGGAACGGAGCGCAGGTGGCCGACCTCTGGACGACCCTCGCACTCATCACGGGCACCGACGACTACCGCTCGCTCCTCCTCTGCGTCGCCCTGTTCGGCCTCATTTGCGCAGCCGCAGGCGCCGCCGTCCGCTACAGGGGCGGCGACCTCATCGTCTGGATCGCGGCCATGGTCTTCATCTTCTCGGCCGCATTCGTTTCCCGCGTCAACATCGCCGTGAGAGACGTGCGCTCCGCCAACGTTCAGGTCGTTCAAAACATCCCGCTCGGCATCGGCTGGCCCGCATCCGTCATCTCCCGCGCCTCCTACTGGCTCACCGAATCGTTCGAAACGGCCTTCGGAGACGTGGACGCGGCACGCTACACACGCTTCGGCGTGGCCTTCCCGCAGCGCGTCGTCACGACCATGCTCTCCGTCAAGCCCATCACGGCCGACGGCAAGATGTCGCTCACCAACTTCACGGAACGTTGCATCGTTCCCGAAATTCTCGAGAACTCCGTCAAGCGTCAGGAGCTCCTCAACGCCCCCGACATCAATGCACTCATATCCACCAACGGCTGGGTCAATCCGGCACGTCGCGTGTTCGTGAACAACAAGGTCCTGACCTGCACGGAGGCAGCTGAAGAACTCAAGAAAACCCTCGAGAAGACCGAGATTCCCGCCCTTGAGTCCCGCTTGCGCCTCAAGCTCAACGTCGACTTCAAGGAAGGCGTCAACGCGGCCCTCTCCACGGCCATTCCGCAGGCCGAATCTCTCATGCTCGGCGTCTCGCGCACCATGGCGGAATCTCTCAGACAGTCCCTTATGATGTCCGCGATCCCGGACACCACCATGACCTTTGCAGCCAAGGCCGGACAGGCGCCTCTTTCGGCAGGCGTCGCCATTGCGCGCTCTCAGGGCAACCTCGCCTCAGAGATCAACTACAGGACCCTGAGCGAAATGGCCCGATCGGCCCTCCCGAAGCTGCGCAACATCCTTGAGTTCACCGTCATCGGCCTCTGGCCCATGGTCTTCCTGATGATGCTCGGTACGGGTGCAGGCGGCGCAATGGTCTGCCGCGCCTACTTCACGCTGCTCATCTCCGTGAGCCTCTGGGCGCCCATCACGGCCATCATCAACTACCTCACGCTCCACCTCGACATGGAGCCGATGAACCAGCTTGTCCATTCCGCCGGCGGCGTGACCCTTGCGGCCGCCACCATGATTCGGGACGCAGGCGCCACATCCCAGGCAATGGCGGGCTCGCTCCTGTGGCTCGTCCCCGTGCTCGCCTACGCCGTCGCAAGCGACATGGCCCTCACCACCATGACCTCCTCCGTTCTCGCCCCCGCATCCTCGGCAGCTCAGGCTCAGGGCTCCCAGCTTGCCATGGGCAACGTGTCCGCCGGCAACGCCTCCCTCAACAACGCATCTCTCAACAACGTGTCCGCCAACAAGACCGACACTTCGAGCAGCTGGGCGGATCCGAACACGCACAAGGTCGAACTCGCTCAAGGTACGGCGGCCTTCGACCGCTCCGCAGGACAGATAACTGTCATGAATGTCCGGAAGTCCGACCTTGGCGTCTCGTCCGACATGCAGAACACGCACACGACTCAGGATGCAAACAACTTTGGTACCTCATCGGTTGCGACCAATGCAAGTTCGCTTGCGACGAATTCTGGGGTTCAGTCCGTTTCGGGCAACGGCGTGACCAACAGCGTCAATCGCGACGACGGTTGGAGCGTGAACAGGAACACTGGCACAACATATGGGACTAACGAGACTGCTAGTTCCGGAACTACTAATTCGAGTGGAATCGGGACAAACTTCGGTAGATCAGGGAATTCTCAAGAACACTTTACATATGCTTCAGGCTTCGGAGTTGGAGCAACAAGATCCAACAACCTTGAACATCAACTGCCTTCCGATGCTCAAACAAATCCGACCACTTCTGGAGAAGGCGGTGGTCAGCTAACGATCACGCCAAACAGTATTCCTTTTGGAATGAATAACAATATCGATCTCCCCTTGAATTTCGCCAAAGGGAATGGAAATAAATCATCACCAATCAACCAAACAAATAATATTAGTCATCCCGACACTTCAAACATGCTTCTGTCTGATTTATTTAGAGTCAATGCAGGTCCTACCGGTTCCACGTCATCCAGCATAACTGACTCTAGCGCATTAATCTCATCAGGAAGCAAACAAACGATTCAGCAAGAAAACTTTGGTATTTCAATTGCGAGGCAAACTTCTGAAGTAACTGCGGTAACAAATGGAACTAGAAATTCTCTAGTTGACTCTTCTAACGCACAGCGAATTGACCAGAAAGGGGTTAATGAAGGTCGTACTGCATCCCAAAGCTCTAGTGATCAAGATTCGGCCACTCATACGACGTCCATGGGTACCTCTAATCAGGTCATGTTGGAGCGAGACAACATGGTTCGAGACCTTGGTCTTGAAATGGCTGGCGGAGATGCTTTCGAAGCGTTAAGGATGTTCAGTAGCAACTCAGAGAGACGCGCAGCTTTGAAGAATCTAATTGATCAGCAACAACCCAGTCTAGAAAAAGTATTGCCGCCTTCGAGGAAATTAGTCGCTAACAAGGGCAAGAACTTTGTCGGAACGACACGTGATGACATTGAAAAGGATTATCAAGCTTCAGCGGCCGCCGTACAGGCGACTAGTGATGATTCGGTTCGGCGTCGTCATGAAGAAAAAAGTATTGAGCTACCTACAAAATCTGATTTTATGGCACGCACCAGAAAAGAGCACGACTTGGCCAATTACAAATTAGGGCTTCAGATGATTTCCACATCAGAATATTTGCGAGATGAAACCGGCATTAAAAGCGTATTAGAGAGGGCCTTTGGATCCGGGGTTACTTATTCCTCACCACAAGAGACATTTCAAAGAATTAACGAGTACGCTCAAACAAATGAAGGCATTAGGAGTTTAATTACAGACATAGGCCGAAACGCAGAACCGGGCATGAGCGACAAGGATATCGTTTCCAAGCTACATTCACAGAGGTAACCTAGCGCCATGAATTGTTTATGAACCTTATTTTTGCTGGGCTCATACCTTTATGCCCGTACTGAAATTTCGTTTCAGGAGGATATACCTTCTTACTAGGCCACAGGCGAGGATAACGAGCAAGCCATTCCATAAGCGTTGGTTTACGCGGAATACCCTTCAATCTTCGATAAATGAAAGGTATTCCGCAAATCTCGAAGACTTCCGTGACATAGTAAGCAGCCCAACAAAAACACCAACACCATGGTCGTACTTGATAGAAGATCGTCCCCTCTTCCGTTTCTTCGATATAGGAAAACATTATGCCTCCTGTCCATTTTTATACAGAACTAGCCTAGCACAACCTCACCAAACACGTATCCCCCAACCTTTTCAAAGGACATCGTTCACTTATGGAATTTCTCGAAGCAAAAGCCATTGCCGAGCGCCTTGGCTTCCAACTCTTTGCCGACGTGCGCGGCGACACCAACGCACTTCGCCTCTTTACTGAGGATTTTCGCCAGAAGTACGGCAAGAAGTACCGCTGCGGCGTCTACATGCAGTTCAGGGCCGACGGCTCCTGCTACATCGGCCAGTCACTCGACGTTGACAGGCGCCACAAGCGACACCGCGAACTAGGCGTCATCGTCGACTATCTGGCCTTCCGTTGCTGGCCGCCCAGCGTCCTGATGGAAAAGGAAGACCTGTGCATTCAGGACGCCCTGGCTCTGGGCGTGCCGCTCGTGAACAAGACGCTGAAGTGCGGCACCCTGAAGAAGTCCGACGACTACGATCAAATCTTGACGCCCGATGAGCAGGACCTGTTCATCGAGCGGATCGCAGCCCGCCAGACGCCGCTCACCCAGTGGCCTAACTTCTGCAAGAACGCGGAACGGTCTGAGCTTCGTGACTGGGAGATTTTCAGCCAGCATCCGCGGTTCATGGAGCTCTACCAGAAGGCAGCCATTTATCTGAAGACCACCGTCCCGAATCCAGAAGAGACGGAGTCCGTCACCTGGCAGTGCGCCCTCTGCAATGAAAAGAGCCTACAGGGGGCAATCCGGTGGGTCATCAAGATCCGCTGCGGCGCCACCGTGACTTTCGAGATCTTCCACTACAGTCAGGCAAAGTACCAGTACTTTGTGAACATCGCGGTTGCGCCGGACCTCGTCTATGAAGCCATCGACTCACAGAAGCCGGGACAGCAGTACCTCCCCTTTGCCAACCTGTGCCTCCCTCCCCGTCGCCAACCGCCCACGCTGAAGGACCTTCAGATCAATGGCGTATTCAGAAAGGAAGGTACGGACGAAGACGGACCGAACGCGCAGGCCGAGTTGCTCACCCGACCGATCGCTCTGGTCGACACCTCGAGTCTCGGGATGTTGACCGTGCCGTTCGACGCACTCGAGAGCGCGCTCGAAGACGACGTCATTGCGACCGCCGCAGCCATGGCGAACATCGCGTGCATGCGAACGCAGCTCGTGGAATCGGCAGACCACAACAGTCTTCTCGCCTTCAGGATGCTCTATCTTTGAGGCCAGAAGTCGGACCTCCTCGCGGTACCTCACTCGTCTGAGAGCGCAACAGGGCCTTGCCTGACGGGGGCTACAAACCCTAGTCCCCGCCTCAGGCTGCGGCAAGCCGGGATGCGATTAGCAGCCCTTGGCGTAACATTCATTTCGTTCAGTTGGTTGAGAGAACGCCCATAGGTAACGTATGGCCATACTAGGTGATTCCAACGTGACTCGAACATTATTTGCTGCAGCCTCTAGCATAACCTCTCTGCTGGAACTGTAAATCCCTTGTAACTTCTCTTAGTTTGTTTGCAGATCCACATACAAGTATGCGAGAATACTAAAAATTCCCTTAGGCCATCTGCTCATACTTCTATGAAAACCTCAGCCACATTCGCTTACACGTTTCCCGCCATCCGTGGCGTTCAAGCGGGGCGAGAATATTATGTTTCCATGTGCCCTCTGAAAATCATTCCGAAGCTTTTCCATTTTGACAATGGAAATCTCGGTCCTGAACTTAGAGCACAACGCATTCTCAATAAAAATAGAATCCCGGCACTTACCAATTATATTATCGAAAATAAAGACAATTATATTTTCTCAGCTCTCACCGTCTCAGTTGATGGACCTTTAGATTTCACCCCCATTGATCCCGAAACGAACGGCGGCATCGGGTTTCGTCTAGGTTCATTGAATATCTCCATGGATGCGAACTTCATTATCAACGACGGGCAACATCGTAAGGCCGCGATCGAAGAAGCTCTGAAATCTGCTCCTGAACTTGAAAATGAAACCATTGCTGTGGTTTTCTTTGTTGATCGCGGGTTAAAACGTTGTCAACAAATGTTTGCCGACTTGAACAGATATGCTATAAGACCGTCGGCAAGTATTTCTGTCCTTTTTGATGCCCGTGATCAAATTGGACGTTTAGCGAAATTAGTGGCACTGACCAATACGACATTTCAAGACAGAGTTGAGCTTGAAAAATCCTCTATCGCTCCTCGCTCAAGAAAGCTTTTCACTCTCTCAGCAATCAACTATGCAACTCGAGAGTTAGTTGCAGGCTTTCACGGAAACACTGAAGAAGTTCAACAGCTAGTTCTCGATTATTGGGATGAAGTAGCCACAAACATACCAGAATGGCAAATGCTCAAAACAGGCGAACTTTCAGCAGGTGAACTTCGAGAAAAATACGTTCATGGTCACAGTGTGCTGCTCCAGGCACTAGGAAGACTCGGACATGCGCTGTTGAGCTACCACGAGGACGACTGGCGTATTAAAATTCGCAGACTTAACTCAATCGACTGGTTACGTGCTAACCGTACCGACTGGGAAGGACGCGCCATGCTTGGCGGCCGAATGAGCAAGAACATGATGAACGTAGCACTCACGACCAACAAGCTTAAACTGTTGCTCGGACTGCCTCTCAGCGAAAGCGAACTAGAAACCGAAAAAAAATTCAAGCGAGCCCCCCATGATTGAAGATCTTGAAACAGAAGTCGAGAGAATTAAAGCCTTAATCAAAGACCTGTATCTTTCTGACTCCATGCCTTGGATCGTCGGCTATTCCGGAGGCAAAGACTCAACCACCTGCGTGCAGTTGATCTGGCTTAGCCTTTTGGAGCTACCATTTGAAAAACGCAGAAAACCTGTACACGTGATTAGTACCGACACCCTTGTTGAGAATCCTGTAGTCGCAGCCTGGGTTCGCAACTCTCTCACGAAAATGGAGCTTGCTGCTCTTAAAGCCAAGTTGCCGATTTTCCCTCATCGATTGATCCCAGAGCTGAAGAACCGGTTCTGGGTCAATCTTATTGGCAAAGGCTATCCAGCGCCGCGGCCCAAGTTTCGTTGGTGTACGGAGCGGTTAAAAATTACCACCTCCACTTCGTTCATCCAGAACCTTTCTGAGACTAATGGAGAGGCGATCCTTGTCCTTGGCACTCGCAAAGCTGAGAGTTCTGCTCGCGCTAAGACCATTGAGAAATATGAAGGGTCGTCACGTGCCTTTCTTGCTAGGAACGGCGATCCTAAACTTTCTCGCGTTTGGGTTTTAGCACCTATAGCTGAATGGTCCAACGACGACGTTTGGGAATTTATAGGAACCTACGAAAACCCTTGGGGAGTTTCGAGTGCAGACCTGCTCGAGCTTTACCGAGGCGCAACACCAGACCGTGAATGCCCTGTAGTCGTTGACACCAGCACACAAAGCTGTGGTGACAGCCGCTTTGGCTGCTATGTCTGCACCATGGTAGCGCAAGACAAGTCCATGGAAGCAATGATTCTTAACGACGAAACCAAGGCTTGGATGAAACCGATTCTTGACTTCCGCGACAAATACCTTGCTCCTGGGGAAAACGAACGAGACCACCGAGACTTTAAACGCCTCGGTAACAATCGCTTGATCCTGATGCGCAATGAACTAGTTCACGGTCCTTACACTCAAACATATCGACACGATTTGCTCAAAAACCTTCTTGAAGCTCAGAAAGTTGTTCAGCAACAAGCCGCCGAGAATGGCTATGGTCATGTCGAGCTTATCAGCCGAGAAGAGCTCGATGAGATACGCCGAATCTGGGTCGAAGAAAAAGGAGAGATTGAGGACACTGTTCCTAAAATCTATGAAAGAGTGTTTGGCCAGAAGTTCGATTGTGCCGATCTCGTCAACAAGACTCTCGCCTCCGACGATATTGAATTGCTTAAAGAAGTAGCATCCCAGTGGACTAGAGCCAACATACCTGCAGCTGATGAGAAGATCACAGACAGCCGGTGTGTCGAACTGTATGAGCTTACTAGAACTCTACTTGCAACCTCTTTCAAACGCGATGGCAAAAAACATCGCTCGAAACAATTGGATGAAGTAGGAAAAATCCTTGAGCGGTTTTCGTTTATTGATGAGGAACAAGCTACTGCTTTTGCCCGACAATTCTTAAATTCCAACGTTGAAGAGAATTCAGACATTCCTATAGATACTCAATCAACTAAGTCCATTGAGCAAGTGGCCAACAAAGAAGCCCTCCCTGCTAACCGCCAAGAACTCTTAATCTAAAATGAAAAAACTATCCATTACGTCCCTTACACTTGAGGCGATCGGCGTCTTTAAGGAACGTACTACGATTGCACTGGACACACAGAAAGACCGGCCTGTTATTCTGGTTGAGGGTATGAATGGTTGCGGTAAGACTACTTTTCTGCAAATGCTTCAAGTAGTCCTTTACGGTGCTCGCGTTTTCGGGCAGAAGAAAGGTGCTTACAACGAATACATCCGTGACTTAATTAGACTGGATACGATTTCCGAACCTTCCGTGTCCATTCAACTTCTGCTAATCAACGGAAAAGAGAGCACCAAATTTGCCATCACTCGTAGTTGGTCCAACCAAGGTAAAACTCTGGCTGAAAGCTTCGTTGCTTATCAAAATGACAAACTCTGGACCCAAGATCATCAGCATTGGGCGGACCTGATCGACGACTTTTTGCCTGTTGCTCTCGCCGAACTGTTTTTCTTTGACGGTGAAAAAATTGAAGAAATGGCAAACCCGGACAAACTTCCTGAAATCTTAAAAAAAGCTACAGAAGTTCTGCTCGGTGTTGGCGAAATCGATTCGATTCTCACCGATCTTCTCGCCTATGACAGAAGATGCTTGACAAAATTGAAGACAGAATCGAAAGACGATCAGAACGATGCCAACTTGCTGAAGAATAAAACTAACGAATTGAATTTGCACAACCAAAGTTTGTCAGATCTGATTCAAACCCGGGCTAGCCTTGTAAACCAACTTGACCAAGCCCAAAAATCTCTAGACAACTTTCGGGCCAGTAGCGATCAACAAGGGTTGACTGCTTATGAAAGAGCTATCCAGCTTCGTACAAAGTTGAAGGATTTAGAGAGTCGCTTAGCCGATCTTTACCGAGACCGTGTGAAACTTGTATCTCATCCGCATTTCCCCTTTGTGCAACATCATACTGTTCTTAAAGCCATCATCGAATCTTATAAAAAAGAATCCTTGGCAATTAATGGCCGTCAGTCCTCTGTTGCACTCCTTGAATTTAATCGAAACGTTCGCCAGCGTCTTCTGGAACAGTTTCCGAATTTTGTTTCTTCAATTGATGCTATCTTGTCTGCTGAAAAGGATAAGCTCCTCAATGCCATGAAAGTTGGCTCCGCTTTTCGGCCTATGAATATAGCGCGAATCGAAGATTCAGTGACTGAACTCAAGAAGGAGTATCTTAAACTTGTTGACAAGATTACTCAATGCACGAATGAGAGTCTTAGCATCCAAGCTCTTATTGATGCTGCTCCTTCACAGGAGAAAATTGAACTTATTCTCAAAAACTTGTCTAAGCATGAAGCTGACGTAGAGAAAGTGAAGCGTTCGCTACTCGTCATTGATACTAGTATCGAGTCCACACGCAATCTTATTTCTCGCGTTGAGGCCCAGATTAATCATCTCGAAGTCACAATGAAGAAAACCCTTCAGACGACTGAACGGATGCGATTTACGCTCGAAGCTTCTAAACGATCTCAAAAGGTGCTTTTGGCTTATAAACAAAAATTGTTGGCCAACAAAGCAGATTGGCTCTCCTCAGCTATTTGCAATCATTTTCAGAAGTTGCTCAGAAAGAGAAATTTCATTCAAAGCATTCGGATTGATCCATGCACGTATGGTGTCACTTTATTTGCCTCATCTGGAAAAGAGATCCCACTTTCTCGGCTTTCTGCTGGCGAACGTCAGATGTTGGCCACAGCTGTGTTGCGTGCAATTATGAGCGCCAAGAGCAGTGAGATACCTGTTGTCGTCGATACTCCGTTAGCGCGACTCGATGGAGCTCATCGAATGAACCTTGTACGAAATTTCTATACGAAAGTTTCTCACCAGGTCATGATCCTATCTACCGACGAAGAAATTTCTGGCAAACTAAAAGAAGAGATTGAACGATCCGTTGCTCATTCATATCAGTTTATTTACAACGAAAATGAGCAAGCAACAAACGTCTCGGAGAATTAATTGTTTGATCGTATACGAATCAGCGCTCAGGGCAGAAACCAACTGATCCAAATCAAGCGCAAGACAGGCATTGAAACTTACAACATCATTTGCCGCTATGCTTTAGTTCTTTCTTTGTCTGAAAAGAGTCTCCCCCCAAAGGAAACATTTTCTTCTAGCGGAGGACTCGAAATTGAATGGCGAGTTTTTTGCGGAAATGAGAACGAACTGTATGAAAACTTACTCGTTCAACGCTGTAAGGAAGATGACCTAGATCCCAATTATGAGAACTTAAAAGATTTATTGCTCGTGCATCTGCATAGAGGGTTGGCATATCTAAATGCCAACCCCGAGCAGATTTTTTTAGTTTAGACTAAACACAACCACAGCCTTTTCCGCAAGCTGTTCAGTTCGTTTTTCAATTTTTTCAACGGTCCAAGTACCCGGAGCTGATTGCCCCACCTGCTGGTCGATCAGCTCCTTTAACGGGTCGTACAGCTTCAAACCAGATTGTCCATAAGCCTTCATCTTATCGCTTATAGACTTATTACTGCAAGAACTGTTCATGGTAGATGCCAGGGGCAGCAAATTGCCAATTTTACCTATGAAATAGTCAGTGTAACTCTTTTGATAGTCAGGCCAGAACGATTGATCTGGTATCTGAGGATAGATATGTTCCAAGTTGTTATTCTGTTCTTGGACTTTTCCGTAATACTTTAATACGGAAGCAGAATTTTTACCGTACATGCTATTTTCAATGCTCGCAATCACCAAATATCCGAATCGAGTCATATCATTTGGCAGCGCATACTCAATGAGCTTTTGCTTAAACTCACCATCCACAACTAAATCATAAATCGATGAATTCTTAACAAGTTCTTTGATTGTTTCCAAAAGATCAGTTGACTTGAATTCCTCTTTCAGACTCTCATCACTCGTGCTCGCTACTGCCGCCTTCTTTTCAGCATAAACCTTGACCTCCCTGCAAATATTGATCGCTAACCCAGGCAAGGTTTTAGAAACGATTCTTGTATCTTTCTGCTTAACAATTGTTATGCGAATGATCAGGTTTAAAAGGTAAGAGTAAATTCTTCTTGCCAGACTGTCATCTTTAATATATTCCTCGAGCGCGAAGTAAATCGGATTAGTGAACTTTGCGTAATCAAATGAGGTAACAAAAGCTACCTTCGAGAATTTATCCTCTGAAATAGACACGTCACTAAACGATTCGATATTAGACAGGCTCAGAGCGCACTTGGTACAACGACTAGCGAAATCCATTACCCACTTTTCTTTCTGGCTGTCACTCATGCCGGAAGATAAACGATCCTCTACCTGCAGCTCTAGTTTGTTGCGCGCCCCATCTTTCTCATCTTCTGCATAAAAAGCGTTCCAAACCCAAGACAGAATCGTTGGATTAATTTTCGCCGTTGTCCAAATGCGATTCAATTCTTCATGCTTCGATTGTTTAACACGTGAAAAAAGCATGAGCCTAACCATGTCAGGCATATCAAATTTGGCACCACGATTGTTGATAATATCGAACAAAGAAACCTGTTGAGTCGCAGTGCATTTGAACTGAACTAGACAAACGCAATCTAACAATGTTGCTAAAAGCCCTGCGAATCGCGTCATCCATTCTTCAAAACCGGCTGTTCTCTTCTGTTTGATAATCGTTTTTACCTTTGAGACGTCCCAGCTGTCTTTCTTGTTCTTCCAAGCAATGGTTGGAGCGTCCTCAGGAAAATCATCGATAGCCTGGGCCATGCATGATCTTAACTCAGCGAATGCGGCAACAATGTTCTTTTGCGTTTCATTGTTCTCATCGGCTGTCTTCAAATGTTTCGTGAACTCAGCTGCGGTAGAACATTTACAAAGCCCAGCCCAGAAAACATTGTTGGCATGTTGAGGATAAATCAGCTTTGGTGTCTTTCTCTCAGTAAGGATATCTTTGGCTTTATGGAGAAGATCTTGACAACCGAAATCAAGTCGTTCATCTAAGGCATCAATCTGTTCTTTAATCTTTGGATCGTCAAGTAGGGAATGATAAATCTCGATCCATACAAGAACAGAAAGACAAATGGTTGTCAAGCGTTGCTGACCGTCAATTAATTGACGCACTTTCTTCCTGCTTGCGTCATTCGTGTCCTCAATAATATAAATAGTACCTAGCAGATACGGAGGAGTTTTGTCAAAATCGGGATTGTTGTGGGTATAGTCAAAACTCTTTCCGAGTCTATTCACGACTCGGTAATCACTCAAGTCCTTCCAGAGTTGCCTAATTTTAGACTTGTCCCATTTGTAGCTTCTCTGCAGGTTCGGCAGAAGAAAACTTGGATAATTAGCACTGAATATCTGATCAACATAGGCAGTTGTTTGTTGAAGATACTGATCTACTGGATACATTTCAATATTTTAAGTCTTGAGGGTTGAACAAGGGTACAGCTGCACTAATCCGCTAGATACTGTTCGTGGCATCATGAGCTACGTAACACGCCTCCAGCGTAGTCCCTGGCTAAGTTTAAGTTTCAATTTGAAAGTATAGGAAGCTCTTCAAAACCCCCATCTCTGAACGATGGGGGAAGCAGATTTGTTTAAA